>Ga0118677_10000404_pt1 | contig 94427 bp, 54 predicted proteins | sample AliMusrvi5mmetaG_FD_86154 | JGI IMG/M metagenome (GOLD analysis project Ga0118677, IMG submission 86154) | reverse complement strand
GGGGGGGCGATTCAGCGAGATTTTGCAGGCGCGGTTTCCCGGCCACCAGTTTATCAATCGCGGGGTGGGGGGCGAGACGTTTGTCGATGCGCGCAAGCGGCTCACGCATGAGGTGCTGGAAGAGCAACCGGATGTCGTGCTCATCGAGTTGGGCGCGAATGATTGGTGGCGCAATGAGCGGCCGTATACCGCGTGGGGAAGAGACCTCGATCGCTTCATCACGCGCATCCAACAGACGGGCGCGTGGGCGGTCGTGCTGGGGGTCTTCGGTCCCTGCCGCGATGCCGCCGGCAACTATGTGGCGAAACAAGGCGGCACCGACGAGCGCGGGGCGAATTATCGGCAACTGGAAGCCGCGGTCGCCGCGAAGCATGGTTGCGCGCACCTGGCCAATATCCAGGAGCGCATCATCGGTGATCGGCGTTGCTGGAGCGATTCCAATCACCCGAATGCCTATGGCAATCGCTATGTCGCGGACGTGATTCAGCCGGTGCTGGAGAAGTTGCTGGCTACCACCGCGCTGCCGGTCTATCGTCCCACGCTGGAAACCACTCGCGATTGCTGGCAGGAAGCGGTGGCACTGGCGCCCGCGCGGCTGGCGGTGGTCGAGGGCGCGCGACGGCTCAGTTATGCGGAAGCCGACGCGCGGGTGATGCAACTGGCGGCGGCGATATGCGCCACGGCGGGACAACCCCGGCCCAAAGTGGCGGTGTATCTGCCGAACTGCCTGGAATATTTCCTGCTCTACTGGGCGGTGCAGGCGCTGGGCGGGGTAATCGTGCCGCTCAATACCTGGCTGAAGCCGGAGAGTTTGCGCGGCATTTTCGCTACCGTCCAGCCGGATCTGCTCTGCCTGCGCGCCGGCGAGGAACCGGAAACCGTGCGGCAGGCGATGGACGGTTCGGCAATCCCCGTGCTGACCATTGCCGCCGAAACGGACGGACCGGCGTTGACGCGAGCGGACTTGCCGCCGCTGGCGACCGACGACCTGTCGATCATCATGCACACCTCCGGCACCACTTCGACGCCGAAAGGGGCGATGATGCGGCACAGCGACCTCATGTTCAACGTCGCCGCCGCCATCAACGCGCACGGATTCAGTCCCGATGACGTTCACCTGCTGGTCAATCCGATGTTCCACTGCACCGCGCTTTACAGCTCGTTGCCCACCGCGGCCTACCAGCAGGCGCCGGTGATCATTACCGCCTCCAGTGATCCGGAAACGCTGCTGGCGCTGGTCGAGCGTGAGCGCATCACCACCTTCCTCAGCGTGCCGTCGGTCTTTCAGATGATCCTCGCGCAACCGAAAGTCGATCAATTCGACTGGTCGTCGCTGCGGGTGATGGCCTATGCCGGTTCACCGATGCCGGTGCCGGCGGTCAAAGCGCTACGCGCGCGCTTCCCCGGCGTGGCGCTGCATAACTTCTTCGGCCTCACCGAAACGATCAGCATGACCCACGTATTGCGCAATGAAGACGTGGAAGCGCACCCCGATTCCATCGGTCGCCTGTTGCCCTTCGTCGAAGCGATTGTGGTGGATGAACACAACCGCACGCTGCCGCCCGGCGAAGTCGGTGAGTTGCTGTTCGCGCGTGAGGAAGTGATCCCCGGTTACTATCGCCAAGCGGAACGCCTGCAGGACGCGCTGGATGAGATCGACGGCCGCGCCTGGTTTCGCACCGGCGATCTCGCCTGCGTGGATGACGCCGGCTTCTGCTACATTCGCGGGCGCCGCAAGGATATGATCATCGTCGGTGGGGAAAACGTCTTCGCCGCCGAAGTGGAAGCCGTGCTGGCCGCGCATCCGAAAGTGCGCGAAGCCGCCGTCAAAGGCGTTCCCGCCACCGGCGTCCGCGTCCACCTCGGCGAGTTAATCAAAGCCTACCTCGTCCCCGCCGATCCCACCCTCACCGAGCGTGAGATCAAACAGCACTGCTACGACCACCTGCCGTCCTACAAAGTGCCAACCTACCTGACCTTCCTGGAATCCCTCCCGCGCAACCCGGCGGGAAAAGTAGTGAAGGATGACTTGCCGTAACCGGGGCGTTGTCGGAACCTTGATGGGAAGGATTGCAGGATGACCTTGATTTTTATCTGGAACTATGATTCGTGTGATTATCTGATTATGTGATTTTTGGAATCAAGGTCATCCTGCAATCCTTCTCATCAAGGTTCAGACAAAAAGACTGGGTGCGTCGACATGATGCAATATTCACATCTTACAAAATCCCACTTACCCACTGATTCCCATCTTTTGCATCAGCAGATTAACTACTATTTCTATCGGTACATCGGTTTTTCGTGCACGCAATATTGCCTGCTTGAGCTGCTCAGTCTGGTTGACGACCTGCACTCCGCTTATTCTTCGATTCAGATTCCCCTGAGCGCTGGTGAAGACAAGTACCGGCGTTACCCAGAGCTTAATCTCGTGAATATTCTTTAAAACATCATGTATCCAAAAGGCATTTTGTTTGCTTTGCTTGAGAAAGTCCTTCTCGGGAGGAAATCCATTAATATAGAGCTTTTTGCCATCCGTCGTTATATGACCTTTGTTGGCTTTTGTTTCGATAACGAATACACCCGTCGGACCGACCACGATATGGTCGATATCTCCGTTGAGTTTTGCCAGTGCATGGACGACATAGAAGTTATTTGGCAGAGAATTTAACACTTTGCCGACTGCATCTTCACCAAGCGCTCCTTGCTCAGCGTTGAGAATACCTTTTCGGAAGTGACGATCCCGTTCGCAGGCATACCGGTCAAGAAATTTATAAACTATAACCATTAGAACAAAAAGAACAGTAGAAGCAACAAACCCATGAACCTGGTGGTTGAGCCATAAATAAACCATGAATAACAAGGGTATCATCACGAGAACGGTCAGAAGGGTGAATTTTCTGACCTTTTCTCGCTTCTCCGCCAGCATCCTCGCGGATTTTCCAGTTTTTCCGATGATGATCGCCATCCTCTAATCCTCACTCACTGCCGTTCAAAGTAACAATCCATGATATTTCAGGCTGCCAATACGCCACTCCGATGCGGCTACGTGGCTCACTGCCAACGGGTTGTCTCACTCCCGACAGGTCTTACTCCTGCTTCGGCACTTTCAACAGCAACACCGGTACGCTTACTCGGTGCTGCACGCGTGAGGCGGTTTCGCCGAGGAAAATTTCGGCGACGAATTTGTGGCCGTGGGTGGCCATGGCAATCAGATCGGGGGGGTGGGCATCGACCCAGCGAATGATCTCTTCGGCCGGGCTGCCGTAGGCTAATTCGGCGGTCGCCGGAATGCCGGCCTCCTCGAACTCCATGCGCACTTGCTCCAGGTATACCTGATCGTGCGTCACCTCCGGGCTGATGGCGTCGGCGCCGAATTGCCGTGCCGCCCAGCCGTCGGCTACGTGCAGCAGTACCACATGGCTGTGCAGCAATGCCGCGAGCGGTTTGATATGCTCGATAATCGTCCGGTCACTGGCCGTGGTATCGAGCGTGATCAGCATCGTTTCATACATGGCGACCTCATTGTTATTCACAGGATGCGCAGGATAATAAGGATACGGGGGGGATAAATCGTCCCCGTACCCGCTCGCGCGCCAGAGATATCTGAACGAGGAAACGAGCAATCCATATTCCTGACCGACACATCATCCTTCTTATCCTGTATATCCTGTTAAAAAAGATTTAATGCCCGCTAATCACCTGCCAGGCGGAGCGCAGGGCGTCGGGCAGGCCGTAGATATCCAGCGCGGTGATCAGCAGGGCACTGCCCCAGCCGGCGATGAGCAGGAACCAGCCGCTTTTCCATTTGCCCATGCGTTGACGACTGGAGGTGAATTGCAGCAGCGGGAACATCGCGAACGGCAATTGCAGCGCCAGCACCACCTGGCTCAACGTCAGTAGGTCGGTGATACTGCTGTTGCCGCGGATGGCGATAATCAGGATCGCAGGCATCACCGCGATCAGGCGCGTCATCAGCCGGCGCACCCAGGGCAGCATGCGCCAATGCATGAAGCCTTCCATCACCACCTGCCCGGCCAGCGTGCCGGTGATGGTGCTGCTCTGCCCGCTGGCCAGCAGTGCGACGCCGAACAGGGTGCTGGCGACGGCGGTCCCGAGCAGCGGGGCCAGCGTGAGGTAGGCGATGCGGATCCAGTCGCTGTTGGCGGAGAAGGTGACAGTCTCGCCGCCGGGCACTTTCACGCTCTGATGTCCATAAAAGACCATCGCGGCCAGCACCAGGATCGCCGCGTTCACCAGAAAGGCGATCGCCAGCGAGGCGGAGGTATCGATGGTATTGAACTGGATGGCTTTGTTGACCGAGGCTTCATCCTTTTGAAACTTGCGCGACTGCACCAGCGCCGAGTGCAGGTAGAGATTGTGCGGCATCACCGTGGCCCCGATGATCCCAATGGCGACAAACAGCAGGCCATGCGTATGGAATTCGGGATGAATCAGTCCATGCCCGATCAGCAGGAAGTCCGGATGCGTCTGCGGCAGCACGAAGATTTCGATAAAATAACAGACCGCGATGGTGGACACCAGCACGGCCACGATCGCCTCGATCATCCGCATGCCCAGGTTGCGCAGGGTCAGCAGCAGGATCACGTCGAAGGCGGTGATGATCAGCGCCCACAGCAACGGAATATGGAAGAGCAGGTTGATCGCCACCGCGCTGCCCAGCGATTCGGCCAGGTCGGTGGCCGTGATCGCCAGTTCGCAAAGCAACCAGTTCGGCCAACGCAACCAGGAGGGATACCAGTCACGGCAGCATTGCGCGAGGTCTTTTCCCGTCACCACACCCAGCCGCGCCGCCGAAATCTGCAGGAAGATAGCCATCAAACTGGCCAGCGCAACCACCCACAGCAGGCCATATTGGAATTGCGCGCCAGCTTGCAGGTCGGTGCCCCAGTTGCCCGGGTCCATATAACCCACGCTCACCAGCCAGGCCGGGCCGATAAACGCGAGCAATTGCCGCCACCAGTGCTCCTTCGCCGCCGGCACGGCCACCGACCCATGCATCCCTCCCAAGGAGCGATGATCGGTCAGTTCGTCGCCGGCCTGCCCCTGATCTGCCGGTGTCGCTTTATGAGGCTTGCCATCCGATGGTTTCGCTGACATAGCGGCATATTAGCAGGTTTATTGACGTCCGAACAGAGCCATGGTTATGACCGTCAGGGTTCTGTAACAGGGAGCAAATAGTCGACCAGGTTATTCGGTATATTTCGCGATAATTTGCAGCAGATTCTCTTTATCAAATGGTTTGGTGAGGTAATCGGTGGCGCCGCTGTCGCGACTGCGTTCGATGTCCAACGGCGAATCGAGCGAGGAGAGCATGATCACCGGTAGTTCTTTGTTGAGTTCGCGAATACGCGCGCACACCTGGTAGCCGTCTAAATTCGGCAGCATGATGTCCAGCAGCACGATATCCGGCATTTGCTGTTGAAATTTCGCCACGGCATCCAGGCCATCGGCCGCCGGCATGACATCATAATTGGCCCGGCGCAAAATCAGCTCCAGGAGTTTGCTTAACTCGGCATTGTCTTCCACGACCAGAATACGTTTCATCAGTGTTCCTCCTGGATGGCGGAGACCGGTTTGACCAACCGTAATTCCGTCACGCCATCCGCCAGGTGACGGATTTCGACCATCGGGATCAGCAGATGCAGCAGTGGAATGCCGCGCCCACCCACCGAGAGGCCATTCGGCAGTTGCGTCCGCTCGATATGTTTTGAGGCACTCGATTCGATTTCAAAGCGCACTTCCAACTGGCGCGGGTTGATTTCGCAGACTCCGCGGATCCGGTAGTCGCCGGCATGCTGCACCAGATTGGTGAACGCCTCGGATACGGCCAGCGCGATATCATCCAACTCCTCGACGGAAAACGGCAGCGTCCGGGCTTCCGAGAGAATGAGATGACGAACTTCGGCAATGGACGTCACGTCTGCCGGGAAGGAGAAAGCGATCCGATGGGAGGAGGGCAGCAGATTTTCAGGCATGCCTGGCGTCTCCTTCCCGTTTGAGCGTCACCACGGTAATGTCGTCGAAGGTGTCGCAGACACCGATCGTTTCTCGCACCAATTCCTGCGCCAGCGGTTGGGCGCGCATGGAACGATGTTCGTCCAGGAAACGGCAAAGGCGGCGTCCGGATACCGGGCGTTTATCCGGACAGTTGATATTGACCAGGCCATCCGTATAGAGCAGCAACACATCACGCGGCTGCATCCACAGGCGCCGGTCGCGCAGGGTGATCTCCGGGAAGATACCCAATACCGGGCCCTGGCTGGGCAGTCTGAGCAAGCGCGCGCTCGTGCCCGCGCGGCACAGATAGCAGGGATCGTGTCCGGCGCTGGTATAGAGCAGTTTGCCGGTGGCGGGCGTATACCGGGCGGCAAACATGGTGACAAACAACTCCGGGCCCATGTCCTGATAAAACAGCCGGTTAGCCACCGTCAATAATGCCGCCGGCGAGCTATGCAAGGGGGCATTCGCCTTGACCACATATTTCACCATGCTCACCAATAGCGCGGCAGAAATGCCCTTGCCCGACACATCACCGAGCAGGATCATCACATCGTCTTGATCGACCGCAAAGATATCGTAAAAGTCGCCGCCAATTTCGCGCGCGGGCAGCCAGACCGCGCCGAGATCGGTGTGCGGCAACTGGAGTTGCTTACTCGGGAGCAGGCTTTCCAACATCTCGCGCGCCAGATTCAAGTCGCGTTTGCGCAGTTCTTCCGCCTGCTCCTGAATAATCATCTCTTTCTGCCGCAAATATGCCTGGCCAATCCCTTCGGAAAAGAGATCGAGCAGGAGATGCAGGCGCGCCAATACCTCAATGAACTCCGCCGGATGCCAGTATTGCTCGCGCCGATACACTTCGTAGACCATATCCCACAAGATCGGGCGTAGTTGCTGCAGCGCATGGAACATCTCCTGGAAGGAGACGCCGGCCTGCGCGCTTTCCAGGCCGATATCGCGCACGTTGGACAGGCTGGCCGCACCGGTTTCCGCAGTGGGCGATTGCAGCAGCGTCAGCAGCAGATCGACCAGGGCGCCGCCCCGTCGTTCCAGCAGTTCTTCCATTGCCGGGGTCACGCTGGGCGCCTGACGGACACGTTCAATCCAGTTGGGAATAAGCTGGGTGAGGTTGGCTTGCAAGCGATTGCCCAATTCCAGCAGCAGCGAGCGACCCGGCAGCGACAGTTCGCCTTGCAGCGAAAACTGCGTCTGCTCCAACTCGATTTCGCGCTTTTGCAGGTAGGTGGACAGTAGCGGTACGCGCAAGTCGTCGAGTACCTGGTCGCGTGAGTGCGCCAGGAAAAAGACGGTCGGCGCGGACAACTGCGCCGTCGGATAGAAGGTGGCCAGATATTCCCAGGCGGTGGTGGCGAGGATATCGACGGCCTTGGTAAAGGAGTAGACGTGCAGTTCCCATCCCGCCGCCTGTTCACCCCATTCCTGTCCCAATTCATATACCCGCCGCGCATACGTCGGGTCCTGGCGCAGACGGATCGCCCACACGCTGATGGTGTTCTGCGCGAGGCGACGAATCTGTTCACGCTGGACGCGCGTCAAGAGGGAAAACAGCAGGATGGTGGTTTCCCACGCGCGTTCGGCGCGCTGCACGATTTCGTCCGCCTGCTCGTCGAGAAAAGACGCGAGCGGGAGCAAGACAGGGTCCGTATTCTGATATCCACCTGTCGCCGGCTGAGTCATAACTGCATGCTACTCTACCATGTGCCATTTGCCGCGGAAAGAGTAATCTCGGACAAATACGCGCAATCCTCAGACAACGTATAAAACGGTGTCAGGGGTTGGGTTCAATGCCTCCGGCAAGTCCGACAGCCCGGGAATAATCCCTTGCACAAGTTAGCGAGTACCGAAAGAGGAGGTTGATGGCTTGTGGAGAATAGTTTTGAAAAGGCTGTTATCGCCGGTAAGGGGGATTTACGTAAAGACTACGGAACTTTTGCGTAGTTCCCCGGTAAGGGAAGTACTTGCCAAGCGAAGGGGCCCTTGCTATAATATCTGTCGTGTGTAGCGGATTTTTTCTCATCTGCCGCGACCCCGTCCTCATAACTCCGATCTTGCAATGAATACGTGAAGGAGCAGTGCCCGTGAACAGTCGGGGAATCGCAATGTTTGCCCGTCGCATCAGCGTCGCGGCGTGTATAGTCGTCTTATTGATGACGATACTAACCTTCGCCTGGGGGAAGCTCGGAAGCAGCAAATCGGTCACTCCTTCCGTTATCGGTCCTTCCGCGCATCAATTGCGCACCGCTGGTTTGGCACAGCGGAAGCGCCAGCGCAGTCGCAAACGCGACTATACGCCGGGTTTGGTTAATCTAACCCATGCCGTGGCGGATTGTCGCCTGCCGGTCTGGTCGCGAAACGGCGAGATGCTGGCCTTTACCGCCAATGGCGTCGCGGCGCCCGGCAGCGGTCGCATCGATACGCAGTCTACGACCCGCAACCTGTTTACCATGAAAGCCGACGGCTCGGGGTTGACCTGTTACCAGGCGGCGTTTCCCGGCGCCTCCGTGCTGGCCGTCGATTGGCAAAATGACGGCGCCGCGCTCTATGTCGTGGTGAAGGTGGGCAACCAGTATCAGATTAATAAGGTGGCGTATAAGACGCTGACCGCCGATGTATCGCCGACCATTGTCACCTTAATCTATACCGCCCCGGGGGCGATCAATTCGATGTCGCTGCCGCCGGACAGCCGCTCGGTCTTCTTCGATATGGCCGTCAGTGGCAAATCACAGGATATCTACAGTTTCCCGATCCCCGCCACCGGCGCCGTGGACCCCGCCAAAGTGCAGCAATTGACCTCGAATGCCGGGAATAACCGGCATCCCGCCATCGCCAATAACGGCAACGACCTGGTTTTTGAATCGGATCGCGGCGGTGCCTGGCGCATCTTCAAAACCAATCCAAATGATGGGACCAATACCCAGCAATTGACCACGTTTGCCGGACCGGGCGACGACAGCGAACCCCGCAGTTCCTACGATGGTACGTTGTTATACTTTACCTCCACCCGGTTTACCGATGCCGGCGACCCCATCGCCAACAGCAATATCTGGTCGATGCCCTATGGGCAGGAAAGCGCCGGCAACGCACCGGTACCGGTCTTCTTCGCGCAGCCGGATACGCTGAAATGCCTGCAGACCGATGCGGCCCCGCAGGTGGTGGCCGGCAAAGGCAGCCAGATGGCATTTGCCACCACCTTCGAAGGCGGTACGTATCAGATCTATCTCGGTTCAGGCGTGGATTCCGAAGCCCCGTATGTGTTGGCGCCCGCGACCTGCACACCCGGCAAAGTCGTTGCCCCGGGCAACACCATCACCGTCAGCGTGCCGGTGGTCGATCACCAGTCCGGCGTTCGCGCCGTCTGGCTGCAAATCAAAAATCCCAATCCGGCGGTGCTGGATCCGATGGGGGTGAACCACGTCATCTCCATCCCCACTTCCGATTATCGCACCGGTTTAAATAATGATCCTGCCCCGGCCAGTGATGACCCGCTGTTTTGGATCGGCCATCTCGATACCCCGGCATTTCAGGACATCGCGACCACGCAACCGGTCGAGTACCAGCTCTGGGACCCGAATACCCGGCAATATGTTGAAATCAGCATGAACGGCGACGGGACGATGACCGACGTGCGCCATCACCCCGGTTTCTATGCCGCCGCTGGCGACCCGGCGCTCTTTTGCGATGCGAATCCGTTTTATCTCTCCACCTCGAACATGCCCGGAATGGATCAACTGGTCGGGCTGGTCTATGGGGAAGGGCACGATCCACGCTCCGGTGCGGTGGTGTATGACGAATCACCCTACTGGATTCGCATGCACGATCATAATGGTGACGGCATCTTCACCTGCCAGTTGAAGACGCCGAGTGTGGCGAGCGACTTTTATTTCGATATCATCACGGAAGACAATACCTTCCAAGGCCAGGATTCGTTGGGCAACTGGCACGGCAATCGGCGTCGCTTCGACAACATCGGCGGCTGTTCGACGATTGTAAACTTTATCGGCGGCAAGCGTATTCTGTTCGTCGATGATTATGCGGACGGCCAGCGCTTCATGTCACAGGGATTGCCCGGGGTGCCGGCGGATGTCTTCCAATACAGCCAGTTCGGCATCTATCTGAGCAGTCCATATTATTTCATGACCACCAACCGCTCGACCCAGGATGCGCCGTATGAAGACACCCTGCCTTCGGCGTTTTCGCCGGGAGAGCCGAACTTCGGCGGCGCGGATGTCTGGCGCTTGCTCTGCCGTGGTCCGGTGCCGGATTATATCCTCAGCAGCTATCTGCCGATCATGACTACCGGTGTGGACCCCACGTTGGGACGCACCGCGACCAATATCCCCCACGCGGATAAACTGGTGGTCTGGGCCTCACCACATGCCTATTTCCAGCTTATCGCGAATGTGCCGCAGCAGGACCCTTCGATTGCTCCCTTGTCCGGCATCCATTCCGGTTCGATTCTGGAGACGGATGTGCAAACGCGCTTGAGCGCGTTCGTGCAAAACGGCGGGCGTCTGTTTGTCATGGGCGCCCATGTGCCGTGGGGCTTGACCAATCTCGGCGATACGAATTCGATCTTTATGCGCAGCACTCTGGGGGCAGCGATGGATCCGCTCCAACCGCTGCTGTTCAACCAGCTTTTCCCCCACTATGGGTATGAGAGCGGGTTATCGCAATATCAGATACATACGACGGCGCCGACACCCGATTTTGCGCAATTGGATCCCGGGCTGGTGGCTAAACCGGACTATAGTTCGGCCTCGGATAGTTGGATATTGACCACCCTGATTAACTATCCGGTGAAACCGCTAATCAGTCACTTTTATGGCTCCCCGCCCGGTGGTTATCCGGCACCCGATCCGAATAACGGATTACCGCTGCTTGGGGGCTGGAATGGCGGACAGTTGTCGGATACCCGCACGGAAAGCTGGACGGGAATGGGCGGGTCGTTACTCGCGCATGGGGGCGGAGTCTACGAGCATGATCCGACCGGCGCCGGTCGACCCGCGATCGAGGTGTATTCTTATAATCACAATGTCTTTCCGATCAACGATAATCCGAGTTACAACGGTAGCTGGACCTTGATCGAGCCGGTAGGCACGGCGAAACCATCCTTCTACTGCTGGGAATACGGCGATTTCTATATGAATCACTACGGGAAAGGCAATACCCCCAACCCGGCGGCGCATCCGCCCATCGTCGGGGTGTCCAATGATCTTTCCACCGCCGCCACGCCCAGCGGGCGGACGACCTTGTGGAGCTTCGGGTATGAGCACCTCTCCAGCCGCTATCGCGACTGGCCGGCGTTGGATACCATTGAATGGTTGCTCGATGGCACCCTCACCGGCACCGTGGCCCAGGTCAATAGTTTGAAGCCGATCGCCGATGCCTTGATCATCGCCAACGATGGCACGCGGACGGTCGCCACGCGCTCAAATGCGATGGGCAATTATGTGATCAAAGGATTGCATCCCGGCTGGCAAGCGTCGCTGACCGTGAAAGCCGCCGGGTATCACGGCACCATGCAGCATACCTACACCTATCCGTATTACCTCGGTCCCGCGGTGCTGGGGGGGAAGGTGACCAATAATACGCTGACGCGCTTCCTGCTTTACACGGATGTCAATACCTGCGCGATCTGGGGCTTCATTACCCGCAACGGGATTCCGGTGCATGGCGTATCGGTGACGGCGACCTCGCTCGGTTCGTTAACGCAACCTGTGACGACGATCTCCTCCGACACCGGGTATTATGAGTTTAACAATCTGCCGTCCGACACGTACCATATTGTCGCCACCGACCCGCAAAACTCGGATATGCAGGCGGCGACGCCCGATCCGCAGTTGAGCGCCGGTGAGCGGAAACGCGTTGATATTGCGTTTACGAAAACGCCGGTCACGCCAGTGGTATCCGGGAAACTGACGGGCAAAGTCAGCAATGTGGCGAACGGAGCGGCGGTGCCCAGCGCCACGGTGAAAGTATCCGATGCGACGACCAACGTGTCGACCACTACCGACCTCAATGGCAACTACAGCTTCGCCAATCTGCCCAAGAGTACCTATACCGTGGTGGTTTCGGGATCGGGCTTTACGCCGGTAACAAAAACGAATGTGGCGTTCGATCCGCAAAACGGTCTGGTGCTGGATATTTCGGTGACGATGTTAGGGCCGACACCCACCCAACCGGCCACGATTTACGGGCAGGTACTCGATGGTGACACGGCTAATCCGCTCGGGGGCGCTACCGTCGACCTCCTGGTGGGATCGGATATCCCCAACACGCCCTCGCAGTTCAACATCACCACGGTCGGCACCGCGCAAGTGAATTATAACTTCACCTTCGCCTCGTTGAATCCGGGGTCCTACACCATTCGCGTGACCTACAAAGGACGGCGTACCGTTGCGCGCACGCTGAATTTGGTTGCCGGTGATGTCGTCACCGATCTCAGTTTCGCCATGTTGCCGTTGCTGTCGATCAGTCCCGGTACCACGCTCTTCTCGTTGCCGGGTGATTTCAATGGCGCGGATGTTGCGACCATCCTCGGCGCGCAGCCCAGCACATTGCTGAAACGGGTTGCCGGCTATACCGCGGCGCAAGGCTATACGTTCTACTCCGGCGCCGGTACGATGCCGATTGTCAAAGGGCATGCCTACTGGATTCACCTGGATAACACGCAGTATGTGCAGGGGGAAGGCACCCCGGTCAATCTCAGCGTGCCCTTCGCGATGCCACTGACCGCCGGGTGGAACCTGGTCGGGAATCCCTTCTCCTTCACCGTCGATATTTACGATTGCCAGGTGCAGGCCAACAACACGACGCTGTCCTGGAATGACGCGCAGAATCAGGGCATCGTCGGCGCGCAGATCTATACCTGGAATGGCCAGGAGTATCTGCCCACCACAGCTTTGCAGCCCTATTACGGTTACTGGGTCTATGCCGGATCGAATTGCACGATGCTCATCTCCAACCGTTCCGCGGTGGCGGCGTTAACCCCGTCCGCTAAGAGCCGGCGCGGTCCGACGAGTTCGGAATGGCGCGTGCGGCTGGCGGTCAATGCCGGCGACCGTGTCGATGCCGCCAGTTATTTTGGGGTATCCACCGATGTGGGTGGCAGCAATCGCGCGCTCAGTCCCAAGCCGCCGAAACCGTTGGGCGATTATGTCATGTTGTCCTTCCCGCGTCCGGGCAGCGGCACCGGGGACATCACGCTGGCCGCCGATATCCGCACGCCGTTGACCGGAGAGCAACATTGGCCGGTGCGCGTGGAGACCAACTTGCCGAATACCGATGTCACCATCAGTTGGCCCGAATTACTGGCCCAGTTGCCGAAAGGCTGCCAGGCCACCTTACAAGACAATGAAACGCAACAGGTCCTGTACCTGAATACGAATCGGCAATATACCTTCCGCTCGGGGGCGAACGGCGCGACGCGGAACTTTGATTTGACGATTTCACCCAGCACGCACCCCTTGCTAATTTCCGAGATTCGCGGACGCGGCCGGGGCGAACATGCTGACATGCAAATCAATTTCATGCTGACACAGCCGGCGCAGGTGACGGTGACCATTCGCAGTCAGACCGGACGCATTCTTCGTCGCGTTTCCGTCGGCATGACCGGGGTCGCAGGCATCAACACGATTCCCTGGGATGGGTGCGATACCCAGGGACGCCTTTTGCCGCGCGGCAACTACCTGTGCGATATCCAGGCCACGGATGCCATCGGGCGCCTGGTGCGCGGGACGGGTTTTGTAACTATCGGCTCATTGACACCCTGATCCGGATCATTCCGCTGCCCGCAGGCGACGGGAACCGGCCATCCGGCGCCGCCGCGGGACGAGCCATCCGGCGAAATAGCGTCAAAATAGCGCCTTGCACGCAAAAAGGTGGGAGAAAACACCTCTCACGCGGCTTTTTTCGCGCAGAGGTTAAATATTCCCGGTAATTGTCGGAAGGAATCCTTTTCGGCAAGAGCGAAATATGGTACAATGAGTCACCGGTATGCTCTTCCCCGAGCAATCGGACCTGGCAGTCGATGACCATGATCTTGTCTCCGAACCGCGTAAGATCGGCTCGTGGAATGACCTGAAAAGGAGCAACCGGTACATGTCCAAATGGATACGCGGTCGCCTGGCGCGGCCGATTGCCAGCATCGCAAGCGTGATGATGCTGGTATCGTTACTCCTGCCGCTGGCCATCCCCCCGGTACAGGCACAATCGATTGATCTTTCAAAGTTCTTTGGTAACGACCTGGTGAAGCCGACCCCGATTATCGTGGTGGATTTTGATAATCGGAGTTCCTACAAGAGCGGCATGCTGGGACGCACGCTGTCCGATGCCTTGTCGATCGAACTATTGAATGTCAAGCCCCCCTTCGATGTCATTAAGCGTTCGGAAGTTGAAAAGCAGATGTCGGATATGGGGTTGGTGTCTCCGCTCACGGGAGCGGAACTCGCCATGCTCGCCAGTCGTCTGCATTGCGCGTTCTCCGTGTCCGGTACCGTCAAATCGGTGGAAATTCATCACGAGCGCGAAGGCACCTACGCGGAAGTCGATATCGAAGCGGTCGTTAATAGTAAAGTGACCCAGGGGCCGATTAACGGGGCGCATGTCATTCAGCGTAGTTCACCCAAAATCGGCTACAGCGGCAATACCGATGTGCTGGTGCACGAAGCGCTGTCCACGGCGGCCTACCAGATCGTATTGCGCCTGCTGGACAACCGGGTCCCGGTGGCGACGGTGTTGACTTCACCGGAAGGCTACCAGGTGGTATTAAAAGGCGGCACGACCATCGGGTTCCGCAAAGGGCAGATGCTGACCACCATGCGCCGCGAATCGGTGACCGGACGTGTTCGCCTCATCGACGTGACGCCGACGGAATCGATCGGAGAAATTCTGGAGGATAGCAAAGGTATTGCGCCGGGCGATAAAGCCGTGCCGATCTTTGAATTTACCTCGTCCGCGCGCTTTACCAAAGCCGATCGCGCGAAAACGGGATTGCAATTGGCCGGATTGGGACTTCTCGGTGTCTTGGCGACGTTGATCGGGACCGATAACGGCAATAAAGTATTGCAGGCCGGCACCGTGAATGTGTCGGCATTCGCCATGGCCGATGCCGCCACGATGGGGGAGCAATCCGGCGCGACATTGGTGACATGGCCGCATTCGAATGCCCGGGTCGTCGCCTATATCATCTACCGTGATACCAATTCGATGGCGCCGTTAGCGGTGGTCGATGGCACGCAGACCCATTATATCGATTCCGGCCAACCGTTGCCGCATCAGGGCGATGTGGCGGCAACCGATACAATTAGCATCACGCTCGATCCGACGACCGGACTGATTCAAACCTTCACCCATGCCATTACTTACGAGACCACACTGGATGACATCAATACGCCGACGGAAACGATGTCGAAAGCGTCGTATGCCGTCACCGCGCATCGGGTACCGCTGCAACCGGGCGATGTGTGCGGGTACCAGGTGAAGATGCTCTATTATGATTACGATAACGGCGATATTACGCAAACCTCTTTGCAGCATCCCCAACAATATGCCCTCTACCTGGGGAATCGTAGTCCGTTGTCCGGACGCATTACCATGACCCAACCGCCGACGCTCTCTTCGCCGGCCAATGGCGTGTTGCCGGATGGCAACTTCCGTTGCACGCGCGTCACCGGGGCGATGAACTATTTTCTCGAGTTATCGACGTCCCCCAATTTCCCGAAACCGATCGATACCCCGACGACTATCGGAGTCAATACGACGACGATCGGCATACCGGCCGTCATCGATAGCGAAAAATATGCGTTGGGCGTGCAATTGCTGACCGGATTGCCCAACTTCTGGTTCGGTAAAACACTCTATTGGCGTATGGGCGCCAACGTGACCGGACAGCCGGCACCCTATGCGTTGAGTGACCACAACCAGGATGGCTGGGTCTTTTCGTCAACGGACTACTTCCTGTTCAATTCGTTCCCACCCCCCCCACCGAGTATGAAGACGAGAGGCACCGGTCCCAGTGTAGGGAAATTGCGACCCTCCGGACGAGGATCCGGACGCCTGTTTCAACGCTGAGCAAAGATGCGTCGAATCGCAGTGCCGTGCAAGGTCGGTCGGCAAGTGGTTCTGACAAAATATGGGAACGCGGGTGCGTCAACAACGAAACCTGACTGCAGTAGCGGACAGGTATTCGTTGCCTGAGGTTTACGATTCATGAACAACAAGTTACGCCAATTCATCGGGTTCCTTCTGCTGGCGGTTTGCTGCGGCGGAACGGGGTTGCGGGTGTCCGCGGCTCCGCCGGTACCCTGGATGCCGCATCACCGTGAATTGGTACGCGATCAAGTCGGCAATCCCTGGTTGCGTAACCACAAGATCGCGACCCGGACGGCCGACGGTCGGCGAAAGATCGGCACGCGCGTCCCGATGTCCGGCAACGTCAACTTGCTGGCTATTCCGGTACAATTCCAAGCGGATACCGATCCGACGACCAGTGGAACCGGCATTTTCCCCTATAAAACCTGGGGACCGGCTTCCGGCACGAATTATCTTTCGGATCGCTTGACCAAGGTGGCGCAATATTATAGTGAAGTTTCCAACGGGAACGTGACGCTGGTGCCGAAATTAGCCGGTGTGGTCACGCTTCCCAATCCATTGCGGAAATACAGCACCGATCTTGTTTCGGGGGACATGAGCCGCGCCGTATCGATCATGCAGGATACCGTCAATGCGGCACGCAGCACGGTCGATTTCAGCACGGCAGACATCGTCATGCTGATCCATGCGGGCGCCGGCTACGAACTGAATCCGTCGGCGAGTAATAACGACATTCAATCGTTAAATATCTCCGGGGTGGAAATTCCAGTGGGTACGACCGCCATTACGGGCTTTTCCGTCGTGCCGGAAACCGAGTGCAATGATGGCGAGTTTCAACTGGCCAATCCGGGACTCGATATCCAGACCTATGAGAAGAACCCCAACGGCAAAGACCCGTTAACCGGAAATCCGCTCAACTACCCGCATGCCTGGGATGTCGTCGGCGTTATGTGTCATGAACTCGGGCATGAATTTGGCTTGCCTGACGTCTATGATGTCAACTACAATTCCGGTGTCAATCTGAATTATTGGTCCTTGATGGCGGCGGGTTCCTACCTGCCGTTTCCCGATCCGCTGGCGGAAGGCCCGCCCGTCCCCGATACCGTGCTCTACGGGAGCGTCCCCTGCCACATGGATGCCTGGTGCAAGCAACTCCTCGGCTGGATACCGGAAATCAATGTCGTCGGCAAACGCACGCATGAGCGTATTCCCACCCAGGGGTATAACGGCTCATCCATTTATCGGATGTGGACGAATGGGAATCCCAACTCGAGCGAATATTTCCTGCTGGAGAATCGGTCGGGTCCAGGCAATACCTTTGAACAATACGTTCCGGAACACGGTTTATTGATCTATCATATCGACGATACCGTTGGCTCACTGGAAGCTAACGACTTACAAATCAATGGCCAGCATCCGCGCATTATGCCCGTGCCGGCCAGTGGCGCTTTGGCTATCGATCCGAATGTCGGCAATTTCATTCCCCCGGTCAATACGGTCTGGCCAAGTGTCCTGGGGAAGACACACTTCGGCAAATTGACCACCCCAAACAGTAAGAGCTATCAGGGGAAATCGACCGCGGTGGATGCCAGCAATATTACCGTGTCCGGCACCGATGTATATGCCGACTTGTTGACGGTCGAGGCCTTCACCTTTATCGACCCGCAACCGGGCGAGACCATTTATGTAAGCAAGCCGACCATTCGCGCGTATGCGCAGGGGATGAATAAAGATACGCTGGTCGTCAAACTGAATGATGTCGATTACTCGAACCGATTGCTCACGCCGTACGATCCCGCGGTCGGCGATATCGTCTTCCAGCCCGCGGCGCCGTTGACGGTCGGGGATTATGTCGTAGCGATGAGCGCGGCAACGGGAACCGCGACCGCGGCGGCGATCAACTTCGATACTTCGCTCAACTTTTCCGTCAAGGAAAAGGTACTGCAATCCGGTTTGCAAATGATCACCCTGCCGGCGTTCAATGTCGGCACCGGACGGCAAGTGTTCACCGGGCAAACGCTATTACAGTTGGCCTGGTGGAATCCCGCGCAGGGACAATACTTGAAATATCCGAACACGCAGGCAGAATTAACCACCGGCACCTGGTCGGTGCAATCGCGCGATATGTCGCAAGTATATCCGCCGGCCGGGCTGGGATATTGGATCAATCTGCCCACCAGTTGCGTGCTGCGTCTTGAAGGCGATAAGCTGGCCAGTAATCAACAATATGCGCTACCGTTGCAACTGGGCTTCAATTTGATCGGTAATCCTTATGCATTTCCGATCAGCTTCGGCTCCTTCCTGGTCGAGTATGCCGGCGCCATCTACACAATGGAGCAAGCTGTGAACGCGCACTTGCTCGATCCGATTCTCTATGGTTGGGACGGCAACAACTATACCATGATGATCTGGCCGTCCGGCACGCTCGACCCCTGGGTCGGTTATTGGATTTATGCGCGCGGTGGCATCGGGGGAAGCAGCACCGGGAAATTGCGCTTGATCTTTCAGCCCATGCCCGCGCAGAGTAACGGGGCATCATTGCATATCGGGCGCAGTCAACCGATCGCCGGACAGTGGCAACTCGCGCTGCGCGCGGCGGATACGACGTCAACTCGTTATGGCGCCGTCACGCTGGGGGTTTGCGCCGCCGGCCAACCGATTACCCCGATGTCGATTCTGGCGCCTCCACCGTCGCCGGGCGGCGTGATGCTGACTTCGCTGGGGGGACGCGGGCAAGAGGCGTTGCTGCGTGATCTGCGCTCGGTGCAGGACGGCGCCACGTATTGTTGGGCGCTGCAGGTGAGTGCTCCCGCCGGCGCGCATGTCACCATGAGTTGGCCCGATCTGACGGGGCTGCCGAAGAACTATCAGTTGATGCTGCGCGATACGGTCAGCGGCGAGGAGCGGTATTTGCGCACCACCCCCGGCTATACCGTCGCCTTAGGCGCGCAAGAGACCACACGCAATCTAGTGCTGACGGCCTCGCCCGGCGCACTGGGCACTTTGCAAGTACAGCAATTGCACGCCGAACGTTCGCGTGCAAACGGTTCAGTGACCATTTCCTGTCTGTTGACGCAACCGGCATCCATCACAGCCGAGATACGCACGGTGACCGGACGGGTGATCAGACGGATTACCTCGACCGCCGCGGTTCAAGGCGCCGTGTCATTGACCTGGGATGGCCTCGATCTTAAAGGCCGGCTCGTGCCGCGCGGCGCCTATCAATGCCATCTTTATGCGGAGATGCCGACCGGACAATCGGTGAACGCGATGACGCTCATTCCCTGGTAATGAACCATGCGCTCCGAAGAGGAACCTGACAGCATGTGCATACAATATTATCATAGCGTAAGGAAATCACTCTGGACGTTGCTTACCGTCGGGATGCTAGCCATGCTGACGTTGCCGTGCGTTGCAGACTTGAAGACTGGGCCGACGAACTGGATATCGCCCGGTGGTTTTTTACCGTATTTTTGGAATCAAGTAGGCGCGGCGGGGATTGGCGATAAGACACAAATCGGCAACTGGGTATTCGGGTTGAATAACACGATTCCAAACGGACCGCCGGATGATGGGTTTTTATTAATCAAGAAGGCCGGTGCCGGTTTATATGTTGAAGGGCGCACCGCGGAATTCCAGGTAGGGGCCGCGGGTAATGTCGTGGTGCCACCCTACGTCGATTTGCGCACCCAATCCGCCGGCTGGACCTGGCAGACGCAGGACATCGATTTTCCCTTTACCGTGACCTATCATATGTGGCTGGTGCGCGATGTGTGTCGATGGGAATACCGCATCACGAATAATACCTCGAATGCGCATCGCATCGGGTTTCGCGTATATGAATCGCTACATTTTAACTATGACTCCGGAAAAAATCCGACGGCGGGACCGTATATCATTCCGAATGCTCCGCCTTCCACTCTGGCGAAAGAGTGGGGTGGGACACAGGATGGACTGAACCCGTCAACTTACGCCCCGGAAGATCCTGTCCCGGATGAATGGTCGATTCGCAATAGTCCGATCGATCATCAGCCGGCCGCACCGGATTATTTACCATTTCTCACCGCGAAACAGCCCTTGAGCGACTTAACCAATTCCTGGGTCACCAAACCGGATCGCATGGTTATTTCGACCGATTCCGAAGTGCAGGCTTACGGATGGGATAAAATTCTCACGGCGCTGGATCCGGCAAACTGGCAACAGAAGCCGGCGATCACGCAAGGCGTCGATTTAGTCGGTACGGGAGCTGGTACTGAATCCGTTGGTCTACTCTACGCTTTGCAAAGTGTGCAGCCCGGGGAAACGAAGATCTATCGCGGTGAAGTACGCATGAACTGGTGCGAGGTGTCGCCGATTCCGTCAACCAATTCAACGGCGTCCCCTTCGCCCTACGCCCTGGCGGTGCAGGCGCCGGAATGGGTAGGCTATCGACCGGGTCCCGATCCGAATGATGCCACGACGACGGTCGGGCATTTCTCCCCCAATCCGGTGACGATCAATGCCTTCCTGTGCAATTCGACGCAGTTGGTCGAACCGGCCGCCAGTGTGACGATCGACGTCGGCAAAGACCTGGACTTGGTCTCCGGCCCGATGATGTATACCGGGGATACCATTCCCGATCTGGTGGATAAAAATTATCAGTGGCAAGTCCGGGTGAAGCCGACGGCGTCGGGAAAGGTACCGGTGCGCGTCACCGCGACCTTTACCCCGGGCGGTTCCGTGACGGTCACGCGCTATATCAATGTGCCGGCGCTTCCCGCGCAAACGTTGCAAGCAGGCGATTATTTCACCGGTTTTCCGTATACCTTTACTGATCCCAGCGCCACGGTTGCCCTGGGCCTCGGTAACTCAGTGAAATTGGCCTGGTATGACCCGGTCGCTCACGACTATCGCTATGCGGCCTCCGATGGCGTCAAACTCGCCGCCGGTCGCGGCTACTGGTTGAATATGGCCACGCCGACCACGGTTACCTTACAAGGCGCGTCAACGCTGGATCAGCGCAAGGCGATCTGGCTTCCGCTCTCGGCAGGATGGAATGCGATCAGCAACCCTTACCAGTTCTCGATTATCTGGGGCTATTGCCATATCTTTTATAATTCACAGGAAATCACCGTTCCGGACGCGATCAGTCAAGGGTTGATTCGCCGGGAGCTCTGGACATGGGATCCGACGCAGAATATTTATAATCCGCCGGTCAATCCGGCGCCGATCGAAGATTTGGGTGGATTGATGGATCCAAATCAAGGGTTCTGGTTGTATGCCACGACCGATCTCTCGTTGATTTTTGAGCCCAATCCGTTTCTCCCCCCGATGGATCCGGCGACGCCCAGCGCGCGATCACGCGTTGCGCAGGCGTCTTCAGCTCGTACCGCCGGACGCGCGGACGCCTGGCAGATCAACCTGATGACGGAAACCGAGAAAGCGCGCGATTTGCTGGCGACTTTCGGAGTTGCGAGCGGTAATGTGACGACCTTACGCGCAAACGATATAATGAAGCCTCCGGTGAGTCCCGCGGGATTGTCCACCTATTTCCCGCATCGCGATTGGGGCAAGCAGGCGGGGGATTATGCCGTGGATATTCAAGCACCGGCTGCTGCCTATACCTGGACCGCCGAGGTGCAGTGTATGAAAGCCAATCAACAGGTGACCATACGCTGGCCCGACCTGACCCAGTTGCCGGCAAAGATGCCCTTGATGCTGAAAGATGAATTGACGGGAAAGACGCTCGCGATGCGGACGAACCCGGGTTACACCTTTAACAGCGGCAACGGCGGCGTGCGTCGTTTTACGATTACCGCCGGCGGATCGGTGGCACGCTTACAATTTACCCAGGTGAGCGCGGCAACCGGTCGCGGAGCCGCGGGGACGACCATCACGTTTGCGACTTCCGTCGCCGCCGATGTGACCGGATATATTCGCACGATGACCGGTCGCCTGGTACGCACACTGTCGATCAATCAACCCACGGGGGGATTGACGACCAGCCATTGGGATGGCCGCGATGATCAAGGCCGCTTACTGCCAGGTGGAAACTACCTGTGCGAACTGTATGCGGAATCGCAAGATGGACAACGAATGCGCACGATGCTGACTCTTCGCTTGCGCTGAACAGAATTTTACGTCTCGTCATAACGATAGTTGCCTGGCATTGGGCGCCCAACGGGCGCCATGACAAAAGGAGCTCACTCAGATGAAGAAATTTGTACGGGGAAAAATTGGCCGGTTCCTGAGTACCGTACTGATGGTTCTTATGTTGCTGCCCAATTTGGTGCTGCCCTTCAGTACGATAGCCCACGCGGCGACAGGAGGACGGCAGAATATTATCTTGCTTCCCCTGCAGGTGTCGGCAAAAAGCGCTCCATATAATCTTGGTGAGCGGGTTTTGGAGCAGGTGCTGGTCGATTTGAGTAATCAAAACGGCGTACAGGTGAATATCCTGTTGCGCACGTCGCCGTTACTCACCCGTGCCCAGGCGCAACTCGACGAGAAAGATAAAGACCAGTTAATGGATCGCTACAATGAAGCCGTCGATCCGAATACGGAAGCCCAGGCGCGCATCCAGGCCGCCGGTTTTCTCGTAAGCAAGCTTGGCGTCGACGCGGCGGTATTTGGTACGATCGATCAATACGAATTTGTCAATGATCCCGATCCGCATCAAGCGCTGATCCATCTGAAAGCCACCAAAGTGGAGATCGACAAAGACGGCGTTACGCCGCTGCCGACTCCCATCAGCGTCATCGGCAAAAGCCGCATCCTGCCGGACCACAAAGGCATGCAGTCTTCCCATGACGTGGAAGCGATCAACGAGTTGGCCGACAATCTGACCAGGCAGTTGACCGGGCATGCGGTGAGTGCGGACACCCCGCGTTCCTCTAATCAGACATCGCCGACGACATCGGTAGACACCAGTTCATCGAGCACGTATGATACGCCGAAAAAATCGCCGAATGCCTGGATTTGGGCTGCCGCGCTGGGAGTGCTGGCCGCGGCATTAGCCGGCGGCAAAGGTGGCGGCGGTGGCAGCAGTAGTGGTGGATCGACAACGCCCACGCCGGCCAGTGGACAAGGGGCAGCCTATGTCGGCGATTCCTATATCGATTTAACCATCGCGCCGGCCAATATCAGTAAAGTAACCTCCTATCAGATTTATCGCACCGATGTGGGACAGGCGGATGTCATCGGCACCCGCGCTCACGCACGCGTCGGGCGCCGTAGTCGCGATACCCAGCCGGTGATCGTCGTCCTCACCCCCGGTCAAACGGGCGTGACGATGTCCGGCACGACGGTGACCTTACGCGATGGAGTGCAAACCGACCCGTTAAAGTATCCGCAACCCGGCTATCTGTATAATTACGTCGTCAAAGTCATCTCGGGCAGTTCAACGCAATCTTTTGCGATCTATGATGGCAATATCACCAACATGCAAGTCGGGTCCGTCGGACCCGGCGTGCCGCCGCCCGCCGTCATTAACAATCTTACGATTACCAATACTCCGGCGAATAGCCCATTCATCAATTTATCCTGGACGATTCTAAATACGCTGCCGACCTTTGTCACCAGTCTGATTATCGAACGCTCGATCGATCAGATCACCTGGGGACAGGATGGCGCTTTGCTGGCCCGTTCAGCGACCAGTGCGTCACGCACGGTGCCGCTTCCGAACGTGACCTATTATTACCGCGTCCGCGCCGTGTCTTCGGCCGGTTTTGCCAATCATAGCCTTTTTCCCGCCGACCTGGCGCACATCAGTATTACCATGAGCGGGTATGCGCCCGTCGCGCCGACGAATCTGGGAATCACACAGATGGCCGATGCGACCCGAGTCGGCAAAGCCGATCTGCAACTCACCTGGGATTTACCGTCCGATCCGTTCGTCAGCGGTTATGAAGTCTGGCGCGCCACCGAATCGAAAGGTCGTCACGCTTCTATCACCAATGCTCCCACCAAATTGCCGGTGAATTTGAGCGGTCGTGGAAACCGTGGGACGGCCAAGAACACGCTCCGCAACCCGGTGGCTTCCAGCCTGAGCTATACGCTGGTCAGCACGATTTCCAATCGCACTACCATCCAATATACCGATACCGACATCAAAGATGGTTGGACGTATCATTACCAGGTCAAATCGTTGGCCGCGGTCAATTCGTCCACCAGTCCGGCATCGATCGAGCAAAACTTTAAAGCGGTCTTCCAACCCGGCGATGTCTCGAATGTGCAGGCGACGGCCGGTACCAAACAAGTCACCTTGAGTTGGATGGCGCCGAGGACCAAAGCCGATGGCGTCAGTAGCACCACGGCGTTTACCGAATACGATATTTATCGCGCGAACGGTTCCATTACCTCGGCGATCAACTGGTCCGTCCTGTCCTCCTCGGTCGGTACGTATCAAAAGATCGGGGTGGTCAATGGCGTCACCACCACCTATCTGGATCAGAATCCACCGACACGTCAACCGCTGACTTATTGGGTGGTGGTCAATGACCAGAATGTGCCGGATATCACCAGCCAGCATTCGCCCGGCCCGTACCCGCCGGCACTGGTGGCATCGGTCTTCCCGTCAGCTTCCGCGATTGCCCTGGCGCCGAAAACCCTGTCGGTCACGGCGGGTGGCGCGGCGCAATCGCTGACGGCGACCGTCACCGATAGCAGCGGCCAGCCGGTGAAAACGAATGTCACGGTCTCCCTGTCACCCGCCACCGGCGGAGGATTGGCGTTGACCGCGGCCGGTGCCGCGCAGCAAACGCTGAAGAGCCAATCGACCGATGACAATGGTTCGATTACCTTCTATTATCAGACGCCCGCGGTGGTGGTCAGTGATACCTCGGCGGTCATTACGGTCAGTCTGGATACCAACCCTGCGGCAACGGATACCTGCCGAGTGACGATTGCGAAGCCGTTGCCGGCCGGCATCACCATGGCGCCGGATAAAACTTCCGTGCAGGCGTTGAACTATTTGGGACCGAATCCTGATCCGAAGAGCCAGTCGAACATTACCATTAGTGTGACGGATGCCACCGGCATCCCGATTCCGTATTCGCAGTTCAGTGTCTTTAGTTCGGATGGCGACGTACAATTCTTTGATGATGTCACGAAATTGTATGTCAAATTCAAGGATCATAACGGCTTTTTGACCGCCGTTACCGGGGTGAACGGGAAGTACAACCTGAATGTCGTCGCGCCGGCGACCATGGAAACGGTGAACTTCTCCGCGTTGAGTGGCGCGTTGACCGGTGGCACGAGCATCCAGGTGGTGCCCGGTGATCCGGCAAATGTGACGATCAGCTTCCCCTCGACGACGATCTCGCAGACGACCATCGGAACGGTGCTGGTCACGGATAACGATAAGAATCCAGTTCCGAATGTCAACCTGGCGATGACCACATCAGCCGGAACGATCAATCCGACCTTGTATATCACCACGGGGGCCGATGGGACCGCAACCTTTACCTTGAAACCACTCCAGCAAAAAGTCAAACCGGTGGTGGTGCAAGCGCACGTGGTTCCATCAAATGTGCCTTCCGGTCGTATCGAGGTGGAATTCGCCCCGACGCCGAATCCGGAGAATGTCACCGGTGCGCCGACCACCTTCGTGGTCAACACGGCGCAAGCCTATAGCTGGCGCTTGCATGATAACAGCGATGGCACCCCATTGGCCGGAGTCAGTGTGAATGCCACCGTGCTTTCCGGCAACTTATCTGTCCAAGGCATCACCGGCGGAAAAACGCTTCAACTACCCACCGATGCCGATGGCAAGGTGACGTTTACCTACACGGCGTCCTCACAGGCCGGTAGCGACACGTTGACCTTCACCGACAGTTCGGCAAAACAGATCGGCACCGGTGTCCAACTGACGATCAACTTGCAGACACCGACGAATTTAGACGCCACCACGATGGGGGCCAACACGATATCGCTGAACTGGACGGCTGTGCCCGGCAGTACCGGTTACCAGATCCAGCGCAGTAGCGATGGCGGTATCACCTGGTCCGCGACGTTTAACACGCTCGGGATATCCTATTCGGATACGACGTGTAATCCCGCAACCACCTATGTGTATCGGGTCGGCGCGGTCACGGCCACCAATCCGGTTCCGGCCTCCTGGAGCAATTCGGTCTCCGCGACGACGCTGCCGAACGCGCCTACAAATATGAATGCCACCGTCGTCTCGGAATCGGAAATCGATCTGAGCTGGCAAAGCGTCGCCGGCTATACCTATACGCTCGAATACAGCCTGGACGGGGCAACCAATTGGCTACCCCTCGTCACCCAGCAGTCGGTGAGTACCTTTAAGCACCTGAATCTGAATCCGAATACGACGTATTATTACCATGTCCAAGCGGTCAAATCAGTCGATACGGCGTCGGATTGGACCACCACCAACGCGATGACGGCGCCGGCTGTCCCGGCGAATTTCGTCCAGGGTGCAACGGTCAGTTCGACCAGCCTGCAACTGCAATGGACAGTGTCCGCCGGAGCCACCGGTTATGAAATAGTGCGTCCCGGCGCGACGAAGATCACCGTGAACAGCGGGACAATCTCGTCGTATATCGTCAACACGCTACAGGCGAATACCGCGTATACCTTCCAGATTCGCGCGGTACGGAATGGCGTATATTCCTCCTGGAGTCAACAACTGACCGCGACAACGTTGTCACCCAAACCGGGGACACCGACGGTCACGCCGGTTTCGATGACGGAGATCGATATTAGTTGGACGGCGGTGCCGAATGCCAGCAGTTACAATGTGGAACGCAGTGACAATGGCACCACCTGGGGACAGCATACCTTTAGTGTGACTGCCCCGACCGTGAAGTATAAAGATAATACCTGCAGTCCCGCGACGACGTATTGGTATCGTGTCACTTCGATTGTTCAGAGCGTGCCCAATACCTCTGATGTCGTCTTTGCGACCACCTGGCCGCCGAGTCCCAATAATTTGCTGGCCGGTGCGGTCTCCGCGTCGGAAATCGACCTGAACTGGGACACGGTCTCCGCGTCGGCCACCTACGATGTGCAACGGTCGGTGGATAAAGTGAAATGGCTGACCATTGCCAGTAATCTCACGCAAAACTCCTATAAGGATACCGATCCCACGCTGGTAGCGGGGACGAAATATTACTATGAGGTGCGCGCGAATATTAATGGTGGGTTGTCCGGTTGGAGCTCGATGGTGAACGCGTTGACCTGGCCGCCGGATTTGGCGCCGGGTTCGTTGACGGTGTCGGTGCTCAATTCCACCAGTATTAGCCTGAGTTGGAAAGCCGTCGCCGGCGCGACAGGATACAAGATCTATCAGGGACCGGATGGGACAAACTGGGGGCCGGCAACGCCGCCCGCGACCACCACGACGACGGCCACCATTATCAGCCTGAGTCCCTATACCCAATATTTCTATAAGATTCAGCCGTTCAATGCTTCGGGGGAAACGGCTTCGTCGGTGCAAGTCTCCGCCACTACGGCGCCTGCGGCGCCGGCAACGCTGTCGCAGACCAACGTGGCCGCGACTGAGATCGATTTGACCTGGGCGGCGTCGGTCGGTGCACAGGGATATCTCCTGCAACGCTCGCTCGATCAGCAAACCTGGGTCACCATTACCCCGACGAAGAACTTCACCCAGACCAGTTGGGCGGATACCGCGCTGGTGCCGGGCAAGAAATATTACTATCGCGTCGGTGTCATGAATCCGAACGATACCGTACTCCATGTGTGGCCCCAGCAGGAGTGGAGTCTGCCGTTCAGCCAGGTGACCGTGCCGAATAATCCCAAGTTGGTAATCACGGAAGTCGATGGCTTGACCGCGCAGTTGACCTGGGCCAGTGTGACCGGGGCTGACAGCTATGACTATGAAATGAGCGCGGACGGGGTGAACTGGAATAATCCGGTGAACATCCCGGCCGGTACGCTGCAACCCATTGCCGATACCCAGCCGACGACGGTGCTCTCGACGTATATGTATCGCTTGCGCGCCGTGAACGCCGGTGGAGTGTCAGTGTGGAGTGACGTGGTGCAGATCGTCACCGCAGACACCGCGCCTTCGATGTTGAATAACATCACGGCGACCTCGACCTCGATCACGATTAATTGGACGAATATCCAGCGCGAGACCGCTTATGAGATCTATACCAGTCCGGATGGTTTCTCGAGTTGGACACTGGAAGGGCAGACCGCGGCGAACGTGACGTCGTTCACCGATACCGGGAAAACGCTGAAGGGCCTGGTTCCGAATACCAACCACTTCTACCGCGTGCGCGGACGCATGATGGTCGGGTCGGTTCCGACGGCCTATACCGATTGGAGTAGCCAACTCAGCCAGAGCTACACCATGCCGGCACAGCCAACCGGCCTGACGGCCACCGCGCTCTCCGGCAATTCGGTGCAACTGTCCTGGAATAGCACGACGGATGTGCTGGCATATGATGCGCAGTATACCGCGGACGGTGGTGCGACCTGGACGCCGATCACCGGAGTGCCGGTCACCAAAGTCGGTACGCAGATGACCACCACGGTGGCGAATCTGCAGAACAATACCGCGTATCTCTTTGAAGTGCGCGGCACGAATAACAACGGCGTCAACCTCGGCGATTGGAGCGCGAAATCAAATCTGGTGGTCACCGGACCGCCGACGCCGCAACTACAGGCGATTACGCTGGTCTCGCCCACCGAAATCAAAATAAGCTGGAACAATATTACCGGCGCGGATCGCTATGAGATTCAGCGTTCGGCGATCGATGCGCTGCACTTCACGACCCTTGGGACACAGATTGCGGCCAACGTCACCAGCTATACCGATGCGAGCGGCTTGTCACCGAACAAAATGTACTACTACCAGGTGCGGGCGATTCATACGCTGAGTTCGATTTCCATCTACTCGACATGGAGCGCGCCGCTCAATATCACGACCGGTCCGGCGTCCGCGATCAACTTGCTGGCGCCCACGGAAACGGTCGATCCGCTGACAAAAGCAGCCAAGGTCAATTTGAGCTGGACGATTTCGGCGGATGTCGCGAACAATCTCACTGGAATTACCGTGCAATGGGGTACCGATGGCACAACCTTCCCCAACACCGCGACGATTCCGGTCTCGGCGACTTCGCAGTCGTATACGTATGCGGTAACCGGGCTCACGCCGGGAACGCTCTACTACTTCCAGATTGTGGCGTCGAATGCGGCGCAGCAGACAGCGTCGAACGTGAGCAGCATCACGACCATTCCCGCCGTGCCGACCGGACTGGCGAATACCGGCGTCAAGGCGACGATGAATGTTTCCTGGTCGGATGTCACCGGTGAGGCTGGGTTCGAGCTGCAGCGCAGCACAGACCCGACCAAGTGGCCGGATGCCACCATCGCGGCCAATGTGATTCCGATTACCACCGGAATCGTGTCCTATGTGGATCCCGCGTTGGCGCTCGGTACAACCTACTACTATCACATCCGTGCCATCAACGCTGCCGGGAAATCGGACTGGAGCGCGGCGACCCTCGGAGCCGTCACCGTGTCGGCGGCACCGAAGTGGCCGGCGAAGAATCCGATGGTCATCTCCGGTAGTTCGGTCACCTTGAACTGGCTGGATACGCCGGGAGAAGCCGGATTCACTCTCCAGCGCAGCATCGATCAGGTCACCTGGGTGCCGATCGGAAGCGTGCAACAAGGTGTGTTGACATTTACCGATGTCAATCAGGCGACCAATTCGCAAGTCTATTACCAGGTGGCGGCGACGAATACCGCCGGTACCTCTGACTGGAGCACCGCGCAATCGGTGACTTTCGGTCCGGATACACCGAAAAACTTGACCGCGTCCGTAGTAAGCACGTCGGTTACGTTGAATTGGACGAACGTACCGGGTATGACCTACCTGATACAACGGAAGCAGACCATCTTTGGAACCTATACCACTATCGCCAGTAATCTGCCGGCGAACGTACCGCAGTATGTGGATAGGAACCTGCTGCCGAATACGACCTATGTGTATCAGGTTGCGGCTGTCAATGCCGCAACACCGCCCGCGCAATCGCAGTGGAGTCTGGAAGCGGTGGTCACCACCGGCCCGGCAGCCGCGTTGACGCTGAGCCTGAGTGGCGTGACCAGTACGGGCGCGCTGTTGACCTGGGGCATCTCCAAGGGAGATTTGCCGAATATCACCGACTACAAAATCAATCGCAGTACCGACTTGACCCAGCCGTGGACGACACTTACCACGGTCCAGCCGGGGACATTGACCTATCTGGATAGCGCATTGACGCCGGGGACCACCTATTATTACCAGGTGATCGCCGAAAACGCCGCGGGTTCTCCGACCTCGGATATCAAGTCGATTACCACAATCCCGGCTACGCCGACCAATCTGACGGCGGTTGCACAGGGTACCAACATAACCGTGACCTGGACGGCAGTAGAGGGACAGACCGGATATCGTTTAGAGCGGAGCATCGACCAGATCAACTGGACGCTGATCCCGCAGGCGATGACGGCTACCAGTTATCTCGACACCAAGCTGGCGTACGGGACCACCTACTACTATCGCATCAGCGCCTTCAATGCTTCGGGGGCCTTAGCGCCCAGCGATCCCCCGCAGAGTACGACAACGATGCCAGCTGCGCCAAGTTGGGCGGGCACTCCGTTGGTTGTTTCCGGCGGCACGGTGACGTTGAACTGGTTGGAAGTAGCGGGTGAAGCCGGCTTCAATGTTCAGCGGAGTACCGATGGCGGCGTGACCTGGAATGTTGCCGGCGCCGTTCCGACCGGAACGCACACCTTCAGCGACAGCAACCAGCAGAATAACACGTCAATCTCGTACCGCGTGCAGGCGACGAATACGGCGGGATTATCTGCCTGGAGTTCAGTGAAGACGGCGCAGACTGGTCCGCTCACCCCGACGAATCTGGTTGGCCGCGTCGCTGGAACCAGCGCGACGCTGACCTGGGACAATGTCCTGGGTGTGAGCTATCGACTGGATCGGAAACTGCAGCAGGATCCGGATACCGCCTATAAAGCGGTCGCTTATCCGGCGCCGAATGTGACGCAGTACCTGGATGCCGGCTTGTTACCCAATACGACCTATACCTATCGGGTGGCCGCAATCAATGCGTCCCTTGCCCTGTCGGATTGGAGTAACCTGAGCACGGTGACAACGGACCCGGCGGGAACGCTGACCTTGAAGCTCGGACCAGTGACCAACTCGTCGATCGTGTTGACCTGGTCAAAAGTCGCGAATGTCAACGGCTACAATGTCTTCCGCAGTGCGGATGGCATCACCTGGCCGGCACAACCGTTGAATGCGCTGCCATTGAACGTCCTGACCTATACGGACAGCGCGTTGATTTCGGGTACCCTGTATTACTACAAGGTACAGGCAGTTACCGCCGTCAGTTCGACCACGTCGGATATCCAGAGCGCGACGACCTTGACTACCGTGCCGAATAATCTGGCCGCCGTGGCGACCGGCTATTCGGTGACGATCACCTGGCCGGATGTGACCGGAGAGGTTGGATTTGAATTACAGCGCACAACCAATCTGGCGATATGGCCGGCGGATACCGTGGTAACCTCGATTCCCACCGCGGTGACCAGCTATACCGATGCCGGGCTGACGCCGGCAACCAAATACTACTATCGTGTGCGCTCACTCACCAGTCCGACACTGAAGTCGGCCTGGAGTGCGCCGACCACCGCCACGCTGACGGCGCCGGCGAAGCCGATCTGGACCGGCACGCCCTGGACCGTCTCCGGCGGTAATGTGACGTTGACCTGGCTGGAGACGGCCACTGAGACCGGGTTCCAGGTACAGCGGAGTACCGATGGGGTGACGAACTGGACGCCGGTAGGCGCCACGGCAGCCCATGTGCTGACGTTGACTGATGCCAACCAGCCGAATAACACGGTCATGTATTACCAGGTAGCGGCGATGAACGCGGCGGGTTCCTCAGATTGGAGCACGTCGGTGCAGAGTATCACCGGTCCGGCAGCGCCGGCGACGGTGAGCGGTGTCGCGAATGGCACCGCGGTCACGCTCACCTGGGCCAACGTACCGGGGATGGCCTATGTGGTACAGCGCAAGCAGACCATCTTAGGTACCTATGCCACGATCGCCAATCGACCGGCGAATGTGCTGCAGTATGTGGATGCGGATAACACGAAACTCGCCAACACCACCTACTACTATCGCCTCGCCGCGACGAACGGCAAAACCCAATCGGATTGGAGTAATGATGCCCTGGTGGTCACCGGTCCGGCGGCGACATTGAATGTCACACTCGGACTCGTGACGGAGACCACGGCGACGTTGAGTTGGCCGTTGATCGCGACGGCGACGAACTATACGATCAACCGCAGTCCGGATGGCATCAACTGGCCGGCACAGCCGTTGACGACTTTGCCGTCGACTTCGTCCAACTATACGGATACCGGGTTAACGCCGGGTACGCCGTATTACTATCAAGTCATCGCGCTCAACGTCGCGGGACAAAGCGCGTCGACCCCGGTGGGTCTCACCACCGTACCGGCCGTGCCGACGGCGGTGGTTACTACCGCGCAAGGCACTACCGTATCCGTTACCTGGCAGCAGGCGGGCGGGGTGGCCTGGTATGCCTTACAGCGGAGCACCGATCTGACGAAACCCTGGCCGGTAGACACCGCTTACACGCGGATCGACCCGGCGGTGACCAGCTTCACCGATCTCGGATCTTCCGGGACCACCTATTACTACCGTGTGCGCGCGGCGGTCAGCGCGACGAAGATGTCCGCATCCTGGAGTCTGCCGTCAACAGGGGTGACGACGGTACCGGCGGCGCCCGTATGGAATGGCACGCAGGTAACCAGTACCACTGTGACGCTGAACTGGCTGAATGCCCCCACTGCCACCAGTTATCTGGTGCAGCGGAGCTATGACAATGGAGTGAGTTGGTCGCCGGTTGGCACGCCGGGAGCCGGAGTGCTGACCATTACCGATACGAATCTTCCCAACAATACGGTGGTGACCTATGAAATCGCCGCCTTGAACGCCGCGGGGCAATCCGTGTGGAGCGCGCTGAAGACGGTGACGACGGGATTGCCGGCGCCGACGAATCTGAAAGCGGTACTCGATCAGCAAAAGGGCACGACAGTAGACCTGAGCTGGGACAACATCCTGGGGATGACATACCGCCTGCAGCGTCGTGCAATGTCGAGTACCATTTACCAGTCGATCGGTGGGGTACTGGTGGCCAATGTGCCGCAGTATGTGGATGCGGATCCGACGATTCTCGCCAATACCACCTACTACTATCACGTGTCCGCGGTGAATGCCACCGGCACGTTGACGACGGATTGGAGCGCGGATGTGCCGGTCACGACCGGACCGGTTGTCGCCAGTGCGTTGAAATTGACCATCGGTACCGTGACGGCCACATCAATCGCGATGAGTTGGCCGGTTGTGAAGACGGCCACCAGCTACCAGGTCTTCCGCAGTGCGGATGGCAGCACCTGGCCGGCACAGCCGTTGACGACCCTGTCAAATACGACGGTGACCTTCACCGATAGCGGATTGACTTCCGGGACCATCTACTACTACCAGATTGTCGCGGTCAATGCCGGCGGATCGACGTCCTCGAATATCCAGAGTGCCACGACGATCCCGGCACCGCCGACCGGGTTGACTACCGTGGCACAGAATACCACCATGACGGTGACCTGGTCTGAAGTGACCGGGGAGAATGGATATGAGCTGCAACGCAGCACCGATCCGACCAAGTGGCCGGTGGAGACCATTGCGGCGAACGTGATCTCGGTAGCGACCGGCATCACCAGCTACACGGATGCAGGCCTGGCGACGGGCACGACATACTACTACCATGCCCGTGTGGTGGTTAGCCCGACGGTCAAGTCGGCATGGAGTGCCGCGAGCACCGGTACAACGACGCTGCCGGCGGTGCCGGCCTGGGCGGTCAATGCGACGAGTGTGTCGATGACGCCTCCCAATGGCGCGACAGTAACGCTGAACTGGCTGGAAACGCCGGGTGAAGCGGGCTTCTACGTGCAGCGAAGTTACGACAATGGATTGACCTGGTCAGCACTGAATGCCGGCGTACCGGTCGCGCAAGGAACGTTGACGCTGGCGGATGCCAACGAGCCGAACAATGCGATGGTCTCGTACCAGGTGGCAGCGACGAACGCGGCTGGGACCACCGCATGGAGTGCAACGAAGAAGGTGACCATTGGTCCGCTGGTGCCGACGAATCTGAAAGTGGATCAAGTTGCAGGGCTGAAGGTCGCGTTAAGCTGGGATAATGTGCCCGGCATGACCTATCAACTGCAGCGCAAGGAGCAGTTCGGCAGCTACACCACGATCGCCACCCTGCCGGCAAACGTGCCGCAGTTTGTGGATGTGGGCCTGGCGCCGAACACCTTGAAGCCAAACACGACCTATTACTACCATGTGGCGGCGGTGAATCCGACGGATGCCACGGCGATCTCCGGCTGGAGTAACGAGCCGATGGTCACCACCGGGCCGGCGTCGTCCTTGACATTGACGATCGGCGCGGTAACCCCGACGGCTGTGCCGATGAGCTGGCTGACGGTGGCGAATGTGACGGACTATCTGGTGACACGCAGCACCGATCCGTCCTTGCCGTCTCCCTGGCCGACACTCGCGACAATACCGGCAGGCACGTTGACCTATACCGATAACGTGTTTACCGCGGGGACCACCTATTACTATCAGGTGATCGCCGAGAATGCCGTCCATACCCCGACCCTGTCGGATATCAAACCGGTGACAACGATCCCCTCGACGCCGACCGGGCTTTCGGCGACGGCGACGGGTAATACCATCACCGTGAACTGGCTGGATACCGCCGGCGAAGCGGGTTTCTCGTTGCAGCGGAGTCTCGATCAGACGAACTGGACGACCATCTCGGCGGCGAACACCGGCCAGCATGTGCTGAGCTACACCGATAACAACCTGGCGTTCGGCGCCACCTACTACTATCGCATCAGCGCGAACAATGCCGCGGGCATCTCGGGCTGGAGCGCCATCTCGGTGGGCGTGACGACCGTCCCGTCCGCACCGAGCTGGGTTGTCGCGCCGGTGAAACCAACCGTGGTGAGCGGCACGACCGTGACATTGAACTGGTTGGAAGTCACCGGTGAGACCGGCTTTATCATCCAGCAGAGTGCGGATGGGATCAGTTGGCCGCCATCGGGGACCGGAACGCCGGTACCGCAGGGGACATTGACCTTCACCGATACCAGTCAGGCGAATAACGCGACGGTCTGGTACCGGGTGCAAGCGTCCAATGCTGCCGGGTATTCCGGCGCGAGCACGGCGCAAAAGGTCACGACGGGTCCGAGTGCGCCGTCGAATCTCATGTTGAATCCGCGCTTCCTTCCGCAAGTCGGCACGACCGTCTATCTGGTCTGGTCGAATGTGCTGGGGATGAACTATCGCTTGGAGCGCAAGTTACTGCAGGATCCCGACACCGCGTATACGCAAATCGGTGGCGGCAACCTGCCGGCCAATGTGCCGCAATATACGGATTCCGGCTTGGGAGCCAACACGACGTATTACTATCGCGTCGCGGCGGTCAACCAGGCGGGAGCGCTCTCGGATTACAGTAATGTGTTCTCGATGACCACGGGGCCGGCTTCCACGCTGACGTTGAAATTCAGTGGAGTCACGGCGTCCGCGGTGACGTTGACCTGGCAATCGGTGCCGGCGCTGCCGAATGTGACGGACTATCTGGTCACGCGCAGCACGGATCCGACGCTGGCCTATCCGTGGCCGACCGTAGCGACGTTACAGCCGCAAACATTGACCTATACGGATAGTGGATTGTCATCGGGTACCGTCTATTATTACCGAGTGATTGCCGAGAATAGCAGCGGAGTGCCGGCGGGAACGCCGACGCTAACGGATATCCAGAGCGTCACCACCCTGACGGCCATACCGAATAATCTGACGGCGGTGCCGGCGGGCTATACGGTAACGGTGAACTGGTCGGATGTGATCGGTGAAGCCGGGTTCGAAGTGCAACAGAGCAACGACCCGACCAAATGGCCGGCGGATACCGTGGTGACGTCGATCGCCACCTCGGTGACCAGCTATACCTTCACCGGGTTAACGCCGGCGACCAATTACTACTATCGCATCCGTTCACTCAGTAGCCCGACGGTGAAATCGGCATGGAGCGCGCCGACCACTGTAGCGCAGACGGCGCCGGCGAAGCCGCTATGGGCGAAAGTCGCCTGGAGTGCGCTAGGCGGCACGGTAACCGTGAATTGGCAGGATACGTCCACCGCGACCGGATTCCAGGTACAGCGGAGTGCCGACGGCGTGTCGAATTGGACGCCGGTCGGCGTGACGGCAGCGCATGTGCTGACGTTCACGGATTCCACTGCACTGCCGAACAATGCGGTCGAATACTACCAGGTGGCGGCGGTGAACGCGGCGGGTGCGTCAGATTGGAACACGTCGTCGTTGATTACCACCGGACCGACGGCACCGGTGTTGCAGGCCGGCGCGGCTAACGGCACCGCGGTGACACTCAATTGGTCCAACGTCACCGGCATGTCCTATATAGTGCAGCGTAAGCTAAAGATCGCCGATACTTACGCCACCATCGCCACCATGCCGGCCAATGTGCCGCAGTATGTCGATGCGGATAATACGAAACTTGCCAATACGCCGTATTACTATCGCGTAGCGGCGATGAATGACTCCTCGCAGTCGATTTGGAGTAATGAAGTACAGGTAGTGACCGGACCGGCCAGCACGCTGACGGTAACGCTGGGCTTAGTGACCGAGACCACGGCGACGCTGAATTGGCCGGCGGTACAGGCGGCCACGAGCTTTACCGTCTTCCGGAGTCCGGATGGGATCACCTGGCCGGCACAGCCGCTGGCTACCTTGCCGATGAACTCGATGAGTTATACCGATACCGGGTTAACGCAAGGCACGACGTATTACTACCAAGTCTTTGCACAAAACATCGGTGGGCAAAGCGCCTCGACGCCGTTGGGTCTCACCACCATACCGGCCGTGCCGACGGGCGTGGTCACGATTGCCCAGGGCACGACGATATCCATCACCTGGCAGCAGGTGGGCGGAGCCAACCGCTACGAGTTGCAGCGAAGCACCGACTTGACGAAACCGTGGCCGGCGGATACCGCCTTCACGATGATCGATCCGGCGGTGACCAGCTTCACCGATATCGGTTCTTCCGGAACGACCTATTACTATCGTGTGCGCGCCAATATCAGCGCAACGAAGTTGTCCGCTTCCTGGAGTCTGCCGTCCGCAGGGGCGACGACAGTACCATCGAAGCCGCTGTGGGCAGCCGGTGGCGTGAGTGTGCTGGGTGGTTCTGTCACCATGAATTGGCAGGATACCCCGACGGAGACCGGTTTCATTGTACAACGGAGCTATGACGGTGGAGCGAGTTGGTCACCGGTAGGCACGCCGGGAGCCGGAGTGCTGACCATAACCGACGCGAATCTACCCAACAATACCGTGGTCACCTATGAAGTCGCGGCCACGAATGCGGCGGGGCAATCCACGTGGAGCGCACCGATCACGGTAACGACAGGGTTGGCGGCACCGACGAACCTCAAAGCGGTCCGCGATGCGAAATCGGCCATCACTGCCGACCTGAGCTGGGATAACGTGCTCGGGATGAACTATCGGTTAGAGCGTCGACTGATGTCGAGCAACACGTACCTGGCTATTGGCGGGGTGTTGCCGCCGAATATTCCACAATATGTCGATGCCGGCTTAACCGCCAATACCACCTACGCCTATCACGTCGCCGTGAAGAGTAGTGCCGGCGTATGGTCGGATTGGAGTGCTGATACGGCGTTCACCACCGGACCGGTCGCCACCTTGAAGTTGACGCTCGGTACGGTGACGGCGACGTCAATCGCGATGAGTTGGCCGCTGGTGGCCAATGCCACCGGCTACAATGTCTTCCGCAGTACGGATGGCCTCACCTGGCCGGCGCTACCGCAGGCGACATTACCGACAGCCACGGTGACCTACACGGATAACGGATTGTCAGCGGGGACACCGTATTACTACCAGGTCTTTGCGTTGAATGCCGCCGGATCGACGGCTTCCGATATCCAGAGTGCCACGACGATACCGGCGCCTCCGACGGGCCTATCCACGAGTGCGCAGGGTACAACCATGACGGTCACGTGGGCGGCGGTAGCCGGAGGAAACTCCTACGAGCTCCAACGCAGCACCGATCCGAATAAATGGCCGGTGGAGACCATTCCGGCGAACGTGTTCCAGGTACCGATCGGCACCAGCTATACGGATGCCAATCTGGCGACCGGCACTACCTATTACTACCACGTGCGCGTGGTGGTGAGTCCGACGGTGAAGTCGGCGTGGAGCGCCGCGAGCATCGGAACGACGACGTTGCCGGCTGTGCCGAATTGGGCGGTCGATGCCACGAACGTCACGATGACACCGCCCGCGGGAGCGACGATCACGCTGAACTGGCTGGATACCGCGGGTGAAACGGGCTTCTACCTACAGCGAAGCTACGATAATGGGCAAACCTGGTCGGCGCTGAACGCCGGCGTTCCGGTGGCCCCGGGGACGTTGACGTTTACGGATGCCAACGAACCGAATAATGCGATGGTGTCGTACCAGGTGGCAGCGACGAACGCGGCCGGTACCACCACATGGAGCACCACGAAAACGGCGATCATCGGGCCGGACACGCCGACCAACTTGACGGCGACCGTGTCGGGCACGACGGTGACGTTGAACTGGAACAACGTACCGGGCATGATTTATCAATTGCAGCGCAAGGTGCAATTTGGAACCTATGCCACCATTGCCACGTTGCCGGCGAATGTCCCGCAGTATACGGATGCGAGCTTGCAACCCAATACCACATATGTCTACCGGGTGGCGGCGGTGAATCCGTTGTATCTAACCGCGCTGTCGGGCTGGAGCAACGAGCCGATGTTGACCACCGGGCCGGCATCGTCGCTGACATTGACGATCGGCAAGGTCACCACCACGTCGGTAGCGATGAGCTGGCTATCGAATCCGGTGGCGCCGAATGTTACCGACTATCTGGTAAATCGCACTGACCCGACTAAACAGAACGCCTGGGCAACCATCGCCACCGTGCAGGCGGGTACATTAACCTATACGGATAACAGCATCACGCTGGGTACCACCTATTCCTATCAAGTCATTGCGGAGAATAAGGGTGGAACGCAGACGCTGTCGGATATCAAACCGGTGACGACGATCCCATCGGCGCCGACCGGACTCTCCGCGACGGCGACGGGCAATACCATCACCGTCAACTGGCTGGAAACCGCCGGCGAGGCGGGGTATGAGTTGCAGCGGAGCACCGATCAGGCAACCTGGACACCGATCCCGGCGGCCGGCACCGGTCAATTCGTGAACACCTATACCGACGCCGGGTTGGCGTTCGGTACCACCTTCTACTATCGTATCGATGCGTCCAACGTTTCGGGCACTTCCGCGTGGAGTGCAACCTCGCTGGGCGTGACGACGGTACCGGCGGCGCCGAGTTGGGCCGCGGTGGCCACCAGCGTATCTGGTAATGCGATCACCTTAAACTGGCTGGATGTGACCGGCGAGACCTCCTTTATCGTCCAGCAAAGCACGGATGGGGTGACCTGGCCGGCATCGGGAATTGGAATCCAGGTTCCGCAGGGAACCTTGACCTACACCGATCTCAGTCAGGCGAATAACGCCACCGTCTGGTACCGGGTGCAAGCGTCCAATGCTGCCGGCAATTCGGCAGTGAGCACGTCGCAGAAGGTGACGACAGGACCGACCGCACCGGCGAATATCGCGTTGAATCCGCTCTTCCTCCCGCAAACCGGCACGACCGTCTATCTGGTCTGGTCGAATGTGCTGGGGATGAACTATCGATTAGAGCGGAAAATGCTGCAGGATACCAGCTATCAACAAATCGCCTTTATTGCGCCGAACGTGCCGCAATACACGGATACCGGGTTAGCTTCCAATACGTCGTATTACTATCGCGTCGCAGCAGTCAACAAATTTGGCGCGCTCTCGGCCTATAGTAATGAACTACTGGTGACCACCGGACCGTCATCGTCACTGAAGCTGACGCTCAGTGGGGTGACCGCCACGGCAGTCACGTTGAACTGGGCATCGGTGCCGGCGGCGCCGAATGTCACCGACTATCTGGTGAATCGCACGACCGACTTGACGCAGCCGTGGCAGACGATCACGACCTTGCAACCCGGAACGTTGACCTATACGGACAGCGGGTTGACGGCCGGCACCAAGTATTACTACCAGATCGTCGCCGAAAATGGCAGTGGAGTGCCGAAGGGAACTCCGACGCTGTCGGATATTCAGAATGCGACCACGATTCCGCCCGCGCCGGCTATCGCAACGCCGGTACCGGCCGGAACATCGATTACCGTGTCCTGGGTCGTGAATCCGGTGAGTAGCGGATATGGGTTCGATCTGCAGCGGAGCACTGATCAGACGACCTGGACCACGATTCCGATCGCGGCGGGCTTGACCAACTATACCGATAGCGGTCTGCAGTTCGGTACCACGTACTACTACCGCATCCGCACCTCGGTAAGTGCTACGGAAACGTCGGCGTGGAGCACGACGACGACCGGTGTCACCACCGTGCCGGCAGGCCCGGCATGGGATGTGGCAAAGGGTACGCAAGTACTGGGCGGTACCATCACGCTGAACTGGCTCGATGTGCAAGGCGAGAATGGCTTCATCGTGCAAGTCAGTCCTGATGGGATCACCTGGAACCCGTTGACCATCCTGCCGCTAGCGGCTAAGACGCTCACCTATACCGATAACACGCAACAGCCGAATGCGCAGGTCTATTATCAGGTGTTGGCAACGAACGCCGCCGGCGCGACGCCAAGCGTGACCTTGCCCGTGACGACCGGTCCGGCGACGCCCACGCTCGCGGCAACCGTGAGTGGCACCTCCGTCACGCTGACCTGGACGAATCCCAATCCGGGGATGAGTTTCCGGCTGCAGCGCAAAACCGTACAAGGAACATACGCAACGGTGGGCGGCAATCTACCGGCCAATGTGACGGTGAAAGTCGATGCCGGTCTGCTGGCCAATACCACCTATACCTACCATATCGCGGCGGTGAGTCCGACGAATCTGCTGTCAACCTGGAGTACGGAAGTCACCATCACGACCGGTCCGGCGGCCAAGTTGAAGCTGACGCACACCGCGGTGACGTCCACCACGGCGACCCTAAGCTGGCCGCCGATCGCCAATACCGTGAGCTACACCGTCTACAGCAGTCCGACCGGGCAGGCGCCCTGGACCTTGCTGTCGACGCAGCAGCAACCGACGACGGTCCCGCTGCCGGCCGCGATGACCTATACGGATAATGGGAACGGCATCGGCTTACAGTCCGGCGCCACCTATTACTATCAGGTAATCGCGCAGAATGCCGCGACGCCGCCGCTCGGACAGACGCTGTCGAATATCGATCAAGTGACTTTGCCGCCCGCGGTGCCGGCGAATTTGACGGCAAACGCCCTCGGCAATACGGTCAACTTGACCTGGCAGGATGTCATGCCGGCCGGGACAGCCGGGTTCCAACTACGACGCAGCACGGACAAAATCACCTGGACGACTATCCCGGCGGTCAACACCGGGGCAGGCGTGCTGAACTATAGCGATACCAACCTGTCGCCGTTAGGCACCACCTACTACTACGATATCGCGGCGACCAATACCGGCGGAACCTCGGCCTGGAGTCTGCCGTCTGCCGGCGCCACGATTGCGCCGGATGTGCCGACCAACGTGAGCGCGGCAGTGGCCGGCAATGTCATCACCATTACCTGGAAGGATGCGCTCGGGGAAACCAGTACCACCATCCAGCGCAGCCAGGATGGTGGAATCACCTGGGACGTCCCGGTGATGTCACAGCCGGTCGGGACACAGGTACAGGTTGATAACAACAACCTGCCCTTCAACACGCTGATCATGTATCGGCTGCAGGCGGTCAATGCTGCCGGCACCTCGGCTTGGACGGCATCGGTGTCGAAGACCACCGGACCACCGGCGCCGACGAATCTCAAGGTCGTACTCGACGCCGCATCAGGCACGACGGTAGACCTGACCTGGACCAACGTATTGGGAATGTCCTATAAGATCCAGCGGAAAGTCCAACTGGGCACCTATGCGACGCTCCCGGTGACGATTGCGCCGAATGTCAATCAATATGTAGATGCCACCAATACGCCCAATACCACCTACTACTATCAGGTGGCCGCGGTCAACTCGTTAGGCGCCGTATCGGCCTGGAGCATCCCGGAACAACCCATCACCACCGGCCCCGATTCAAATGTGGTGTGGAACAATGTCAACCCATTCACCTCCACCACCAATACGGTGACGGTGAATTGGCAGGCGGTTGTCAACGCCACCGGATTCACGGTCATGCGCAGCTTGACTGGGCAGGCGCCGTGGACCCAGTTGGCGGTCTTGCCGGCCACCACGCTGACCTATACCGATACGAACAACGTGCCGGCCGGTAACATCGTGGCGGCAGGCGTCCAGTATTACTATCAGGTCATCGCGCAAAATGGCGCCGGGGCGGCGACCCCATCGAATATATTGAGCGCCTGGACGTTGCCGACGACACCGGGCAATTTCCAAGCGGTGCTGCAACCGGCGGTACTGAATGTCTTGCCGACCATCACCGTGACGTGGAATGCGCCGGCGCCGGCACCGCAATCCGTATCTCAGTATGAGATCGACTATCGCGTGCAGGGGCAACCCTGGCCGGCAGACCTGAATCCCTCCTTTATTCAGGACAGTGCTTCGCCGACCACGCTGGATATTACGAACCTGGCGTACGGAACGACGTATGAGTTCCGGATGCGGGCGGATAATGGCGCCGGTAGTTCACCCTGGAGCGCGACGATTGCCCAGACGACCTACCCGGCGGCCCCGGTGGTCACCGCCGCGCCCGCGCAGCCAGGCACCCCGCCGATCACCATCAGTTGGCCGGCGGTCGCTTCCGCGAAAACCTATCAGGTGCAACGCAGCACTGACGGAGGCTTGACCTGGAATAATGTGTTGCCGGTAGTCGTTGCTCCGGCCACGACATATACGGATAACAACCTGCAGCAGGGGATCACCTATTCCTACCAGGTGGAGGCATTGAACGGCGCGCTCGTGTCGGCGTTCAGTACCCCGACGGCGGGAATTCTGATCTCGCAGACCTACTCACCGGCGGTAGCCTTTGACTACAATGGCCCGGTGGCGGGGGTCAATACCATCTACTATTCGCAGGATCCCAATGACCAGTTAAACGCCGGTGTACGCAACACGACTTCGGTCACCGTCACCGGCTATACCGATCTGGCGAAAACCGTGCCGGCCGCCGGTGCGACGGTCACGTTGTCGACCAAGATCGGCTACTTTACCAAACTCTCACCCGACCAGACGGTATCGAATGTGGTCTTCGGCTTTGACGGCAAAACCCCGAAGGGCTATCAGTCGATTAGCGGCACGCTGAATCCGCAAGGGCAGATGACGGTCATCTTCAATGGCATTCAGAATGAAGGGTATGCCGTCGGCAATGTACCGGCCATCAAGATCACCTTGCCCAGCATTGCCGATCTGGGCACGCCGACCTTCACCGCGATCGACAACAAGGCGCAGGGAGCGGCGGTCACGATCACGCTGAAGAATGGTGTGGCACCGGCACTCGTCGGTCCGCCGAACAAGATCGTCATGCAGGCCGTCGCGCCGCAATTGCCGGTAAACTGGCCGGCGCAAACCGGTCTGTATCCGGTTTCCTTCTCCGGTTATACCACCTCACTGTCGGTGACGGCGTATGACCTGAATGGACAACCGGTGATGCCGCAGATGCCGATCTTCTTTACTCAGAACTGGGCGCTATGGGCCGGAACGAAACTCAAGCCGGCCTGGAATGGCTGGCAGCCGGATAACAACTATTACAATACGACCGTGGGCGGCTCCAACATCGCCGGTACCTTCAACGGACCGATTTCGTTGACGGATGCCAACGGGCAGGCGACCGCGGGTTTCTCCAGCAACCATTCGGGGTTGTATAACTTCTCCGCCTTTGCGTTGCTGGCGAATTACAATCTGACAAACCTGAATAGCGTCAACACGAGCGGCACTGGTGGCCTCAACAGCCTGACTTCTGCCGCGGTACTCGGTTCGCTGTTGCCGACGATCAATGGTGCCAACGCCATCATCGTCGCCAATCAGGATCCAGCGATGCCGGTCTTTAACAACGCGGTGACCACGACGGCGCCGTCCAGCGTGTTGAATAAAACGCTGGCCTACTACAACAACTGGCAAGTGCTGTCGGTGACGAATAACAATCCGCCCGGCAACACGCAGGACTTCACCAATCCGACGCCATCCGCGGTGGCAATCCCGCAGGTCGCGATCAACTGCGATGGCACGCAGTCCGCCACCGTCACCTTTACCGCCTTCGACGAAGATGGGAAGTTAGTCATGCCGCAGGTGCCGTTCTCTATGACGCAAAGCCTTGTGCAGGGGGATCCGGTATTTTACGCGACTTTGACTCCACCGCAAGTGCCGATCATTCAACCGGGAACCGGAGCGGCCAATTCCATTGGGCTGGTGCAGACGACCACGAATGTTACCGTGACTCCGGCGAGTATATTGAGCTTTAACAATATCTCGCAGGCCAGCCTGCTCTCACGTGGCAATTTAGCCAATCCGAATATTGGTTCGGTGATCTTCACTTTCAATAATCTGCGCACCGTGCAGCCGTTCTATACGACTCCATACTTCCTGCTGGTGCATCAAGGACCGAAATTGGCACTGGCACAGGATAAACCTGACACTGGCAAGGGAGTGTGGATTCAGAATACCGGCCTAGTGCCCGGTATGTGGGTTGAAGCGCATAGCGATTTCATGGGACACTGGATTGCCGCCACCGACGATACCGTGACCGCGGGAACGCCGCAAAAGGTAACGCTGGGCATCAATCTGGTCGATAGCAATAACAATCCGTTCCCGGCGGGATATCAGATACTGCTAATGGATACCTCGCCGCTCACGGGTAAAGTCAAGGGATCGGCCGCGATTGTTAATACGGCGGCAGGTGCACCGTTGGGGACAACGGCCGCCCCGGTCACCTTTGGCTCGTTAATTGACGGGGCAGATGGAGCGAATGCCGCCAATATGATCGACTGGAAGGTCGGTGCTGATCCGCGGTGTGTGCGTCTGATCGTGGTCGGCAACTACAATGATAACTATACCAGTGCTGCCAATGGCTGGGCGGGGCCAACCTTTGACGTACGCGATGACTGGGCCGATCAAAAAGTTGTCGTGGCACGTCCGGATTCGATCACGACACCGTATGCGCCCGATGCGACGCTGCCCATCAATCAGGCGTTACCATTGGGCAGTTCTGGGTCAGTGGCGGCTGATGTGAGTGTGATGGGTCCCAACGTCGGAACCTGGCCATGTCCTCCCGGCTATACGATTACCTTTAGTATTAACGATTCAATCAGTGGCCAGAATACGTTGGTGACGGCGACGAGTCCGGCCACCGCGTATAATGCAGCGAAGAATATCTCCACTGCAACGTCAACGGTCAGTTTCGGTAATCAGCCGGCGGTGATTACGATCACGGCGATGTATAAGGGTGGAACCAAGGCGGGGATGGCCCAGTCGCCGGCGTCATACGGTCCCGTTTACATCGGTCTGGTGACGCCAAACCAGCCGTCCATTGCCGCCGGCAGTACCTCCACCAGCATCAGCCTGACCTGGGCCGCGGTTGGAGGAGCGACCGGATATGAGATCGTGGATAATGCCGGTAATCCTATCCAGGATGTGGGCAATTTCACCACCGCTTCGATAGGCTCGGTGTTGAATCCGTTGCTCGATGGCACGGTTTACAACTTCGCCGTGGTGGCCTATTCCGGCCCGTCCTATCAAAAGGCGACAGTTACATCGGCAGCGTCGAAATCGTTGAAGTGCGAGACACTGCTGGCAGCGCCGACAGGCTTCTCCGCCCCGGCGGTAGCCTTCAACTCGGTGGCGTTGCAATGGGATAAGATGAATGGCGCAACCGCCTACGAAATCTGGCGCAAAGTCGGCGCCGGCGTATATACGCTCTATGCGACCGTCAATGCGACGGCAGCGCAGCCGCAGGTGTATACCGATAACGTCGTTGCACCGGCGACCGTGTATAACTATGAAGTACGGAGTATCGCACCGAACGCGGTGACTGCACCGTGCACCACGCCTGGACCGTTCTCGAATCTGGCTGCGGCGGTGACTACCGGTCTGGCTACTCCCGCTGCTCCCACCTCGAAGGCGGACGCGGCCGGTGCCGGTAGTGGGATGATCGATGTCACCTGGGCAGGTGTTGCCGGTGCAAACCAGTATCTCCTGTATGTCTCGACAGACGGAGTGAATGCCGCCCAGACCATCATACTTGGAGCCGTAAACAACACGGTCTTCACGGGTAACCCGGGGACGACATATTACTTCGCGGTGGCTGCGAAGAATACCAATGTCAACGTCGTCTCCGCGACGTCGCCGTACTCCGCGGCATTAGCGGCGCCCTAGCAAGGCGATGTTACCATAGGAAGCATGACCACACGGGCGTTCCGAGATCATCGGGACGCCCGTGTTCTATTATGGTGGGTAGGGTTAGTGCCCAAAGGCACACGCAATGGTAAGGTATGCTCGATACCTGACACCCGACACCTGAAATGCAGCTACACCCGCGCTAGCCGGAATCCCACTGAAACTGGTACAATACGACCACGACGTGATTGCGTCATGGGATAAGACAATGCCATTTACTGCTCCTCGGGGAACTCAAGATATTTTACCGGATGATGCGCGGCGCTGGCGCTGGGTGGAAGAACGTTTCCGGCGCTTTTGCACGCGGTATGGATATGGTGAGATTCGCACGCCGATCTTCGAGAATACCGAACTGTTTGCGCGTGGGGTGGGGGAAGAGACGGATATCGTCTCCAAGCAGATGTATTCGTTCGAAAGTCGCGGCGGCGATCCGCTTACCTTGCGGCCCGAAGGCACCGCGCCGGCGGTGCGCGCGTTGATTCAGAATCACCTGCTGGAGCAAGGCGGCATTCGCAAGCTGTATTATCTCGGGCCGATCTTTCGCTATGAACGCCCGCAAAAAGGCCGTTACCGGCAGTTTCATCAACTCGGAGTCGAGGTATTTGGATCGGCTGGACCGGAGATCGATGCCGAGGTGTTGGTCTTTGGCGCCGATTTTCTGCAAGCCATCGGCATTGCGAATGTGTCGCTCGAATTGAATAGCGTGGGCTGCCCGCAATGCCGGCCACGGTATCGCGACGCCCTGCAAAATGCCCTCGCCGGCGCGCGCACCGAGCTGTGCCCGGATTGCCAGCGGCGCTATTCCGCCAATCCGCTGCGGATCCTTGACTGCAAAGTGGAACGCTGTCGCGAATTGACGCGCGAGGTGCCGGCGATGCTCGACACGCTCTGCACGGAGTGCAAGGACCATTTGCGCGGCGTGGAAGCGGCGTTGCAGGCGCAAGGGGTCGCGTATGTGATCAATCCGCATATCGTGCGCGGGCTGGATTACTACACCCGCACGGCGTTCGAATTCATCGCCGGGGGATTGGGCGCGCAAAATACCGTGCTGGCCGGCGGGCGCTATGATGGGCTGGTGGAAGAACTCGGCGGTCCCTCCACCCCCGCGATCGGTTTTGCCGCCGGCATCGAGCGGTTGCTGATGGCGGCCGGCGAACAGATTCCGCTGCCGGAAGAACCCGGTCCGGTCTTCATCGCCGCGCAAGGGGAGGCCGCACGCCGGGAAGCTTTCCTGCTGGCTACCCGCTTGCGGCGGGTCGATATTCCCGCCGCGCTCGACTATGCCGCGCGCAGTCTGAAAGCGCAGATGAAAGAAGCAAACCGGCAAGGCGCCTGGTTCACGCTGATCCTCGGCGAAGACGAGATTGCCCGCGGCGAAGCCACCGTGCGCAACATGCGCGACGCGTCGCAGCAATCGGTGGCGCTCGACCAAGTCGTCGAGTATTTGCAAAATAACTATTGAATATTGCGCTGGCCTTACCGTTTGGAGGGTGTGAGCGCACTGCTTGGAAGGGTGTGAGCGAAGCGAGCCCCGCCGATGGTTTCGATACGGCCATCCGTGGGCTTCTCAAACACCGGCGGGGCTCGCTTCGCTCACACCCTTCCAAACAGTGCGCATGCGTTGCCCAATGAACAAAAGGCAAAATCGCAGGTTCGTGTTTTTCGTGGAGGAAAGTAAATGGCTGATGAAGTGGGAATAGGCTCGATGCAGCGGACGGACGGCTGTGGTTCGCTGCGGGCGCGCGATATCGGGCGCACGGTGGTGGTGATGGGGTGGGCGCAGACGAACCGCGATCACGGCGGATTGATCTTCATCGACCTGCGCGATCGTTCGGGCGTCGTCCAGTGCGTGATGAATCCGCAGGAAGCCCCTGAAGCGCATCGGCAAGGCCAATTCATCCACGCGGAGTATGTGCTCGCCATGCGCGGCGTGGTGCAGCCGCGCCCGGACGGCACGGTCAATACCAAGCTGCCCACCGGTGAAGTCGAATTACACATATCGCAGCTGGAAGTGCTCAATCCGTCGAAAACACCGCCCTTCATGATCAACGACGAGAATGCGCCTGATGTCGATGAGAATCTGCGTTTGAAATATCGCTATCTCGATCTGCGGAACGCGCGCATGCAGCACAACCTGATCTTGCGGCACCAGGTGGCGCAGGCTGCGCGCGGCTATCTCAACAGCAACGGTTTTTTAGAAATCGAGACCCCGTTCTTGATCAAGTCTACTCCGGAAGGCGCGCGCGATTTCCTTGTACCCTCGCGCCTGCATCCCGGTGAATTTTACGCGCTGCCGCAAAGTCCGCAGTTGCTTAAGCAGACGTTGATGGTGGCCGGTTTCGAACGGTATTACCAGTTGGCACGCTGCTTGCGCGACGAAGACCTGCGCGCGGATCGCCAATACGAACATACGCAAATCGACCTCGAAATGTCCTTCATCCAGCGCGAGGACATCCTGGCGCTGGTGGAAGGCCTGATGCAGCAGTTGTTGCTGGTCATCGGGGTGGATATTCCGCTGCCTTTCCCGCACATGAGCTATCGCGAGGCGATGGACCGCTTCGGCAGCGACAAGCCGGACACCCGTTTCGGGCTGGAATTGACCGATCTCGCCGGCGTCTTCGCGCAGACGGAATTCAAGTCCTTCGCGACCGTGCTGGCGGATGGCGGGCAGGTGAAAGGGATCAACGCCAAAGGCGCGGCCGGGCTTTCGCGACGGGAACTGGACGAATTGACGGCGTTTGTCCAGGGTTTCGGCGCCAAAGGATTGGCGTATTTCCAACTGACTGCCGACGGTTTGAAATCGCCGGTGACGAAATTCATGGCCGAGACCGAGCGCGAAGCGTTGATCCAGGCGTTGGGCGCCGAGGAAGGCGACCTGTTGTTGCTGGTGGCGGATGTGCCGTCGGTGGTCGCGCAATCACTCGGTCGGCTGCGGCTGCAGTTAGCCGATAAATTGGGCTTGATCCCGGCGGGCAAATGGAATTTCCTCTGGGTGGTCGATTTTCCGCTCTTTGAATGGAATGCCGAATCACAGCAGATCGAACCGATGCACCATCCGTTCACCATGCCGAAAGCGGAGGATATGTCGCTGCTGGATACGAACCCGATCGCGGTGCGCGGTGAGTTATACGACCTGGTGTTGAACGGCATGGAATTGGGCAGCGGCAGCATCCGCATTCATCGCCGCGATATTCAGGAGCGCGTGCTGCAGACGGTGAATATTCCCATCGAGCAGGTGATCGAGCGTTTCGGTTTCCTGGTGGAAGCATTCGAATATGGCGCGCCGCCGCATGGCGGCATCGGGTTGGGATTGGATCGGATCGTCATGTTGCTCACCGGAGAACAATCGATCCGCGACGTGATCGCCTTCCCGAAAACGGCCTCCGGGTCGGATTTGATGATGGACGCGCCCACGCCGGTCGATGCGCTGCAATTGCGCGATCTCGGCCTCGATCTGCGCAAGCGGAAATAGCTTCCTTTTTGTCTGAACCTTGATGGAAAGGATTGAAGGATGTTCATGATGGATCATCGAGCAAATCCTTTTATCCTTGCCAGCAAGGTTCAGACAACGCGTATCCGCTAGCAGTTCGTCAATTGTCGGGATCAACAACGGCCTGCCTTGCCGATGGCCACGCCCTGAAGGACGTGGCAAACTGGGACAAGCACGCTGAAGCGCGCTTTGACTGCCTACAACGCTTTCTTTATACCATGGTGTGCGCAGTTTCACATTGACGGACTACTAGCAGAAAGATACCGGATACCGGGATATTTGCGATTGGAGACTGGATACACCGATCCGACTTTTTGTCTGAACCTTGATGGAAAGGATTGAAGGATGTTCATGATGGATCATCGAGCAAATCCTTTTCTCCTTGCCAGCAAGGTTCAGGCAACGCGTATCCGCTATCTATCCGGTGAATGATTCAATCAGGAGAACCTATGGAACCATCCGACGTCCATGATCCGCTGGACGACTTACAGGAACGACTTGGCATTCGCTTTCACCGGCGAGAATTGTTGGTGCAGGCGCTGACCCATCGTTCGTTGCAGCCGGAAATGGAAGGCAAGCACGCGAATGAGCGGCTGGAATTTCTCGGCGACGCGGTGCTGGCGTTGATTACCACGGAAGGATTGTATCGCAGCCATCCGGACTGGCCGGAAGGCGAGTTGACGAAGATGAAGGCCGCCATCGTCAGCGAAGGCTCGCTGGAGTTGCTCGCGCTCGAGTGGCAACTCGGCGCTGAGGTGCGCATCTCGCGCGGTGAGGAATCCTCCGGCGGGCGCAAACGGCGCGCGCTGCTGGCCGACACCGTCGAAGCGGTGATCGGCGCGTATTTTCTCGACCATGGCTATGATGCCTGTCGCGACTTCGTGTTGCGCGAGTCGGCCCTCATCCTGCAGGCGATTGAAAGCCAGCAACACGCTCGCGACTATAAGACACTCTTTCACGAAGCCTTCCAAGCCCGCTATCAGATTGCCCCGAGTTATCAGGTGATCAACGAGACCGGCCCGGCGCACGATCGCACCTTCGAAGTGGCGATTATCTTTAACGGGCAGGTCCTCGGACGCGGCGAGGGAAAGAGCAAGAAATCCGCCGAGCAGCAAGCCGCCGCGGAAGCCTTGCTGGTGTTGGAAACGGATGAACAGGATGGCGGCTAGTAGTTCGTCAATTTGAATGTGCCGGGATCAACAATGGCCTGCCTTGCCGGTGGCCACGCCCTGAAGGACGTGGCAAACTGGGACAAGCACGCTGAAGCGCGCTTTGACAGCATACAACGCTTGCTTTATATCCTGGTGTGCGCAGTTTCAAATTGACGAACTACTAGGGTGGTTGTTCGGTGGGGATCGTTCCTATCCTGCTGATTATTATTCAGGTTGGCGATGCCTTACCGTTTTTTTGACAAGATGCCAGATTTTGCGAGTGATGCTATCAGCGAGGACGGAGCGCGACTGGCGTCGGCTTCCAAACAGTGCCAAGCGTCCGACATGAGGCTGATTATTATTCAGGTTGGCGATGCCTTACCGTTTTTTTTGACGGGATGCCAGATTTTGCGGGTGATGCTATCAGCGGGGACGGGGCGCGACTGGCGTCGGCTTCCAAACAATGCCAAACGTTCGACATGATGCTGATGATTATTGGCGTTCATGGTCCACTGAACCGTATTGGGAACAGTTCCCGATCATGCATCTCTTTCCCGTTCCCGACCATGCATCTCTTTCCCGCAATGTCTGCCCGTTCGCGCACAAACCGACCGTGCAGATCGTCGCGAGCGGGTATACCAATGGCGGGTGGGCAGTGGAAGGACGTGCGATGGCGAACCCTTCGCTGTGTGAGGATGACCGCGAATCATGATCGATGCCCATTGCCATCTGAATGATCCACGTTTATTGCCGCAGGTCGAGACGCTGTTGGCGCGGATGCAGGCCGCCGGCGTCACCGGGGCGCTGGTCGTCGGGTATGATTTGCCGTCGAGCCGGCAAGCCGTGGAGTTAGCCTCCCAGTTTCCGGCGTTACGCGCGGCGATCGGGGTGCATCCGCACGAGAGCCGCGATCTGGATGCGGTGACGCTGGAAGCGCTAGCGGAGTTGGCGACGCGGCCGGAAGTAGTCGCGATCGGGGAAATCGGCCTGGATTATTACTACGATCATTCTCCGCGTGACATCCAGCGTGAGGCGTTTCACCGCCAACTCGCACTGGCGGCGCGCTGCCAATTGCCGATCGTCATTCATGAACGAGAGTCGTCCGCCGAGGTGATCGCGATTCTGCAGGCGGAAGATGGCTGGGCACGCGGCGGAAGCTGGCACTGTTGCAGCGTCACGCCGGAACTGGCCGTCGCGATCGCCGATCGGCTGTATGTTGGGATCGCCGGCTGGATTACCTTCCCCAAAATGGAGACTGTCCGCGCCCTCGCGCGCGTGGTGCCGTTGGCGCGCATGCTCGTCGAAACGGATGCGCCCTATCTGACCCCGGTGCCGCATCGCGGTCATCCCAATGAACCGGCGTATGTGCGATTGACTGCCGAAACGCTGGCACACGAGCACGGGGTGACACTGGAGGAGGTTGAAATCCAGACCACGAATAATATCGCCCGGGCTTTTCCGCGGTGGGAAGTTCGATAGGAGGTAGTCATGCCGTCTGATTGCATCTTTTGCAATATCGCCGATCAAAAGATTCCGGTGGAGTTGCTGTATAACGGTGAATTGCTGGTCGCGTTTCGGGATATCAATCCGGTGGCGCCGGTGCATATCTTGATCGTGCCGAAAAAGCATATTCCCAGCCTGCTCCATTTGACAGATGTCGATGCCGACATGATGGGGAAAATCACCGAAGTTGCCGTGATGCTGGCCGAACAGGAGGGGATTGCCGACAGCGGTTTTCGCCTGCTCGTCAACACCGGCGCGGAGGCCGGCCAAAGCGTCCCCCATGTCCATTTCCACTTGCTGGGTGGGCGCACACTCGGATGGCCTCCCGGATAAGGGCTAATATTACTACCGCAGTTGACGATACCGCGACCTGGCGGTAAACCGCCAGGCTATTAAGATACGCCCCATGAATGGGGCTACCTGTCCTGATTGATAAACAAGCCCCATTCATGGGGCGTAGCTCACTAGCCCCGGCATTTATGCCGGGGACAGAAAACCTGCAACTGCGGTAGTCATACTAAGCGGCTAGTTTTCAACCGGCGCTATCGCGGGCGGAGCGGCTGGCGTTTCGCGGTGACTTTCCCTTTCGGCGCCGCCGAGGGGGTCAGTTCTAATTCGAACGACAACTGCGGGAGTTCCGGCACGGATGACGTGTGCGGTTTGGCGATGGGAACGGCGGACGCCGATGGCGGTGGGGGTGACGGCGCCGGGGTGATCGACGGGCGCGCGGGTGGCGGCGCAACCGGCATTACGACGGGGGGCGTGGCCGCGACTCGCGTGGCGGCAGGTGGGCGTTTGGCCGGCGCGGCAACCACGGGTGGAGTCGGGGTTTCGATCGTCAGCGTTTCGGCGGTTCGCCGTTTGCGCACGACTTTCGCGCGCGGGTTCAGCGCGACGGAAATCTTTGCTTCCCGCGCATATTTCGCGGAAAAATCGGTCTGATCGAGCAAGGGTTTCACATACGTCGCAAAATATTGGCAGGGCTCCCCATTGATGATCGTACAGGGAGTCCGTCCGAGGCAGCAATTATTCCGGTAATTCGCGCACTCGCCTCTGGCCAGTCGCGCATAAATATCCGTACTGGTAATTTTAATTCGCGCCATCTCTCGCCTTTGCACTTTCTAATTCGCCGGCTGTCGCACGACACCTCTCGCCGGATTCACGAATCGCCGAGTATTCCAACGGTAGTATAGCGTGACAAACATCAGTTTGTCAACCGTGAGGTGGGGCAGCGTATTTTTGTTTCACGCAAAGGCGCAAAGAGAGTAATCCGGTAACTGAGCAAAAAAAGATACCAACGCAGCGGTGGGTGAGTGGGAAATCGGAGCGGAGAGGATGGTGGTCGCTACTGGATTCGGACCAGTGACCTCCTCGGTGTGAACGAGGCGCGCTACCGCTGCGCCAAGCGACCTGAACGTTGTGATGGTGGGCGAAGAGGGACTCGAACCCCCGACCACCTGGGTGTAAACCAGGCGCTCTACCAACTGAGCTATCCGCCCTCGGTTTCACCCGATGGTTTGGACAACCATCGAACAAAGTATAGGCATCTTCCCGCGCATTGTCAAGTCCCTGTCTGTATGAGAGTTTGACCCGTTGGTAGTGCACCAGCGGGGATTTACGGAATGATATTCGGTTTACAGGGGAGAGCGAGACTCCGTTCGAGCCCCGCGGTTGGGAGTCGCGGGGCTCGAACGGAGTCTCGCCCTCCCGAGTCAGCAATTCCGCATAATCACGCTGGTCGTCTACTACCAACGGATTTGCGAATCCCGTCAAGCATCCACCGACACAACTGTTTACTTTCTCGCACAGCATGGAGCTCCATTGTCTGCTTTTCCGTGAATAATCTGCCGGTACAAGCGTATATAACAACCATCGAAGCTTCCCACTATCGTAGCCTGAAGCTTTACCAACGGTCAAAGACATGGAGGTTGACATGGTCCGCGCGCATTGGCATTCCCTTGCGCGGGCCTCGATGCTGTTGTTGCTGCTCACGCATCTTGGCCTGCGTTTTGATCTGGGTGACCCGGCTTTCGGGCAATCGTCGGGTCGGATGTCCCCGATTAAAATCGTCGTACCCCCTTCTCCTCCTCCGGTGGGATTCACCCCACCCATGCGGCGCATGACGGCCACATCCGGTGACGTGATGCTGAGCGATGTGCCGGCGTATAGCTGGTGTTACGGCTGTTCACCAACAGCGGCCGGCATGCTGGCCGGATACTTTACCCAACACGGCTTTCCCAACCTGTATACCGGGCCAACCGGCTATATACCGCCGTTCAATGATCCGGTGTGGGGGGCGGGCGAGTGCCCGTTCATTGCGTCGCACCAGGGGATCGATGGGCGGACGACGCGCGGGTATGTGGATGATTATTGGGGGGAGCCTGATCCCTGCGTTGAACATTCGTGGGTGCCGCATATCGATGACTCGCTGTGCGACTTCATGGAAACTGGGGAAGAGCGCAACGGCCTGGCAGATGGGACGACGTATTTTTATGCGTATCCCGACGGAAGGCCATTGTATGATTTTCTCCCCAGCAGCGGACGTGATGGATGCCATGGCATGCGGCTGTTTTTTGAAGCACGGGGCTACACCGTCGCGACGAATTACACGCAAGCGATTTACCACGCGATTACGGCGCCGGGTGGTTTCACCTACGCACAGTATTGCGCGGAGATCGATAACGGCTATCCGGTGGTCTTGCAGCTCGATGGCCACACGATGCTGGGGGTGGGGTACAATAAAACTCAACAACTAACCTACGTGCATACGACCTGGGGCAACTATGTGTTTCCGTTCGTCTGGGGCGGCACGTTTTTCGGACTCACGCAGTGGGGGGTGACGATTATCCATCCCCAGTTACCGACTCCAGCCGGAGTGACGGCCAGTAAAGGCACCTGTTACCCCGGCGTATACGTCACCTGGAAGCCGGTGCCCGCCGGTAGCGCGGGAAAGCTGTATTATCGCGTCTCCCGCGGCACTACCGCCAGCGGGAGTGATCGTACCCCGATCAGTGGCTGGCTGACCGGCACCGCTTACGGCGATTCCGCGGCCAACCTCGGTCAACAGTACTGGTATTGGGTCACCGCGGCGTCGAATACCACCGCCGGACAGGAATCTGCGTTTGGTACTCCGGATACCGGTTGGCGGGCGACGCAGCCGATTCCGAACAGCCCACCGACACTCGGTCCGATTCCTTCCATCAGCATCGCGGAAAATTCCGGCGCTCATGCGCTCACCTTGACCGGGATTACCCCGGGCGCGCCGGCCGATCTTTTCCAACAGGTCTCCATTACCGCCGTCTCCAGCAAGCCGGCGCTGCTACCGTCTCCCCGCGTGAGCTACGCCAATCCCGATACGCAGGGCATGCTGGTCGTTACCCCGGTCACCGGCGCATTCGGCAGTGCACTGGTGACCGTCACCGTGAAAGATAATGGCGGCACGGCCAACGGCGGGAAGGATACCACGATCAAGACATTTCTGGTCGTGGTGAATTACCGGAACGACCCACCGACCATACGCCAACTCCCACCCCAGGTCGTCAACGAGAACGGTGGCACGGTCAAATTGACGTTGACCGGCATCTCCCCGGGCGATGCGGATGATATCCGGCAGCGGGTGACTTTGACCGCGGTATCCGGAAATCCGGCGCTGATCCCGAATCCGACCGTCACCTATACGAATCCCAACACGACCGGATCGCTGACGTTCACGCCGGTGGCGAATGCCTATGGCAATACCTTGATTACCGTCATCGCCAAAGATGACGGCGGGACCGCCAACAATGGACATGATACGACCACCATGTCCTTTCGCGTCACCGTGCGGCCACTCGGCACGGTGGTGTGTTGGGGAGCCGGCGCCACGAAGCTCCGGAAGGATCCGCACTATGGGCAAAGCCTGACGCCGGCCGGGTTGAATGGAATCGTAGCGCTGGCGAGTGGGGGATATCATACGGTAGCATTGCGGAGTGATGGTACGGTGATCTGCTGGGGGGATAATGCCTTTGGCGAGTGCACGGCGCCGGCCGGATTGACCGGTGTGATCGCGGTAGCCGCCGGCGTCTATCACACGGTCGCCTTAAAGCAAGATGGCACGGTGGTATGCTGGGGGGCGGGGCTGACCGATACCGGCAGCAGCCCCCATTTCGGGCAGAGTCACGTGCCGGTGGGAGTGTCGGGGGTGGTGGCCATAGCGGCTGGTTTCCATCATACGGTTGCCGTGAAACAGGATGGTACGGTCGTCTGCTGGGGCGCCGGCACGACCGCGACCGGCGTCTGGCCGCAATTTGGACAAAGTCTCCCTCCGGCTGGATTGGCTGGCGTGATTGCCGTTGCCGCGGGGGGAACCCATTCCACCGCATTGAAAGCCGACGGTACGGTCGTCTGCTGGGGAAGCGATAGCTTTGGGCAATGTGAAGTACCGGTGGATCTCACCGGGGTGGCGGCGATTACCGCCGGGATCTACCACACCGCGGCGCTCACACGCGATGGCACGGTTGTCTGCTGGGGCAACGATTGGTATCATCAAACCGATACCCCCGCAAATCTTTCCGGCGTCGTTACGCTATCGGCAGGATGGTGGCACACGGCGGCAGTCACCGCGGATGGCAAGGTGGTGAGTTGGGGCGCCGGCACGGCAAATACCGGCAGCGATCCCAATTATGGGCAGGCGATCATTCCCACAGGATTAACGGGAGTGTCGCTCGTCGTCGGGGGAGGTTACCATACGGCCGCGCTTACGGTCGCAAAACCATCGACGGTCAGCCAGGCGCTACCGGATTTGATGATTCGCAACCCGGCCGATACTACTTACGCCGGCGTCGGGGTATTCAATACTGACGGGACGAACCAGACGAAACAGCAAACCGTTGCGGGCGGAACAACCGCGACTTATCTCATGCACCTGCAAAACGACGGGTACATCACCGACAATTTCACCGTCACCACTTCGGCCATCCCCTCCGGCTGGTCCTGGGCCTACTATGATGCTTCCGGTACCAATATCACCGCAGCGATCACCGGAAACACCGGTTGGCCGGTCAGCAATCTCTCGCCGGGAGCGATCAAACTCTTCTACATGCAACTCGTGCCCGGAAAGACGGTCACCGCGGGTGCCACGGTGACTATCACGATCACTGCCACCGCCGCCGGCAATCCCACCCGCAAGGATGTGGTAAAAGCGGTTGCCACCCGGAGGTAAGGTAGGATTCGACCCGCGTGAACTCGTGGCGCGGCAGCGTCGGGAGGGCGAGACTCCGTTCGAGCCGGTGCAAAGAGGCAAGGCGCGAACGGGGGGCTCGCGCTCCTGGGCATGCCGGTATTGGATTATTCAAGTGCATGCTTCTCTTCCAACGGTGCCACCTCATTCACATATTCCCAGAAGGCTTGAGGGGTGTAAGGTTTGCGCTCTACACTTAACTCCACGGTTTGTGCTAGGGCTTTCACCTTGTCGGTCAAAATGAATTGCAGACAATTCGGGATGTGGTCACCGAAATGCCGATGAATGCGAACGCACTGGTTGCACTTCCCATGCCACTCACAAAATACATTTGGACAAGAGCATGCCGCGCAGGACGTGCCATCCAGCATTGCCCGGATTTCTTGCACGATGGCAAGGTATTCTTCTTTTGTCATCAAATCCCCCCTTACTCACGTGGGCAAGGCCCACGTTGGTATCCATAATGGTACCAGATGGCACACTTCCGCATAACAAATTCGATACGAAACATCATTATTCCTGCCCGCATTCGCCGTATCCGTGGGGATTCTCTTCGCTGTCCCGATCGGCTATACTATTTCTGTAACTGTTCCGGTCGCTCTGGCGCGCGAGCGTCCCCGCGAGCACTTCGGTGGTTTCGATACGACCATGCGTAGTCTACTCAACCACCGGAGTGCTCGCGGGGACGCTCGCGCGCCAGAGTGACCGGAGTGCTCGCGGGTATGCTCGCGCGCCAGAGTGACCGGAGTGCTCGCGGGGACGCTCGCGCGCCAGAGTGACCTGCACGGTTACCTATTTCGTTTCGCCAAAGGAACACAACATGCTCACGATCGCGATCGCCTGGGAGAATCCTGTGCAAGGCACGGTAGAGATCGTCAATGGACGGCTGGTGGGGTTGGCCGTCACCGATGGCGACGGCGACGTGGCAGCAGATCGCTTCGCATTTCGTGGCGGTCCGTGCCGCCTGGAGATCGCCATCGACGAAGAGCGGATGGGGTGGGACGCGGATCCTACCTTCGTCACCATACACGCCGCGGAGGATACCTTCACCGTGCTGCTGCGCGATGTCAGCGCCGCTTATCCCATCTGGCTGCCGATGTATGGTACGGCAGTCACCGCGGCAGCGGATCGGCGCAGCTATGCAGAGATCGCCGGGCAGATACAGGCCCGCGGGTTGCACACCGTGCTGCGCCGGCTGGAAGCGGAGCCGGAAGAAAGTTACGCCACCGCCGCCGCGACAACGTATCCGCTGCAATGCGCGACATGGCTGGGACTGAGCCGCGACATGCGTATCTTCAGCGTGGCGCAGAATATCCGCTTTTATAATCGTTTTGAGATACAGCCGCAGTTCCATAGCCCGCATGTCACGTTGCCGGAAGCGGACGGCGCGGCGGTGAATTATGCCTGTTGCCTGGGACGCGGCGTGGGTGCCGTCCGGCAGGTCTCCCGTCGTCTGGATGACGGGATCCTGCCCATTCTGCACACGACGCTGACGGATGAGGACATCACCTACACCGCGACGGCGTTTGTGACGCTGGAGTGCTCGCCACTCACCCTGTCGACACTGCGTGGTACGCATTTTCTGGCCGCGGATGGGAATGGTTGCGGCAATATGCTGACCGAGGAGCAGACGGCGCACTTCCGGGAGATCGAGCCGACCGAGCGGAATCGCGACGAGGAAACCGTGCTGTATTATCGCGTGCGCGCGGTCAACACCGCCGCGGTCCCGCGCTACGCCTGGTTCAAAGCGCCGGAGCCGAATGTGGCCGGGCAGGGATTCGCGCCGGATGGTCTGGGCCGCCTGCAAGGCGGTCGTGTCTACGCGGTCGCCAGCCTGAACGGTACGCCGCTCCCGAAAGACGAGGTCGCCGTGCTGCTGAAACCCGGGGAGGCGGCGCTCTTTGAATTCAAATTGCCGCATCAGCCGATTTCAGCAACGCGTGCCGCGGCACTCGGCGGGCAGGACTTCACCCAGCGCCTAGAGGAATGCCGTCGTTTCTGGCGGGAGAAACTGGCGCGCGTCGCGCAAGTCCACCTGCCGGAGGCGCGCGTGGACGAAATGCTGCACGCGGGATTGCTGCATCTCGACCTGGTCGCCTATGGGCAGGAGCCGAACGAACCTGTCGCCGCCACCATTGGGGTATATTGCCCGATCGGCTCGGAAAGCGCGCCGATCATCCAGTTCATCGACTCGATGGGCGACCACGCGCTGGCGCGACGCGCGCTCCAGTATTTTCTGGAAAAGCAACATGACGATGGGTTCATCCAGAATTTCGGTGGCTACATGCTGGAGACCGGGCCGGCGCTCTGGTCGTTGGGCGAGCATTACCGCTACACCCGCGACGACGCCTGGGTACGGACCATCGCCCCGAAGCTGCTGAAAGCCTGCGACTTCCTGCTGCAATGGCGCGGACGCAACCTGCGCGAGGATCTGCGCGGCCACGGTTACGGGCTGATGGAGGGGAAGGTCGCCGACCCGGAGGATCCGTTCCGCACGTTCATGCTGAACGGTTATGCCTACCTGGGCATGAGTCGGGTGGCGGAGATGCTGGCAGGGGTCGATCCGCAGCAGGCACGACGCATCGCCGGCGAGGCGGCGGCGTTGAAGGCGGATATCCGCGTTGCGCTGGAGGAGAACATGGCGCAGTCGCCGGCGGTGCCGCTCGCGGATGGCTCCTGGTGCCCCACCATCGGCCCCTGGGCGGAAGCGCGCGGGCCGGTGTCGCTCTGCACCGACCGAAACAACTGGTATACGCACGGCGCGTTCGTCGGTCGTGACTCGATGATCGGGCCGCTCTATCTCATCCTCACTGAGGTGCTCGATCCGAGTGAACCACTCGCGGATCTGCTGCTGAACTACTCCGTCGATCTTTGGCATGAGCGGAACGTCGCCTTCAGCCAGCCGTATTACAGCCCGCATCCGCGTTTCCACCTGCAACGCGGGGAAGTGCCCGCGTTTCTCAAGGCCTATTACAACACGTTTGCCGGGTTGGCTGACCGGGAGACCTATACTTTCTGGGAACATTTCTTCGGCGCCAGCCCGCATAAAACACACGAGGAAGGCTGGTTCCTCATGCAGACGCGCTGGATGCTGTACCTGGAGGACGGCGACACGTTGAAGCTGCTGCCGGGCATCCCGCGCGCCTGGCTGCAGGCCGGGCAATCGCTCGAACTCTCCGGCGTGGCCAGCTACTTCGGACCGCTTTCGCTGTACGTCACGGTCGCGCCCGACCATCGCACGCTCCAGGCCGAAATTACCTGCGACAGCGCGCGCAAGCCGGCCCGCGTGGAACTGCGCCTCCCCCATCCACAGCATCGCCATCCCAGCGCGGTCGAAGGCGGACAATACGACCCCACCCGTGAGATCGTCCTCCTCGACCCGTTCCCCGGGCGGGTGAATGTCACGCTGACTTATTAAATAGCAGGAGTCACTGGGGATATGGTTCACCACAGTCTTTTAACGTGATATTATTAGGCGTCAAATTGAATAGGAATCCAGGTCGAACGAGCGGAAGAGAGATGGAGCGATCGCGATGTTTGTCAACCTGAATATGATCGCGGCGGCGCTCATTGGGGCGATACTCTTTTATGCGGGGAGGCTCCTCGCTGGTCGTTTAACCACCCTATGGTCACGCGGCTTGGCGATCATGCTATTGGTAGTGGGGTGTTTCCCGAGCCTCATGTTCCTCGCCTATTATTTCCATCTTTTCGGTGAGCCGTTGTGGTATATCGAATGGCGCAGTTTACCCTACACTGAAGTGCTCTCGTCGCTGTGTGCGCCGTTTTTTGGATTTATCAGCGCAAAAAATGCCTATCTGTTTCCCGCCAGCAAAGGCCTGTTACGTTTTCCTATCGCTATGGTTGGTGCCCTGCTGGTGTTCGTGCCGTATGCCAAGCCAGTGCTACTACCGGTGTCGACGGCAGCACATTGGTCGAATAGCTGGCGGGATGGGGTCTGTCTCCAATCCTCTCCGTCAACCTGTGGTCCCGCGTCGCTGGCCACGCTCTTTGCGCAATACGGCATGAAGCGCACCGAACAAGAAATCGCTCGCGCCTCCTACTCATGCGCGAGTGGGACGGAACTCTGGTATTTAGTCCGTTATGCGCGGCGACAGGGATTGCCGGTTACCTGCCGGCATGAACCGAGCATTTCCCAGGTGAACTGCCCGGCGGTGATTGGGACAGGTGTTGGCAGATTCGGTCACTTCATTGCCATACTTAACGAGGAAAACGGGCGGATAACGGTAGGGGATCCGCTGATCGGTCGCATCATCATGACCGAGGCCGAGTTTGCCAGCCGGTATCACTTCGATGGTTGCGTGCTCGATGGGCGGAAGGCGTCCCGACCCCCGGCATCAATGCCGGGGCTATTGAGATACGCCCCATCAATGGGGCTGGTTCAATGATGGGAACCAGTTGCCCCTGTTATGGGCTATCGCTCAATCGGCCGGCGATTTACTGCCCAGATACAAAACCGTCACCTGCGATAGTAATACTAAGGGTCTTCGCAAAGTTTACGGTGGGGTCCCCATCCCCTCCGGACCTTTTTGTGTAGACCCGGACGCTCAGCGCTCTTTGCCAACCTTCGTTGTCCTGATGCTCACGCGATCAGACAATTTGCTCGATACCACTCGACGGTGCTGATCAGGCCTTCGCCGCAGCGACCAGCGCGGGTGCCAATCGCCCAGCAGGTGATGCGTGCGAATGTCCGCGAGTTGCGGGGCGTCGCAGGGGCGGTCATCGCCGCCGGCATCGATCGGCATCGCGGCGCTGCCGATTATTTCCACCAGCATCTCCGCGATATCCCGCAGCGAGGTGCCCGATCCGGTACCCAAATCGATGGTATTGCCCACCACGCCGGACGCCAGTGCCGTTGTCAGCAGGCCATGCACCAGGTCATCGATAAAGATTAAATCACACACGCGATTGCCGCTTTTTAACCGCGGGGCTTGTCGCTGGAGCAGCGAGGTAATGGTATAGGGGATAAACTTTTGCGCGGGTTGTCGCGGTCCATACGCCATAAAGATGCGTGCGGTCACCAGCGGCAACTGGTAGAGACGGTGATACAGATTGCCATACAGGTGACCGGCGGCTTTTGAGGCGGTGTAGGGGGAATTCGGTGCACCGCCGTGAGCGCAGCACAGTTCTTCCGATGACCCCATCACGATGACGCGCTCGCAGCCGATTTCCGTCAACGCGTGCAGCAGGTGCACGGACCCCAGCAGATTCGTCCGCAACGTCGGCAGCAACAGCGACAGATCGCGTCCGGTATCGACCAGGCCGGCCAGGTGATAAACGATGGCGGGACGGACGCGGTGAATCATCGCGCGCAACGCGGCATAATCCTGCACATCGACCGCTTCGAACGCGATGCCGCTGCCATCACGACCGGCGTTCGCGGTGCGGCTCACGGCATAAATCTCAGCCCCCAGGATGGTGAGTGCATCGCACAGATGGCGGCCGACGAATCCCGTCGCGCCGGTCACTAATATACGCCGTCCCTGGAACGCATTGGTGAATTCCATTTGTCTATCGTCGATCATCGGTAATCGTTCTCGCGTTATTCCGCATGCTCGCCTCAGCATTGGTTGATGGCTGAGCTTTTCGACAACCCCACTCCGACAAGCTGTCCGAATTACGTTATCATAAGGCGCAGAGCAGCATGCGTTACTATACACGATAGCACAATTCTGATAATCTAACAAATACGTGAATAGTCGGGGAGGGCATTTACATGAAGGTCGTCATTCTGTGCGGTGGGCAGGGAACCCGCATGCGTGAAGAGACGGAATACCGTCCCAAACCGCTGGTGGAAATCGGCGGGAAACCGGTTCTCTGGCATATCATGAAGCTGTTTGCTACCCATGGCCTGCGCGAGTTCGTCTTGTGCCTGGGCTATCGCGGTAATATGATCAAGGATTATTTCCTGAATTATGAAGCGCTGAACAACGATTTCACCATCCGCCTGGGGGCCAAGCATCAACTGGAATTTCATGGTGCGCATACCGAGCAGGATTACCAGGTGACGCTGGCGGATACCGGCCTGGACGCGATGACCGGCGCGCGGGTGGCCCGGGTGACGCGTTACCTTGGCGACGACACTTTCATGGTCACCTACGGCGATGGGGTGAGCAACGTGGATATCCCCAAGCTGTTGGCATACCATCACGCGCACGGCAAGTTGGCCACCATGACGGTGGTGCATCCGATCTCGCGCTTCGGCATTGTGGATATCAACACCGGTGGACAGGTGACGGATTTTGCGGAGAAACCGCGCGCCGACGGCTGGATGAATGCCGGATTCTTCGTCTTCAATCGTAAAGTGCTCGATTACCTGTCAACGGAACCGGAGTGTATTCTCGAACGCGACCCGCTGGAAAAACTCACCGCGGACGGCCAGTTGATGGGCTTTCAGCACGACGGCTTCTTCTACGCGATGGATACCTATCGTGAATACCTGTATCTGAATGAACTCTGGAACAGCGGTGAAGCCCCCTGGGCCATTTGGAGATCTGTGTATGCCTAATACCTCATTCTGGTTGGATCGTCCGACGCTGGTGACCGGCGCCACTGGACTGGTCGGCAGTTGTCTGGTCAAGCGCCTGCAGGCGGCCGGCGCCGACGTGGTGTGCTTGATGCGCGATTGGGTGCCGCAATCGGAACTGGTACGTTCCGGCGCCCTCGGGCAGGTGAAGGTCGTGCGGGGAGACGTGCGCGACTCGGAGCTGATGGAGCGGACGCTCGGAGAATACGAGATCGATACGGTGATGCACCTGGCGGCGCAAACCATCGTCGGCATCGCCAACCGCAATCCGGTCTCCACTTTCGAATCGAACATTCAAGGCACCTGGACGCTGCTGGAAGCCTGCCGGCGCAGTCCGAAGGTGAAGCAGATCGTCATTGCGTCGTCGGACAAAGCTTACGGCGATCAGCCCAACCTGCCGTATGACGAAAGCAGTCCGTTGCAAGGGCAGCATCCGTATGATGTCAGTAAATCGTGCGCCGATCTGATCGCCCATACCTATGCAAAATCGTATGATTTGCCGGTGGCCATCACGCGCTGCGGCAACTTCTACGGCGGGGGCGATCTCAACTGGAATCGCATTGTACCCGGCACCATTCGCTCCGTCTTTCGCGGTCAGCGCCCGGAGATTCGTTCCGACGGCAGCTTTATCCGCGACTATTTCTACATCGAAGACGGCGCCGCCGCTTATATGCTGCTGGCGCAGAAATTGAGCGAAAATCCCGCGTTGCGCGGTGAGGCGTTCAATTTTTCCAACGAAATTCAGGTGACGGTATTGGAGCTGACCCACCGCATTCTGGCCGGCATGCATTCCACGTTGGAACCGGACGTGCGCAACGAAGCGAGCAACGAGATTCGCCATCAATATTTGAGCGCGGAAAAAGCCCGCACGGTGCTCAACTGGGCACCGCTGTTCGACCTGGATTCCGGGCTCGAACGCACCATCCGCTGGTATGAGGAGTTCTTCGAGCATGTCAACGCAGGCTGATGCTCTCCGCGAGCAGATTCTCGCGCTGGTCGCCGATTACGCGGCGGCAGCGTTTCCTCCGCGCGAGTTCGTCCCTGGGCACTCCGCGGTGCCGGTGGGCGGCAAGGTGTTCGATGTTGCCGATATCACCTCGCTGATCGATTGTTCGCTGGATTTCTGGCTGACGACGGGCCGTTTTGCCGCGCGCTTCGAGCAGGAATTTACCGGCGTGTGCGGGCGGCAGTTCGCACGGCTGGTCAATTCCGGCTCCTCGGCGAATTTGCTCGCGCTCTCCTGCCTGACCTCGCCGTCGCTCGGGGCGCGCCGGTTGTGCCCGGGTGACGAAGTTATTACCGTGGCGGCGGGATTCCCGACCACCATCGCGCCGATCCTGCAGAACCAGGCGGTGCCCGTCTTCCTCGACGTGACCATCCCGACCTACAATATCGACGTCGCGCAATTGGCGGAGGCCGTCACGCCGCGGACGAAAGCGGTCATGCTGGCGCACACGCTGGGCAATCCCTTCAATCTGGATGCCATCACCGAATTCACCCGCCGGCATCACTTATGGCTCATCGAGGACTGCTGCGATGCGCTCGGTTCGACGTACCGGGAGCAGCGCGTCGGCACCTTCGGCGATCTCTCCACCTACAGCTTTTACCCCGCGCACCACATCACCATGGGAGAAGGCGGGTGCGTGGCCACCGATAATCCGCAGTTGAAACGCCTGCTGGAATCGTTTCGCGATTGGGGACGAGAATGCTGGTGCGACACCGGCTGCGACAACACCTGCGGGCGGCGGTTCGACTGGCAGTTGGGCGATCTTCCGTACGGGTATGACCATAAATATACCTATTCACATATCGGCTACAACCTGAAAGTCACCGACATGCAGGCTGCCGTCGGGGTCGCGCAATTGCCCAAACTGCCCGGGTTTATCGCGGCGCGCCGGCGCAACTTCCAGACTTTATACGAAGGCTTACAGGATTTGCAGGAGCTGTTCATCCTGCCGGAAGCCACCCCGGAGAGCAATCCAAGCTGGTTTGGCTTCCCACTGGCGGTCCGTCCCGAGGCGCCGCTCACCCGCCACCAGATCATCACCCAGTTGGACGAGTGGAAGATCGGCACCCGCCTGCTTTTCGGCGGCAACCTGGTGCGCCAGCCGGCGTTCCGCGATGTCCCGCACCGGGTGGTCGGCACGTTGGCGCAATCCGATTTCGTGATGAACCAGGTGTTCTGGATCGGCGTCTATCCCGGTCTCACCCCGGCGATGCTTGACTATACCCTCGAACGCCTGCATGACCTGGTACGCACGACGGCGCGGGCGTGATCTAGGAGACGGAAAAGCCGGCTCCCCCATCACACACCGTACGGGGCGGACGAGACGTCCGCGCTCCCAAGGAACTGAACGAGTACGAAAAACACACATGCTGCACAGCACTGATTCACAGCAGATTATCGCGCAGACGGACGGATTGGTCGCGCTGCACGGCGCGCGATTGTTCATCACCGGCGGCACCGGGTTTTTCGGACGCTGGTTGCTGGAAAGCCTGGTGGCGGCCTGCGCGACGTGTCAACTCGACGCGACGGCGGTGGTGTTGACGCGCGACCCCGATCACTTTCGCCGGCAGGCCCCGCATCTCGCCGGCCATCCCGCGGTGACGCTGCACGCCGGGGACATCCGCACGTTCGCTTTTCCCGACGGCGGCTTTTCGCATATAATACACGCGGCCACCCCGGCCAGCGCGCAATTGAATACCGACGCGCCGCTGGAGATGTGGGATGTCATCGTCGCCGGCACCCGACGCGTGCTGGACTTTACCCGGCAATGCGGCGCGCGGCGCTTTTTACTCACCAGTTCGGGCGCGGTGTATGGGACGCAGCCGGCGGACGTCACGCATGTTGCGGAAGAATTTCCCGGGGCGCCGGATACGCTGGCACCCGGCACCGCCTACGGCGCCGGGAAGCGCGCGGCGGAATTCCTCTGCGCACAGTATGCCCGTTCCGGCGGATTCGACGTGGTGGTGGCGCGCGGTTTCGCCTTTATCGGCCCCTATCTGCCGTTGGACGCGCACTTTGCGGTGGGCAATTTCCTGCGCGACGCATTGGCCGGCGGTCCCATCCGCGTCAACGGCGACGGCACGCCGTACCGTTCGTATCTCTATGCGGCGGATCTTGCCGTCTGGTTGTGGACGCTGTTATCCCGTGGCACGTCCGGGCGCGCGTATAACGTGGGCGCTGATGAAGCGATTACCATCGCGGAACTGGCGGGGCTGGTGGCACGGCAATGCGTGCCGGCGTGCGCGGTCGAGATCGCGCGCACCCCGGTCGCCGGCGTGCTGCCCACCCGCTATGTGCCTTCGATCGCGCGGGTCACCGCGGAGCTCGGACTCCGTCCTACCGTCTCGCTGGAAGAAGGCATTCGGCGCACACTTGCCTGGCATCGACAGCAATCCATTTGAGTAGAGATTATGGCACAGATTAAAGTCGCAGATTACATCTTTCGCCGCCTGGCCGATTGGGGCGTGCGGCATGTGTTCCTGGTCACCGGTGGCGGCGCCATGCATCTCAACGATGCGCTGGGCCAGGAAACGCGCATCCACTATATTTGCAACCATCACGAGCAGGCCAGCGCGATGGCCGCGGAAGGGTATGCGCGCGTGAGCGGCGGTCTGGGGGTAGTCTGCGTAACCACCGGACCGGGGGGAACCAACGCGCTGACCGGCGTACTGGGCCAGTGGTTGGACTCGATCCCCACGCTCTATCTGTCCGGCCAAGTTCGCTGGGATTGCACCGCCATGAGCACCGGACTCCCGCTGCGCCAACTCGGTGACCAGGAAGCGAATATCACCGTCATTGCTTCGTCGATCACCAAATACGCCGAAACCATCGTCGATCCGTTGCGCATTCGCTATTGCCTTGAAAAGGCGATACATCTGGCCCACGCCGGTCGGCCCGGTCCGGTGTGGCTGGATATACCGTTGAACGTGCAAGCAGCGATGGTGGAGGAAGACGCACTGGTTGGCTACACGCCGGAACCGGAAGTGCCGGTGCGTGACCGGACGTTATTGGAAACCCAGGTTGATGAGTTGATCCGCCGTTTGCGCACCGCGGAACGTCCCGTGTTGCTGGCGGGCGCGGGCGTGCGGTTAGCCGGCGCTTACCCGCTGTTGCAGCAAGTAGTGGAACGGTTGAATATTCCGGTGCTGGTCGCCTGGGACGCCATCGACCTGATGGCTACCGATCACGCGCTCTACTTCGGACGTCCGAGCACGCTGGGGCAGCGGGCAGGCAATTTCATCTTTCAAAATGCCGACCTGCTATTCAGTGTCGGCTGTCGGCTGAACTTACGGCAAATTGGTTACACCTATCCCTCCGTCGCGCGCGCGGCCTACAAAATTGTGGTCGATATCGATCCACTCGAACTGCAAAAGCCGACCATTCACCCGGATTTGCCGATCGCATGTGACGCAAAACAACTATTGACCATGCTCAACGCGCAATTGGGTAGCGATCTACCACCAAAAGTCGACTGGATCGCCTGGTGCGCGGAGCGCCGACGTCGCTATCCGCCGGTAACGCCGGCGATGCAGTTGCCCAACGAGCCAGTCAACCCCTATGTTTTCTGCGAAGCGCTTTCCGATCTGCTGGATGAGCACGATGTCATTGTGAGCTCGAACGGCGCCTCATGTGTGGTACCGATTCAGGCGCTGCGCATGCGAGCTGGACAGCGGCATATTGTGAATTCCGGTTGCGCGGCGATGGGTTATGGTCTGCCCTCCGCCATGGGCGCCTGTTTTGCGCATGGTCGCCGTGTCATTTGCCTGGAGGGTGACGGCAGCATTCAGATGAATATTCAGGAGTTGCAAACGGTCGTACATCACCGACTTCCGTTGAAGATATTCCTCTTCAACAATGGCGGTTATCAGTCTATTCGCTCGACGCAACGCAACTTTTTCGCCGGTCGGCTGGTGGGGGAAAGCGCACAGAGCGGCGTGAGTTTTCCGGATATGGTGCGCATTGCCGAAGCTTACGGCATCCCAGCGATGCGGATCACCCGACATGATGAAATGAAGGCGGTTATACAGGAGGCGCTGGTCAGTGATGGTCCGGTGCTGGTGGATGTCGGTATGGATCCGGAGATCATGTTCGCACCCCGTGTCACTTCCCAGCGGCTACCGGATGGCCGCATGGTCTCCAAACCGTTGGAAGAGATGTTTCCGTTCCTCGAGCAAGAAGAATTTCTCGCTAACATGTTAATCTCACCCTGGGAACCGGTATAATGGTAGCAACAGCTTTTTTAGACAACTTATATTTTACTGATGGGAGGACTGATCGATGAATTCGTTAGAGCGTCAGATGGTGGATGTATTGACCGACTTGCGAGCAAACCACCATGTCATCGGGATCAAGGCTGAGTTTGAGGCGGAAGGCACGCGAATGGAAGAAGCGTTGCGCCTCAAAGAAGTGGTTACCAAAGCCGGACTGGGATTGACGATCAAAATCGGCGGCTGTGAAGCGCTGCGCGACATCTACGAATGCCGGGTGATCGGCGTGGAACGCATCGTCGCGCCGATGGTGGAGAGTTCCTTCGCCTTGCAAAAGTTCCTGCATATGGTAAAGCTTGCGCTGCCGGCGGATGAACGGCAAGAGATTTTCTGCGCCATCAATATCGAAACGATTACCAGTTGCAAAAACTTCCAGGAGATGCTGGCGCTTCCCGAAATCACCGAATTGGATGGCATCGTCATGGGACGTGTCGATTTGACCGGTTCAATGGGCCTGACGCGCGAAGATATCAACTGCCAACAAGTCTTTGACATCACGCGGGATATCTTCCTGCAGGCAAAAACGAAGAAACTGGAATGTGCCATCGGCGGCGGGGTGTCCGCCCATTCACTTCCGTTCTTCCGCGAATTACCGGAAGGAACGATCGATCGCTACGAGACACGCAAAGTGATCTTCGGCTGTCCGGGTGGATTAGGACCGGACGCGGATCAGGGGATCTTCAAAGCTGTCGGCTTTGAATTGATGTGGCTGAAAAATAAGCGTGATTACTATGGCAACATCGCGCGCGAAGACGAGCAGCGCATTGCCATGCTGGAGTCACGCTACAAGAGTAACATCATGGCCGTCGGGGGCAAAGTAGGATAGCGAGTGATGGAAAAACGTGTATTGATCACCGGGGGATCGCGAGGGATTGGTCGCGCCATCGCCGCACGCTTTGCGGACAGCGGTTATGAAGTGATTACCCCTACGCGAGAGCAACTCGACCTCTCCTCGACGGCGTCGATCCAGCAATACGTGCAACAAAACGGCGGATTGCAGGTCGATGCCCTGGTGAATAATGCCGGGGAGAATATCATCGCTCCGCTCGAGGACCTGTCGCTCGCGACCTGGGAGCGCGTGCTTACCGTGAATCTGACCGCCCCATTCTTGCTGATTCAGGCGGTGATTCCCTACATGAAGGCCCAGCAGTATGGGCGCATCGTGAGTATCAGTTCGATGTATAGCCTGGTCAGTCGTGCTGGTCGCGCACCCTATTCGGCCTCAAAAGCCGGCTTGAATGGATTGACGCGCACCGCGGCCATCGAATGCGCGCCCGCAAATATCTTGATCAATACTGTCTGTCCCGGTTTTGTGGAGACGGATATGACGCGGCAAAATAACACGAACGAGCAAATTCAGCAACTTGCGCAAATGGTACCCATGCAACGACTGGCTACGCCCGACGAAATGGCGGAGTTTGTCTTCTTTCTGGGTTCAGAACACAATACCTACATCACCGGTCAGGCGTTGCCGATTGACGGTGGTTTCACCAGTCAGTAAAAGGAAACAGTCATGGTGACCCAACAAATCGTTCCCGCGGAGATGACGATCTGCTCCGGACAGGGTAATTATACGGTTGATTTCTATATGACGATAACCGAGGCATTAGACGCGTTGGGAACGCTGATTTCGCCGGTTGTTGTTATCGATGCGCAGGTAGCCGCGCTTTATGCCGATCAACTTGCATCGCTCACCGACCGCATGCCGGTGCTGTTGCTAGACGCAACGGAAGAAGAAAAAACCCTGACCGGTGTGGCCAAAGTCATCACTTTTCTGCAGCAGAATAACGGCACCCGACAGACGAAACTTCTTGCTATTGGCGGTGGCATTATCCAGGATATCGCTGCTTTTGCCGCGTTTATCTACTATCGTGGATTGTCCTGGGAATTTATGCCCACCACGCTCCTGGCGATGAGCGACAGTTGCATCGGTGCGAAATGCGGGGTAAATTTTGGTCAATATAAGAATCAACTCGGTATGTTTCACGCTCCCTCGCACGTATTGATCTGTCCGGCCTTTATCGATACGCTATCCGACCGCGATCTGCTGTCCGGTTACGGGGAAATAATCAAGCTGCATATCACCGGCTCCGCAAAACTATTCCACGATCTGGCATCCGTCATAACGGCGGACGGTTTTCGCACCCGGCAGTTGCCGCGGTTTATTGCGCAGAGTCTGGCGGTGAAAAAAGCGGTCATCGAGGTGGATGAATATGACCGTGGCGTGCGCAATACGCTCAATTACGGCCATACTTTCGGGCATGCGCTGGAGGCGTTGACCCAGCATGAAGTGCCCCACGGCATTGCCGTCGTCTGGGGGATGGACCTGGTCAATTATCTAGCCTTTCGCATGGGAAGGTTGCCGGAAACCGTCTATGGTGAGATTCACGATTTCTTCACCCGCCATTTCGACTATGCAATCTCCGGCCCACTTAGCGCCGAGAAGCTGATTGCCTGCACGAAACGCGATAAAAAAGTACAGCGCGGTCATTTAAATCTGGCCTTGCTGGAGGATTACGGCAAGCTGACGATGACACCAGTGCCGTTTGACGACCATCTCACCACACTGGTCGAGGAATATCTGGCGTTATGAAAGAGCGCCGACGCTGACCCGTGAGAACGAGTATCGGCTAGTAGTTCGTCAATTTGAAATTGCCTGGAAAAGGAATCGCCTTCGGCGAGTTATCTGGCTCCGACGGAGCGTCGCCCTCCCGCAAATTCAAATTGACAGACTACTAGATCACGCTGGCGCTATTGGATTTGCGCAATTAAATCGATGCCGTCGGTATTACGTAGTTTTTCTCATCGACCCGTGGTGGCAATATACAACCACGCGCCACGGCGGGCGCGGACTACGGAAGTTTCGTTCACCTTGCGCAAATCCGGTTCCGCCAGCGTGATCTAGTAATTACGTTGGTAAGATAATTATTAACTTTATTGTAGCAGATTACCGTGAAGGATCCAAACTTGAGTCGCCGATCTATAACCGCAATGCCTATATCGGTGGAATCGATACTATCTGTGCGACGTGATGAATGGCAGACGGAATATGGGCAGGGGTTGCTGGGGAAGCGCGTGCTGGTGACCGGCGCCACCGGGTTTGTCGGCGGGCATCTTTGCCAGGCGCTCTCACTCCTCGGCGCGGAGATTATCGCGTTGTCGCGGTGTGCGCAGGCGTCGTCGTGCGAGGAGACCTGCTGGTGCCAGGCCGATTTGCGCGATCTCGAAGACGTGCGCGCGCTGGTGCGCACTCAACAACCGCAGCTTGTCTTTCACGTGGCCGGACTGGTCAATACCCGACAGGACCGGGCGCTGCTGCATCCGATGATCGAGCACAACGTGATCGGCACGGTCAACCTGCTGCTCGCGTTAACCGAGACCGGGTGCGAGCGGGTGGTGCTGCTCGGTTCATCGGAAGAACCTTTCGATGTCGCCCATGTCGCGCCCAATTCCCCCTATGCCGCGTCCAAAATGGCTTCCAGCATGTATGGGCGCATGTTTCACGGGCTGTATGATTTGCCGGTGGTAATCGCGCGTCTCTTTATGTCCTACGGTCCCGGGCAATCGCCGGAGAAACTCATTCCCTATACGATCCTCTCGCTCCTACAGGGACATAGTCCACGGCTGAGCAGCGGTACGCGGGTCTGCGACATGATTTTTATTTTGGATTTGATTCGCGGGTTGTTGCATGCGGGACTACTGCCGCATATCGCGGGGCAGACGGTGGATATCGGCACCGGGCAGCAGACAAGTGTGCGTGAAGTCGTCGAATTGCTCGCGGAGATGATCGACAGCACCGCCCACCCGCTCTTCGGTGAAATGCCCGATCGCAAGTATGAATTTTTGCAAGTGGCCGAACGTCCGCTGCAGCTCGCGACCGGGCCGTGGGCGCCGCGCTGGTCGTTGCGCGAAGGTTTGGCGGAGACGATCGCCTGGTATGCGGCCCATCAAGCGGAATTTACCCGGTGCTGATCAGGCGGCTGACGGTGCAGGCGATTGCGGTTGAAAATAGGGGAGTAATGACGAAGCGGGCGAGACGCCCGCGCTCCCAGTCCGGTTTTTTTGTTGAAATGAAGGAGTGCCATTATGTCCTGGCTCATTACCGGAGGATGCGGTTTTATTGGTAGCAACCTGGCCGATGCCTTGCTGGCGGATGGCGAAGAAGTGGTGGTTCTGGATAATATGAGCCGGGTCGGATCCGTCAGCAATCGTGATTGGTTGCGGGGACGATATGGGCAAGGGTGGCGCTGTATCGAAGGCGATACGCGCGACGCGGAATTGATCGCCGCGCTGGTGTGTGAGACCAAGCCGCGACAGATTGCTCACCTGGCCGGTCAGGTGGCGATGACCACCAGTCTCGCCAACCCGCGCCTCGATTTTGAAGTGAACGTGCTCGGTACCTTCAATGTGTTGGAGGCGGTCCGGCTCCACTCTCCCGACACGCAGGTGATGTATTCTTCGACGAATAAAGTCTACGGCGCATTGGATTATCTGCCCTACGAAGAAACCGCCACCCGCTATACGCTGCCGGGCTATCCCGCCGGGCTCGATGAATCGCTGCAACTGGACGGTCATTCGCCGTACGGGTGCTCGAAACTCGCCGCCGATCAATACGTGCGGGATTATCACCGCATGTATGGTCTCGCAACGGTGGTCTTTCGCCACTCCTCCATGTATGGCGGGCGCCAGTTTGCCACCTACGATCAGGGATGGGTGGGCTGGTTCTGCCAGCAGGCATTGGCCATGCACGATCCGACCACCCCGTCATTCACCATCAGCGGCGACGGCAAACAGGTGCGTGACGTGCTGCACTCTTCCGATTTGATTCGCGCCTACCGGAATGCCGCCCAGCGGCGCGAGCTTACCGCGGGACACATCTACAATATCGGCGGCGGCATGCGGAACAGCCTGTCGCTGCTGGAATTGTTCGCGCTGCTGGAATCCTTCACCGGCGACCCGTTGCGTTTCCGACGCATCGACTGGCGGGAAGGCGATCAGAAAGTTTTTGTGGCGGATGCCCGCAAGGCGGAGCACGAACTGGCGTGGGTGGCCCGGATGACGACGGAGGACGGCATTCGACAGATGTTGAGCTGGTGCCGGGAGATTACGCATGTTGACTGATGAACTCAATCCGGCGCCGCAGGCTGCGGAAGCTCCCCAGCACGACGTGCGCTTGTCGGTGGTGTTGCCGGCCTATGCCGAAGCGGAGAACCTGGCCGTGCTACTGGGGAAGCTGCAGCAGGTACTCGGTACCTTGCCGGCGCCGACAGAGATTCTGGTCATCGATGCGGTCGAATCGCTGGATGACACACCGACGATCTGCGCGCAATTCGGCGCGCAGTGCGTGCATCGCCGTGGTGGCAATGAATACGGCAACGCGATCCGCACCGGGATCGCCACTTCCGCCGGTGAGTATGTCATCATCATGGACGTCGATGGCTCGCACGATCCGGAATTCATCACCCAGCTCTGGGCCGCGCGCGAACAGGCCGATGTGGTGATCGCTTCACGCTATATGCGCGGTGGATCCACCGAGAACCCGGCGTTGCTGGTCTGGTGCAGCAAGTTTCTCAACGGGATATTTAAACTGTTCCTCCAACTGCCGGTCTGGGATATTTCCAATAGCTACCGCATTTATCGCGGTGAAGAATTACGTAAACTCGAATTGGAGTTCATGCATTTCGATATCCAGGAAGAGATGCTGGCGAAGCTGCTCTGGAATCCGGCGCATCCGGTGATCGTGCGGGAAATCCCGTTCCGCTTCCAGCGCCGTCTCCACGGGAAATCCAAACGCAGCATGGCGGTGTTTCTGGTAGCTTTCCTGGGCGCCATGATCCGTTTGTATCTGTTGAAACAAACTTTGACCGGGAAGAAATAGGTACGGTATGCCACTTGCTGAACAAAAGCGCGCTGTTGCCTGGCTTGCCTGGGGGGGGTATCTACTGACCGCCGCTGTACTGGCCACATTGATTCTTCTCCAGGGGGATGTGCAGTTCGGTGGCGAAGATGGCGGCATCCTCACGCATACCGCCTGGCAACTGCTGCATGGGTATCTGCCCTATCGCGACGTGGCTGCGAGTGGTCTGCCGCCGATCTTCCTGATCGGCAGCCACCTGGCCTTTGCACTCTTCGGGGTGCAGTGGCACTCCTTTGTCATGTTCACCGCGCTCTTTTCGGTGGTGACGCTACTCTTTCAGTTGTCGCTGCTGGAGCGTTTGCCGTTTGGTCGCGTGTGGGCGTGGTCTATTGCCGTTCTCACCCAATGCCTCACGCTGGTGCCCATCTCCTGGTGGTGGTTCAATCAGGCGACCGCGGTGGCCGCCTGCCTGTTTGCCACCGCCGCGCTGGTTTTTACCCGCAACCCGCGCGATCGGTACGCGCAAGTCGCCTTCACGCTGACGGCCGCGCTGTTAATGCTGGGCAAAGCCAATGTCGCCGGACTGCTCATCGTTTTGGTGGGGCTGATCTGTCTCCGTGCGCGTGAATTACGCTGGCGCATGCTGGCGGGCTATGCGGTGGCCGGCTTGCTGGTGCTCGGGGTTTTCGCCGCCAGTCATATCGCGCTGCCCGATTTGCTGGCGAGTTACCGTCTGGCCGGACATCGGGTGTTTTCCCCCCGTGTTTTTCTCGACTGCTTTTGGCGCAATGATCAGTGGGAGGTAGAAAAGACATTCCTGGCGCTGGTGCCGGCGGTGATAGCCCTGGGCATTACGCTGGTGCAGAAACAGAAGGACCTGGTCGCCATTTCCGCGGTGCACAGCAGCGACCAGCGGACCACTCCCGCGACCACGGCCATGTTGGCGAACAACCCCGTGCTGGCGATCAGCGCGGCGGCCATCGTTGTCGGCTTCGTCGCGATGGGCACGAATAACGATTTGAACCAGGTGGAGTTGCCCGGAGTGCTACTCGGCATCTCGGTGATCGTGTTAACGCTGGCGGATTCCTGGCCGGCCACATTACGCACGCAACTCAGGGTGCTGCTGGCGATCTCATTTGCCGCGTTGCTCGTGTTTGGATTGTATATCGGTCAGCAGCGCTTGCGCGTGAGGGCGATCGGCATGAGGGCATATTATGAGGATGCCCCGCTCACCCGCTTGACGACGCCTCCGTTTTTCGCCGGGGTCGCGGTCGCGCCGCGCTTCACGCGCGTGCTCGCGCAAACACGCAGCTTGTTATCGGCAAACGGTTATCTGGGCCATCCACATGCGCCGGTCTACTTCGGCCCACGGTTACTCTTCAATTATGCCGCTTTTGGGCTTGAACCCGTGCCGGGTATCCCGTTGTGGTGGCAGCTCTATAAGGACAAAATACCGCAAACAAAAGAGAAGGTGCAGCTATTTCAAACGGCACAGTATGAGATGGCCATCTTTATACACCGGGATTACATCTTTTACCCGAAGAGTTTGTGCGACTACCTCAATTCAGAATACGATGTGGTGGATTGGGGAGAATTGACGGTGCATTTCCGTCGCCATGCCGGACGGAAGTTTGTGTTGCCGGCTTTGCCGAAGCCTTGAGTAGCGGGCGGGATGGGATTGTCGATACAACGGCAACCTTCTCGGATTAGATCGTCAGCAGAGCGGGGTGCTCGAACCATTTCCGATAAAGGCAACCGGGAAGGTACATAGAATGATATAGCGAATGAATAGAACTCTCCACTGTTACGTGAAGAGTTGCGGCAAGTGAACTGCTGCCTTCCCGGCAATAGACATCACCGTTTGTATCGATGACCAGGTGATTCGATGATTTGCCGACCAATCGGCACTGTTGTTCCGAGGTTAGTTTAACGATCAAACACCTCGTATTAACACGAAATTCGTGTTGACGGGCGAGAGTATCATGGTTATTAACCGGGGACGCAGATTATTTTGTGCTAAATCGTTGAACAACCCTAGTAGTTCGTCAATCTGAATTTGCCGGGATCAACCATGGCCTGCCTTGCCGATGGCCACGCCCTGAAGGACATGGCAAACTGGGACAAGCACGCTGAAGCGCGCTTTGACAGCATGCAACGCTTTCTTTATATCCTGGTGTGCGCAGTATCAGATTGACGAACTACTAGTCTTAAACGCTGTGGACTGGCCTGTTTATGAGGATAACTCATGCAACGTGTTGCTGATTATATTGCCGATTTTATTTACCGACTTGGCGTCGAGCATGCTTTTATGGTCTCCGGCGGCGGTATGATGTTTCTCTCTGATGGGATCGCCCAGCATCCGCACCTGCAAGCAATCTGTACGCATCATGAACAGTCGGCAGCGATGGCTGCCGCCGCCTATGCCCGCTACCGCGAGGGGTTCGGCGCCGTCTATGTCACCACGGGATGTGGTGGCACCAATGCGGTGACAGGATTATTGGGTGCCTGGCAGGACAGTGTTTCCTGCATCTTTATTTCCGGACAATCAAAACGGATTGAGACGGTTCGTAACTCAGGATTATCCATACGCCAAATTGGTGTACAGGAAGCCGATATTATCGAAATTGTCTCATCGATTGCGAAATATGCGGTCATGGTCAATGACCCGGCGGATATCGCCTATCACCTCGAGAAAGCCGCCTATCTGGCGCGCACCGGTCGTCCTGGACCGGTCTGGATCGATGTGCCGATGGATATACAGGCTGCCATGATCGAGCCAGAGTCATTACGCCATTTTGATCTCGATTCCGAGTCTGACGCACTCCCACATCTGACAACTGAGCAGTTACGCCCGCTCGCGGAGCTGCTCAAACAGGCTGAACGTCCGATCATCGTGGCGGGGCAAGGGATCCGGCTGGCGGGCGCCATCCCGGCCTTCCGGCAATTTATCGAGTCCCACCATATTCCATTTGCCGTTAGTCGTCTTGGCATCGATGTTCTACCAAGCGATCACCCGCTGTATATCGGACGCATTGGAAATAAAGGTGACCGGGCCGGCAATCTCGCGGTCCAGAATAGTGATTTGCTGCTCGCAATCGGCAGTCGCTTAAGCGTGAGTTCAACCGGTCACGAGTATGAGCAGTTTGCCCGTCATGCCCGGCATGTCGTGGTTGATATCGACCCGATCGAGCACCAGAAAAACACGGTTCGTATCGACCATTTTCTCTGGGCTGACGCCGGTGATTTTTTGACCAAAGCGATGACACTCCCGCAACCCCGCACGGAGGAATGGGTCGCACGGTGCCAACGGTGGAAATCACAGTATCCCGTTTGTCTGCCCGAATATGCTGGGACGCAAGGCGGCATCAATCTGTATTATTTTGTTGAGCGGCTTTCGCGGAAGATGAAAGACGACGGGGTGATTATTACGGATACCGGATCGGCATATTTTGTCGTCTCGCAAGGGATGCAATTCCGTGCGGAGCAGCGATATATCACCTCAGGTGCCCAGGCGGTGATGGGGTTCTCTCTCCCCGCCGCCATTGGCGCCAGTATCGCGCGAGGTTGCGGAGAAGTGCTGGCGATCACTGGTGACGGCTCGTTCCAAATGAATCTACAAGAGTTGCAAACGATGCTGCACCATCGATTACCGATCAAACTGTTTGTCTGGAATAATGACGGCTATCTATCCATCCGTGCAACACAGGCGCGCTTTTTCGAGGGGAGATATATCGGAACGGATAATACATCTGGAGTGTCATTCCCTTCCCTGCAAAAAATCGCCCAGGCATATGGCATTCGCTATGTGCTTGCCGCTGACAGTGCGCAACTCGATGCCGCGCTAGATGAGGTGCTGCGTGATTCTGATCCGGTGCTCTGTGAGGTGCGCTGTCTACGCGACCAGGAAATCGTTCCGACCGTCGCCTCGGTTCGCCTACCGAGTGGCAAGATGCAGTCATTCCCGCTGGAAGATATGTATCCCTTCCTGGAACGCGATGAATTCTATGCGAATCAAATGATCCCGCACTTTCTGGTGACACCTGAAGAGAAGAAGACGTCTGAATAGTCTTAGCACACGGTCGGTGGGAAGCATATTGGCCCCAGCGGCTATTGGGGGTCCCTGACCGACTACATCTCCTCCGAAATAGGTCGACAGATGACGCCGAAACAGCCCCTTGTGGGCGAGAGTCGCTGTCGGTCGGAGACCAAATATCTCCACCGCATTTTGTTTGACAGCCTCTTCGGATGTGGCTACTATTCGATCATCAGGTGAGCACAATTCGAGCGGATTAATTCAAGAAGGGGAGTCGTCTTGCCGACCATCACCGTGATAACGTGCTGTTATAACGAAGAAGAGAATGTGGCGGAACTCTACCGGCAGGTGAAGGAGGTGTTCGCGGCACTGCCGCAATATCGCTACGAGCATCTCTTTGTAGATAATGCTTCCACCGACAATACGGTGGCGATCCTGCGTCAACTTGCGCATGAGGATCCGCAGGTCAAGGTGATCCTCAACGCGCGGAACTTTGGGCATGTCCGCTCGCCATTCCACGCCTTTATGCAGGCGACCGGCGATGCCGTCATCAGCATCGTGGCTGATTTGCAGGACCCGCCCGAGATGATTACGGCCTTCCTGCAAAAGTGGGAGGAAGGCTACAAGGTCGTGCTGGGTATCAAAACGAACAGCGCAGAATCCGGCCTGGTCTTCGCGCTGCGCGGGGCATATTACCGTATTCTGCGCAAACTATCCGATGTGGAGTTGATCGAGCACTTCACCGGATTCGGCCTGTACGATCAGCAGGTGATCGGGATCCTGCGCGAAATGCAGGATGCCTATCCCTATTTTCGCGGTCTGATCGCCGATATTGGTTTTCCCAACGCCAAAATTCCATACGAACAACCGCAACGCAAACACGGGAAGACCAAAAATAACTTTTACACCCTTTTCGACATGGCGATGCTCGGGATGACCAGTTATACCAAAGTGCCGTTGCGGCTGGCGACGATCATCGGCTTTTCCAGCGCCCTGGTGAGTCTCCTCGTCGCGGTGGTGTATTTCATCTGTAAACTCGTCCTGTGGAATCAGTTCAACGCGGGCATCGCGCCGCTGGTAATCGGCATCTTCTTTTTTAGCTCGGTGCAATTGTTCTTTTTAGGGATTATCGGTGAGTATCTCGGCGCGATTCATACCCAGGTGCTCAAACGTCCGCTCGTGATCGAGAAGGAGCGGATCAACTTTGACACCGTGGATAAATAAGGGAGTCTCACGATGATCACCCCTCCTGAACGGCGCTTATTGATCTATATCCCGACCTACAATCGATTTGACAAGGTGATGGCGCAAATTCGCCATATCGAAGCGGTGATTCTGGGCACCGGTCATCACTTGCATGTCAGCGACAATTGCTCGACGGATGCACGTTACCAGACACTCGCTGAACAAGTGAATCCGGCGACTACGACCGTGACGCGACAACCGGTGAATGTCGGTCCGGATATCAATATGATCTCCGGCTTTCTCCATAGTGGCGGTTATGATTATTTCTGGTTATTGAGCGATGACGACATGTTGCTGTCGGATGGCGTCGCACAAGTGCTGCAGTTGCTTGCCACGGACCCGGAGATGATTTACTTACGCGATACCGGATTTGTGCAGGAGTTGACGGTTGAGACGCTCGATCAAAATGCGCTGCTGTCTATCGTCAATCAAGGATTAGGGTTGATCAGTCGCGTGATTTATCACACCGGCTACTTTTTACCGTACGTCAAGTTCGGTTTTGAATATCTGAAAAGCAGCTTTCCCCATCTGGCTACCCAGTTTGCCGCCGTCGGTGATCGGGGAACGGTGAAGATCGCTTCGTATCCCTGCGACCGTGTTTTCGTCGATGAACCGTTGACACCGGCATCGTCACCGCTGTTCCATTCGATCTACTATGGGGTAACGCTGGCGGATTTGATTCGCGATCCGCGCACGCGGGAACAGTTTATCTTGGAACGCGTCGTCGGTAAGGACGCGCGCGGAGCGATCGTTTTCCGTGATACCCATGAAGACGATTACCGGCAACTGCTCGGGTATCTCCGGGTGAAGTCGTTCCGGGCCTGGATGACGATGCTGATGACGTCGTTGCTGGTTTCCGGCTATCGCGCGATTGGCGGGCCCGCGTTGAAGCGGAAGCTCATGGGGTCAGACCGGTGAGGGACGGATCGACCTTGACTGAGAGGCTGTCTGAGGGGACGCGGCGTAACGGGAATCCGTGGCAGTTCATTCGTTACCTGCTGGTCGGTTGCTGGAACACCGGCTTCGGGTACGGCGTATTTTTCCTCATTTACTCCTACTTGAAGGTGCGGCTGTCCTACACCCTCGCCTATAACGCCGCCAATATCGCCAGCCAGATCTTTGCGATCACCAATGCATATATCGGGTATAAATGCTTTGTCTTTCAAACGCGCGGGAATTATCTGCGTGAATACCTGCGCTTTTACGTCGTATATGGCGTCACAGCCATCATCAATATCCTGCTGCTGCCGGTGGTGGTCACGCTGTTGAGCCATGCTTTGCACGGTCGGGCTTATCCGCTGTGTTCGATATTCGGAAAAATGCTAATATTATCCAGCGACACCACGCCGTATTATGCCAGCGCGCTGTTGTTATTGATTACGGTGCTCGGTAGTTTTTTCGGGCACAAGCACTTTTCATTTAATGAGACGGACAAAAATAAGGTGTCAGGTGTCAGATGTCAGTAGTTGCCGGCGCGCGAGCGTTCTCGCGAGCACAAGAAATTCGCTGAGCTGCTCGCGAGGACGCTTGCGCGTCAGCATCTATCAAACAGGAGAGGAGGTAACGGATGGAGGCCGTCATTCTGGCCGGCGGCATGGGGACGCGGCTGGGTACCCTGGCTAAAGGGTATCCGAAGGTCATGATGCCGGTGGCGGGCAAGCCGTTTCTTGAATATCTGCTCCGTTACCTGCAGGAATACGCGATTACCGAGATCGTCCTCTGTGTCGGCTACTGCGCGGACGCGGTCGAGGAGTATTTCGAAGACGGCGCGCGTTTCGGGCTGCATATCGTCTATAGCCATGAGCGCGAGTTGCGCGGCACCGGCGGCGCGATCAAGCTGGCTGAACCACTATTGCACGGTGATCGGTTTTTCGTACTGAATGGGGATGTCTTCACCCATGTCGATTACCGGGCTTTGGCGGCGTATCATCAGGCGCGCGCAGCGTGCGCGACGTTGACGCTGCTGGAGATGGCGGATGCCCGGCGTTACGGATCGGTAGAGATCGACGCGCAGCAACAGATTACGCGTTTCGCCGAGAAGGACCCGTCCCGCCGGCAGGGGTTGATCAACGCCGGCGTCTATCTGTTTCAGCGGGAGATACTGGCGGCCATCGCTCCCGATACCCCGGTATCCGTCGAGCGCGAGCTCTTCCCCGCGTTGGTCGGCAATGGACTGCTGGGATATGTGAGTGGGGGATATTTTATCGATATCGGCTTGCCGGAAACCTATGCGCAATTGAACGCCGATCCCACCCCGCTGTACCAATACGCGCATCCGGGAGGAGGTTAGGCGATGTCCGAGGCTCCTCCTTCTCCACGCGGCTGTTCGCCGTGGACGGTACTGGGCTGCGGGTGCGGGTTAGTGGCGATATTCGGTATCACCTTCGTCTTTCTACTGCTGAGCATTGCGCTGATGCGGTCGCGGTTCGATCCGAAATGGAATCTCCGCGCCTATGAAGATTGCCAACACCACGTCCGTTACCTCGGCTGGGCGCTCCAGAGTTATCAACTCGATTACCACCATCTTCCCGTCCGGTTGGAAGAGCTGTCACCGCGCTATCTGAGTGATACGCACTGGCTGCACTGCCCGCTGGATGCCGCACATTCCGCCGTGGCGTATCAATATTTTCCCGCCGGGACATCACCTACCGACCCGCTGGTCACCTGCTCGCATCACGGGCAGGGGAAAATCGTCCTGTTGCACGACTTCAAGTTGCTGCTGACGGAGAAGAAGCTGAAATGACGCGTGAGCGTGGGAACCGGCAAGCATTTGAAGCCGAGGAGGCTAGAGCATTGAGGTTATTCCGTGCAGCGATTATCGTCTTCCTTTGTCTGGCTGCCGTTGGCTTCGCCAGCGCGCAAGCGGACGTGGATACGCGTACCCTTTTCGAGCAGCGTTTCAGCAGTTGGGATAACTGGTGCACCGTGCAGGGTAACCATTTGCTGACGATCGGGCCGGAATTCAAAGGGCTGGTCGATCTCGGCCCACCGGCCACGGGGTTGCTGGTCGAGAAGATGAAGAAGGCCGACGCGCACCAGGCGGGCGCGCTGGCGGAGGCGCTGCTGCGCATTACCAAAAAGCGTTATCCCCCGACGATCCTGAAGCCGGACGATGCGGCGAAACGGGTGGCATTGCTGAGTCAATGGTGGCAGGAAGGGCGGAAGGGAACCAAAGCCGCCTTCACCACCGCCGTTGCCCACTGGAAAACCGCCAAAGCGAAAAGCAAACTGCTGGAAGTCGACGCGATGACCATCAGTTATGACGATGTGAACAAGACCATCGTCAGAAAACCGACCCAGGAAATGACCGACCTGCAACGCGCGTATGATGAACTGGATAACATGGGCATTGAGATTCTTCCCTGCCTGATCGAGCAGTTCCAGGCCGGGGAATACGATCTGCTGCCGCTCTTCAGCGAACTGTCCCGCGTGGGCGCGACGGGCAAGACGGTCGAAGAACGCGCGCAATCGTTGCGGAAATGGTGGGAAGCGCACAAGGAGATGTGGGTGCTGCCTGAGAAATGAAGCGGTGTATTGGAGTGTCGGAGTATGGGAGTGTGGGAGTAATTCACGTGCCCATACCGAACGCAAGGGAACTGTCTCCGGCGGGTAAGGAGTAGAAACATGCGACAACTGGTGCGGGCAGCGGTGAGCGAGGCGGGCTTTGCGGGCGCGAGTTACGCGGACGCGCGGATTATCGAATACGCGCATGAAACCGTGCTGGTGAAGAACGGCCAGGTCGGCGGCATCATACACGGCGATGATCGCGGAATCGGGGTGCGCGTGATCGCCGACGGCGCGTGGGGCTTCGCGGCCACTGCCGACTTGACCGCTGATGGGATTGCCCGCGCCGCGCGTGACGCAGTGCGCATCGCGCGTGCCGGCGCGCGTTTGGCTGCCGGTCGCATCGAATTGAGCCCGCTGGCACCGGTGCAGGCCGAATGGCACAGCCCGTGCGCACGCGATCCGTTTGCCGTGCCGTTAGAGGAGAAGCTCGAACTGCTGATGGGCGTCGATGCGCTGCTCCGCGAGCCCGCTGACGTGCGGGTAGCGGAATCGCGCGTTAACTGCTTCCGCACCCGTAAATATTTCGCCAATAGCGACGGCGCCGACATCGTGCAGGAGATCGTCGAGTGCGGCGGATTGTTTCAGGCCACCGCGGTGGGGAATGGCGAAGTGCAAACGCGCTCTTTTCCCAGCGCGCTGGAAGGCTACCACGCGCAAGGCGGCTGGGAGATCGTGCAGGCGATGGACTTGCAGGAGGGCATACGCACGATTGGCCGGGAAGCCGCGCAACTGCTCACCGCGCCGCTCTGTCCCGAGGGGGAGATGACGGTGATTCTGGACGGCAGCCAACTGGCATTGCAGGTGCACGAGAGTTGCGGCCATCCCATCGAGCTGGATCGCGTCTTCGGCACCGAACTCAGCCTGGCCGGCGGCAGCTTCCTCACCCCGGATAAGGTCGGCATGCAATACGGATCGCCGGCGGTCAATATCGTTGCCGATGCCACCATTTCCGGCGGATTGGGCACCTTTGCCTATGACGACGAAGGCGTGCCCGCCCAGCGCACGCCGATCGTCACCGGCGGTGTGTTCAACGGTTATCTCTCCTCCCGCGAAACGGCGCCGCGCCTCGGACAGTCCAGCCAGGGGGCCATGCGTGCCGACGGCTGGCAGAGCATGCCGCTGATCCGTATGACGAATATCAACCTGGAACCGGGCACGTGGAACCGCGCGGATATCATCGCCGATACCGAGCACGGCTTGCTGTTGCAGGATACCAAAAGCTGGAGCATCGACGACAAACGGCTGAACTTTCAGTTTTCCACCGAGCTCGGGTGGCTGATCGAGAACGGCCGCATCACCGGCATGGTGCGCAACCCGAGCTACCAGGGGATCACCCCCGTCTTCTGGAACAGTTGCGACGCGGTGGCCAATCGTGATGCCTGGCGCGTCTGGGGGGTGCTCAATTGCGGCAAAGGCGACCCCATGCAAGTCATGCACGTCGGCCACGGCGCCTCCTGCGCGCGGTTCAGGAAGGTGCGGGTGGGGATCGGGTAGTGTCCGTCTAGTCCTCACTCTTTTAACCGCAGATTACGCAGATTTCGCAGATTGAGGTTTTAAATCGGCGTATTCGTTTTGGCCATCCTGGCGCGCGAGCGTCCTCGCGAGCACTCTGGTGGTTTATCCGTAGGCTATTCAATCACCGGAGTGCTCGCGAGGACGCTCGCGCGCCAGAGGGACGGAACGATTACGTTGTTTTTTTGCAGTGTGGATGGTGGTGGCATGACGGACAATCAGACGGATTTCGAGACACTGAATAACATAATCCCACCGGCCACGATAGCCCCCACGCCGATCCCGCCTGGCCTTGAGGGGTTACCGACGACCAGGCAATTTTCGGATGCCCGGCCATTCTGGTATGTCGCCGTGATGATGATCGGAACTTTTGGGTTATATAGGTTCGTTTGGTTTTATCGCGCTTGGCGGCTGTTGATTTCGCATTACCAATTGCGTGGAAATGCCGTCTTTAACGCCTTGCTTGCCCCCCTCTGCATTTGGAGTTTCTTTCGTTATGCATTCTTGTTGGGCGCTGATGCCGGTTTTATAGCTCCGATTGCCGGCGAAATTAATGCATCTTTCTATTTTTTAATCTTCATAGCCTCGTGCCTATCTCCTAAAACCCATCTGTATTTTCACGGATACGCTCTTTCCCTTCCGATCTTTAGCGTATTGATTTTGCTGAGACTGGTATCCATGCAGCAACCGGTAATCGCTATGAACGCCGGTTATCGGTTCATCGACCCGCAATATCGCGAACGCACCGGATTCTCTTTCTGGAGTATAATCAGTCTTATCATCGGTTTGCTTTGTTGGGCAAGCTTTATAGTGAACTGGTTATCGAAGACTAAAACATGACGGTCAATCCCTGACACCTGACACCCGAAACCTTAAACACTATGACAACACTACCATTTCACCTGATGCTCAAGCCCGCCGGATCGGCGTGCAATTTGGCGTGCGAATATTGCTACTATCTCGGCAAGCGCGCGCTGTATCCGCACGGCGCTTGCCGGATGGATGACGCGACGCTGGAGCGGACGATTGCCGGCTACCTGGGCGCGCATCCGGGCGGCGAAGTGACTTTCGGCTGGCAGGGTGGCGAACCGCTGTTGATGGGTCGGGAGTTCTTTACGCGCGCGCTCGACTTGCAGGCACAGTATACGCGACCCGGGCAGCAGGTGATCAATGCCATCCAGACCAACGGCACACTGGTGGATGATGACTGGGCGGAGTTTTTTGCCGCGCGGTCATTTCTGGTCGGGCTGAGTGTGGATGGCCCGGCGGCGCTGCACGATCGCTATCGGCGCGCGCCGGGTGGCGATCCCAGCCAGGCGCGGGTGATCGCCGGCTTGCGCCGGCTCCAGCAGCACCAGGTGGACTACAATCTGCTGGTGACGGTCAATCGCGGCAATGCCGATCATCCGCGCGAAGTGTATGATTACCTGGTGGAGTTAGGCGCGGAGCACCTGCAGTTTATCCCCATCGTCGAACGCGAGTGTCCGGGTAGTCGCCAGGTCGCTCCCTACAGCGTGCGCCCGGGGCAGTATGGTGCATTCCTCTGCGGCGTCTTCGAGGAGTGGGTGCGGCGCGATGTGGGACGGGTGTTTCTGCAGATCGTCGAATCCACGCTGAATGTCTGGCTCGGTGGGCCGCCGACCATCTGCGTCTTTTCCGCCACCTGCGGGCGGGCAATGGCCGTCGAGCACAACGGCGATGTGTATGCCTGCGATCACTACGTCTATCCCGACTATCTGCGTGGCAATCTGTGTGCTGAAGAGTTGCCGGCGCTGGTGGACAGCCCGACCCAGCGCGCATTCGGGCTGGCGAAAGCGGATTTGTCCGGCGAATGCCGTCGCTGCCCGGTGCGTCCCTTCTGCGGCGGCGATTGCCCGAAACACCGCCTGCGCCTGGCTGAAGACGGCAAGCCGATCAGCTACCTCTGCCCCGGTCTGCGCCAGTTCTTCCAACATACCGCCCCGGTACTGCAAGCGATGGCCAACGAAATCCGCGCCGGCCGACCCGCGAGTAATGTGATGGAAGTGCTGCAGGCGATGAAGTGAAGCGGAAGCCGGTCTGTCTTCTCTGGCGCGCGAGCGTCTTCGCGAGCCAGGAGGGTTTGAACACGAACCGGCAGAGGACTGCCGGGCTCCCACACCGGTGTGCTCGCGAGGACGCTCGCGCGCCAGAGGGGCTGAACGAGAACCGGCAGAGGACTGCCGGGCTCCCACACCGGGGTGCTCGCGAGGACGCTCGCGCGCCAGAGGGGCTGAACGAGAACCGGCAGAGGACTGCCGGGCTCCCACACTGGTGTGCTTGCGAGGACGCTTGCGCGCCAGAGGGGCTGAACGAGAACCGGCAGAGGACTGCCGGGCTCCCATGAGCTCATTTTTTAATGAACCAATGAGCGGTCTTTAAGTGAAGGCGATCAATATGCCTTCACCATTGAACACAGTTTAACAACCTCAATGGCCGAAAAATCGCTTGTATCGCAATACATGCCGACGATTTTCTGCTAAAATAGCGGATATTCGACGTACAAGCCATCCTCAGTTTTTTATACGTTATCCCATGGGAAAGACAGGTATTCATACATGAAAGAACCCGTGCAGATCTACACCATGAGCGACGAGCCGGCCGTGCTTTTTGCCGCCGGTGAGTTGGCGCGCTGTTTGCGGGTGATGACCGGGGGACCGGTCAACGTCAAAGCGAACCGGCGCTATGCTGCCGACCGTGTCGGCATCTATCTGGGCCTGCCGACGGAAGCCTCGCCGAAGATCATCAAGAAATTGTGCCCACGCAGTGAGTGGGACGACGCGTTGCGTATCAGTACGATCGGTTCGAGCGTGTTGCTCACCGGCAGCAATCCGCGCAGCGTGCTGTTCGCCGCGTATCGCTGGCTGGAAGCGCTGGGCGCGCGCTGGGTGCGCCCGGGGAAAGACGGCGAGGTGTTACCCACGATCGAGAACCCGTTCGCGCGGCGGTGGGAAATTCACGAACAGGCGGCCAATCGGCATCGCGGGATTGTCATCGAAGGCGGGTGCCCGATCGAGCAGGTGCTCGACCTGGTCGATTGGATGCCGAAACTGCGCATGAATGCCTACATGCTGCAATTCAAGGCATCGGGGTCGTTCTGGCGGCGCTGGTATGTGCGCACCGATCTGCCGGTGATCGAGAATCCGCACTGGTTGTCCTTCGACGAGTGTGCCGAGTTGGATGCGCGGGTGATCGCCGATTTGCAGCGCCGCGGCATGTTGTTTCACCGCGTTGGGCACGGCTGGACGTGCGAAGCGGTGGGCACGCTGGCGGCCGGCTGGGATAAATTCGAACAACCGCCGGAGTCGGTGCGCGGCCTGCTGGCGGAGGTGAACGGCAAACGCGAGTGGTTTGACGGCGGCATTCCGCTGAACACCGAACTCTGCTACAGCCAGCCGGAAGTGCGTCAACGCGTGGTGGACACCGTGCTGGCTTATGCGGTCGAGCACCCGGAGATCGATGTCCTGCATGTGTGGGCCAGCGACGGGCTGAATAACTGCTGCGAATGCCCGGATTGCGCCGCGCTGCAGCCGTCGGACTGGTATATTACGCTTATCAATGAGATCGCCGTGCGGTTGGCGGCGGAGTGCCCGCGCATGCGCATCGCGGCGCTGTGCTATTCGAATACCATGTGGCCGCCGGAACAGATTGCGCCGTCGGGCATCGGCAGCAACGTGATCTTCATGTTCGCTCCCATCAGCCGCTGCTATTCGCACGCGATTCTCGATCCGACGTGCGTGGTGGAACCGCCGCTTACCCCCTATCGGCGCAATCAGGTGACGACGCCGCGCGCCAATGCCGACTATGCCGCCATGCTCCGTGCCTGGCAGCAATATCTGCCGGCGGGGACTGATTCGTTCGTCTTCGATTATCACTTATGGGTCAATGCTCCGAACGAACTGCTCAACACCAACTATCGGGACGTGATTCATGACGATGCGGCGCAGTATCATGGGGTGGGGGTGAACGGCATCATGAGCTGCCAGATGCAGCGGGTGTGCGTGCCGACGGCACTGGCGCAATACACGCTGGGCATCTCGCTCTGGGATGCGCGGGCGACCAGCGCGGAGATCGGCGCCGCGTATGGCAAGGCGGCGTTCGGACCGGATGCGGAATTGGCGCAAGCGTGCCTGGATGCCTTCGCGGCGACGGCCATCAACCGCCCGCACGATCGGGTCTGGATGCGGATGGTCACCAAACCGCAAACGAAAGCCGTGCTGGCGGTCATCAAAGAGTTCCTTCCGCGGCTGTCCGCCGCGCGCGCCGCTTGCACGCATCCCACCTGGCGTTTGTCGCTCCGGCTGCTCATCTATTTCCTGCGCTATCAACGGTTGTTGTGGCAGGCGCTGGCCATGCATTTCCGCTCGGAAAGCGAAGCGATACGACTCCTTGACGAAGCCAAAGCCTATCTGGTGCGCACCGAACCGCGCTATTACCGCTGGATCGATACCGTTTACTGGACGGGATTGATCGACTGCATTGCGTATGACTGGAAACAGCAAGCAGCGGTGGTGGTGGAAAGCTAATGCAGGTAGAAAGGAATAATCCATGATTCGACTTGGCGTGGTAGGATTTGGTGGCCGTGTTAGCGGCGTGATCAACGGGGTGTTGACGAAGCTGGATACAGAGGTGTCGGTGACCGGGATCGTCGATCCGCAGGTGGCGGAGGCGACGGCGCGCTTACGCGAGGAAGATCGCGACGGGGTGGTTTTTTACGACACGCTGGACGAGTTAGTGCGCAAGGGCAAGGTGGATGCGCTGGTCATCGGCACGCGCTGCCCGCTGCACACCCCATATGCGATACAGGCAGCGCAATACGATTTGCCGCTCTTCCTGGAAAAGCCGGTGTCGATTTCGATGGAGCAGGCGCTGGCGCTGGAAGCAGCGTTTACCGACTCGCGCTGCCCGGTGGTGGTCAGCTTTCCGCTGCGCGTCTCCCCGATTTGCGAGATGACCCGGCAACTGCTCGACGAAGGCGCAGTGGGCAAGCCGGTGCACGTGCTGGGGATCAATTACGTCAACTATGGCACCATTTACTTCGATTGTGAAGTGTACCGGCACTACGACAGCACGCAAGGACTGTTCCTGCAAAAGGCGACGCACGATCTCGATTATTTGAGCTATCTGATGGATTCGCCCATCACGCGGGTGGCGGCGATGGCGGTGCAGGGGCGGGTGTTCGGCGGCGACAAGCCGTCCGGATTGCGCTGCTCGACCTGCGCGGAAGCGCGGTCGTGCCAGGAAAGTCCGCACAACCGCCGGCGCAACGGTTCGAGTCTGTGGGCGGATGACGATCATTTCTGCAGCTTTTCCGTCGATTGCGGATCGCCGGCGGAGGGCATGAACGAGGATGCGTCGAGCGCACTGCTCGAATTTGCCTCCGGCGCCCAGGGGGTCTACACGCAGGTATTTTTCACCCGGCGCGACGCCGGTCACCGCGGCGCGACCGTTAGCGGCTATCACGGCACGGTGAGCTTCGACTGGAGCACGAATACCATCCAGCGCGTGCGTCATCATGCGCCGTTCTCCGACGTCATTACCGGCGGCGCCAGCGAAGGCCACGGCGGTGGCGATCACGAACTCTGCCGCGACTTTCTCGATCTCATCCATCACCGCGGCGCATCGCGTACGCCCATCTGGCTGGGCCTGCAGAGCGTCTACACCTGCCTTGCCGCCAAAGCATCCGCCGAAACCGGCAGTTTCGTTAATGTGCGGCAGGTTGGGGCGGTGGTGTGCGGATAGAGGTGGATGGATCGGTGAAGGATGCACGATACAGGATGCCGGCGACCCGTAGCCTTTTCTTTGCACGCTTTTGCCACGCCCTGAAGGATGTGGCAAACTGGGACAAGCACGCTGAAGCGCGCTCAATAACAGATTTTGGGAGCGCTCACAAAGCGATATATTAGCGCATATGGGGCGCGGACTACCGTGTTAATGCTTGCATTCCTTTCATGCAGCTCACGATATGCTGCCGCGGTTATAGTATTCACTTAGTTGGCGACGACCACCACTCCGCTGCGCTGCGTGGTTCACTACAAACGAGTGGGTGCTCATACTGTCGGCTTACACATCGCATGACTTTTCTTTGGGCAATCACAGAAAGACTATACTTAACATGATAAGTATATTATAATAACTACTGCGGACTCCTACCTCCTGGGCTGCGTATTTTATCGAAGGAGTTAACATTTGAGAAACCATCGTATTTTGAACAGCCTGGTTACCGGGGGCGCGTTAATGGCTATGCTGGCGACTGTATCGCTGGCTACGGCGATGCACCCGCATTTTACCATTACACAGGCGAAAGCCAACACGATCGTGTTGAAACGATTTGCGCACGGGGTGATTGTGGGCAAGACCAAGCTGGAAAATGAAGAAGGCACCTGGCAATATGGCGTGATGGTACGGAAAGGCAAGTTATTGCGCGAGGTGATGGTCAATGCCAAGACCGGTCATATCGATAGGGTGGAAGTGACCAACGCCGCCAAAGAAAATGGCGAAGCGTTAGTGGATGCGGCGCAGGCGAAAAAGGGTCATCAGCATACGCCGGTGGTGAAAAGCACGAAATAACGGGGCGTGAATCTCGAAAATCGGATTGCCCTGGTGGCAGATAAATAGGAAAGGCAGGCGAGGAGAAATTCTCCGCCTGCCTTTCGTTCCTAAAATCCCCTAAAATCATTGAAACCAGAGTGGTTGCCTTGTGTTTAAATATTACCCATATCTTTGCGTCTTTGCGCCTTTGCGTGAAATAAATATTGTTTCACGCAAAGGCGCGAAGGCGCAAAGACGACGGTTATTTATCCATCAACTCCGCATTATCCACCCACATAATAAAGAAGGGAGTCTTTGCCCCTCGACGCTGCATATAGAGCAAATAGGGATGATTAAAGAGATAGTCGGCGGGGGTGCAACCCATGACCATCCCCGCAATAGAGACTATCCCTGCTCCACTCCGGTCTAATTGGAAATCGATAACCTGTTCAGCCTTGGATATCATTCCGATATGTTGATTAATGATCTTATTGCCTTCAAGTTCAACAAAGTGATGCCTAATTGACCACTGCATCTCCGGCACCAGCAAGGAGTCATTCATTTCCATCTTATCGGGTTTACTCTCGCTCACCGGTGGCATAGCGGCGATATCTGCTTGCAAGGTCTTCCAGGTTTCAGCCAGGGATTCTTTCGGTGGAATCGAAGCGACGACTATTTGGTACGGTTGCGATGTTCGACAGAGATCGAGGGCATATTCTGTCGGCCGCGTCTGATTATCCACGAGATAATCATCGCGATAGAGTACTTTCACTTGTTTGCGTAATTCTCCACATGTTCCTTCTTCAAACGGTAATATGCCGAATGATCTTATCGCTGTGGCACGGTCTTGAGCGTCGGTAAACTGGAAGGTATCACGGTTAAGGTGAAAAGGAAGCGCGAACTGCACCCGCGCGGGTAAATACGAATACATCACCAACCCTTCGGAATCTGTCGGTGGCAACTCGCTCGCTGAAATGCCGGGGAATTTCCTTGCCATCTCCTGATGAATTTTATTAACGATGTCATCCTTCACAAAACCGGCAGTCGTATATACGCTGGCAGGCGCCAGATCAGCATCCGAAGAAGATGCTGTATTCAGACGACGGGCTAACAACGGTTCTTTCGCTAACTGAATCGGTGCTTTGAAAATGTGATCGCGTGCCTGGTTCCACGCAAGTTGAAATGAAGAACACCAGATTACATTCCGGTGTGAAGGCATGGGTGAATCAATGGTGGGAACGATGACCGTCTGCTGTAATCCGGAAGACAGACCGCGATACGCCGCGCGATGTGGCAGTTCGATGAGCCCTCCTTGATACATCCCCCATATTAAAATGCCGAGGAGGATTACCAGGATGCCAAGTTGAAAACGCTGTTTCCTTCGTCGCTTATGAGCGTAATAATCGAGATTACCGGTTCGCCTGAACGTAAATTCGAGAATTTCAGGAGGTGAATCCCGCGGAGACTTTGGTGATTCTTGCGTCATGCGTTTTCCTCGTTTCCCGGTAAAGCCGTAGAAACCCGTGCGGTTGACCTGTGATTAATATTACCCATATCTTTGCGTCTTTGCGTGAAATAAATATTGTTTTACGCAAAGGCGCAAAGGCGCAAAGACGACGGTTATTTCCCGTTCACTACTTCCACCTGCATCCCCTCCGGCGCTAAATATTCAATTTCTACCTTCCCCTGTACTTCTTTCCATGCGACGGTAAGCGGGCCGAGTGGGGTGGCGAATTGGCCGTTGGCTTTGGA
>Ga0118677_10000403_pt1 | contig 94489 bp, 81 predicted proteins | sample AliMusrvi5mmetaG_FD_86154 | JGI IMG/M metagenome (GOLD analysis project Ga0118677, IMG submission 86154) | reverse complement strand
ATGCTAAACCTTTTTTCCTGAATTTCTTGATTCTTTATGTTGTTTATAGTAGTTTTGAAGTGGTTGAGTTTTTGAAGGTTGTCAGACAACAAAAACAATAATTTCACTATATTGCACAAGGTTTTATCGAATCGCTTAAAGAAGTAAGAATCAAATCGTATAAAAGAATTAAATTTGCAGACTATCGATTATATTGAGAATTAAAATGACAAGAATAATACACTCCTTTTTACTAATTATTTTCGCAGTTTTTCTTCTTGGAGGAATAAGCAGAGCAGGAGAACCGGCGAAAACAAACGAGGAAGGCAAACCTTCCGGGATATTTAAGCCGGGGAAATTTGTTATTGAACACGTCTCTGATGCCTTTGAATGGCATATTGCAACTTTTGGTGAAACCGAAATCAGCATCCCACTTCCTATCATACTGTATAGTTCAAATAAAGGATGGAACGTGTTTATGTCTTCCAGATTTAATCATGGGAAAGATGCTTATAACGGCTTTAGAATAGGAAGTGTTGCTAAGGAGGAAAGTAAAGACCAGGAAAATAGTCAGGAGAAGCTTAAAGATAAATACGAAGGGAAAATTGTTGAATTAAATACGAATGGTGAAGTTGTCGGATTACCAGTAAATTTGTCGATTACTAAAACCGTTACCGGTATTTTTGTAAGTGTCATCGTATTACTGCTTATCTTCCTGAATATTGCCAAAACAGCCAAACGAAATGTTAATAAGGCACCTGAAGGAATGCAAAATCTTTTTGAACCAGTTATCCTTTTTGTTCGTGACGATATTGCAAAGCCGGCTATCGGAGAAAGACGTTTTGAAAAATTTATGCCTTACCTCCTTACAGTATTCTTCTTTATTTTGATTAACAATATCTTAGGTTTGGTGCCAATCTTTCCGTTTGGGGCAAATGTCACCGGAAATATTGGCATTACAATGGTTTTGGCCCTGTTTACTTTCTTTGTTACTACATTCAATACAAATAAACATTACTGGAAAGAAATATACAATCCTGATGTTCCCTGGTGGCTGAAGTTTCCAATTCCGCTAATGCCAATCGTTGAACTTACAGGTGTGATCACAAAACCTTTTGTATTGATGATCCGACTTTTTGCCAATATGCTGGCAGGTCATTTAATTGTGACCGTTTTTGTAAGTCTGATATTCATCTTTGCCGTAAAGTTGGGAGTTCCGGGAGGGCTGGGAGTTTCAGTTATTTCAGTTTTGTTTTCTGTATTTATGTTGCTGCTTGACGTTTTGGTCTCTTTTATTCAGGCCTATGTATTTACCCTATTATCTGCGCTGTATTTCGGTATGGCTTCACCTGATCATCATTAGTTTTCAATTTATATAAAAATCAATTTTATGACTCCATTATTCATCTTTTTAGCAGACACAGCAAGTATAGCTGTCGGACCAATGGGTGCTGCACTTGGTGCAGGCCTGGCAGCAATTGGTGCTGGTATTGGCATTGGCAAGATTGGTGCAAGTGCAATGGAAGCAATTGCCCGTCAACCTGAAGCCGTTGGAGACATCCGTTCAAACATGATTGTTTCCGCTGCTCTGATTGAAGGCGTTGCATTTTTTGCCGTCATCATTTGTGCTTTGGTCGTTTTCTTGTAAGAAATTTTGTATTGTTGCCCCACTCCCGGGATTGCCGGGAGCAAGGGCTTCATTTAACTAACAATCACAACAATTATGGGATTTGTAACTCCGGATTATGGTACTATATTTTGGATGCTCATCATCTTTGGGATAGTCTTATTCATCCTTAAAAAGTTTGCCTGGGGTCCAATATTAAAGGCATTGAAAGATCGTGAACTGTCCATTTCAGAAGCCTTGAATTCAGCCGATAAGGCCCGAAAGGAAGTTGCCGGATTAAAAGCCAGTAACGATCAGATTATTGCCGAGGCCAGAAGAGAAAAAGATATTATTCTGAAGGAAGCCCGCGACATTAAGGATAAAATTATTGCGGAAGCGAAGAATCAGGCTAATGCTGAAGGTCAGAAGAGTATAGAGTATGCAAAACAGCAAATCAATGCTGAAAAAGTAGCTGCGATTAATGATATCAAGATCCAGGTGGCTGAATTATCGGTAATGATTGCTGAAAAAGTGATCAGGAAACAACTCGATAATCCAAAAGATCAGGAAAAACTGGTTGAAGATCTGTTAAAAGATATGAAGTTGAAATAATTGTATGGATCAAAGTAAAATCAACATTCGGTACGCCAAGGCCTTTTTTATGCTGGCCAAAGAAAAGAACCTGACGGTCGAACTTCGCAAGGATGCCCAATTAATTGCAAATGTTTGTGAAACAAGCAGTGACTTCATTCTTTTACTTGAAAGTCCGGTGATAAAAACTTCCAATAAAGTTAAGACAATCAAAAGTATTTTTGAAGGGAAAGTTAATCCGCTAATGGTTAATTTCCTGGCGCTTATAGCAGACAACAACCGTGAAAAGTATATACCGGGTATTTTTAGAAATCTTGAGGATTTATACCGTCAGGAAGAAGGCATAAAATCAGTTGTTCTGACAAGCGCTCAACCTTTGGACGAAGCTGTAGTGCTACAGATCAGGAAAATTCTCGAAAAAGAATTAAATGCAAAAGTTGAAATGACTCAAAAGGTTAATGAGGAATTAATCGGAGGCTATGTGGTTCGTTTTGACGATAAACAATATGATGCAAGTATCGCGACTCAAATAAAAAAGGTTAAAGAAAAATTGCTTCAAACAGATTTGAAATAAAATAACGACAGAATAAAATAAAACAGATTAAGATGGCAAATATAAAACCTGCTGAAGTCTCAGAAATACTCAGACAGCAACTTGAAGGCTTTAAAAGTCTGGCTGAACTGGAAGAAGTAGGAACTGTACTTCAGGTTGGAGACGGTATCGCCCGTATTTACGGCCTTTTAAATGTTGAGTCGAATGAGATGATTGAATTTGACTCTGGTGTAAAAGGAATTGTATTAAACCTTGAAGAAGATAATGTCGGTGCAGTTATTCTGGGTCTCACCAAGGAGATTAAAGAAGGCGACACGGTAAAGAGGTTGCGTCGTACTGCTTCGATCGAAGTAGGCGAAGGACTGCTGGGGCGCGTTATCAATACTCTTGGCGAACCCATCGACGGAAAAGGTGTGGTAACAGGCGAAAAATTTGTAATGCCATTGGAACGTAAGGCTCCCGGGGTGATCTTCAGACAGCCGGTATCCAAACCATTGCAAACCGGATTAAAAGCCATCGATGCCATGATCCCCATCGGTCGTGGACAACGTGAGCTGATTATTGGTGACCGCCAAACCGGGAAGACCGCAGTGGCCATTGATACCATTATCAATCAACGCGAAAACTTTGAAAAAGGCACTCCTGTTTATTGTATATATGTTGCTATCGGACAAAAGGGTTCTACAGTAGCCAACCTGGCAAAAAAACTGGAAACTCATGGCGCGATGGAATATACCGTAATCGTTTCTGCTACGGCATCCGATCCTGCTGCTCTTCAATTTTATGCCCCTTATGCAGGCGCTTCTATTGGCGAATATTTCCGCGATACGGGCCGTGATGCTTTAATTATATACGATGATCTTTCGAAACAGGCGGTATCCTATCGTGAAGTTTCCTTATTATTGCGTCGTCCACCAGGCCGTGAAGCTTATCCGGGTGACGTATTCTACCTGCACTCCCGTTTGCTGGAGCGTGCAGCACGAATAATCGTTTCCGACGAAATGGCGGCCAAAATGAATGATCTGCCCGAATGTCTGAAAGACAGGGTTAAGGGAGGAGGTTCGCTGACTGCCCTTCCGATTATCGAAACCCAGGCTGGCGACGTGTCTGCATACATTCCGACTAACGTAATCTCCATTACCGATGGTCAGATTTTCCTCGAATCTAACTTGTTCAACTCAGGAGTTCGTCCTGCTATCAATGTGGGTATTTCGGTTTCACGTGTTGGAGGAAATGCCCAGATTAAGGCCATGAAGAAGATTGCCGGAACACTGAAGCTCGATCAGGCCCAATTCCGTGAACTGGAGGCCTTTTCAAAGTTCGGATCTGATCTTGATGCAGCAACCATGCGTGTGCTGAATAAAGGTCGGAAAAACGTCGAAATCCTGAAACAACCGCAATACGCGCCGATGAAAATTGAACACCAGATTGCAATCATCTATTGTGGGGTTAAGGAGTTATTAAGGGATGTTCCGGTTGAAAAGGTAAAGGCATTTGAACGTGATTTTCTTGAACTGATGGAAATGCAGTATCGCAGTGTTTTGGATCAGTTGAGGGAAGGTGTACTGACCGATAATGAAACTCAGGTACTTGAAAAGGTCGCTGCTGAAGTAGCGGAAAGATATGCCGAATAAAAAGTACTTGATTGTAACTTACATGAATTGAAATGGCCAATTTAAAAGAAATACGAACCCGGATAGCGTCGGTAAAAACTACCAGGCAGGTTACCAGTGCCATGAAAATGGTATCGGCAGCCAAACTTAAAAAAGCTCAGGATGCTATTTTGCAGATTCGTCCATACGCGGTAAAACTTTCTGAATTACTTTCAACCCTGAGCACTGCGCTTGATGATGCAGACAGTTCTGTATACACAGAACAACGTAATCCTGACAAGGTTTTAATCGTTCTGGTTAGTTCAAACCGTGGACTTTGCGGTGGGTTTAATTCATATGTCACTAAAAGTGCCATGTTGCTGGCAAAAACAAAATACAGCAAACAGCTTAATTCCGGGAAACTCGATTTTGTGGTTGTTGGCAAGCAGGCCGGTAAAATTCTGAGTTCCTATCACCTGCCGGTAATTGGTAATAAAAATTCTCTGTTTGATGATTTGACTTTTGAGAATGTCTCAACATTTACCCAATCCATCATGGATGATTTTGTCTCTGGCAAATACGATCGGGTCGAATTGGTTTACAACAAATTTATTAACGCTGCCATTCAGGAGCAGGTAAGTGAACAATTTTTGCCCGTCTTACCTGTCGTTGTTGCTAAAACAAAACAAAATATTCCTTTTTACATCTTCGAGCCTTCCATTGAAGCCATTGTCGAAGAATTGATTCCAAGGTCATTAAAGATACAATTATTCAAAGCCTTACTTGATTCGCATGCTGCGGAACACGGAGCACGTATGACTGCTATGCACAAGGCAACCGACAATGCTACAGATTTAATCGACGAACTGACGCTTACGTTTAATAAAGCCCGTCAGGCAGCCATTACCAATGCAATCCTTGAAGTAACCAATGGCTCCGAAGCCTTGAACGGATAAGGCATATTGAACATCAGGGTTTCATATATTCTCAGAATATTGCCCTCAAAATTATAAAGAACGATCGCCCCAATGGTATGATGATGTACCTTTGGGGCGTTTTTTACGCCCTCCTATGGCTGTGATTTTAATGATCGGCAGACCTATACTTTTTTCTCCCTTAACTATCAAATATTCGAGACCAGAAACACTTTATCCAGGGTAGTTCAATTCTAATTCTGATCATACTCATGCTCATGGAGAAAATTCAGAATAGTTTATTCCAGAATAACGGGTAGCAAATGCGGAAGGATCTCGTATCTACTTGTGTGCTTATTGTGTGCTTCTTCTGTGCATATGCTGTATTCAAGACCAAAAATGAACACACAAAAAGCACAGAAGAAGCACACAATAAGCACACAAGTAGATACGAGATCCTTCCCTGAATACTGGTCTAAGCAGACCGGATGCATCTCCAAACAAACTTCAATCAAGATAAAGGTATGTTTATTTTAACACAAGCAGCAATTAATACTCTCATTATTATTTACCCTAAAATAAACGATTTGATTTTTTAAAATTATATTTGGAATTATATTTTTTCAAAGGAATATAATAAACACCTTTGGTATTGATTGATAGATCATAAATTCATTAATACTCCTGAAATGAAAAAACTTCCTTTTGTGTATAGTATTCTTTTGCTCCTGTTCCTGGCAAACAGTTGCAAAATGGATAACCTGGATTTCAGTAAGCTATCAAAAACTATGAACCTGAATCCTGAAGTTATTGCCCCGGTTGCCAAGGCGAACGTTACAGTATGGGATTTGGTCCAGTCTGCTACTAAGAATAATGTGAACCAGATCACCAAAGATCCCAGCGGATTAATCCAGATTGTTTATAAAAAGGATAGCCTGTATAATTATAATGTTCGTGATTTTCTGAATTTTCCAAGTCAACAGACTTTGTCTTCCGGGAATACAGTGTTGGGAGATATTTCGCCGGGAGATATTTTGGTTACCCGAAGTATTACTCTGTCTGATCTGGCCGGAGTTTTGGGGGGAGACCTTACACTTATTAAGCAATTAGACGGGACAACGAATCTCTTCCCGGCGCTCTCTTTCAGCAACCTTTCCGCTCCATTTAATTTAAATCAGATTAGTGATTTAACGTCGGTGACAATAAGCAACGGTAGTCTTGGAATAACACTGGAAAATAAAATGAAAGTTCCGGTGACCATACAAGGCAGTTTCTTTGATCTCACTTACAACAAGGAAATTGCAGGTTTTACTTTTCCTAATGTAGCCCCCAACCAAATCACAAGTTTATCCGTTCCTCTATCGGGTGTCCAGATTTCGAATAATGTGGAATTGCGCTTATCGACTTTTGAAACGCCAGGTTCAACATTACCAGTAATCATTAATCTGAAAGATTATATAAATGTCACTTTTGATCTGAAAGACCTGAAGATTTCAAGTGGAAACATGAAGATTGCATCGCAGGTGATTGGAGGTTTCGCTGGAGAATTTGATTTTAATTTTCCTGATCCGGCAATGAGGGCTTTAACAACTGTTCTGAAAAATGGAATCCTTACGATAAAAACCACCAATAATTCAAAATTGACTGGTGCAATCCACTTCATTCTGCCGGAAATCAAAAAAGGCGGTGTACCAGTAGAAGCCAGCATACCGATGGATGGGAGTTCAACATCCATCGATCTTACACAGGCAAACATTAATTTTTCTTCTGATCCTGCACAGCCCTTTAACCGGATTCCATATACCTATTCAATTCAGGTCAATGGTTCAAATGGTTATGTCGACTTTGCTTCAACAGATTATGTCAGTATGGATATTGCATTGAATAATCTTGGATTTCAATCCATTACCGGTGATTTTGGCAAACGGATAATCGACATTGCACCAGGTAATTTTAATATGAATGTAGATTTGCTCAATAAAATAAACGGCAGTTTTAAGCTGGCCAATCCACAATTCGAACTTTTTATTCGAAACTCTATTGGAGTGCCCGCTGCTGTAAATCTTAATTTCATGGCCACAAGCAAGGAAGGAACGACTGCCTCTTTAGATCCGCCTGTTTTTGACATTCCCGTTCCGGCAAACATCAACGCCGGAATTGTGACAAAGAGTATTGTCTTTGATAAACAGAATTCAAACATCGTGAATTTTATTGCTTTACCGCCCACCAGTCAGATTTCGTATAGCGGAAAGGTTAATTTTAATCCAGCTGTTCCGGTTACAATGCAAAACCCTAACTTTTTGGATATTAATGCAACGTTTGCCCTGGATTTGTCGATGGTGCTTCCTCTTGAATTGCAGGTCAGTGAACTGGCCTTCAAGGATACCTCAGAACTTTCGGGTAATTACAAGAAAATTGAAAGTGCCGATTTAATTATTAATTCTCAGAATGGCATTCCGCTTGATGTTGAGATGCAGCTTTTCTTTCTTGATTCTACCAAAACACAAATTGGCACCTCAAAAAAGACGAAAGTTCTGTCGGCGGCCACGATTGATGGTACAGGCGTAATAACACCGGTACAATCATCCCAAACATTCAGCCTGGATCAAACAGAGATGGGTTACTTACGTAAGGCCAAAAATATTGTATTCACCGGTACGGTGAGTTCACCTTCCGGAGGAACTGTGGTGGCGCCTATTTTATCTGACAGTAAAATAGATCTGAATGTGGTCATTAAGGCATTAACTAACCTTTAAATCGATCTGACATGAAAAATATTCACATAAAAATAGTCGTGATTAGCTTGATATTGATGGTAAAACTATCAACCGTATCAGCCCAGGAAAGCACAACTCTTCAGTTTATGAAAGGAATGCCTCAGTCAGATCTGTTAAATCCGGCATTGCATAACGATTCGAGTAAGGTTGTAATAGGATTGCCTGGCTTTTCAGGCATGGGTTTTGATTTCAACAGTGGGTTTGCGATAAACGATTTGATTCATAAAGGAACCGGAATGCTGGCCGATTCCCTGGTTCTGGATATGGAAAAATTTCATAGTAAGCTGGGTGCTACAAATGCGATACAGCAAAGTTTAAGTTTGCCACTGTTCTCCCTTGGAATCCGAATAAAAAAATCATTTTTCAGTATTGGCATTACGGAAAAGGAAGTTGCTCAATTTACTTTCGATAAAAGCATTGTAACTTTTCTGAAGGATGGAAACGCCCCTTACATGGGACAGAATTTTGATCTCGGGAGCCTGAAACTGGATGCATTTCAATATCGGGAATTTGCTTTCGGGTATTCGAATGAAGTGATAAAAAATAAATTAACTATAGGGGCTAAAGTCAAAGCGTTGTATGGAAAATTTGCCCTCCAAACCGAAAGGATGAATATAAAAGTAAATACGGCAGCTGATGGCTCCTCGTTGAATTTAAGTTCTGATATGAAAATCAACATGTCGCTTCCCGCAACCCTTAAATATGATACAGCTGGCTATGTCTCAGGCATGAATACAGATAACTTTAAGGCAAGTGACTATCTGATGCAAAAAGGGAATTTCGGGATGGCATTCGACCTTGGTGGAGTTTACCGGCTCACATCAAAGATTACACTATCAGCCAGTATTGTTGATATCGGTAAGATTTCATTCAAGAAAGATGTTATAACTGTGACTAAGGTATCCAATTATCTTTGGACTGGAATCGATTTTTCTAATTCAATAGATAATAGCAATTCTAATTATATTTCTCCTTCAGATGTGGTAACCAAAGAGACTGACAAGATGAAAAATTCATTTCTGCCTAAACAGAGCGATGTCGGATCAGATCCATTTACGGTTACTATTCCGATAAAGTATAATATTGGCGGTACCTACCAAATCAATAATAAATTCAATGTTGGCCTGCTCGACAGGTTATATAAAAATGGCAGTGTAAGTACAAACACCATGACCTTATCCTGCAATACTTATTTTGGAAATTTCTTCAGTCTGACAGGTAGTTATTCAATGGTGGGCAATTCTTATAATAACCTGGGACTTGGTGTGGCACTCAAGGAAGGAGCAATGCAGTTGTATTTTGTCAGTGACAACGTATTGGCTTTGGCTGATCCTTCAAAGACCAGTTTTGTAAATGGCCGCGTTGGAATTAATTTCCTCTTCGGAGGTAAAAGGCAGGTTGTCGTGGAGGAACAAACCGGTCAGTAAAATTTTGAAAGAGGGAGGCGACTCTCTCTTTTTGTTTCTGTCAGGAATCCGGCTAAGCGGTGAGTTATCTTATCATTATTAGTCGGTTTTATAAATATGGCCAATTCCCAATAAATTACTAATTTTAGCGACTCTTATTTTTATTAAGTTATGAATCTTTTATTTGTCATGCTTTCGATTCCAAGCTTTTTAAGGACCATCGGTATTCTTGTGATAGTCTATTATGGATTTAAATTTGTCATGCGTTTGCTTTTCCCGGTAGTCGTAAAAAAAGCTATGAATAACATGCAGGCGCGACAGACAGCTTATCAGCGTGGTGAACAGAAGCAAGAAGGAGAAGTGACCGTCGAAAGCAAAAGTCGGGATCAAAATAGAAATAAAACCACAGAAGGAGAATACGTTGATTTTGAAGAAGTCGACTAATATTATGTCTTGGAAAAGAGAAAAAGGGGAATAAATAATCAATCAGATAATTATGGCTCAGGAAGATGTTTTTAAGAAACTGGTAGCTCATTGTAAAGAGTATGGATTTGTATTTCAATCGAGTGAAATTTACGATGGTCTGGGGGCAGTTTATGATTATGGCCAAAATGGTGTTGAATTAAAAAATAACATTAAGAAATACTGGTGGGACTCGATGGTATTGCTGCACGAAAATGTTGTTGGAATCGATTCCGCAATATTTATGCATCCTACTATCTGGAAGGCTTCTGGACATGTCGATGCATTTAATGATCCGTTGATCGACAATAAGGATTCGAAAAAAAGATATCGTGCAGATGTTCTCATTGAAGAACAACTGGCCAAATTTGAAGACAGGATTGAAAAGGAAATTGAAAAGGCCCATAAACGGTTTGGAGATAGTTTCGATGAAAAGCAATTCCGTGAGACCAATGGCCGGGTACTAGAATATCAGCAAAAATGGGATGATCTGCAGGCCCGCTTTGTAAAAGCGCTCAACGATAGTGATTTGGTCGAACTGAAACAGATTATTATCGATCAGGAAATTGTGTGTCCTGTTTCGGGAACCCGTGAATGGACCGATGTTCGCCAGTTTAACCTGATGTTTGCCACCGAAATGGGCTCAACGGCAGATGGTGCTCTGAAGATTTACCTTCGCCCTGAAACGGCACAAGGTATTTTTGTCAATTACCTAAATGTACAGAAAACTGGCCGTATGAAGATTCCATTCGGGATTGCTCAAATCGGTAAAGCTTTCCGTAACGAGATTGTGGCCCGTCAGTTTATTTTCCGTATGCGTGAATTTGAACAGATGGAAATGCAATTCTTTGTTCGTCCGGGGTCTGATCCTGAATGGTTTCAGAAATGGAAAACCACACGCATGAACTGGCACCAGGCTTTGGGTTTTGGCAGTGAGAACTACCGGTTCCATGAACACGATAAACTGGCTCATTATGCCAACGCTGCAGTTGACATTGAATACCGCTTTCCTTTCGGATTTAAGGAAGTGGAGGGAATTCATTCTCGGACTGATTTTGACCTTTCTCAACACCAGAAGTTTTCAGGTAAGAAGATTCAGTATTTTGATCCTGAATTAAACGAATCGTATGTTCCTTATGTCATTGAGACTTCGATTGGTGTAGACCGTATGTTCCTTCAAATCATTGCTGCGTCTTATGCTGAGGAAGAAATCATCAGCGAGGGCAAAAAAGACCTTCGTGTAGTGCTTCGGATTCCTGCACCACTGGCACCTATAAAACTGGCCGTTATGCCTTTAATGAAAAAAGACGGTCTGGCTGAAAAGGCTCGCGAAATTATTGAAGACCTTAAATTTGATTTCAATTGTCAGTATGACGAAAAGGATTCTATCGGCAAGCGTTATCGCCGTCAGGATGCCATTGGCACACCATTTTGTGTAACTGTCGATCACATTACCCTTGAGGATAATACGGTAACTATCCGTTACCGCGATACCATGCTTCAGGATCGGGTAGCAATCACCGCGCTGAGAAGTATCATAGCAGGTGAGGTCAGTATGAAGAAGCTTTTTGCAAAACTGTAGACTCTTTATCTAAAATACTTTTTGAATCCGGTCCCGAGTGTCCTCGGGATCGGATTTTTTATACCCCTTAATTACGAAAGCTGAAAAGGTACTCTGTTAACCACCACTCCCTGTGGGATGGCAACGATAACATCCGGCACTTCCCTGGTTCTGGTTATGTGCGTTGCCATGACATGCTGAAGTTACACAGGAGAAATTCGCAAAGTTGGTCGGCGTTGTATGACATGTCGTGCAGCTTAGATTATGCCTTCCACTGGTAATTGGGAAATATACGGTGTGATTAAATGTTGAAGGATTCCAGGCTGTTACTGTATGACAAGTTTCGCATGTAGTAGGAAATTGTGCTGCTGCATGTGCAGGGTTTGTAGTATTATTGTAATCAGTTGCATGACAGGAATAACAGGTAGTAGAAATGGGGGTAAATACCCCTTTATGGCAGGCAACACAATTATTTGCAATTGTAGCATGAGCTCCTGTTAATGCATAATAATTGTTGTGAATAGGGAATGTAACAGGCTGCCAGCCTGCATTTGTCGTATGACAATTAGTACATATGACCGACAATCCTAATGTCTTATGATTCGGATTGGTTGTAGTATTATAATTCGTTTGGTGACAACTGTTGCAGTCGGTTGGAGTGCCAACATAACCGGTAGAATGACAAAGAGCACAGTCAACTGAAACATGAGCACCTGTCAAAGGGAAATTAGTGGTACTATGGTCAAAAGTTGCTCCAAGCCAGTTATTCATATTATGACATATTCTGCAATCGGTTGGGAACTTTGAAGCAACATGCCCTGTGGCACCGTTGAACTGAACCTGGTGACAGGAAATACAATCTGTTTTGGTCGTTGTTGTTGAACCCAGGTGACAATCCGAACATTGTACAATATTTGCATGAGCTCCGGTTAAAGGAAATACTGTGGTGCTGTGATTAAAGGTCGATGGCTGCCAGACCGTAGTTGTGTGACAGGTTTTGCAGTCCACCGGTATCCCGGCTTTGGAATGGCTTGGAGCCTGTGCTCTGGCATAGTTTGCCTGGTGACAACTATTACAGTCTGTAGGAGTTCCAGTATAACCGTTAGTATGACAAAGAGCGCAGTCAACTGAAACATGAGCTCCTGCCAAAGGGAAAATGGTTGTATTATGGTCGAAGGTTGCACCCAGCCAGTTATTCATGTTATGACAAATCCTGCAATCAGTTGGAAACTTTGAAGCCACATGTCCTATGGCACCGCTGAACTGTACCTGGTGACAGGAAATACAATCTGTTTTAGTCGTTGTTGTTGAACCCAGATGGCAATCAGAACACTGTACGACAGTAGCATGAGCTCCTGTTAAAGGGAAAACTGTGGTGCTGTGATTAAAGGTCGATGGCTGCCAGGCTGTGGTTGTGTGACAAGTCTTGCAGTCAACCTGAAGACCCGCTTTGGAATGACTTGGAGCCTGGGCGCTGGCATAATTTGCCTGGTGGCAACTGTTGCAGTCTGTCGGAGTTCCAACATAACCGGTTGTATGACACAAGGCACAATCAACAGTGGTATGGGCTCCAGTCAATGGGAAAATAGTGGTATTATGGTCGAAGATTGCACCCAGCCAGTTATTCATATTGTGACAAAACCTGCAATCGGTCGAAAATTTGGAAGCCACATGTCCTTTGGCATTATTAAACTGAACCTGGTGACAGGAAATACAATCAACGGATATTTTCTGATAACTTCCACTTTTGTGACAATCTACACATGCAATATTATGACCTCCGGTGAGTGGAAATGATGAGTGATTAAAATTGGTTACGGTCCAGTGGTTGGCAATTATATCGTGGCACTCCAAACAGTTGGTTGGGTAATTATTTAATTGATGGTTAGGGGCTGTGGTTGCCATGTAATCGCTCCTGTGACAATCGATGCACTCAACACCTAATGGTTCAAATTGCAGATTTGAAGCTGATTTATGACAGGCAGTACAATCAAGAACTGCATGATTACCCAGTAATGGGAATCGGGTCATCAGGTGCATAGGAATTATATTTTTAATGATCCATTCCCTGGTATCATGACAGCGTGCACAATCCGGACCCAGTGTATTTTGGTGCATATCTGTGTGGCAGGCAGAACATTCTGTTTTTGCCTCATTAAATGCAAGAGTTTTATGGCAGTTGATGCAATCTGTATTCTGGTGCTGTCCTGTAAGCCTGAAGTGTGTAGTATTATGATCGAATGTCATATTTGCTTTGGCCACCTTCCAGGTCTGAGAAGTATGACAGGCTGCACAGTCCATTTTAAACTCTTCACCGTGTGGTGACTGAGCATAGACAGTAACGGCAAAAACAATAAAAAGAATCAGTAATGAGATCTTATACATCAATTTACGGTGTTTTTGGAATAAGGGTATGATACTTTTCTTTTATCGATATGATTGATATTAAATTCAGCATTCTAATGGTACACAATATTTGCTTAAAACCTTTTAACCAGACTAATATAAATGCTATTGTAATTGTTTGACTTATCAAACATTCCGTCATAATTGACTGAAAAGTATATTTTTCTGGTGATCTGCCACATCAAATCAATGGCGGGCATTTTCTGTAATGATTTTGTACTGGTACTCAGATATTTGTAATCAACTAATCGGAAAGATACACCACCACTTAATTTAGAAGGTATAATATCACGATCAACCCGGATTCCGTAAATCATTCCATCAACATAACTTGATTTCAACCAGTTGGTTGATAGGTTAACTGATGCATTAATCCAAGGCACTTTCGAGAACGATACATATCCATTGGCGTTAAGCATCGGATGCGGATCATTCTGTTCGGAATTATATCCACCAGAAACTCCTGATGCGATCAGATTGGTAGGTCTGTAATTGATCCTGAACTGATATCCCTGCCTGGTAGCATCCTGAAGCATCTGGTCCAGAATGGATTTAAAGGTTTCGTAATAAATTATATTTTTACGTGCATCATAGGAGACAAACACTGAAAGCTGTCTGGAGAATCGGTATTGCAATGAAAGATAAAGACTTGTCAGGCTTATAACATTGGTCGGAAGTCCGTTTTTTAGGGCATACAGATCTAATTCGCACGAAATGAATAGGTTTAAGTTTTTTGCCAATGAATTATCCTGTTGAAAATAAACAAAACGTCGGTCGGTCTTTCCTTTATTGTACTGTTGAAGAAAAGCAAAAGAATTTACCAGAATGCCGTTTTTGTTTTTGTAATCATACGACAGATAGGCACCGTACTCGAAAAGTTTGGGATTAAAACTATAATAGGTATAATCCGGATTACTTCCCAACACAGCCCCTAAAGTGAAATTTCCGGTCTTAGTTTCAGCCTGTAACCCATCAATTGCACCAACACTGGCAATTCGCGGATTAATTTTCCTGCCAAAAATAACATGGGTTTTGTCAGTCCAATCATAGTTTATCGCGAGGCTATATATCTTTAATGCATTGAATATATTCGATTTTACATCTGACCAGTAGTTTATCCGATGTGTAAATGTGATATAGGTATCGGTCGAAAACTTACTATCTGAAATATGATCGGCTGTAAGGGCAAAGGTGTACCGCATACGCTGATTGAAATCAGATGAATTAGAAAAACTTGTATAGGATGATGCAGCCAACCGCCCCCTGATTTTTTGGGCATGACCTGCTGCAATTGCTGCTTTTTCAGGAGGCTTCGTTAGCTGTGTCTTTCCGGAGTCCTGGGGATTTATTGTTAGTTGTGAAGGTACAATTTCATTAATACTTTTCTTAGTCGGTTTTACAAATTTTGTAATTTTTAGTATTACAACATCTGACACCTGTACATTTGGTTTTCCAATAGGTTTTCCAACACTTGAAGTTGATGAGACTGATTCGGAAACGAACAGAGGAATTAAAACCTGACCCTTCCGAATAAAAATAGTGTCTCCCGGATGAACTATTCCTGCCTGATCAAATTTCACATAGATATTCTGAGGTGTGATATAGGAAACTTTTCCTTCAACCTGAACTTTTGCCTCCTGACCATAAAGATGCAGAAAGGGTAAAAGAATTAATATCAGTAGTGAGCATTTATTCATCAGTTTATTCTTTAAATTTCCATGAACTCAGCTAACCGCCACCGCTCCCGGTTGGATGACAACGGTAGCAACCGGCACTGCCCTGGTTCTGGTTATGTGCATTCCCATGACAAGAAGCTGTTACACAAGAGAAATTAGCATAATTGGTTGGACTTGTGTGACATTGTGAACAGCTTACATTATGCCTTCCGCTGGTAATTGGGAAATATGAGGTGTGATTAAAGGTTGAAGGTGCCCAGGCTGTTACAGTATGACAGGTCTCACAGGTTGTAGGAAATTGTGCAGCCGCATGGGCAGGGTTTGTTGTATTATTGTAATCGGAGGCATGACAGGAATAACACGTAGTCGAAATAGGAGTATAAACCCCTTTATGGCATGCAACACAGTTATTTGCAATTGTAGCATGAGCCCCGGTTAATGCATAGTAATTGTTATGAATAGGGAATGTTACAGGTTGCCAGCCGGCATTTGTGGTATGGCAATCTGTACAAATAACCGACAATCCCAATGCTTTATGGTTTGGGTTTGTCGTTGAATTATAGTTCGTTTGATGGCAACTATTGCAATCCGCAGGAGTCCCGGCATATCCTGCGGTATGGCAAAGAACGCAATCAACTGTAGTATGCGCGCCAGTTAAAGGGAAAATAGTGGTGTTGTGGTCAAATGTCGCACCCAGCCAGTTATTCATGTTGTGACAAATCCTGCAATCGGTAGGAAACTTCAATGCCACATGATCTTTGGCACTATTAAACTGAGCCTGATGACAGGATAAACAATCAGTGGATATTTTCTTAAAAATTCCACCCGCATGACATTCTGCACATGCAATATTATGTCCGCCAGAGAGTGGGAATGATCCATGATTAAAACTAGTCAGATTCCAATTATTGGCAATTACATCATGGCATTCCAGACAATTGGTAGGATAACCATTCATTTGATGGTTAGGTGAAGTGGTTGCCAGATAATCGCTCCTGTGACAATCGATGCACTCAACACCTAATGGTTGAAATTGCAGATTTGAGGCTGATTTATGACAGGCAGAACAATCAAGAACGGCATGATTCCCCAGCAATGGGAAACGACTCATCTGATGCATAGGAATGATGTTTTTAATGATCCATTCCCTGGTATCATGACAGCGTGCACAATCCGGACCAAGTGTATTTTGGTGCATATCTGTATGACAGGCAGAACATTCTGTTTTTGCCTCATTAAATAGCAATGTTTTATGGCAGTTGATGCAATCGGTATTCTGGTGTTGTCCTGTAAGCCTGAAATGTGTGGTATTATGATCGAATGTCATATTTGCTTTGGCCATCTTCCATGTCTGAGAAGTGTGACAAGCTGCACAATCCATTTTAAACTCCTCACCATGTGGTGACTGAGCAAAGGCCGTTGAGGCAAACACAATAAATACTATTAGTGGTGACAGCTTACACATAGCATTTTGGTGTTTTTATATTGAATGAATGGAACAGTATTCGATTTATTTTCAAAATGACATTTTTTACATTCCACTCCCTTATGTCCTCCATCCAGTTTAAACCTGGTCTGGTCGTGATTGAACTTTTCTGCTTTCCAGCTTTCAACTCCATGGCAGGTTGTACAATCGGTTAATCCGTTTGTGCCAAACTGTTTTTGATGTACATCAGCATGACAATCTTCACATTGACCTGTCAATTCAGAAAATTTCTGTATGATTTGATTGTCCTTATCCTTTTTGAAATGACAATCACTACATGATGTTTCCGCGTGTTTTCCTTTTAACTCAAATGATGTCGTTTTATGGTCAAATGTAACTTTAATCCAGCTATCGGTCACGTGACAATGATCACATCGTCCTTGAGGGATAAACTTCTCCTTGATATGGTTTTGATGAATATTTTCATGACAGGCTACACAACGCTTATCCATCTCACCGAATTGCCAATCTTTTTCTTTCTTGTGACATGAAAAACAAGGAGTTGCGATGTGTGCTCCATCCAATTTGAAGTTACTTTTATTGTGACGTTCAAAGGTGAACGAAGATCCGGGGAATCCGTTTTCACTGTGGCAGTCTTTGCAATCAGATGTGGCTTCTTTCTTACTGAATTGTCCTTTGTGGTAATCGTCATGGCAATCAGTACAACGGGCGAATTTCATTGGTGTAGTAAAATTGGGGCCTTTGTGACATTTTTTACAATCAACCAACAAGTGCTTCCCGATCAACGGATAATTCGTTTTGGAATGATCAAATGTTTTTACACCGGCAATCTGATGGAATGATTCTTCTGAGTGGCACTTCCGGCAATCATTACCAAATTTATTTTCATGAACGTCTTTGTGACACGCGGTACAATTTTTAAACTCAATGCCTGAAAAACGCTGAAAGTCCCGTCCATCTTTCTTTTCCTTTTGATGGCATTTAGCACAGGCAACATCAGCATGCTTTCCAAGTAATGGATATTTGGTGGTTTGATGTTTGAACCCCGGTGCAGGTTTGAATGCATCAGTATTGTGACAGGATGCGCAATCACTTGACAAGGTCTTCTGGTGATAATCAATATGGCACGAAATACATTTGTCATCTAAACTCAGATAAGACCTTCCTATACTTTTCTGTGATTTTTTAATTGGAATGAACTCATTCTTATGACAGGAATTGCATGAAACCCTGGCATGTTTTCCTTTTAATAAGTAGCCAGTTAATTGGTGATCAAATTTGATTGTATCAAAACGCACTATCTGGAAATTCCGCCCATGGTGATCGCTGTGACAGGCAAAACAATTTTTTCCTTTAACATCAGTCGAGGAATGATAGCCTTTGGATAAGTCAATCAATGATTTAACTTCTTTGTGACAATCCAGACACTTTGAATTGGTGACTTTTTTTCCTAATTCATGACAAGCAGTACAATTTGAAAGTCCTTCCAATTTAGCATGTGCAGAAGCCAATTTGCCAGGTGATATCTGAGCCAGACAATGAATATTGAATGTCAAGAAAATACAGATAAAAACTAATGCAATTCTTCTCTTCATGCTTTTACTGCTGCAAATTAGATTATTGTCATTAAGAATTAAATTTAGTGTTTCATAACAACTTCGCCAAATTTTCTGTTAATTTTAATTCCAGTCTTTTCAAGGAATTGGGTTGGAAGTTCTCCTCCGGCAAAAATATAGACCAGCTCATTTTCCAACTGAGTAATTTCGTTTGTAAGCAAATCTGCTATTTTCACATGATCCTCTTCAATAGATTTTAATATAGTATTAAATCTGACATCAATACGATTAAGTGAGATTGCCTCTCTTATTTTAAGCTGATTAGCAGGCTTTATTCGTCCAAATGATTCACCCCGGTAGGAAAGGGTTACCTGATTCTGATTGGTTAAAAGCAAGGCCGTTTCAATAGCGGAATCACCACCACCAACAACTACAACCTTTTTGTTTTCAATGAGTTCTGGTTCGAGTAACCGATAGGCAACTTTAGTTGTCATTTCACCCGGAATATTTAATTTTCGCGGAGTCCCTCTTCTTCCAATGGCTAATAATACTTTCCGGCCAGTAAATTGCTCCTTGCCAGCTGTTTCCACTATAAACCTGTTCTCTTGAAAAACAATTCGTTCTACTTTTGCGTGTTCTTTAATCGTGATCTCATTTTTGCCTAAAACTTCATTCCATAAATTCAGCAATTCTATTTTGGAAGTCTCATGGAGTTTTACTTTTCCGTAAAGTGGAATGTCCATAGGAGCTGTCATCACAATTTTCTTCCTGGGAAAAGTAAAAACTGTTCCACCCAAAGAATCCTGTTCCAGAGTCAGCGAGGTCAGTTTGAGCCTCTTTGCTTCCAATGAGGCTGCAATACCAGCCGGTCCAGCACCGATAATAATCAGATCGTATTCAGCCTTAACATGTTTATTAATCTTCTTTGATAAATTTTCGACTGCCTGTTGGCCTTGAGCAACTGCATTTTTGATTAATCCCATCCCACCTATTTCTCCGGCAATGTAAATGCCAGGAACGTTAGTTTCAAACAATTGATCCACATGCGGTAAATCTACACCTCGTTTTTCGGTTCCGATGCATAAGGTAATCGCATGTGTGGGGCATGCAAGAAAGCAAGCCCCATGGCCAATACACTGGGAAGTATTAATAGCTGTTGCTTTGCCATTAAGTATGCCCAGAATGTCTTTCTCGGGGCAGGCACTGATACAGGCACCAGTCTGAATACAGGAATTGACATCAACAACGGGATGTAATGAAACAGGTTCATACAATCCTTCTTCTTTAGCAATCCTGATTTTTTCCTCTACTATTTTTGAATTTCTCCTTTGTTTACGGAGATAGAAAAAAAGGATAGAAAAAAACAGGAGACCAAAGAAAGAATAGATGATAATATTTTCGGTTAATTCTTCCATCATGTTGATTTAAAAAATCCATCGTGCTCCAAAAGTAATAGTTACAATAACATGAATAATCATAACAATCAACATCAGTATGGCAAATGGCAGATGCGCTACATGCCAATATTTAAATAGGTTTTGCATGGTAATTAGACGGTCAATTTTCCGGTTCAGACTAATTTCGTCTTTGATAAGTCCAACAACCTTATTGAAACTTTTTCCTGATATTTTTTGTTTATGAAGGATTGATTTGACCTCTCTGATCGTTCTGTGTTCAAACTTGTACTTGTCTATACTTCTGCTCAGAATATTATTTCCAGATCGGTCTGGTCGGTCTTTTAAGGCCTGCAAAATAGCATCAAGGGCACTTTCATCCAGGTGATAAACGATGGTAAGCTGATCATTAAGCTTCTCCTTGATTTGACTTATTTCATTCAGGTTCATTTCTCCACCCTCAATGGTTCTTGGAATTTGCAAATATATATACCTGCCAACCACTCCACTAAGAACAACAGCCACCATGCTCCAAAAGCTAATCGCAACCAGTCCGCCAAATATAAAGGTCGTATGATAAAGTACCAATATTGGGCCCAGAATACACAAGAAAATATGAAACTCAAGCCAGTGTTTTAAAATACCGACTCTTGAAAATCTCCTGATTCGTTTACGAAGCATATATAGTGCAACCCCAAGAATGATCATCAGCGATCCGATAATTCCAAAACCATGCCCCCAAACTCCACTCGGCTTGAGCAATTGATGATCAGGATGGAAAAAACGATCTTCTATACCTGATAAATAGTAGGAATATCCATTATAACCAAGGTAAACTGTGATTAAAGCTGCAATGAGGACAAGAATCAGGATGTATATTTTGTGAATTCGATTAGCTTCCATGGATAGAGTTTATTGTCCTTATTATCATTCAGTAATGATTTAATTCGTCTAATTTATACAAAATAGCGGTAATATTTATCAAAAACGTAAGATACTCCTAACTAGTATACTAGATTGGCAATTTATGGTTTTTTATGAGTTAATTTATGAGCATATTAAATAAAACCAACCTTGATTTACTGTTTCAAGCTGATCTAATCGTTAAAATCTTCAGACTGAAACTTAATAATACCAATTGATCAGATTATTTTTTATCAGCATATGAATTGTCTGCTCTAACTTTCCAACCGAAATAAATTATCTTTACCAAACTGGAGTTACACCATATGGACTGTTTATGAAGAAGGTATTAATTATCACCTATTACTGGCCGCCATCGGGTGGGGCAGGTGTTCAGCGATGGCTGAAGTTTGCAAAATACCTGCCTGAATTCGGCTGGCAGCCCATCATTCTGACAGTCGATCCTATGTATGCCAGTTATCCTCAACGGGACGAAAGTCTGCTCTCGGAGGTGGATCCCGGTTGCCTGGTTTATACCACCAAAAGCTTCGAACTCTATAACCTCTATAAACTGATTTCGGGGAAAAAGGAAGTTCCCTATGGAGGTTTTGCCAACGATTCCAAAGAAGGGATCTTCCAGAAAATATCCAAATTCATGAGGGGAAATTTCTTATTGCCCGATCCTCGTAAAGGCTGGAACAGTTATGCCTTAAAGAAGGCGATCGAACTGATTAATCAATACAATATCGATACTGTTGTTACAACCAGTCCGCCGCATTCAACCCAGCTCATCGGACTAAAATTGAAGCAACGATTCAACCTGCAATGGATTGCCGACTTGCGTGATCCCTGGACCGATATTTATTATTACAGTCAGTTTAATCATACCGCCTTGGCTCGTAGAATTGATAAAACCTATGAACGGAAAGTAGTTGAAAATGCTGATCTACTAATTACCGTCAGTGAAGATGTAAAACGATTATTTGTTGAAAAGTCTGAACTATCCATAGCTGCCAAAACTATTGTAATTCCCAATGGTTTTGATGAAGATGATTTCAGGATGCCAACTGTTCCCATTGAAAAGAGAAAAATTATTACCTATACCGGTACTATTTCTGAAGCTTATGATGTGGATTGTCTCCTGAGTGCCCTGTCCTGCTTGGACAATCGTCTGAAATCAGAATTGCTGATCCGCTTTGTGGGCAAAGTTCCACCATCGGTCGAACGGAAGTTCAAAGCTACCGGTCTCGAACTGGAGCTGGTCGGATATGTCGATCACCCCAAATCCATCGAATACCTGTTTCGGTCTAATTTGCTTCTGCTGGTTATACCGAAGGTGAAAAACAACCGGGGAATTCTAACCGGCAAGTTTTTCGAGTACCTGGCCTCCCATAAACCTATTCTTGCAATTGGTCCAACCGATGGTGACCTGGCCGGAATAATTCAGGAGACCCAATGTGGAAAACTCTTCGATTATGAAGATACGGAAGGTATGCTGAAATATATCCGGGAAAACCTGGATCATCCGGTTGATATGAAAAATCCCGAATTGGCGAACCAGTATTCCCGAAAAGAGCTGACGCGGAAGATTGTTCAGCTCTTTGAGACTAAACAGGTAAACGGATGAGCAAAACTATAATCATAAACCGGTCGCTTTCAGAGACAGAGCTTTCTGAAGTAAGCCATATGGCTGATAACGGTGCAAAGGTATTTGCTTTGAATGGAAGTAACATCCCTGAATTTGCTCATCGGATTGCTTTAAGCCACGAAGGAAAGAAGAACATCAATTATGAAACAATGGCCAAAGTGCTCCGTTTTGGTGATCTGCCTGTCGGTGATCAAACCCTGGCCGAACTGTTTTGTATCGATACTGCCAGTGTCTGGCATTACCATAAGTTCAGGGTCTATTTTGCAGTGCGTAACCTGATGTATTTTCTGAAGCCCCTTGAGCAAAACTTTAACAATTTCGAGGATCATACCTGGTTCGTTTCTCCGGAAGCCAAACCTCTCCTGAAGTTATATCCTGAAGTTGAATTTCGGTTTTCAACTGTAAAATCCAACGATAAATTCAACTTAGGAAATCTTTTCAGCTATCTGGTTCTGGTTAAATACCGCTTTCTAAATTATTTGTTTTCATCGGATAAGAAACCGGAGTACCTCCTGTACCTGACTGAAAAATACTCCAATGTTCTGGACAAATCCACCTTGAAGGTTCATCAGGGTCATCACATCCTGGAGTACCTGATTTCGGAATTGGATAACCGCTTTGCATTGCTGACAGAGGTATTAATGCCCAAACCCAAAGGAAAGTCTGATTATTCGTTTTCCTGGAAACAATATCAATCTTTCTGGAATCATCGTCCAAAGATCTTTGTCGAAGGGTTTCTTATTTCAGGATGGCTCAAAGGCAGTGTACGGAAATCAGCGCATAAGGCGCAGGAAACTATAGGTCTGGCCTATCAGAAAGTTCCTCTTGCGGGGCTTTCGACTGTTCATCAAATAATTTTCGAAGTGTTCAAGTCGCTCCATAAATCCTCAGGATTCTTTCTGTATCGCTATTTCGCTGCCAGGAATTATTTTAAATCATCAGGAATTAATGCTGTGATTGCTGCTGACGAAAACAGTCCGCTAACCAAATCGCTCCTGGATGCCGCCAGGTTCTGCGGAATAAAAATCATTGGATTGCAGCATGGCACGATGCATGATCTGCATCCAGCCTATTTATACACCCCCAATGATTCAAGGAACCGGGTTATGCCCGACCTGACCCTGACCTGGGGGAAATACTGGGAACAATTCCTGATTGAGAAAGGCAATTATCCCCAAGGGTCGGTCATATCAGCTGGCCAGATCCGCACCGACATCATCCCTGTCTTGCTGGAGGCTGAACAACAAAAGAGGGAAGCTGGCTTTAAAATTGTATTTGCCTCTCAGCCCCAACGCGATCCGGAGTTGAGGTATGGTGCTGCATTCGATGTATTTATGGCCGCTAAGAATTTACCCGATACCAAGTTGATTATTAAACTACATCCCCGTGAGTATACCGATGCCGGATACTATTCATCCATTGCTTCAGAAGCCGGATGCACTAATTACAGTTTCGATTTGACTTCCGATTTGTATCAGCTGATCGCATCCTGTGATGTGCTCATCACCTGCTTTTCAACGGTTGGTACCGAAACGGTTTACTTCCACAAACCCTTGATTATTCTCGATCATCTGAGGCAGGATGTCATGGGATATGCTGCAGAAGGTGTGGCTTTTCAGGCTACTGATGCTGATAGTCTGACATCAATTCTTTCAGAAATAATTGAAGGAACACTGCAAATTGATCGAATGAAGGTTGATTTATTTATAGAAAAGTATGCTTTTCTAATCGACGGGAAAGTGGCTGAACGATGCATTAAGGCGATCTCCCTCTCAACGTCATGCTGAACTTGTTTCAGCACCCCTTGATAATGCGATTGGGTCCCGAAACAAGTTCGGGATGACGCTTCGAGGCTATATTGCAGAAGACAGTAAAGACAATATTACTTCTGCCTTGTAGCATCCAAATATTTCTCTATAGCCTGTTCCAACATGTTTTCCTTCTGAAGCAGTATTTCAACGAATTCTCGAAAAGCTCCATCTCCTCCATTTTTGCTTAACCGCAGGCCGGCATATTTCAACATATAGGCCGGGGCATTGGCCGGAATGGCGCTGAACCCGACTGCCTTTAGCAACATAGCATCATTCAGATCGTCGCCAATAAAAGCCACCTCCTGAAGTGAAATATTCAATTCTGCGCATATCTTTTCAGCCGTTTCCAGTTTGTTTCTGACTCCCATGTAAAGACGGTCGATCTTTAGCTTGTCGGCCCGACGCTGAACAATCTGTGTGTTTTCTCCCGTAATGATTCCCATCGGAATCCCGAGCAGCCTCAGGAATAAAACACCCGCGCTGTCACTAGTGTTAAATTTCTTGAGTTCATTGCCGCTCTGGTCATAATACATCCCGCCATCGGTCCACACCCCATCAATATCGGTCAATACGAGTTTTATCTTCATCGTTCAAGCATTTCAGGATAAATGATTTCATTGGCGGGTATGTTAACCTTCGCTTTTTTGCCAACCACCTGACCTCTTTCAGCCCATTTAAAACCGTCACCGGGGCTGAGCATATGCAGGTCATTTTCGGTAATCAGTTCTCCGGAAGCAATCGTGCGCAGGGTTGCGATCGAGCGTTCCAGCTTCACCCGTGTGGCCTGCACTTTATCACTCACAAACAAGGCGTTTTCACCGATGGCGAATTCAGTGTTGCGAATGTCGCGAACCATACGCCAGATGCCCTCCGGTTCAAGCGATCCGCGATGGTCCGTACCCTTCATGTTACGGTCGAGTGTAATGTGCTTCTCGATGATCTCTGCGCCCATCCCCACGGCCACAGCTGGCATCAGGATACCGATGGAATGATCGGAATAGCCAATTGTATATTGTGAATAATGTTCCTTCAGGTATTGAATGCTTAACAGGTTGATGTTCTGGTATTCCGAGGGGTACTGCGACAGGCAGTGCAGAATGCTTATGCCTGAATGGTATTTAGTGATGATTTCAAGGGCATCGTCCAGTTCCTTTTGTCCTGTCATCCCGGTCGATAGGATCATCGGTATTTTGGTCTCAGCCATTGCTTCCAGAAGCGGAAGGTTAGTCAGGTCTCGCGAGGCCACCTTCAGCCGGTCGGGAGTAAACAAACGCAGCATCGAAAGACAGCCTTTGGCGCAAAGTGTTTCGACCACTTCAAGGCCCTTCGACTTCGCGTACTGATAAACCTCCAGGTGCTGTTCATCATTCAATTCCAGAAATGCCCGGTGCTCCCCGTAAGTCTTGCCAAAAGAATTTGGATTCTCGTATGGACGAAACATACCTGAAGCCGACAACTCTTCATTCAGATCACGCCGTGTCATTTTTATAGCGTTCATGGGCATCAGCTTCTGCCCGAAGAGATGATCGATCACCGGCTCGGTAATCACATCGATCAGCTTTTTGGCAATGTTGACTTCGCCATTGTGGTTCTGTCCGATTTCGCCGATAATATAAGTTGGTTTTACCATATGCTTGAATTGTGAAGTCCTATTTCTGATTCTTCCCGATTTCGTTTTTCATCTGTTCCAATACCTCCGGATGCCGATCCAGCCAGCTGACGATTTCAGGAATACCAAAATTAGGCTTTTCCCCGCTGATTGTTGCAAATATCCGTTGCTGAATATCAAAATCTTCCGCCGTATCCAATGTCATGCGGATATCGGTACGCGAAAACACTACCTGATCAGCTTTTAAAAACTGAACATTGAATAGGTCCGGGTTACCGTAAATGTAATTGGTCACGTGCTCGTGGTAAAGCTTTTCAGTTGTAAGACACACCGCCTTTACAAGTGCATCCAGTCGAACGGCTTCGGCCCAGAAACCAAAATGAGTAAGGATCGAAGGCTTGTTTCCTTCCAGTTGAAACCCCAGATAATCGGCATCCGATTTATCAAAAGCGGAAGCCAATGTCTGCAATGCGGCGAAATCGAGAAAAGGATTGTCAGCACATACCCGAATGATTTTATTGAATCCGAACTGACGTGCAGCCCCTATAAAACGGTCCAACACATCATTCTCCGACCCCCGGTACACCGGCACGCCGTGATTCTTAGCCAATTCACACAGCCTGTTATCCTGGGGGTTAACCGTAGTAGCCAGAACTGCAGGCAAATTTGTTTTTCTGACCTTATCAAGCAACAAATCCAGGATGGACTGCTCCCCGTAAAAAGGCAGGATCACCTTCTCAGGCATGCGTGTTGAGCCTGTTCGGGCTTGAATGAGGATTCCTAAAGACATTACAGACGATTTACAGATTAGTGTGACCACAAAAATACAGAAATTATGACAGCTATGACACCGACTGGTCTTATCCTGAATCCTTTCCGTTTCGACGGCCATTTTTGCTTCATAAATGATCTGAACGAGCCCTCCAAAGTATAGTTTACCCTATCCAACGAGCGGGGACAAAGTATTACCTTGTGTATACCTTGTGTATACGTTGAGTATACCTTGTGTGTACCTTATGTGTTCAGAAATAAATATTGTACACAGAAAATATACTTACTGTATACTTACTGAATACTTATGGTAAAGCCCGTTAGTCAGGAGAGTATAAGCTGAAGCATATATTGTATAAGCCAGATATCCTGAAATCTGTCTATTTAGGTTGAAAATGCAGCTACGAATGAAGGAGAGGATTGTTTACCGGATGAGGCCAATTCGTTTGAACACTTTATCCACAATCTGGTTCAGGTCGCTGGTGATGCGGAAAAGGTAGCACATGCCGATAAATACAATGCTGACTACTGAACAGCGAATGATCAGGTCGATGAAGTAATTGTCGATCATCGGGATCAGTTTTGCGGCAGCAAAAGTTACCAGACCAATTGCAAGGCATTTCAGGTGAACCAGACGGTAGGGAAACAGATTCATGTTGCGCTTGAGATAGAAAACCCTCAGCAGTGAAGCGCCTGCCACGGATAACAAGGAGCCGAGCGCAGCACCGGTCATGCCCCAGATAGGGATGAAAATTGCATAAAAAATAACTACCAGAACGACAAGCACGCCCAGCGAATAGGTTTGAATTTTATATTTATGGGAGGTGCTGATGATCTGTACGCTTGAACCGGTGGAGGAAACAATCAGGTTTGAAAGTGAGATCAGGATGACGACCCATTCGGTGCCAATGTATTGGGGGCCCAATAACTGATAGATACTATGCAGGTTGGTGACGATCAGGATAAAGATTAACAGGCTGGCAAATAGCTGATTGATGCTGCTTTTGTAGTAAATGTCTTCGATGGTATCCATATCCTTGTCTTTCCAGGCATCCGCAATGATGGTGGAGGAGATTTTACCCAGCGCCACACTCGGGACCAGGATCACGGTGCCAAAAACGAAAAGGATTGAATATACGCCGGTGGTCGCAAGGTTGGTATAGGCATTCAGCATGACGGTATCAATTTGTTTGAGGGCTACACTGCTCAATCCCCCGATAATTCCAAAGACTGAAAGCGTAATCATTTCTTTCCGGAGTGGAGTGCTGATGAAGTCGAGCCGTGGCTGAATGCTGAATTGCTTCCTGTGGATAAGGAGGCCAGCCAGGTAAATGGCAGGCAGACTCAGGAAAAATACATAACCAAAGACGAATTGTGAAAAATTTATCCATTTCAGGAAGAATACACCAAGCAGGGACAGGGTGCCTATACGGTAAACGAAATCGCTGAGGATTGATCCGGTAGTGGCATCGAAAAGCATTTTGTTGTAAGTGTCGAGCATCACTGAAAACATCCTGAAAAAGATCAGCGGGATCAGGTACCAGATGTATTGAACCAGCAAGGGAGACTTTTCCTGATTACTTTCAATGATATAAGGCTTCAGGATAAAAAAGGTGATCAGCGAAACGATGAACCCAATCATCCCGACAGCCAGGGTCAGGAACAGGAACCCGTTATGATTATTGTCTTTGTCCCTGAAATAGGGGAAAAGACGCTCAATTACTTTTGTAAATCCGAGCGTGGAAAATTGGGAATAAAGTGCTGAAACTGCAACCAGAATGGCCGTAAGCCCGATTTGTTCGGAGGAGAGCAGTTTAATCGACAGGATGGTGTAGAGGAACCCTACGGCAACCCCTAAATAGGAATACACCGAACCCTTGATTGTTTGCCTTTTAATTACGCCCATTAAATGTAGTTATTGACTTAAAAAGGTTTATTTTTGCTTCGCACGAAAATACGAATTTATAAATTACCCTTGTAAAGAATTATGGATACAAAAAACCTCCTTCACAAATTAACCCCTTATTTCATAGTTGTACTTCTCTTTTTAGTGATCAGCCTTACTTATTTCTCGCCTGTACTGGAAGGGAAAAAGCTGCAAAGCTCTGACGGAACACAGTTTAAGGGAATGTCAAAGGAAATTGTGGATTACCGCGAGGCCACGGGGAAAGAAGCGCTTTGGTCGAACAACATGTTCTCAGGAATGCCAGCTTACCTGACTTCAACCCTCTATTCGGGGGAACTCCTTTCGTCGATCCAGAAGTCAGTCACGGCTATTTCGCAGCCGGTAATGATTCTTACCTTTAGTTTTTTATTCTTTTTTATTCTTTGCCTCCTGCTCGATATTGAAGTCTGGACGGCTTTTGCAGCGAGCCTCGCCTACGGGTTTATGACCTTTACCTTTGTAGTGATGGTCACCGGTCATTTGACCAAGGCACACGCATTAACCTATGCTTCGCTGATTGTTGCGGGTATATTGGTTGCCTTTAAGAAGAACAAGATTGGCGGAAGCCTGATTGCGGCACTGGGGCTGTCGCTGATGTTAAGTGCCAACCACCTGCAAATGACCTATTATGTTGTGATATTGGCCTTGATAATAGGGATTACTTATTTTATTTACGCGTTAAAGGAGAAGACCCTTCCTGATTTTGGAAAGACCACAGGCTTTTTGCTGATCGCAGTTTTACTCGCGGTGGGAACCAACTTTTCACGCCTGTATACCACTTACGAATATGGAAAGTATTCGATGAGGGGCCAGTCGGAATTAAGCCTGAATGGTGAAAATAAATCGAGCGGCCTTGATCAGAATTATATCCTTGATTACAGTTACGACCTCGGGGAAGCCATGACGGCATTCATTCCCCGTTTCAAGGGAGGCGGCATGAGCGAACCTTTAAGCACAAGTTCAGAATCCTATAAATTCATTGCCGAGTCGCAGGGAGCGGGTCCTGCAAAGAAAATGGTTGAAGGCGGGATGCCGATGTACTGGGGAACTCAACCCATATCGGGTGCACCATTCTATTTTGGCGCCGTGTTGTGTTTTTTGTTTGTACTGGGAATATTCCTTGTCAAAGGGAAAGACAAATGGTGGCTGGTTGCCGTATTCACCTTTGCACTGCTTTTGTCACTAGGGAAAAATTTCTCCCTTCTAACCAACCTGATGCTCGATTACTTCCCCGGATATAATAAATTCAGGGATGTTAAAAATATAATAGTCATTCAACAGTTTGCAATGGCTTTGCTGGGTGTGCTGGCCATCAAGGAAGTGTACCAGCGTAAAATCACCAGTGAAGAATTCATGAAGGGCCTGAAATATTCCTTCGGAATTACAGGAGGACTTGCCCTGGTCTTTGCGATCATTCCAAGCCTGGCAGGTAATTTCTCCGGGAGCTCCGATGCACAGTATATGCAGATGGGATGGCCCAAACAGTTGATTGATGCGCTGGTATCGGACCGGGAGTCGGCACTGCGTTTGGATGCCTTCCGCACCTTCATATTTGTAACCTTGGCTGCCGGCGGATTATGGGCTTACTGGAACAAGAAGATAAAAGGACAGTATGCGATTGTTTTATGGGTGGTATTAATTATCGGTGATATGTGGCCGGTGAATAAGAAGTATTTCAACGACGAACATTTCACTTCAAACAAAGAAATTGCTGTTCCGTTCCAGAAAATGCCTGTTGACAAAGACATCCTGAAAGACCCGGATCTCTATTATAGGGTATTGAATCTGCAGAACCCGTTTGCCGATGCACGCACTTCCTATTTCCATAAATCACTCGGAGGGTATCACGGCGCCAAGATGAAACGCTACAATGAGCTGATCAGTTATGCCATCCAACCCGAGATGCAGACTTTAATTAACGGGTTCAAGAAGCCTGAAGCCATTGATTCGGTAATGAGTTCATTGCCGGTAATCAACATGCTTAATACAAAATACTTTATTTACGACCTGAACAAGGAGCCACTGCCAAATGCTCATGCCCTGGGAAATGCCTGGCTGGTAAAAGATGTTAAACTGGTGAATAAAGCCGATGAGGAAGTGACTGCGGTTAAAAACTTCGATCCAAAATCTACAGCTATCATCAACAAGAGTTTTGAAAAGGACCTCAGTGGATTTCATAACGGATCAGGAGATGGGGTCATTAAGCTGACTAATTATGCACCCAATGACCTTAAATATGAGGCAACGGTGAACAGTGGGTCACAATTGGCTGTTTTCTCTGAGATCTATTATCCCAAGGGATGGAAGAGTTTCATCGATGGCAAGGAAACGCCACACGTGGAGGCTGATTATGTATTGCGGGCAATGGTGATTCCTGCAGGAAAGCATCAGGTTGAGTTTAAGTTTGAACCTCAGTCGTATTTCATTGGAAATAAGATTTCAATGGCCAGTTCCATCCTGCTGATCTTAGCCATTGGCGGATACCTGGTGTATGCATTTAAGTTGAAGAAATGATTGTGGGGAGGGTGTGAAAAGTTGTAATGGTTATAATTGTTATGATGGTTGTAAATGGTTGACAATAATGATATCAAGACAACCATTGACAACATACAACACCTTTGATTAATAAACATACATCTAAAAAGTAAAAACAATGTCAGGCAAAGTGCAGCCTCAGAAGCTTAAAAAACGGATTTTCAAGTCCTATCTGACTTCAACAATCAGCATCGCCATGGTATTATTCCTGATCGGGATGCTGGGCGTTGTTTTGCTGAATGCAGAAAGACTCGCCAGATACGTTCGCGAAAACATAGGCTTTACGCTTGTCTTAAAGGATGATGTACAAGCTCAGGATATTGCCGGTCTTCAGAAATCATTAACGGAGAGCCAATTTGTAAAATCGGTTGAATATATCGATAAGGATAAAGCGGCTGAGCGACTTAAAAAGGATTTGGGTGAAGACTTTACAGGCTTTTTGGGATACAATCCATTGCTTTCGTCGATGGATGTCAAACTGCTGGCAGATTATGCCACACCTGAGAAGCTGGTTATCCTGGAGAAGAAATTTATGGAATATCCCCAGGTAAAGGAAGTCTCATATCAGCATGATATCGTAAATATTATTAATGATAATGTTCAGAAGATAGGGTTTATCCTGGTCTTTTTCTCTGCATTGCTGCTCTTCATCTTCTTTGCACTGATCAATAATACGATCCGGATTTCGATCTATTCCCAGCGATTCATCATCAATACCATGTTGCTGGTTGGGGCCACTGACCGGTTTATCCGTGCACCTTTTGTGAAAAGGAGCATTACTTATGGGATTATAGGAGCTTTGGCAGCTAATGTGTTGCTGATTATCCTGATGTTTTCATATGCCCAGGAATTAACGGGTATCATTGATGTGGATGATTTCAAAATCTTTGGGTTGGTCTTTCTGGCCGATTTGATTCTAGGCGTCTTGATCTCCTGGAGTTCAACCTATTTTGCGGTAAATAAATTTATACGTTTAAAATTTGATGAGTTGTTTTATTAACTTTTGGCATAAACTTTGATCTTTAAAGTTTTCATATAACTTTACACAAAATTTTACAACATGATAAAGAAGATTTTTGATAATATGAATATGGATGGATTTGCCCTGCGCAAAGAGAACCTAAAACTACTGCTTATCGGATTAGCAATTGTTATTATTGGCTTTCTGTTAATGACGGGGGGCAAGAGTTCTGATCCAAAGATTTATAATCCGGAGATTTATAGTTTCAGAAGAATTCAGTTGGCTCCAATGGTAGTTCTTTTTGGCTTTCTCTTCGAGATTTACGCCATTATGAAAAAACCTAAGACAGAGAAATAACAATCGGTTAACAAGGTTATACTTAGGGTTCATAAGTATCGTAAGTAATTCTATGTTCTTCTGTTTTTCAGCTTATTACACAGGTATTGAAAAAATTAGACTTTGTATTTTCGTTTCTTGCAGGCGAAAAAAAGGTCATCGATGGTCAACTTACCCTAATCCATAACATTCTATCTGTATTTATTCAAGTAATACTTGTTTATTTACTGATCGAATCGTTATATTTGCGGCCTGAAATTCAGACCGGTTTCGTTGTTACAAATCACTTATTTTAAAGCGTTTCAGGATGGGAAGATCCATTGAAGATTATGATTTTCAAAAGGGAGAGATTCTTCTTTTTGATAAGGAATTGGATTGGACTTCGTTTGACCTGGTCAGGAAGCTGCGTAATTTTCTATCGCGGGCGACAGGCATAAAAAAGCTGAAGGTTGGTCATGCCGGGACGCTCGACCCCAAGGCAACAGGGCTGATGATTATCTGTACCGGAAAAGAAACCAAGAATATTGATTTATTGCAGGCTAAGGAAAAGGAATATGTGGCCACGATCAGACTGGGAGCAACGACACCTTCGTATGATCTGGAGACCGCTGAAAATGAAACCTTTTCAACTGACGACCTTACTCTGGAATATGTCAATGAAAAGCTGAAAGGTTTTATTGGCGAGATTGATCAGGTTCCGCCTTTGTTCAGTGCAGTGAAAATTGAAGGTAAACGGGCTTATGAACATGCCCGTAAAGGCAACGACATTGTACTTCAGCCTAAAAAGATCAGTATTTACAAATTGGAGTTACTAAACTTTTCGAAGAATGAAATCGTATTAAGGATCGTATGCAGCAAAGGAACTTATATTCGTTCGCTTGCCCGGGATCTGGGTCTTGCGCTCGGTAACGGTGCCTATCTGGTTGGATTGCGCCGGACACGTATTGGAGTAATGAAGGTAGAAGAAGCCTGGGACTTATACGATTTTTTAGAAAAACTGAAGGTGATTGAAACTAATTGAAAAATGATGCGTAATAGGGGGTTCTGCTATAAGGGTAAATTTTGAACCACTCGCATAGGAATTTTGCAGAAAATAAATTAACACAGATATATAATGAAATTATCAAAGTTTAAATTTGATTTACCTGAAGAATTAATTGCCTTACATCCGGCTGCGAACAGGGATGAGTCAAAATTATTGGTTTTAAATCGTGCCACAGGAAAGATCGAACACCGGATTTTCAAGGATATAATTGACTATTTCGGAGATGAAGATGTCATGATTTTTAATGATACCAAGGTATTCCCTGCCCGTTTATATGGGAATAAGGAAAAGACAGGAGCTGAAATTGAGGTTTTTCTGCTCAGAGAGTTGAATCGCGAACAGCGTTTGTGGGATGTGCTGGTTGATCCTGCACGTAAGATCCGCATTGGGAATAAACTTTATTTCGGCGAAGATGATCTGCTGGTAGCCGAAGTGATTGATAATACGACATCACGGGGCCGTACCTTACGGTTTTTATTCGATGGCCCTTATGACGAGTTTAAGAAGACGCTTTACGGATTGGGCGAAACTCCGCTACCCAAATTTATAAAACGTGCGGTGACACCAGAAGATAAAGATCGTTACCAGACTATTTTTGCCAAGAACGAGGGAGCTGTGGCTGCACCTACTGCAGGATTGCATTTTAGCCGCGAGCTGATGAAACGTCTTGAGATCAGTGGGGTGAAATTCAGTTACGTTACCCTTCATGTCGGTCTTGGAAATTTCAGGAGCGTTGATGTGGAAGATTTAACCAAGCACAAGATGGATTCTGAACAAATCTGGATATCTGAAGAAGCCTGCGAGATTGTAAATACGGCCAGAGATGCCAGGAAAAATATTTGTGCTGTTGGAACCACTGTCATGCGTACGATCGAGAGCTCGGTATCTACTCAGGGACATCTGAAACCTTTCGAAGGCTGGACCAACAAATTCATCTTTCCTCCTTACGAATTTAGTGTAGCTAACCGGATGATCACCAATTTCCATTTGCCACTCTCAACCCTTCAGATGATGGTTGCAGGCTTTGCAGGTTTCGATAACCTGATGAAAGCCTACAAGGAAGCCATTAAAGAAGAATATCATTTCGGAACCTACGGCGATGCTATGCTGATTTTGTAAGAAAATATCTCACCAAAAAGAATCCCTGTCAGCCGAAAGGTTACAGGGATTTTTTGTTGATTAAAACAAATATTTATTTGTATTTTAGACTAGTCAATTTTGCCTAAATTATCAGGTCACTTTAGAGGAATAAAAATGCAATATTAAACCTTGATCTATGGAACCTATAGTATTAACTGATCCGAATGTTAAGCCCACTGATGAGTTGGTGTGGTCATACATTGGAGAATATCATATTTACTGGCAGCAGATTATTGAATATCTGTATAAAAATCATGTGGATATCACTGAAGAGTGGAGGTTTTACAACGATGGCAAAAGTTGGCTGTATCGTACCTTGCGGAAGAAAAAAACGATTTACTGGATAGGAATTCTGAAAGATACGTTCCGAATCAGCTTTTGGCTGGGTGAAAAAGCAGAACCGGTGATTGAAGCCAGTTCACTTTCGGAAAGCGTTAAAGAGTATTATAGGGATGCCAAACGATACAAGATCGGACGATGCATTTCAATTATAATGTCTTCTCCTGAAGATCTGGATGATGTGATCAAGTTGATTGAACTGAAGCTTAAGATGAAATAATTTGGATGATCATTTTGCTGAGAAAGACTCACCCATTAAAGTCGTTACAAAAATCCAAGATAATCGGCCAGCCAGGTTAGTGTTAATGACAGACCAAATGAGATAACCGGAGCAATGGCCCACACAACAAAAAATTTATTCAGAGAAGTTTTCCTGAAGATATTTTTTGCTCCCATTCGTGCAACACCTATTCCGATTATTGCACCGGCATTCAACTGAATAAGCGATGTGGGGATTCCCCGTGTAACCGATGAAATGAGCAGAATGCTTGCCGTTACAAACGAAATAATAATGGCCTCAAAAGGTCCGAAAAGGAATATCCCCTTCCCTGTATTCTCCAATCCTTTGCTTCCAAGTATGGAAGCCCCAATGGCAAAGTTGGGAGCTACTACCAGTGTTGTAAGTACCATGATAATTGAAAATCCATCTCCATCAAAAGGTAGCTTCAATTCGTGTGACATCATCGACGCGATAGGCCCAACAGCGTTGGCAACATTATTGGCTCCGATAGAGAAGGCCACATACGACGACATGATTATAATAATGGCCTTGACTGCAGGATGCTGAGAGAGTTGTCCGTAGGTGAGGTAGCCTTTCTTACGGATCGGGGTATAAACGAATTTGCCGAAGAGATAACAAATGGCAAAAGAAAGTATAGGCGCAATAAACCAGGTTGGCACAATCTCAAAAAACACTTTGTGACTGTTAAACTGATGAAAGTAAACTGCAGGTGCCGAAATGGCAAAAACGGTTGTTTGAACGTTGGACTGAGGAACTCCCAGTAAATTGGCTATGAATAAGGTGATACCAACAGTCCCCAGGATAATGGTCACAAGCTCCCAACTCAGATAAGCGGCAGGAATTAAATCTTTTCCTAAGGTTGCAGAAGTAGCTTTCCCGGCAACCATAGCTCCTATAAAGACCATGATCCCAAATAGCCCTGGAATCATCGATTTCCGTATAACATTTGATCCATAGGCAGCAGAAAATGCAGGGGAGATACTTGTTCCGCCCATATTAATTGCCAAAAATACAGCTGCTAACAGCGGAATAAGTACGTGATGAAACATTCAGTTCCCGATAAGTTTAAAAGTCAGCAAGTTCAATAATTTTTAAGACTCAGGCAATACCTGTAAAGACGTATTTTTGGGGAGTGGGTTGATCATCTTTATTAAACGTAACACGTTAGCCGGATAACGGCATTGTAAAGTCAGTTAAGCAAAATATCCCATTTGGACGCAAAAATTACCCTTATTTTTTAGGAATGAATGATTGGTACTACCTTTATCAGAATAAAGGTACTTTAGGTATTTATACCTGAATAATACAAAAGGGATTTCATCCCGTATATAAATGAACGGCTCATGCAATTATATGTGGGAATGAATAATTGATATTTCTTGCAATGAGTAAATTTATTTCTAAATTGTGGCTTGATTCAATAGTTGACAATTCTTTACAGGGAGTGGTTGTTTTAGGGAATTATTACCGGTTATTGTGCCTGATGTAATCTATGACTGATAGCAAGCGGAAACACTAAGTAATGACTTTTTTATTTCGATATATAGTTATATTTCATTGATGATATAGAAAATTTGGATGCAATGGAGAAAGTTAAAATTCTTGTGATCGACAAAAATGAGGATAACATCATTGTTTTAAGTTCTTTAATTACAAAAGCTTTTCCGCAGGCCACATTAAAAAGCGCCTGTTCGGGTAAATTAGGAATTGAAACCTGTATTGCCGAAAAGCCTGATGTTATATTACTCCATATGGGAATGCCGGAAACAAATGGTTACCCGATTTGCAAAATCCTGAAAGAAGATAAAAAAACCCAACATATTCCCATAGTAATGCTTTCTGTTGATCGGGATGACAAGGAAAGCCGGATGAGAGCACTGGAGATTGGAGTTGATGCTTTTTTGATGATGCCGCTGGATGAATCGGAATTTACTGCGCAGATTCGTACGATGCTTAGGATTAAAGAATTGGAAGATCGCAAACTTGCTGAAAAAGAACGGCTTGAAGAATTAGTAAAAGAACGTACAGTAGCATTGCAAATAGAGTTAAAGGAAAGAGAACAAGCAGAAAAGGCGTTTCTTGAATCACAAACACTCTATCATTCATTTATTGAACAACTTCCGGTTGCAGTTTTCCGCAAAGACAGGGAAGGCCGTTATATACTGGTTAATTCTCAATATTGCAGACTCAAAGGATTGCAGAAAGAGGATATTATTGGTAAAAAACCTTCAGAAATTGCTGCAGGCTATCAATTGACTCAGGGAGAGGATGGGCCGGTGACAAAATATGCATATTTTGGAGAGGATATCCACGAACAAATTATGCAAACCAATAAAATACTGGAGACTGAAGAAGAATATCCTGCTATTAATGGTTCGAAACAATACATGCAGGTACTGAGAATGCCTGTTGTTGACTTCAACGGTGAGATAATCGGTACCCAGGGATTTATATTCGACATATCGGAACGCAAACGTGCTGAAGAGGCTCTGAAGGAAAGGGAACAGTTATTTCAAGGCTTATTTAATGCTTCGCCTGACGCCATTGTGTTAATCGATCCTAATCATCCAGACATTTTCTGGCCCATAGTAGACTGTAACGAAGCAACCTGTCGGATGAATGGTTATTCGCGCGAGGAAATGATAGGCCAGTCAATTGATATGCTTAATATGACTGAAGGATTATCAAGGGAGCGCCTTGAATATGTTGAACATCTCAGAAAAGAAGGTGTCGTTCACATTGAGACCACCCACAGGCATAAAGATGGTCATATCTTTCCGGTCGAGGTTTCAACATCCATATTTACTATTGGAGGGCGTGAGATGGTCCTTGGCATAGATAGGGATATCTCTGAACGTAAGAATACTGAAGAACGCATAAAGGAGTCTGAAGAAAAATTTAGAATGGTTTTTGAAAATGTTTTTGATGGGATAGTGATATACGAAGAATATCCTGATTTTACCCGGAGGAAACTTATAGACTGTAATAAACAATACGCAGATATGGCAGGACTAACCATAGAAGAACTGCTTAAATACAAAAATACAAATGATATCCAAATATCGCTTGAAGAATCATCAAATGATGCAAGACTTGAATCTCTTTCCACAAGAAAGGCGTTTCGTGGATCTTACTCATGGATTCGACCGGATGGAAAAGATAATATCATTGAATTTATAGGCGTTCCAGTCATGTGGCATGGGAAATCATACACAATTGGCATGGATCGTGACATCACAGAGAGTAAAAAATCAGAAGCTGAGTTGATAGCTGCCAAAGAAAAATCAGAAGAAAACGGGCAGGAGCTAAAAATCCGCAACGAAGAACTTTTATTAAAAAACAGCTTTATTCAAACCATTCTCGATAACCTGCCTATTGGTTTATCGCTAAATAATATTCAGGAAGGCAATGTTACCTTTATGAATAAGAAATTCCAGGAAATTTATGGTTGGAACTCAGATGAGATCACCTCAGTAACCTCTTTTTTCGAGAAGGTTTATCCTGATGTCACCTATCGGAACGAACTGATTGATCGTATAATGAGCGATATCCAATCGGGCGAACCTGAAAAAATGCACTGGGAAGACATTATTGTTACCCGTAAAGATGGCACCCAAAGAATTATTAATGCTGTCAATATCCCTTTAATTGAACAAAACACAATGGTATCGACGGTTGTAGATATCACCGAACGGAAGCAGGCTGAAGAATCTCTTAAAGCAAGTGAGGATCGTTACCGAAGTTTTATTTCACAGGTTTCAGAAGGAGTGTACCGGTTTGAATGTGATCAACCCATGGATTTGAGCCTACCTCTTGAAGAACAGATTGATTTTATTTATGACCACTTTTATATTGCTGAATGTAATCAGGCCATATTAAAAATGTACTTGCTCAAAGATCCAATGGAAATGATTGGCAAACGACACCTTGATTTTCATGGTGGCCGGAACAATCCAATTAATCGTGAACTGATCCGCAATTTTATAAGAAATGGATACAGCATTGAAAACGGAATAACAGAAGAAATCGATTCAACCGGGCAGCTGAAATACATCAGCAATAACTCTGTTGGGATCATTGAAAATAATCATTTGGTTAGAACCTGGGGAACTGAGACAGATGTCACTGAAAAAGTGAGAGCCGATCAGATTCAGCAAGTACTTTATGCCATTTCAAATGCAGCTTTATCATCAATCGATTTACCTGAACTGATCCAGCTGATCAGTCAGGAAATTGGGAAATTGCTCGATTCAACGAATTTCTATATCGCTTTCTACGATGAAAAAACAGATATGCTTTCAACGATTTATGAGCGGGACGAGAAGGATGTCATAGAAACCTGGCCAGCCGAAAATTCAATAACCGGCTATGTAATTAAAAAGCAGAAATCGGTGTTAATAAAGGATATAGAACTTAAAGATTTTTACGATACTGCAGGAATCGAACAATTTGGGACACCATCAAAAGTCTGGCTGGGGGTTCCATTATTGATGAACAAGAAAGCAATAGGTGCTGTAGTTGTTCAGAGTTACGATAATCAGGATGCCTATACCGAAAAAGACAAGCAGATATTGGAATTTATTTCCCATCAGATTAGTATTTCGATTGAAAGGAAAAAGGCAGAGCAGGAACTTAACGAAGCGCTTATCAGGGCAAAAGAGTCAGATCGTTTGAAGTCAGCCTTCCTGGCAAACATGAGCCATGAAATCCGAACACCATTGAATAGTATTATTGGCTTTTCAGATTTACTTTTGAATCCAGAGTTTGAATTGGAACAGCATAAAGAATTTGCTGAGATGATCAATAGCAGCGGAAACGGGTTACTGGCAATTATCAATGACATCATGGATATATCAAAAATTGAAGCAGGATTGGTTCAATTGAACAATTCGATATTCTCTGTTCAGAGTTTAATAGGTAAAATACGAAATGAATACTCTTTTAAAGCAAAAGATAGAAATATTGAATTACGACTTGATCCACAGAACCCAACCGAGGAAATTTTCATTGAAAGTGACGAGAATAAACTGAGGCAGATATTGGTTAATTTTGTAGGAAATGCCATAAAATTTACTCAAAAAGGGATAATTGAGATTGGAATCCGGACGGATGTTAATTCACTACGTATCCATGTTAAGGATACCGGGATTGGAATCCCTGAAGAATTTCATGATAAAATATTTGACCGTTTCAGGCAGGTTGAGTCGGCTGAAACCAGAACCTATGGGGGAAATGGCCTTGGACTGGCAATCTCAAAAAGCCTGGCGGAGTTGCTTGGAGGTGAGATCAGTATTGAATCTGAGAAAGGAAAAGGCTCAACTTTTTATTTGACAATACCCAAATGATAAAAATACTTGCCATAGATGACAACGACAATGATCTGATCCTTCTTGGAGAGATTATTAAAAATTCCTTTCCGGAAATTATTCTGGATACTGCATTAACTGGTGAAACAGGTATTGAACTAGCCATTAACGGTGATCCTGATATGATCTTGCTGGATATTAACATACCTGGTATGGATGGCTTTGAAGTTTGCCGCCAATTAAAGAAGGACAAACGTGTTCGCGACATCCCTGTGGTTTTTCTTTCATCGACTAAAGAGAACAGGCAAAACCTCATCACTACGCTTGAAGCAGGAGGAGAGGCCTTTTTGAATAAATCCGTTGATGAACCTGAATTGATTGCACAGATTAGGGCAATGGTTAAAATTAAGGAATTCAACAGTCGAAAACGTGTTGAATCTGCGATCAACATTAGTGAAGCCCGGCTGAAACGTGCAGAACTTGCTTCTAAATCGGGTAATTGGGAGTTGCATCTCGATACCCAACATATAATAGGTTCTGAAGGAGCAGCAGCCATTTATGGATTACATCAGGATGAGTTTCAATACGAAACGATTAAAAAAATACCATTACCTGAATATCGGTTTTTACTTGATGAAGCCGTGAAAAAATTGATTGAAGATGAAATCCCTTATGATATTGAATTCAAAATAAAGACAGTTGATACGGACGAAATTAAGGATATCCACTCAATAGCCCTATTTGATAAGGAAAAAGGAATCTTGTTTGGTATCATTCAGGATATCACTGATCGCAAGCGGAGTGAGGAAACTTTAAGAAGAAGTGAAGAAAAATACCGGAGGCTTCTTGAATTAGCACCGGATGCATTCTTCCAGGGTGATTCCATGGGTAACTTCATTACTTTTAATGATAAGGCAATACAACTTACCGGATTTTCAAAAGAAGAACTGCTTCATATGAATATGTCTGATCTATTTTCTGAAAAAACATTGAATAATGAGCCATTAAGATATGACCTTTTAAATTCGGGTAATACAATAATAACTGAACGAAAGATCAGAAGAAAATCCGGCGAATTAATTGACGTTGAAATGAACTCAAAGGCAATGCCTGATGATACCTATCAAAGTTTTTTAAGAGATATTACCGAACGTAAACGGGCAGAAGAGATATTAATAGAAAGTGAAATCCGGTTACGTGAACTAAACGCCACAAAGGATAAATTTTTCTCCATAATTGCACATGACCTGAAAAGTCCGTTTAACAGCATTATTGGCTTTAGTAATTTGCTGATTGAACAAATTCAGGAAAAAGACTATGACGGGATTGCAGAGTATGCGACCATAATCCGAAATTCTTCACAAGGAGCCATGGATTTGCTTCAGAATCTGCTTGAATGGTCCCGGTCTCAGACTGGAAGAATGGAGTTCAATCCTGAATATGTTGAAATAGTTTCCATGATCGATGAAACCATCCATATACTGGTTGACGCTGCTAAACAAAAATCAATTATCTTATCCAGGGAATTGCCCCGAAAAGCCATTGCATTTGCCGATAAAGACATGATCAGCACTGTTTTGAGGAATTTAATTTCAAATGCCATCAAATTTACCAACCCCGGTGGCGCGATAATTATTTCAGCTGAACAAAAACAGAATGAACTTATCATTGGGGTTACCGACAACGGAGTCGGAATAAAAAAAGATGTCCTCGATAAGTTGTTTCGGGTTGAAGAAAGCTTTTCAACCATTGGTACGAAAAATGAAAAAGGCACCGGATTAGGACTGATTTTGTGTAAAGAATTTATAACAAAACATGGAGGCGAAATATGGGTCGAAAGCAAAGTTGGAAAAGGAAGCATGTTCTGCTTTACGATTCCTAAAAGTTGAAGATCCGCAAATGAGTCAACTCTCAGCCTGTAAATATTCTGGTGCCAATGTCCTAATCAGACCAGAACAAAAATCCCCAATATTTCAACGAAGTATTGGGGATTTTGACTTATATCCAAGGTTGTTTATTTGTTGAATAAATTACTCCAGTTTTTAGGTTCACGGAGTTTCCAGGTTGCTTTGTTATACACATAGCTCACCATTAAAGGAAGGACGGAAGTCGCCTCAGCATAAACCATCTGTTCATCGGTAACCTGAACTTTACCCCATGAACTGGCTTCTTTAAGTGTCGAAGACGAACATGCTCCATCGCGTACATCGGCAACAGTAATCTGAACAGCATATTGATGCATAGGAACTTCTTTTCCAAGAATCTCGGCACAAACGACTGTATCCTGTGCAAAGTTCTTAGGAACACCACCACCAATCATGAATAAGCCGGTAGCCCCAGCAGCCATTTTGATCTTTGTAAGTTCGAGGAAGTCGGCAACTGAGTCAATCGATACATGTTTCACGGGATTATCCCATTGATGCCTGACTAATCCAAAACCGGCGCTTGAGTCAGAGAATGCAGGACAAAAGATAGGTACATTGTTCTCGTAGCAAACCTGAATCAAATTATCTTTTTTCACGGAATTCTTAGTCAGCCATTTACCCATTTCCTTGATGAACTCGCGTGAAGAATAGGGTCTTTTTTCCAGTGAATCAGTAATATCCTTAATTGTTCCATCGCAATTCTGAAGTTCTTCTTCGTCGATGAAAGTATCGTAAATGCGGTCAATGTATAGGTCGCGTAGTATTCCATCGTTAATTTCAGTAGTTCCGCGGTAGTGTTTGTGACCAAGTGCTTCGAAAAAATCCATATCAATGATGGATGCACCTGTGGCAACAATCACATCAATCATATTGCATTTAACCATGTCTACATAAACCTGCATGCAACCTGCCGCACTGGTACTTCCCGCAAGGGTAAGAATGTTGGTGCATTGGGTATCGCTTACCATTTTCAGTAGAATGTCAGTCGCACTGGCGGTATCCCGCGAAGTAAACGACATCTTACGCATAGAGTCAATAATAGGAGTTGAATCAAATGACTTAATGTCGATGTGTTCAATGGTTTCTTTTAATAAATCCGCTTTTTTCATTTCTATATTTATTTGATCTTTTAATTCTGCTTGCTTAAACAACTGTATTTATTTAAATATAAGCCAGATAGACTTTCCCTTTTCTTTAAAAAAGCTTGCGAATATAGTATAAATTATTTGGTTCTGATACGAATGTACTGTAAAAATAAATGAACTATTTCCACAATTAACAATAGGAGGTTTCTGTAGTTTGAAATCGAACTTGCTTACGAAAATTTCTTTTGTTGAAAATGTTACTGTGCTCACAAACAATAGAAACAATAGAAACTTGCGAAAGCAAGTTCGAAATTTTTATTTCTTCGAAGGCAGAACCATGTCATTCAGGAATATCTCGGCGATATCAGCTATCGAAGAATCAAGACTCCGGTATTTGAATCCAATGGTACGTGTAATTTTTTCTCCTGAATAATGGTTTTTCTGATTGGTACCGGATAATGCCTCTCTCGTAATCACCGGAGGCTTGCCGGTAAAGAAGCTACCGGCTTTGGCCATTCGCCATGCAATGTGTAGTTTTATGTCAGAGGCAAAATTCCTGGGACGCGGCTTGTTGAGGCCATCGGCAATCTTGTTGAAGAAATCCTGATAACTCAGGTTTCCGGCATTCAGGATAAACCGTTGGTTTTTAACATCCCCGAAGCGTTGTTCATCCATAAGCAGGATCATGGCTTTTACCACATCACGTACATCTACAAAACCGGCAATACCTTTGGTGTAATATTTCAGTCCCTTCCAGATGGATTGAAAGAGCTTGGGGCTGCCGATCTCCCAGTTTCCGGGTCCCATAATAATGGATGGATTAACGATAACGGCATCCAGTCCTTCTTCAATTCCGCGCCACACTTCCATTTCAGAAAAGAACTTACTCAAAGAGTAGCCTGATTTCCGTTTTGAAGGTGTCCAGTAAGTTTCTTCAGTAATTTCACTGCCATCCTGTGTTTTGCCTAAAGCTGCAATAGAGCTAACATGGCAAAAACGACTGACCCCATTATGCAGGGCGGCATCAATCAGGTTCCCGGTGCCTTTTACATTGTTGTTCAGCATTATGTCATGATCATCGCCATGAAACGAAACAATGGCAGCACAATGATAAATGCAGGTCACTCCTTTTAGTGTTTCCTCCAGACTCAGATAATCCAGAATGTCACCTTCAACCCATTCAATCTGATCGAACAGTCTTTCGGCCTGATCCGTATAATACGAGAAGATTTTCCTGACCCAATCGGTATTGCTTTGCTGCCTGCGCAAGGCTTTTACCCGATTTCCGGATTTGGTTAACTCGTAAAGTAAATGTGCTCCAACCAGCCCTGTTCCGCCTGTTACCAAGATCATAGTGTTTCTGTTGTTTCTGTTGTTTGGGTATTGAACATTGGTTATTGAGTATTGGTTATTCTGTTTCTATTGTTTCTATTGTTTGTGAATTCAGAAACATTTCAAACTATAGCAACTTGCGTAAGCAATTTCGGTTTCAAACTATAGAAACCCAATTATCGTTTCTGTTGTTTCTGCAGGCACTGCGAACATCATTTCCTGACTTTCATTCCAAACTCTTTGGCTGTTATTTGCGTGATTGGAACTACAAGTACACCGACATTCCGAATAGCAGGAGCATTGAATTTGAATGAAAGATCGCTGTACTGGGTCATGAATTGTTTGAATAGCCGTTCCTTTTCTTCCACGTCCTGAATAATTTCTGCAGTTCCTTCCACGATTACTGATTTCGATTTAACCCTGTAACTGCAGGCAACTTCTAAATCCTGCCAGGCCAGTTCTTCTCCCAGCGTCCAGTTGATGCAGACTTTTGGATTCTTCTGAATCGTCTCCCACATTCTACCCGATTGAGCCGAATGAAGAATAACACGGTCTCCGTCAATGGCAAAATTCATTGGCAAAATATAAGGGACATCATTTTCGGACATGGCCACATAACAGGTCTTGCACTGTTTCAGAATGGCATCAATCTCCGCCCGGTCATGTATAAAATGTGTTCTCATGTTGGCTTGTTAAATTGTCAGATATTCGTCAATAGGTCGTTCGATATCCTAACCCTGATCCTGATAGTACTTTCTGTACTGCTTTCAGTTTCATGTATTGAATTTGGAGTTCCATTAGTTTTTCAAAATCATCACCTTGCAACTTACCCATTTGAATTGCAAGATCTGTTAGCATCAAATTTACTTTTTTAGACTTGTATTCCTGAACCAACTTTGGAACCAATATTGGTAACAAATCGCTTTCAGTTTCTATGAATGCCCCGCCCTTGCTCCACCGTTTGCTTTCAACATATTTTTCGGCCAACAGGTTGCTGGCATACTGACTGATCTCCGAATCGGGATGTTGCGTAAAGTATTTAATCGGCTCAAAATCTTTGTTCTCCAGATTTTCCTCCATGATTAGTAAGATGTCCCTTACCCTCTTGTTGATCGATATCAGACCATCAGTGTGCAGCTCATTCAGCACATAACTCCCAACCGTGAATTTATTAGCCTCGTGCGTTTCTTCATCCTCAAATTCAAAGGCCTCGTTGTGAAAATGCTTCAAAAGAATGCGTATGATTTCCCGTTCTTCGGTCTCGAAAGGGTTGGCAATTTTCTTTTCAGCAATCGGGGCTATCGGCTTGGCGGCCTGAACCTGCAGATCCTGCAGTTCTTTGCGTGTATGGTCTTCCGATTGTTTATTCTGAATCTTACGTATTTCTGAATACAGGACGGCTTCCTGTACATCCATTAGTCGGCTGCACTCCTTGATATAAATCGTACGGGTAATGGCATCAGGAATGACGGAAATGGAATGTACGATTTCATTGATCAGGCGTGCTTTCGAAACCGGATCGTCTTCAACCGTTTCCATCAGCAACTGTGTCTTGAATTTGATGAAGTCGGTCTCGTTCTTTTTGATGTATTCAGTAAGTTCGCTGGCGCTCATCGAACGGGCAAAGGAATCCGGGTCTTCTCCCCGTGGCAGTGGCAATACCTTTACGTTGATACCTTCTTCCAGGACCATGTCGATTCCGCGAAGCGAGGCTTTTATTCCTGCGTCATCACCGTCGTACACGATCGTAATGTTTGGTGTAAATCGCCTGATCAACCTGATCTGATCAATGGTCAGTGAGGTACCTGAAGAGGCAACTACGTTCTCGATGCCTGCCTGGTGAAACGACAGCACATCGGTGTACCCTTCAACCAGGTAGCATTTGTCAAGCTTGGTAATGTCGCGCTTGGCCTGGTAAATGCCGTATAGCGTTCTTCCTTTATGATAGATTTCTGACTCCGGAGAGTTGAGGTATTTGGCTACTTTTTTATCGTTTGTAAGTGTTCTGCCACCAAAGGCAATCACACGACCGGCCACATTGTGAACCGGGAAGATCACCCGTCCGCCAAAGCGGTCACGTACCCAATCCTCACGTTTAATTGTAAGACCGGTCTTCTCCAGGAAGTCCATTTTATAACCTTCGCGCTGGGCGGCCTGTGTAAAAAGGTCCTTCCCGTCGGGGCAATAGCCCAGTTCAAATTTGGTAATGATATCGTCACGTATTCCCCTTTCGCGCAGGTAACTTAACCCGATGGTGCGTCCTTCATTTTCCTGCAGCATAAACCGGCTGAAATACTTTTGGGCAAATGCCGATACGATCATCATGCTCTCGCGCTCATCTTTCAAAGCCAAATCTTCCTGGGATTCGACCTTCTCCTCAATTTCAATATGGTATTTTTTTGCTAGCCACCTCAATGCATCTGGATAGCTGAGCTTTTCGATCTCCATAATAAAAATGGCTGCATTTCCTCCTTTTCCACACCCAAAGCATTTGAAAATTCCTCTTGAAGGAGTAACATTGAATGAAGGTGTTTTTTCATTATGGAAAGGACACAATCCTAATAAGTTTACACCTCTTTTTTTGAGTGTAATATATTCTGAAACAACATCTGAGATGTTTGCTGTATCAATTATTCGCTCTATCGTAGAAGGATCAATCATTGCTGTAAAGGTAAATATTTTAATCCTGTGACAAGCATGATCAGTGTTCAGCACATCGCATTTTCCTGATCATGTATTTCGGGATGGCTGATCTTAAAACGAATTGCAAACCCTGATATCCGAACTGATTACTTCCTCATTCAGACCAAGCTGGATGGTCCCTTCAAAGAAACTCTCGCCATCGAGAAGGTTGGGCATTAGTTCATGAACCATTCCTTCCATTTCAAGGTTGAAAATATTCAGAATATCCACCCATTTCAGACGGCCCGATTTTAGGTTTTCCATTTCGCCTGAATATCTGGCCGACTCGTACACAAAATAAATCACCGAAGACTGTGTTTCAGCCTGAACAGTTTTAACGACCCCACGCAGTGTGGCTTCAGAAACGTCAAGGCCACTGGCCTCACGAATACTTCGGACGGCAGCCCCATTCAGATCTTCCAATACCCCAATGCTGCCTTTTATTCCTGAATGCAATCTTTTCTGCGATGCCTCACCGGCTATCTGGTGAAGAAGGATATAATCGTTTACGTTATCAAAAAGAAACGATAGGGTCTGAATACTTGAGTTGTTCATGATTTCCTGAATAAATGAATTGAGTTGACAATAGATTGAGCCCTTTTTCCCGCTTAGGATTAATTGCCAAACGCATGTCAAAGATATTCATCTGAAGGGAAGAATTTTCATTTGAACACAAACTTTCCTGATCAATCCTTACAGGACTGAAGGATTCGCTTCATTTAATGATTTCTTTGTCAGACGATTAGTATGGGTGATCAATCGTATTTCCCAGACACTCTGTTGTTCATTGTCCCGAAGGACAATATATATAGGGTCTGCTGAAAAACTCATAATATTCAGTGCTTCAATAAAATTACCGCATTATCCGAATAACACTTTTGGTAAAAATATTCAAAAGACAGGTGGACCTGGGTGGCCAGTGAAGCCAATTTGGGCAGCTTAAAGGTACCAGCAAGATCTCCACCAGTCTGCCCGACAGCCTTCATTTCAGGGCGGTAAAATAAAAACGGGCCTGTTATACCAAAATACTTCTTACCAAAAATGTGAAGGGCTTCGGCCTTGTTATGTCACTTTAATGGAGCCTTTGCCCCTTTAAATTATTAGAAGGTTATTCGAAGACTATTCGAAGGTTATTCGTTGATAATTCAATTTTATTCTAATAATCATCGAATAGTTTTCTAATAACTAATGAATAAGTTTCAAATAGTTTTAAAACCTGTTGGTTGGCTGGTATATGGGAGAACCAATCAACACATTAACCTTGAACAGCCAATGGTTTTTAGAATCAATACAATGGAAGTAAGAAATCCTGGTTCCTAAATTTTGGGGAATAGGAATAATAAGCTGTCCTCAAAGTCAAAAGAACAAATTAAATAACAGGACATCAGAAAGATAAGGCCTTAGGCAGGCCTTTACAGTGAAGGTATTATGCCGTCATAGAGGATAAGTCAAAGCTATTTATCTATAGATACTTCAAATTAGAGGAATTCCCCTGCAAGGAATAAACTGGTTCTGGTGAGTTAAATGTTTAATTCTTATCTTTGGATGTTACATTAAGTGTTGCACATGAAAAATAAATGGATGGATTTTAGACGGAAGTTGTTTGTAATGACCTGCATGGTTACCATCGGGTTATCAGTATCTCCAAATCTGGAAGCAAAAGGGGTAAAGGTATCCATTGTCCGCTTTGGGATCATGACAGACATTCATTATGCCGATCGTGAAATGGCAAGAGAGCGATATTATCGTCAGTCGTTGGTTAAAATGAAAGAAGCTATTGATACGATGAATCACGAAAAGGTTGATTTTATCGTGGAACTGGGTGATTTTAAAGATCAGGATCCTGTCCCAACAGAAACGAAAACGCTGAAGTACCTGGCTGATATCGAATCCGTATTCACAAAGTTTAAAGGCCCGACCTATCATGTGCTTGGCAATCATGACATGGATGGTATCTCGAAAAGCCAGTTTATGAGCGAAATTCATAATACAGGCATTTCTCCTGAGAAGACCTATTATTCATTCAATCAAAAGGGGATTCATTTTATCGTTCTGGATGGCAATTATACCAAGGACGGCAAGGACTTTGATCATGGGACTTATCAGTGGGAAAGTCCCTGGATTGCGGCAAAAGAGATGAAGTGGCTGAAAGAGGATCTGGATGCTGATAAGCTTCCCGTGATTATTTTCGTTCACCAGTTGATCGATGATTCAAAAGAAATGAAGCGAAGTGTGCAAAATGCAGCAGCTGTCCGTAAGATACTGGAACATTCGGGAAAAGTACTGGCTGTTTTCGAAGGCCATATTAATGCTGAAAAATACGATATAATCAACAAGATTCATTATTATTCATTAATTTCAATGGTTGAAGGCAGCGGACCCGAGAACAATAGTTATGTGATTGTGGATGTGCATAAAAGGGGTGGAATGAAGGTCCACGGATTTCGCAGGGCTTCGAGTTCGAAATTGACGGTACAAGATTAATATACGATGAAAAAGAAACTGGTCATTCTATCAGGAGCGGGCATGAGCCAGGAGAGCGGTATACGCACTTTCCGGGACATGGACGGATTATGGGAAGAATACGATGTCAACGATGTTGCGACACCTGAAGCCTGGGAGCGGAACCCTGAACTGGTCATGAAGTTTTACAACGACCGCCGCAAACAATTGTACAAAGCGGAGCCCAATGCAGGACACCGGGGATTGGTTGACCTGGAGAAGGATTTCGAAGTTCAGATTATTACCCAGAATATTGATGACCTTCACGAAAGGGCCGGCAGCAAAAAGGTTCTGCATCTGCATGGCGAACTGAAAAAGGCACGCAGTTCAGTCGATGAGTCGCTGATTTACGATATCGATGGATGGGAACTGAAATTTGGTGAGCTTTGTGCCAAAGGGAGCCAGTTACGGCCATACATTGTCTGGTTTGGCGAGGCAGTTCCGAATATGGATGTGGCCATTCCAATGGTTGAAAGCGCCGATATTCTGGTAGTCATCGGGACTTCACTGAATGTTTATCCGGCCGCAGGATTACTTAATTACGTCAAACGGGGAACTCCTATTTATGTGATTGATCCTGAACGTCCAACGGTTTTTATACGCAATGTGATTTACATCCAGGAGAAAGCCGGTAAGGGAGTTGAAATTCTGAAAGAAAAACTAAAAGAACAACTATGAAACACATTTATCTGATCCTGTTTTTGCTGACAGTTACCAGTATGTTTTCTTATTCGCAGCGTTTTGAAGGTGGATTGCTTGGCGGATTAAATGCCTCCCAGGTGGATGGTGATACCTACAGCGGATACAAGAAGCCCGGGATCGTTGTTGGTGGTTATGTTCAAACCAATGTGTCCCAATCAGTCTTTGTGGCGATGGAACTCAAATTCGCACAGAAAGGTAGCCGCAATGTGGATTCTCTGGCCACCATCGATGGCCAAAAGAAATACATTATGCGCCTGAACTATGCCGAGATGCCCCTCTATCTTGGATTCAGGACCAGTGAAAAGATATCCTTGCTTGCCGGTTTGTCACCAGGTTATCTGATCAGTGGAGCTGAATTTAATGAATATGGGAAATTCGAAGCGGCCGATCAACATCCTTTTAATGCATTCGATTTAGAAGCAATGCTGGGATTCAGGTTTCAGATCACCAAGCGCTTGTTTATTGATTTACGGGGAGCCTATTCCGTAACACCGATTCGCAGAAGAATACCCGATATTACATTGTATTACTGGAGATCCAATCAGTTCAATAATGTGCTGAATACGACAGTACTGTACAGACTGGATCTATAAAGGAATCAGGAATCAGGAAAGAGGAAAGTGGTCAATTGCAGTGTTCAGAGTGTTGCAAAGATAAAGCTCTTGGTGGGATTTAGTGCTTTGGAGATCTGGTGGCAAATTTAGGAAAAAAGAAATCAGAGCGTAATACTTTACTTGTTACAGTATCCCATGATATGATGGAGATCTGAAACCCCGCTAGCTTCATTCAGAAGAGTTTAATATGTTTAGATTGAATTTTATTATCTTTGTAAATGGGATCTTGACTAAAATAAAAATATGAGTTTCATCCGTAATATTGTCTATTATAAAGAACAAAATGGATACTATAAAATTAAAAATTGAAGGTCACGAGAATGTAACCTTCTTTATCAGTCTTATTCAAAGATTTAATTTTATAAAAGAAATAACCGTCAATAAAGAAAAGTCCATACAAAATAAAGGTATGGAGGATGCACCGATTGAATGGGCAGAGATTAGCCCTTCCATTGATGACTTCACCGGAATCTGGGATGACCGGTCTATTACGATCAATGATATCCGAAACAAGGGATGGAAAAGGAATTAATCCTTTGTGACACTAATATTTTTATCTCCTGGTTCAGGGGAGATATTGATACACGTACCAGACTATTGCAAATTGGTCTCGAAAATATTTTGATTCCTTCGGTTACAGTAATGGAATTATTACATGGAACAAGAAATAAGACAGAATCAATCCAATTAAAGAAAAAACTTAAGGCATATCACATCATTCATTTTAATGAGATCTCTTCTATTCTGGCAATTAAGTTGATAGAACAATATCGGCTAAGCCATGGGTTGCTTATACCTGATGCAATAATTGCAGCAACAGCAATTACTTTCAAACTAAAACTGTTCACTTACAATCTAAAAGACTTTAAGTTCATTCCGGGAATTCAAATCTATGAATATTGATGGTAATAATAATCATTGGAATATTGAAAGAAGATTCTGATTGAACACGCCTTCCCATGTAGAAGGGAACATAAAGAAGTAAGGAAAATGGAATTCGAAAAAGGGAATATGCTGGCTTGGTGAAACTTCGTGATTTGGAGTCTTGGTGGCAATTTCTGGAAAGAGGAATAAGTTCATAGAAATGATGCAATTAACCTTACTCCCAATGAATAATTACAAATGATTAATGTTTATTATAAATGCTTAATCCCATTAAACTAATGTCAACCAAGTTGATTATTCTTTTTCTACTGGTTAGTACACTCTTATCCTCATGCTATGTTCAGGAAAAGAAGACAGAGGTCAGTGATGATAAGATACGTTCTGAATTGTCTGAAACCCTAAATAAAGGAATCCTGAATGTCTGGTATCCGCGTACAATTGACAGTATTTACGGAGGGTTCCTGAGCGATTTCGATTACAAGTGGGAGATGAAAGGCCCGCAGAACAAGATGATTGTCACTCAGTCGCGGCATATATGGACCTGCTCAACGGTTGCTGAGTTCTATCCGGAGAAGAAAGCTTATTACCTGAAGATTGCCAGTCACGGGGTACAATTCCTGAAGGACAAGATGTGGGATAAGAAACTGGGTGGTTTCTACAAGCTGGTCGATCGTGAAGGAAATCCAATTGTGATGGGTAAAGACCAGCGAATCATGAAAGATGCCTACGGAAATGCCTTTGCCATCTATGGACTTGCAGCGTATGTCCGTCTGACCAAGGATACTTCAGCACTCAACCTGGCTAAGAAAACATTCTACTGGCTCGAAAAGCACAGCTATGATCCACAGTATGGAGGGTATTTTCAGTTTCTGGAAGCGGACGGAACACCACTGAAGAATGGCTTTAGAGGAGCGCCGGCCAAGGAGCAGAACAGCTCCATCCACTTGCTCGAGGCATTGGGTGAGTTGTATAAGGTATGGCCTGATCCGCTGGTGAAGGAACGTTTGCTGATGATGCTTGGATTGATCCGCGACAAGATAACAACATCCAAAGGTTATTTGCAGCTCTCCCTGAATCAGGATTGGTCACCTCTATCCTTTCGGGATTCTACCGAGGCAGTCAGGAAGAAAGGATGGGTACTGGATAATATATCCTACGGACATGATGTTGAGACTGCCTACCTGATGCTTGAGGCTTCTGAAATTGCAGGTTTAAAAAATGATACCTTGACCCTCCGTAAGGCGAAGAAGATGGTTGACCATGCCATCGACACCGGCTGGGACAAAACGGTCGGAGGATTTTACGAGGCGGGTTATTATTTCAAGGGACAGGACACGGTGACCATCATTAAAGATACCAAAAACTGGTGGGCGCAGGCAGAAGGACTGAACACCTTCCTGATGATGTCGGAGCTTTTCCCCAATGACAAGCATCATTACAAATCGCTTTTCCTGAAAGAATGGGAATACATTGACACCTACATGATTGATCATGAACACGGTGACTGGTATCCGAACGGCATAGACAAAGAGCCCGGAGAAAAGCTGGCCCCGAAGGCTCATATCTGGAAGGGCAATTATCATACTTCGCGTTCGATGATGAATTGTCTGAAACGACTGAAGTAATGATTCGGGAAAAGAAATCCTTGATTTACAATTTAAAGATTTACTATTTACGGTTCAAAACAAGTTAATAACAGGTAAATGGTAAATTATTAAATTGTAAATCGCATTTATTGCTTTTATTGAACAATCGGCTTATCTTTCGGGATCTTAACTTTCTAATTGAATGAAACGTTCGTCAACAATTATACTTGGGGCTGTATTACTTGCAGCCATCAGCTCCTGCTCAGATCAGCCTAAGGAAAAGGATGAGTGGATAACCGGTGCCGATCACAACGGCAGAACACGTGATACATTGATTAATAACCAGCCCTACCGGCATTATGGCATGGGATGGTTCCTTATCACCAACGGAGTGATTAATCCCGGCAGATATCAGCCATCTTCTATTAACGAGATCCGCACGCCGGGTTATGTTCCTGCACATATTCGATCAGGAGGTTTTGGCTCAACGGGGCGTGGCTCATCAGCATCTGAATAAACCCTATGAAACGAATAGAAATAACACCCCGTCCGGGATGGCAAAACACCATCGAACAGCAAGGTTTTCTGTTTAACGAAGGAGGCAATTACTGGAAAGAGAATGCTGCCTATTCATTTACCGAAGCTGAAATTCTGGCTATCGAGAAGGCGACCTCCGAGATATTCTCTATGTGCTGCGAGGCTGTGGAGTATGTGATCAAGCGTGAATGGTACGACAAGTTCTTTATAGACCGTAAATTTGCAGAATTGATCAGCTGGTCGTGGTACGAAGATCAGCCATCGCTCTATGGCAGGATGGATTTGTCCTACAACGACGGCTCCATCAAACTGCTTGAGTTTAATGCTGATACGCCCACTTCGCTGCTTGAGTCATCGGTCATTCAGTGGTACTGGCTCAAGGACGTCAAGCCCAATTCAGATCAGTTTAATTCGATCCATGAACGGCTGATAGCCCATTACAAGGTGATTAGGGGATGGATGAAATCAAACCGTATGCACTTCTGTTGTTCAGAGGAAAACCTGGAAGACCTGATGACAGTGAAATATATGGAAGATGCAGCACAGCAGGCCGGATTGGACACCCGTTTCCTGTATATGGGCCAATTGGGATTCGATACCCAAAAGCAGAACTTTACAGATGATCTTTTCGAGGAAATTGAGACCATCTTCAAGCTGTATCCATACGAATGGATGATGGCAGAAGAGTTTGGCCCTGAGTTGATCACTACCCGCGAACAATGCTGGTGGATAGAACCTGCCTGGAAAACTCTTCTCTCGAACAAGATGATTCTTACAGTGCTGCATGAACTGTTTCCACGCTCACCTTACATTCTGCCCTGCACAACATCCCGTCCATTGTCGGGAGATTATGTAGAAAAGCCAATTTATTCAAGGGAAGGCTCCAATGTGGATATCTGGGTCAATGGACGTTCGGTTGAGAAATCGAATGGAGAATACGGCAGCGAAGGATATGTGTACCAGCAATATGCCCCTTTACCTGATTTTGGGGGCAATCATCCAGTCATCGGTAGTTGGTTAATAGGGGGAGAACCAGCAGGAATGGGTATCCGCGAATCTGACGGACTCATTACAAACAATATGAGTCGCTTTGTTCCGCATTATTTTGAATAGATAAAATGATCCCGGACTTCGAGTTATCAGTGAAGCCCGGGATTTTTCTTTTATTCAATTGGCACCATAATCTCGGTTAGCAACTTCCCGGGTTTAGTTTTCTCCGGTGTATTCAGGTAGGTTTCCAGGCAAAATGTGTCACGAAGTTTGACCTGATTCTCAGCCAGCCATTGTCCGTAAATGTAATTGTACGAATTATCAAGTTCTTCGTAAGGTCCTTTGTGCGTGAATATTGCGTATTTCCCTTCCGGTATTTCCATTACACCGATTTCTCCTTCAGGTTTTACTTCTTTAGAAACAGTAATGCAGGCATTGTAGCGCAATCTTTGGGATTCAGTCACAGTAGGATCGTCTAAACTGATTCCGATGAATTCGGTCCTGAAGCCAAAAAGGTGCTTTTGTTTGGCGTATTCTGTGACCTGGTCCCATGCTTTTTTCGAACTTTCGTTGTAAGAGCCCAGTGCCTGAGCATAAATCACTCTTCTGGCTTTCAGGTCTTTAATTTTGGGCATTTTATCTTTTAAGAATTTCATGGCATTTTGTTGAATAATGGTATGTTCGGTCTTCAACAGGTTTATTGTATTTTGCCTGTATTCGACGGGTGAAATATCAAAACGTTTTTTAAACGCTTTGCTGAAAGAAGACAGATTTTCGTATCCAACACGGGTAGCAATTTCGGTGACAGGTTCGTTTCCATGCACAAGCATTTGAGCTGCGAATTCAAGCCTTATGCGGGTTACATAAGTTCCCAAAGGCTCGTTTAGGTAGGCACGCATGATGCGGTGAAAATGAAACGGCGAATAACAGCCCAGGCTGGCCAGCTGATTGATGTCAAGATTCTCGTCGAGATGTGAATCAATATACTGAATCACTTTATTGATGCCTTCCCGGTAGTACTTTTCTGTTTTTGGTCTTACATTCATCTTTTGCAAAAGAATAATTACACCTCAAAGGTAAGCCCTTGATTTGGAATCCTTGTTTTCCAATCTTGCGAAAATAACACATGATGAATATTATAGCAGAAATAATTTATGCTTTTGCCAGAGTGGCAATACTGATGCGGGCAGTTGATTTTGAATGTATGGCCTGGGCACAGGCTTCGAGTGTTGAGCCTGTTGTGACCACATCATCGACCAGTAGGATATGCTTTTCGTTAAAAGCTTCAGGATTGGTGAGTTCGAAGATGCCTTCCACGTTTTGCCAACGCTCGAAGCGTGTCCTTTTGGTTTGAGTTTCGGTATAAACTAAACGTTTTAGATTATCTGCTGATATAGGCTTGTTTAGTTGTTGTGCAATTCCTGAAGCAATCCACAAGCTTTGGTTGTATCCTCGTTTTTTCTCTTTCTTGGGATGCAGGGGAACCGGACAGATCAGGTCTACAGAAGTGAATGCAGGAGATTTGAGCAGATCAATCCCAAAATGTTTCCCCATTTCCTCACCAAGTTCCATCATCCCTTTGTATTTCAGTTTATACAATATGTCCTGGTATTTACTGCCCTTGCTGAAATAGAAAAAGGAGGTGGCTTGTTCAATTTGTACCCGTCCATAAAACAGTTGGGCGACAGGGTTTTCCTCTGCCAAATGAAAGTTTGTTCTTGGAATATGGTGAAGGCAATACAGGCAGATAAATTTCTCCTGTTCAATAAGTTTATCGCCACAGACAACACATAGCCTGGGGAAAAGGAGTTCAGTCAGATAGAAAAGAAGACGTGACTTCATAGAACCTAATCAGAGTATTTATTTCCTGTGTGATTGATGTATAGAAAGTTAGTGAAAATATCTGATTGTTAGTTGTTATTCTGAAGATAGTTTTCATCATCGAGCTTAAATTGGGTTATATTGGCCTGCGAGACCGGTTTCGGCAATCTAAACGGTGGAGCTGGCATTTTTATATTAAACCTTCATCTTTGAGGATTGAATTTATTTCTTTTTTGGATATGGAGGCTTGTTCGCTTTTATCGTAGATTGTTATCAGTGTGATGTTTTTTTGATTTTCAGAAATCAGAATTTCAAAACTAATAATACGAAAACCGCCGCTCTTTCCCTTGTTTTTCGATTTTACGGATAGCCTGTATTTGTATATGCCATTACCCATATCGGTTTTGGTAATTTGCGGCAATGCTTCCAGGAAATGTTTTAGATCGGCATCAATGGATAGAAATTTCTTCTTGTACCGCTTGAATTTTATTTCGAATATTTGGGTGTAAAATATGGAAATATTCATTCAAAAAGCTCATTGATCGGTTTAACCTTCTCTTGTTTCAACTCATGGATTCCTCTTTTTACTTCGGTGTAGGTCATTGATTTTTGAATCTGTACGTCTCCATCGTTGACCATGTCTTTAATAAGGCTTAAAAGCTGTTTTGCCTTTTCCGACTGTGTATTGACTTTCAGTGTAATGATTTCCATTTTGTTGCATTTTTATTATCACAAAGTTAATGCTTTTTTAGCACAATGCTTTTTCCTCTATATTTTTTCAACCCAATGGAGTTTAAGGTGAAGTAGGTTTATGGGGATCACATGATATTGTTGTGGGGAAAGCAAAGTCAAAGGTGAGTTTTAAAAAATCTTACTTTTATATAAAATAATAGTAACCAGGCAATGCCCTCCAGATCCTAATCTTATCTATCTTATAATTACTGGTTTTCCTAAATGAGTGATGAAAACAAAATGGGTGTAAAGATTATTGATTTTATTTTCATAAGATACATAAGATTAAGGTTAGGGGGCTGATCCTAGTTACTAAGATTCTTTCAAAAATGTAAGATTTATTTAGAAAAACCATACTTGAATATTGATTTTGAAAACAATTCCCCTCAACAATGTCATGTGCTCCGCATCTTCCGCAACTTCCGCAGTTTATAGAATTGCGGAAGTCAAGGAAGCTACAATTCTAAACTGTTATTGAGTCATCCTGAATCTTCTATTTTTTAGGCGTTATTCCGAATGTAAACCCAGCTTTGACCCTGTCGATCAGTTCGGGCAGGATGTCCTGGTATTCGCCCACGATACCGAAGTCAGCATTGTGGAAGATGTTTGCCTTGGGGTTATGGTCGATGGCGATAATTTTCTCGGATTCTTTCATTCCGGCGATATGCTGGATAGCTCCCGAAATGCCCACGGCGATGTAGAGTTTGGGACGGATGGTTTTACCGGTTTGTCCCACCTGTCGGGCGTATTCGACCACCCCTTCGTCAACCACAGGACGGCTGCAGGCCCATTCGGCATTGATTCCCTGACTGTTTAAGGCATCGGACAGTCCTTTGATCAGAGCCAGGCTATCGGCAGTGGTACCTCTTCCACCGGAAACGATGATGTCGGCTTCGAACAGATTCTGCAGACCTCCTCCACCCCTTACGGTCTTTAGAATTTCGACCACAAAGTCCTTTTCCTTTAACACAGGCTTGAAGGTTGAGACCAGACCTACGCGATTTTCGATCCGTTTAGGTACTTCGAAGGTACCGGCACGGGCAGTAGAGATCTGTGGACAGACAAAGCCAAGAATGGTGGCCAGTTTACTTTCGCCATAGGTAGGACGACGGGATTCGAGAATAGGGGTATAGATTACCTTTTCTTTGCGGTCGATGTATTCACCGATCTCGAGACCTGTGCAGTCGGCAGTCACACCGCTATCGGTTTTCATTCCTATGCGCGGAGCTAACTCACGTCCGGAGGTAGTAGCGGCAAAGAGGGCAATTTCGGGTTTACGGGCCTTGATGACCTGCTCGAAGATGGACGAGAAGGGAAGAACAAGGTATTCTTCCAGCTTGTCGTCCTCGACCACGATCACTTCATCTGAACCATGTTCAATCATGATTTGGGCAAGGTGAGCTACTTTTTTACCGATCATCAGGGTCATCACTTTGGTCCCTTCGCCTAACTGCGTGGCCAGTTTACGGGCAGGAGTGAGCAATTCGAGAGATGGCCTTGAGACTGTTCCGTTGGTTATTTCGGCCCAGGTAAGGATTCCCCTGGAGCCCTCCCTGAAATCCTTTTCAGGAAAATCGGGACGTTCGGTTTCTTTTTTAGCGACATCTTCCTTCTTGACCATCACATTACCGCCCTTTTTCAGGTTAGCAATCAGGCTGTCGACCAGTGTAGCTTCATTGTGCCCTTCGGATAGGATGATGGGGGGACGTTCGCTGACTATGTTCACCACTTTGGCTACGATTGTAGGCGATCCGTTGATACCTATCTTCTCTGTTCCCAGTCCGATATCGTCGATACCAAAGGTTGTAATCTTCAGGTGACGCGCACGAATGGCTCCGCTTAAGGATGGTTTGCGGGGAGGAATTCCGGTTGGAGTCAATGAAATCATACAAGGCATGGGCAGTTTCATCATCTGGTATCCGCCTTCGATGATCCGTTTAGCAATTACATTCCCTTCGCCGTCGGAATTCACACTTTCGACAAAGGTGGCCTGAGGTATTCCAAGATTTTCGGCTACCTGTGAGGGTACGTGAGCAGTATCACCATCGCTGGTTTGCCTACCAGCCAAAACAATATAGGGTTCTTTTGAATCTTTGGTAAAGCCCAGGTGACGGAGCATGGTTGCAATAGCCAGGCCTGTGGCATAAGTGTCGCTGCCGCCCAGTTTACGGTCGGATAACAGGTAGGCCTCATCATAGCCCATTGATATGGCGGTGCGAAGCGCCACATCGAAGGAGCTTGGACCCATAGAACATACGATTAGCCGTGCATTGGGATTCTGCTTTTTAAGCTGCAGGCCTGCTTCGAGACCGAAGGTGCAGTCGATATTTATAATTGATTTCGCTTTGGTACGATCCATCAACCCGTCTTCACCCATACGCATTTCGCTGGGCAGGGGTACTTGTTTGATTAAACTTATAATTGTAAGAGCCATCTTTGCCGTTTCTTTTAAGGTTTACATGTTTTGAAAATCAGGACCGTTGCCCCCGTTGGGAACTACCCAGGTAATGCGGTCGCCGGGAGACTTGATGTCGCAGGTTTTGCAGTGCATGCAATTCTCGGCATGAATGCGAAGCTCTTTCTTCCCGTCTTTGTTGATGTGGAGTTCGTAGACCTCAGACGAACAGAAGAACTGCTCGGGCGCACCGTATTGTTCAATGTTAATGGCATTGAATTTTGCCCAGTCTTTGATGTGTAGATGCACCACCTGCTGTTCGTCGTGATAGACTCCTGAGTGGTAAATATCGGTGGCCTTATCGAATGTGAGGACCTTGTCGAATTCCAGTTTGCCCTTAAAGCGCTCTTTGAATGGTTTCTTTTTGTACTCGCTCACCTTTTGCGTTGTCAGATAATCAGCTTTAGACCTGAGTCTGCCCAGGAAACCTGCCCCGCCGGTGATGAGTTGAGTCCCGAATTGTATTCCTCCAAGGAAGAGCCCATGCTCAAATCCTTGTCTGAAGTTGCGTACCGGATACATGTCTTTATATATTAAGCTATTGTTTACCAGGGTCTCATATTGCTGAAGGCTTTTTTCTGAAGTGTCATTACTGGCCAGAGCATTGGCGGCGGCTTGTGCGGCCAGCATACCTGACTTAATGGCCAGATGCACCCCTTTTAAGGCAGGCATAGTGAGAAAACCTGCACTGTCACCGACGATAAGAGCATTGTCGACATAGAGCTTCGGAATGGCATAATAGCCTCCCTCGGGCAGGGTCTTGGCACCATATTCAACCAATTTACCGCCCTTTAGTATCCTTGACACAAATTCGGTGGTTTTCCATACCTGCATGGCATCGTGAACGTCGAAGGAAGGATCTTTATAATCGAGGCCAACCACCAGACCAATTGCTACCTTGTTGTCGTGTAATCCGTAGATGAAGCCTCCCCCAAATTCATCGTTGTTGAGAGGATAACCCATCGTATGGTAAATCTGACCAGCTTTAATGTTTCCTTTTGGGACTGACCAGACTTCCTTGCAACCTAAGGAGTAAACCTGCTCATTTTTACCTTTGGTCAGGTCAAACTTATGGATGAGCATCTTGGTCAGGCTGCCCCTTGTACCTTCGGCAAATATGGTTATTTTGGCTTCAACCCGTGTACCTGCCTGAAAATTCTCCATTTGATTGCCATTGTGATCTATACCTGTGTCCTTGGTCTTGGCGCCAACGACCTTTCCGTCGCGGTAGAGTATTTCGTCAACAGCAAAGCCAGGATAGATCTCCACCCCTTTTTCTTCAGCTTTGACGGCCAAATACCTGCAGAGCTGACCCAACGAGGCGGTGTAATTATCCTTGTTGTTCATATAGGGGATATGGAAGGGCAGTGTGAAGTGCCTCTTTTCGCTCAGCAATACGGTGTGGTCCCTGGTTACTTTTGCATTGAAAGGGATCTCAGAGAACTCCACATCGGGCAGCAATTCCTTAAAAACATCAGTCTTTATGACTGCCCCTGACAATATATGAGCACCGATTGAACTTCCTTTTTCGATCAGCATAATTTTTTGGCTTTGGCCATTTTTCTTCAAAGTATCCGCCAAATGAATTGCAGCAGCCAGACCGGATGGTCCGCCTCCGATAATCAACACATCCGTTGACACTGTATCAACCTTACTCATCTTAAGTCCTCCTATATAATTTTGTTGATTTCTAAAAATCAATGGTTTTAGAAACTAAATATGATGTGCGAATTTACTAAATTGTAGTATGCCAACGACGAAAAACAACTGTAGTCTGATATATGTCATCTGTTCAGGCGGATTCTACCATATTGTCACCGTTATGCGGCTTCGATGCTTCTGTTTTTTGATCAGCATAATTTGGTCTTTTAGGTGCGTAGCACTGATAGTATGGTAGTATTGCATTGACCTTCTTTTTTTAGCAGCGTAGCGGTGACACTTATTCCCGGAAAATGTATAATAAATTCATTCAATTTAATGGTGTGTCACTGCTAGTCGGATCTGATTAAGCATCTAATACATATTCCACCATACTGTCACCGCTACGCGGCTGCGATGGATCATTGTTTTCATGTTACTACCATAATGCCACCGCTATGCGGATCAGAGATATCTATTTTTCGATCAGTTAAATTTGGTCTTTTAGGTGCGTAGCATAGATAGTATGGTAGTATTGCATTGTCAACCTCGTTTTTAGCCGCATAGCGGTGACAGATATTCACAGATAACTTACAATAAATTCATCCAATTTTCGTAAATTTAATCTTTAGCTTTAATTCACATCATTATGGCAAATACTTATACTCAGCTCAATGTTCAAACTGTTTTTGCAGTTAAGGGAAGGGAGAATATTCTCTCCTCGCATTTTAGAACTCAATTATTTGAATACATTACTGGCATTTTGAGAAAAAGCAATCAATTTCCATTAGCCATAAATGGTTACCAGGATCATGTTCATATATTCTTTGAACTTAATCCTGACAGTTCATTGGCTAGTGTGTTGGAGTTAGTGAAATCCAACTCTTCCAAATGGATAAATTCTAATCATCTTGTTATGGGCCGGTTTGAATGGCAACGAGGCTATAGTGGATTCACATACTCCAGAAGTCAAAGAAATAATGTCATACAATACATTTTGAATCAAGAAAATCATCATAAATCACAAACCTTCAGGGAAGAATATCTGGAGATATTGAGAAAGTTTGAAATGGAATATGATGAACGATATATTTTTGAGTTCTATGATTGAATTTGAATCCCGTGTCACCGCTACGCGGCTTGGATTCAGCATCTAATACAGATTCTACCATACTGTCAGTGCTACGCACCTAAAGAGTTATGTTATGGTGATCGTTTGTCATATCTATATTGCCAGAAGCTTCAGAGCCGCGTAGCGATGATAAACAATAATTGCATTTTCTTTGATCTATTCCTCTTCTTCTAATTTTGAATATTTTCTTTTCAGGAAGAAATAAACTGGTATTCCCAGAAGGATCAGAATCACGCCAATGCCTGCCTCGCGTGGACGGGTTACAATGGTATTGATGAACAGTCCGATACAAAATAGGATAAAGATGGCAGGTACGTATGGATATCCCCAGACTTTGTAAGGACGGTGGGCATCAGGCATCTTGCGGCGCAGTATGAATACTCCCAGCGTGGTCGCTCCGTAAAAGATGAAGACGGCAAAGATGACCATGTCAGTCAACTGATCGAAGGTGCCTGACAGGACCAGTACCGAGGCCCATAAGCCTTGCCAAAGCAGTGAGTTCCCAGGGACGTTTGTATTATTGAGTTTACCGATGCCTGAAAAGAAAAGCCTTTCACGTGCCATGGCGTAATAGGGGCGTGCACCGGTGAGAATACTGGCATTGGTACATCCCAGCGTGGTGAGCAGTATCAGCAGGGAAATAAACAGCACCCCGCCTGTTCCCCAGAAGCTCCTGACTGCCTCTACTGCCGCAATCTGGTTGCCTGCCGCATGAATCTGTTCGAGTTGAGGAATGGACAGAAGTGTAAGGTAAGTCACATTTACAAGCAGATAGATGAAGATCACTACCAGGACACCCAACACGATTCCTTTGGGGATAGTGCTTTTTGCGTCCTTAACCTCACCGCCTATGAATCCGACAGATACCCAGCCCTGGTATGCCCAGAAGGCAGCAAGCATGGCCGTATAGAAGGATGAGAGGGTAACTGCTCCGCTGGTCAGATCGCTGACAACCATATGATTTGCAGGTTGCCCTGTATTGGAAGTCAGTCCGAATACGACAATCACTCCCAGACCAACGAATACCATCAGCATAATGGCTTTACTGGTTCCTGCTCCGCTCTTTAGACCTGAGATGTTAAGGCCTGTCAGGAGTAAGATCAACAGGATGGCTGCCAGCTTGACTCCGAAATCCTGGAAGGGGAAGAAGATGCCTCCAATTGAAAAATGCGCCAAAGAGGTAAACATTTCGGGTAAGGGAATGATGCTGTTCAGCGATTGGGCAAAGACATAGGCAAGGGAGGATATGGTGGCCGTCTGGATGATTGTAAATAGTGACCAGCCATATAGAAAGGCGAAAAAACGGTTATAAATCCGCTTTAAATAGACAAACTCACCCCCGGTGTCCGCAAGTAAGCCTGCGACCTCTGCATTGCTCAGAGCCCCGAAAAGGGTGATGATTCCCCCAACAATCCAGGCCATCAGGATCCATACCGAAGAATGAAGTTCTGCCGCCATTGGTGCGATCTTCTTATAGACTCCCGACCCGATGATGTTTGCAACCACAAATATGATGACATAGCCTAAACCGAGCGTTCGGACCAATTTCCTTTGATTACCCATAGCTGAAGCCTTAGCGAATAAATGAGGGTTCTAAATTAGTAAATAAGTTGAGTTTTTGAGGATGATGAATGGGACTCTGCAACCGGGACTTCAATTTTCCAGAGTTTACTTTAATGAATCTGGAAAGACAGAATGCTACAAAACATTAAATGCAGGATGATTAATCCATTATGCCACCCAAGGCATTGAGGTGTGTTTTAAGGGCTTCCAGCCATTAAGGAGAACAGTGTGACGGAAAACAAATAAATGTCATAGGTGATGTCTGTGTGTTCAAATAACAGCACTTCATTTTCAGTAACTTAAATTGAATAATTTAATGAAATAAATATGCTTAATAAAGACAAATAACATAAATGTACTATACCTTTGGGGGTGGATAGTAGTTACAGGTCATTTTAACTCCTGCTACTTGAAACAATAGTGGCTCTTGACAAAGGGTTCAATATGACTGTTTTCGCATTCCTTGTTAGCAGCAATAAATTCACTTAAAATGAAAGCAATATTATTTTATATCCTTATCCTTCTACTGTTTTCTTACTCTTGCAAAAAAGAAGAATATAGGGAACCAGTCTATGCGGGTATTTATGATTCAACTTTTACCTTGCATGAATTCTCTCCACCGCTTAAAGTAAATTTAAAATTGGATACGCTAAACAATTTTTACTTCGGGGCTGACTCCATGGATATTAATCTGGATGGAAAATTTGATCTCATTATTAAACAAAGATTGTATTTGGATAAGATTCAACCAATTCAATTAACAGATGATGACAATCCATATTGCTTATTAAAATTTAAAAATGGCTTGGAATTTTCAACAATAATTGAATATATCATTCGGGGTCAAGGAGATGTTGGTCATAAAATTGGTATTGATCCTATCAGTACTTATCACAGAATTGACAATATATCTGATTGGTCAGGTAATGTAACAAGTGCAGCAATGTGGCTTGAGCCAGCTTCAAATTATTATAATTCCAATGGCAGTTGGTACGATTTTACCAATACTGAAAAGTATATTGGTATCAGAATGAAAATTAATTCACAGTACAAATATGGCTGGATTAGAGTAAATGAGATTTCACGTGAGAATATCTCATTCATAAGTTATGCAATAGAAAAATAAACATATCTAAGAAAAATGGGACAGATTTACATTTTATGGATCATGTGTCACAATAAAAACTAATCTATTATGAGAAGTGTATTAAATGTGTTGTTAATATTCGCAATTGTTATAATCGTAAATTCTTGTAAGAAAGATTCTCCGAATCCGGCAATTATCGATCAAACTAAGGATTTCTTAAATGAAGTAAGGGTTGACAGGGTTGACCGGGCCTCTGACTATTTTATTCGCGGAGAGTTTGATGATAAATTAATATATTTCCCATCAACTTCAGCTTCACAATCGACTGATGACACCGGTTTGAATACTCAATTTGTGAATAATTCGATTGGAATGGACCAAATTAACTTAGTTCGTCAGAATAGAACGAACTCTATTCAGATTGCTATTTATTTTCAACATTCAAATATTTTCAACAGACAATTCCCATACTTTGTTCCTGCTGGAGATGGTGAATTTGCTGAGATAGAATTAATAGATCTGAAGAAATTGTGGAGTGCGCCACAAGGATCTTCTCAAAATGACTATACCTTTTGGAACACTACTTATAGGGCTCTTAAAATTGAGGTGTCAAGTCTTGTAGATAGCACTATGGAAGGAACATTTGAAGGTTATCTGACATTAAACACCGGCTCAACTATTATCGTTAAAAATGGATACTTCCGTATTAAAATAAAAGTTGTCGACACAAAATAATTAGGAATTATATACAATATCAATCTATCCTGTAAGGCCGATTTGGTTGCTTGGTTGAAAGAAAAATATCCCCAATAGCAGTCGGACTGAAAATAAACACTTATCCAGAAATTTATCCGTAAAATTCCTCCGTCCACTTATCGCTTCAGTCAGAAACTTAGGCTTTGAACGCTAATTCTGAAATTATTCAGCTTTTGCATACTTATTTATAATGCTTAATTTGAGGTAATTCGCCTAAATTTTAGTATATTTATATAGGATAGACCCTAAACCGGAAGATGAAGTATGTTGAATTGGATTTACTGTAAAGAATAAGTAGCTGAGAACCCTTCCTGCCCGGTTTGATCTGATCTTCTGGTAATGCTGTTTAGAGAGATTTCTGGATAATGATTTGTGTTGATAATGTAATCCGAAAGGTGAAGTATTAAATAACATATTTTATTAATCTTAACTACAACGGTATGAAAAAGCTAAAAGTTTTTGCATTCACGGTCCTGATCCTTTTGGGCTCATCCTGTAAAAAAGACCTGGTGATCGAACATCCTGCTCAGACAAATGATCAGGAGATTAGCTTAAAATCTGCGATGCTGATGATGAAGATCGCGGTCATGTCAGATATCCACTTTCTTGATCCATCTCTGTTAACGAATGGTGCAGCACAGGGAACTGCTTTTCAGACCTATCTGAATTATGATCCTAAGCTAATCGAGTTCAGCGGGCCTATTTTAAAGAAAGCAATCGCTGAAATTGTTGCTTCAAAGCCTGACATCCTTCTTATTCCGGGCGACTTAACCAAAGATGGAGAGAAGGTTAGCCATAAGTCGGTGGCGAAATTTCTGAAACAGATTTCCGGTGAAGGGATAAAAGTATTTGTGATCCCCGGTAACCACGATGTCAACAATCCTGAAGCAGTGTCCTATGATGGCAACAATTCTTCACCAGCACCTTCCATTTCTGCCAGTGATTTTGCAAATATCTATGCGGATTTTGGATATAAGACTGCTATTTCAAGAGACGTTAATTCATTGAGTTATGTCTGTCAGCCCTACAACAAACTATGGATTCTTGGAATCGATGATTGTAAATATGATCAAAACACAAGCCTGGCCATTGTAGGCGGAGTAATTAAAGATGGGACGATGAAGTGGATTCAGGACCAATTAGCCAAAGCGAAGAAAAATAACATCACTGTTTTGGCTATGATGCATCATGGTATAGTGGAACATTATACAGGACAGACTTCTCTTGATCCGGGTTATGTTACCGACAACTGGGAAACCAATGCAGATGCCCTGATTGATGCCGGTTTGAGGGTCATGTTTACGGGTCACTATCACGCCAATGATATTACCTCGCGGACAAAAGGGAGCAATGTTTTGTTTGATGTCGAGACGGGTTCACTGGTTACACCACCAAGCCCTTTCCGTCTGATCAGCTTGGATCCTAACAACATGTATATTAATACAAAACATATTACCTCCATAGCTGCCGCTTTGCCTGGGGGACTTGATTTTGTAACCTATTCAAATATGTTTTTATCCGGACACCTTGATGGTATTTTTAGCTATATGCTGCAATCTCCTCCTTATAATGTTCCGTCAGCATATATTGGCAGTATAGCCCCTCTATTCAGAAATGCCATGATGGCTCATTATGCAGGGGATGAACACATCACTCCGGCAGAACAGGCAAGCGATGATTATGTTGCCGGTTTATCGCCGCAATTGGGAATGGCCTTACACAATCTATGGACCGATTTGCCCCCGTCGGATAATAAATATACGATTGATATGAGAAAAAAACTGAAATAGCCTGTTGCTTTCGTAAACTTACATTGATTTTAATATACTGACCCATTTAGAAGAGTTAAGAGTTAATAAGAACCTCAATGGGTCAGTATATATTATTCACAAGAAACAGAAAACTTACTGGGTTAAAAATCAGGTATAACCTTCATCTGTTTTTTATCTTTGACATAAGCTTTATGACCTTATACAGATCTATTCTTCTGTTTTTTCCCTGGTTCTGCTGACAAACTCATAATATTCAGTGTTTCAGTAAAATGACTGCATTAAACTTATATTAAGTGCAAGGAAATCTGAAATGAAACTTCAATCCCAAGGCCTCGGGATGCACCGAACTCGTGTCGTGTGCTATGCCAAAATACTTCTTCCCCAAAATGTAAAGCGCTTCTGCCCTGTTATGTTGCTTTCATTGAGCATTTGCCCCTTTAAATTATTAGAAGATTATTCGAAGGTTATTAGAAGATTATTCGAAGATGGTTCAATTATATTCTAATAATCATCGAATAGGTTTCTAATAACTTTTGAATAAGTTTCCAATAATTTAAAAGCCTGATAGATGGCCGGTAAAGGAGAGAACCAATTAATACCTTAAGCTTGAACAGACAATGGTTTTTTGAATCATTACAAGGACAGGACGGAATCTGATTCACAAATTTCGGGAAATAGGAAAAAGAAGCTGTCCTCAAAGTCAAAAGAACAATTTATAAGTCAGGACGTGAGAAAGCCAAATTCAAAGCAGTCAACATCTAATCCATTATTTCGGTCCTGGATTGAAATTCCAGGTTTTAATACTGCTATAATTGTAACTATTTGGATTCCTCCGGTTTTTCAGCAGACCCTAAATAGAGATCAGTTAACTATACACATGAAATGCCATATCCGTTTCGGTTGAAACGACTGGGCTAACGGCTCCGGGTATGCAAACTTAAGAGTTCACGGGTGGTTTTCTGGGCAAGGTCAGAACAGACATGAGTGGAAACCCATTGGACAGTTTTAGTTCTTGTAAATTATATTGTAAATCAATGCCGAAAAAGATGTTAAATTGCAATTATTAATATAATTTTAGAACATAGAATCTGAGAGGGAAATTACCATAATCCAATAGTCCATGAAGCCGCTAAGAAATCTGCTGTCTTTAATTCTTGCTTGCATTAGTTTGACCGCCTGTGTTACTACCTTTGAGACACGGACTACCCAGATTGAGATCATGAAGCCGGGGATCTTTAACTTTCCTGAAAACATTAAGACGGTTGCCTTGATAAATAGTGTTCCGTACGATCAGATAAATCAGCCTTTTCAGTATATCCGTCACTTTGTGTATTCAACGGATGTTTTCTTTTATCAGGAATCACAAGGTACTGAATTTGACCCAACCATTAAATATAAGGATTTATCGAATACCTGTTTGGATGCTTTAGCCTGGACCTTAAAAAAAGATGGATATTTTAGCAATGTGATTAATTATCACGATAGTTTAAGCCAGATCTCTCAGTCAAATCATGATCTGTTTAGTCCTGACCGATTGTTTCAAAGGACTAAGTCAGACCTTTGTATTATTCTGGATCAGTTCAGTTTTAATGTTGAAAAGTTAAAAGATAATGGAATTGTAACGAACTGCGCATCTCTTTCGTGGACCATCGCCTATCGGAATGATACCTCTGCCTATACCTATAAACAAATTGATACCCTGACCTTTACAGCCGAAGATTTTCCCCGTGAATTAACTGATAATATGAAAATCAAAATGGCAGTAAACAATTCAGCTACCTTCTTCGGACAAACATTGTGTTCAAAGATCATCCCGGCTTGGATCCCGGTTGAACGCATGTATTACACCTCTCTCGACAAAGATATGCGTCATGCTGAAAAGTATGTTATGAGCAATGAGTGGCCTAAAGCTGCTGAACTCTGGAGTAAGCAAACAGAGAGTAAAAATCCACGGATAGTTGCAAAGGCCTCCTACAATATGGCCCTTGCCAGCGAGATGGAGGGTAACCCGGATGAGGCTATCAACTGGCTGCTTAAATCCTACTCCATTGTGAAGAAAAACAATAAAGATCATAAGGAGAGTTGCCAGCAGTACATTAATATTTTAACCCTGCGGAAAAAGGAAATCGAGAAGCTAAACCTGCAAGTCAGGAAATAATCAGTGAATTGGTAATATTTATGTGTTCAGAATTGAATACAAATTTCACTAATTGGGACGAATTAATACGAAGGGAAGAAGTTGCACAAAACGTAAATATTTTAAAATGGGAATGTGAGATTGAAAATAAATTAGGCTGACAAAATAATTAAGTCAAAATACATTAGCCTGGTTTTAAGTTGATCGTCATACGACATACCCATGTATTCCTTTTCCTGTTCTTCGGTACTAAAAAGAAATTCAAAATCATTATGCTTATAGTATTGAATGGGAATTGTTTCATTATAAGCATCGACTACCATAAACCGGCAGCCAGTTTTGTTGTTGGGGTCAATAAACCAGGATTTAATAAAATCCATTAATTCCTTACCTATTCCAACACCTTTAAAGTTCTGATTAACTCCTAACCTGCCAATAAGTACCGCAGGATAGCTTCTGAATTGTTTTTGTCTTGGAATGGATTTTATCAGCTTTTTCTTTCGATTATTTGGAAGGGAATTTACTTTTATACTATCATTCGAAATCGTAAAGGCACATACAATAATAAAAGGATCAGCATCTAACCGGAAACAATAACTTTTACCCAAAAGTTCTTTTGAATAGGCAATGCAATCGTGGGAAAAGAAATCATTCAGGTCATGATGACCACAATCAAATATACTACTTGACTTCAGTACTTCCTCATCAAGTACTGAAAACGTGCATCTCTCAGCTAAGAAGCTCAAAATATCGGAATATTAATGACGCTTAGCTTTTTCCAAAATTGCATTGGAAGACACTACCTGCCTACTGAAATCAACAGTAGCACGCTTTTTAGATTTAGCTTCCGCTTTTCTGATAAAAGCTTTGGCATCCCTGCTTTCAAGGGTCGGAATACTTTTTATTGCAATTGCCATGATTCAAATGATTTATCCTACAAAGGAACAAAATTCATACCAAGAAACAAGAGTTTATCTATATACGAATTACACGAATTAGGACGAATTACACAAATTGCGGATTACACGGATATCTTCGATCTGCAAAGGTAAAGTGCCAAGAAACCCACATACGAATCTTCCAACTGAATAATGAAAAACAATTCCCGACTTGGATCAATTTAATAATTTCACTGCTCTAATCTTATCTGTAGATATATCAGGATTTAAATCACTTTATTAGTTTCAATGTCTTATTGTTTGTTGCAGAACCTGGCAATGTTGATTTTAGCTCCCTTTGAACCAAGTTTTTCAGCCTGTTTAAAATCAGGACACGCCTTATCAAATAATCCGAGATGACAGTAGGCAGATCCACGATTGTTGTACGTATTGGCATCTCCCGCATTTAATTCAATCACCCGGGTATAATCGGCAATGGCTTTATCATCCGACTTTAGAGAGAAGTAGGCATTTCCACGGCTGTAGTAGGCTATCGCATAATCGGGTTTTAATTCAATGGCTCTGGTATAATCCTTAATGGCTTCATCCAATGATCCCTGGTTATGGCAGGCCGCTCCAAGATTGTTATAGGCAAAAGCAGAATCAGGGTTTTTGGTGACGGCAGAGTTGTAATAATTCATCTTATCGGAATAGGCACGGGAATTGATAAAGGTGTAACAGGATAGAAATACAACCAGGGCTGCCATTAACCAGGGTCTCTTAATGTCCCCTTTTTCAAACCATTTCTTCGGAAGGCTGAAAAGTACAAATAAGACTATGCCGATCATGGGAAGAAAAAAACGGTGATCCAAATAATCTATTGCCTGATGTTTAAATACCATGGTTGGCAACAACAACAAGAGGAACCATGCGAAACAAAACAGTTTTTCCTTATTCGATCTTTCTTTATTCTTAAAAAACAGGATAATCAATAGAAAGATGATCCCTGACCCAATCAGGGTTTTAAACAAAGAAAAGCCTGGAATGGGGGCAATATCAAAGGGAATTAAAAACTTAGCCAGCGATTCGGGTATTGTCCTCAAATTCGATAAAACCGGTGCTAATCCAAACTTCTCGTTCTGGCCTAATACACCAAATACATCATCCTGTACTGAAAATTCCTTAAGTGCGTTTAGCCTTAACAAAAACCATAGAACTCCTGAAACACCATAAAACAGAATAGTTATAAGATATTTTTTCTCCAGGTGTTTGTCGGATGTTGAAACAAAATAATAGATCATGAAAAGGAAAGGCAAAAAAGCGGCAGTTTCTTTACAAAACAATGCCATTGTAAACGCAGCCCAATGCAGAACCAGGTATTTCGTCTGTTTCTTTTGGAGATAATCAGCAAGAAACAAAAATGACAATAAAGAGAACAGAGTCAGCAATAAATCTCCCCTGGCCGGTATCCAGGCTATGGTAGATACAAAAAGCGGGTGAGTACAATAAACCAATGTACTCAGCAAGGCTAACCGGACTGGTATTAAAAACCGCCTGAGCAAAAGATAAAGCAAACAGGCAATTAAACCCAACAACAGGATATTCGTAAAGTGATACATCCAGGTATTATTCCCTACTGATAATTGAATATCTATCATGTAAGACAATGTTTGGAGAGGGCGGTAGAAGTGCCCCTTATCAGCCAAAAATGCATCGGTCTGAAAGGCCTGAAGTGAATTTCCAAAATGTGAAAGGAAATCCATATGATTGGTGATAATCTTATTGTCATCAAAATAGGTCAGTCCAAATTTTAGTGTTTGAAGATAAAGAAATACAGGGATGCAAAAAACAAGAATTAGCGGAAGAATTGAACTTTTCTTATTTAAGATCGCACCAAAGGAAGACTCTTTGATTGTATTAGTTTTCGGTTGATGTTGAATCTTTTTCATCTTGGTTGCGGGCACTTGGAAAAGTTTAAAAATACAAATAAACTTTACATAGTGTTAAAACAATAAGTGTTATTTTTTCATGAGGTTTAAGTCTTATATACAATGCCTGCTGAGTGAAATCTTTCAGCAATAAGGTCGTCCGTAAAATTCTGATATCTTTGTTTTAAACAAAACTGCAGCTTAACTCGTAATGTGCAGTTAAATGCATTTCTTAATCGGATTCACCTTAAAATTCACAGATGAACAAATGAACAGGATCTTAATCATGATTGTATTGTTGACGCTTTGGATTTCGATGGATGTACAGGCTACCGAAAAACCCTGGTTGCGACCTGTTGTACAGGTAGCAGGGGAGGGGAGCATTGAAATTACAGGGAATGCAGCTTCTGCGGGTGTTTGGTTTCTGCGCTTCGGGAATCATTCTTATGAGCCTGACTGGTTGATTCTGGAAAAGAAGGAACAGGATCAATGGGTGAAAGTCGGTGATCAGAAATCAATAGTTATTGGAAGCCCATTGACTATTAATCTGTTTCAGAAACTGAAAGCTGTTCGCTGGATGATCCCTGAAAGCATTTATCAGATGGGAGTTAATTATCGGTTCAGGGTAGGCCGGAAAGGCGGAATTAACGGTCAACCTGACCGGGACGGATTCTGGGACCAGATCATCGTGGTGGAGGATTCGGTACTAAATACTGACCCTGTGATTCGGGGCAGTAAGCTTAATCTGATAGAATCGGGAAAATTTGGAGAGGCTTTACCTCCATACGTTCAAAAGATCAATAATACTCCCGAAGAGATAAAAACTCTGATGGAATCGTTGACTGACCCGGTAATGGAGATCTTTAAAACAACTCCCCAAAAGGAATTAAGCTGTGAAGAACTTGCATCGAAGGTTCTTCCTCTCGATTACCAAAAGATATTAATAGCAGGGGTCAACGATACTGATCCGGGGTTTGCCTATCAGAACGGGCAATGGTTTGTCACCTGGAGCGGGAGTGACCGCACGCAGGTAATGCCTGAATATTATAATCAGATCGACAGCTGGTTTGCTCCGGCCATTGGTATCGGGAAAAACATTATACGGCCTGCACCCTTATCGGCAAAGACTAGTTTTTACAAAGATCAGAACGGACATTATCTTCCCCTGTTAACGGTAGAATGGTCCTGTCCGTTAGCCAATAAGCAGGAGATTAAAATCACGCAACGAATGTTTGAAGAGGAGGTGGATGGAATTCCACAGGTGTTTGTCAGTCTGAAAATGGAGAATGCTCCTACGGGTGCACATTTTATCGTTGGTCACGGCATCCGGCCCAATATACATTTCTGGGATCATTATGGAAAGACGAATACACCTGTTCCCTTTTTCACTGCTCAGGATAAACCGACAAAGAGAGGTGATTTTGTGCTTCAGGATGAAATCAAATCGGTTGTTCTACGCGCCAATGTTCCTTTCCTGCTGATACATTCTGGAGTAACCGAAACGCTGCTTGATTTTGATACAGGATACCAGCAATTGTATTTAGCAGTTCCCCAAAGGAGGACCGATCAGTTGATTAACAGGGTTACACCTGAGGATTTCCTGAAGGCCTATAATAAGTTTGCAGGGAAGTGGAGCGTTTATCTTTCCAAAGGCGCTAAGGCTGAATTGCCTTCAGCTGAATGGAATCAGAAGATTGATTCATGGTTAAGCCAGGTCAATTCAATCACTAAAATACAATCCGGCGGACAGGAACAGCTGAGTTATGGCGCCTATCTCTATAAGGCTTTTTTTGGCATTGAAGAAGGTTGGCCAATCATGGCATTAGCCCAGTGGGGAAAAGCGGAGGAAGCGAAACAGGAGGCTGAGATCATACTTTCGAAAGGAAACCTGGATAAGAGCAATTATCATCATCAGTATCGCAATGGACTTTCTTCATGGTACGCTGCAACGGTAGCACAGTTAACCGGGGATAAGGAATGGCTGCGAAAGATTTCGCCAGCACTGGTATCGAACGGGAACTGGACTATACAGGCACGGAAGGAAAAGGATGCTGAACGCTCTGTCCTAGGCAAAGGGCTGTTGCCCAGCCATATTTACGGTGGAGATGTTTCGACTCCTGCCTATAGCCTTTATTCGAGTGCAACCTGCCTGAAGGGATTAACTGAAACTGCGGATGTCTTTAAGAAATCGAAGCTTCCTGAGTTACAGTCAGACGCTGCGGTTTTTGACAAAGAGGCCATGGATTTTCAGAAGCGGCTCATTGAAGTCTTTCATGAGGTTTTGAATACCCAATCCACTCCGGCCTTTTTACCGCTTGCCCTGGAGCTGGAGCATAAGGCAGACAACAACGAGAAAGCCTATAACCGTCTGACTGAAGATCACCTGGGTAATTACTGGAATCTATTCGCCCCGATGTTCCTGCATCTGGGTATTCTTCGGTTCAACGATCCTCAAAAGCCCAGTCAGTGGATAACGAATTACCTGGAGAACCATGGTGGGCTCTATGCAGGGCTTCCCCGTTTTTACAGTGGCCTTGATGCCGTTTATTCAATAGGGTACACCGATGAATTACTCGAACGCTCGAAGGTTGAATTGGCCAAAAGGAGCAAGGCTCTTGCTGCCCTTGAATCTTTCATGATTAATGCGTCGAGTTCGAACGGGAATACCATACCCGAAGTTTCAGGATTGTTCCCTGAACGCCTGAACCAGGCAGACTACGAAAGGGTGGTAAGGGAATCGCCATGGAATTTTGGGATGTATAATGTTGACCGATACCTGAAGGGCTATAATTCGTTTACAGAACCCCTTGGTGCGGGAGCCGGAGAAGGACTGCTACTCATTCGCAAAAGCCTGATTGACGAAATGAAGGATGAGAATGGTCTTCCTGACGGTGGGGTCTTTTTCATTTCGTCAGTTCCGGGAGAATGGCTCAAGGAAGGCAAAGAGATAAAACTTACCGGCTTTCCAACAGCCTACGGGACCTTTGATTTGCATGTGAAGTCCTACCTAACCAGCAAACGTCAGATCGAGGTGGAATATAAATATACCCCTGTTCTGGGAAAAGATCCCGTTACCGGCAAGGATCATTTGGCATGGGACACCCTTAACAAGATACTGATCCGGCTTGTGCCTTCACCGGAAGACCTTCAATTGATCAAGAAACTAAAGATCAAGGGACCGTTTGTGAGTCGGGATGAATGGACCATACAACTGCCCGTGAAGGAAGAAGGACATTTTATCGTAAAGTTCTGAAAGAAGATACGAATTACACGAATTACTTTAGCAGCATCCTTGCGGTTCTGCGGCTTTTTGGATCGACTTTACCTTCTCAATTGGGTTGGTTCTGTGTTTATATAATAAGGAGGATAATTACTTCAGGTAATTTATCGGGGAATAATAGTTCCGTTAATCAGGTTTTTAACTCCGATTATCTCGTCAATGCTCTCCCAAAAGGCAAAATGACCACGAAGTATATAATTTTCACGGACAATATTTGAGGCTTCTTCCAGCTTTGGAATCCAGTGCAAGGGTATAGTAATTATTCTATGATCAGACAGGTGAAATGATATTTCATCATCTGAAAATACAATACATTTAAAAGTTGGCATTTCAGAAAAATCAGTAGAAAAGTTACTTCTTTTTGTATTCTTTTTTATTTGTGTCTTTACAGTGCTCATCCCAAGATTGTTTTATAAGTTGAAAATTCTCGATGACAATTCTCCTTAATTTCAGAAGTTCAGTTTTAGAAAATCCATTGTTGTCAGCCAGTATTATTATTTCTTCCTCTTTTAACCAATATTTACATTCCTTTCGCCCATCAACTATGTGAATGTGCATAGGTTCTCCGCAGTCATAACTAGTAAAGAAAAAAATAATTGAGCCAATTTTAAGAACTGTAGGCATTCTTGTTTAATCTTGAATCAAAGTTACAAAACTTAAATGCAAACACCAATTTCTGATTTACTTTAGTAGCATCCTTGCGGTTCTGCGGCTTTTCTGTTCCACATAAACTCTTCGACCGGCAGTAATCTGGCTTACCAGTTCAGGCGTGTAATAACGAATGGTCACCAGATCGAGACCGATGTTGTATTTTACCTCAAATTTTTGCTGCAACTGGCTGATCAGGTTCTCGATTCCCTGTTCAGGTTCATCAAAGGCAAGAGAAAGGTCAAGGGCAGATTGCTGCAGAAGGCCAACTTTCAAACGGTATTTGGCAAACAAACTAAAAACATCCGAGACACTGTTGATGCTGATGAATGAAAAGTCGTTAGGCGTAAGCGTGATCAGCGCCATATTGTTTTTCATGATGATCACCGGAACCAGGTTGAGAGGATGTTCAACGGCATGAATGATTGTTCCTTCCTTTTCAGGTTCCAGGAATGACTTGACAAACAATGGAATATTCTTGTTCTGAAGTGGTTTGATTGTTTTGGGATGTATCACCTTGGCTCCGGAGTATGATAATTCGATGGCTTCCTTATAGGACAATTCGTCCAGCTTCTGTGTATCGGTAAAAAAATCAGGATCGGCATTCAGTATTCCGGGTACATTTTTCCAGATGATCACCTCTTCAGCATCAAGCAAATTAGCCAGCACGGCAGCAGTATAATCAGAGCCCTCTCGTCCAAGCGTAGTGGTTTGATTGGTAAGTGTTCCCCCTATAAACCCCTGGGTGATGTATAGATCATCCGATTCGAAAGTAAACTGACGTTTGGCAAGGCGCACCGAGAGTTCCCAGTTAATGTTGGCTTCGCGAAACTGATCGTCCGTCTTTAGGCAGTTACGTATGTCTACCCAATGGTTTTTTGTTCCTGTTTTATTAAAGTACAGGCTAATAATCTGGGTCGAAATCAATTCACCGAAAGCCACAAGCTGGTCGTATTCATAGTCAAAGTTCATCGATCGGTCGGCTTTCAGACGGTTAGTGATCAACGTAAACAACCTTTCCACTTCGGGAAGCAGAATGGGTTCGCCCCATAGGTCGGCAATGATCTGATCATGATATTCTTTTATTTCAAGGAGGGAGGTCCACATCTCCGGGTCCTGGTTATAATATCTCCGGGCTAAAATTTCGAGGGCATTCGTTATTTTACCCATGGCTGAAATCACCAGAACCTTATTCCCCGGATACATTTGCAGGATATTCACTGAATTACGTATCGCCTGGGCGGATTGAACGGAGACACCTCCAAATTTGAAAACTTTCATACTTATCAGGATTAATAGACTGAACAAAAATAAAAATTTGTATCAGTCAAACGGTCTAATCCTGAAAGTAATTGTATCGATTTTTCAGAAAGAAGAATTATTTCCTTAATGTCTTCGTGACCTTGTGTTGAAAGGATTACCCGATTGTCTTCATAAAACCCGGAGCTTTGCGATGTTTTGTGGCCTGTTCATAGGCATAGGCCAGTTTGATCAGTGTTGGTTCGCTCCATGCACGCCCAAAGAAGGAAATGCCAACAGGCAATCCATGCACAAATCCGGAGGGAACGGTAATAGCAGGATAACCTGCAATAGCAGCAGGTTCTGAACTTCCTCCGCCAAAATGATCACCGTTTACAGGATCGATCGTCCATGCCGGGCCATTGGTTGGGGCAATCAATGCATCAAGCTGGTGCTGATCCATGATAAAATCAATTCCCTTTTCGCGGGTAAGTTCTTTTACTCTTGAGAGCGCTTTAAGATAGACCGGATCGTTTAGTCCGTTAGTTTTCTCGGTGTCTTCAAATGTTTCCTGGCCAAACCATTGCAATTCGGTGTCTGCATTCTTTTTATTGAATTCAATCAAATCGGTTAAGGTCTGAACCTTTAAGCCTGTACGGGTTTTCAGGTAAGCATTTAGATCAACCTTAAACTCAGAGATTAGTACCTGCAATTCAAGATTGCCCCATTCAGCGCGATTATCAAACTTCAGATTCTCAATAATCACTGCTCCGTTATTCTTTAAAGTTTGGATCGCATCATTCATCAGTTTGTCCACTTCAGTATGGAAGCCAAAGAAATCGGAAGCAATACCTATCCGGGCATTTTTCAATCCATAGGCATCTAAGAACTTTGTGTAATCGTCAACTATCTTCCCGTTTCCTGAATCTTTTTCAGCCAATAGCCCTAACATAATGGCAGCATCAGTAACTGATCGAGCCATCGGTCCAGCTGTATCCTGACTGTGTGATATTGGAATAATCCCATCCCCGCTCCACAATCCAACGGTAGGTTTGATTCCCACAATTCCATTTATACCCGATGGGCATACAATTGATCCATCGGTTTCAGTGCCTATCCCCAAGGCACACAAATTGGCCGAAACAGCCACCCCTGTTCCTGAACTCGAACCGCAGGGACTTCGGTCGATACAATAGGCATTTCGAACCTGTCCTCCCCTTCCACTCCATCCGCTGGAGGATCTGGTTGAACGGAAATTGGCCCATTCACTTAGATTGGTTTTTCCCAATAGGACTGCCCCTGCATTACGCAATTTGCCAACGATAATTGCATCGTCAGGAGCCGGAGCGCCAATCAATGCATTCGATCCGGCAGTAGTTTGCATCTTATCTCCGGTATCGATATTATCTTTAATCAAAACAGGTATTCCATGCAAGGGACCACGAATCTTTCCTGACTTGCGTTCAACATCCATTTGCCGGGCAATTGCCAGAGCATCCGGATTTACTTCAATCACTGCACACAATTTCGGTCCCTTTTTGTCCAGCCCTTCAATACGACTAAGATATTTCCTTGTGATTTCTTCGGAAGTCAACACGCCTGAGCTCATCTTCTGCTGAAGATCAGCAATGGTAAGCTCATTCAGATCAAAGTCGGAATAATCGGGTGGGGTACTCGTTGAAATTGTGGAATGAACACAGGAACTCAAAGGGGCAAATGCCAGGCTTCCACTACCAATGGCAGCTGTTTTAAAGAAGTTACGTCGTTGCATAAATCGGGAATTGAAATTGAAACGACAAGTTAAGAAAAGCTTTTGTTAATTCAATATTAGAGTAATAGAAAAGTGGCCCTGGAAATTAATGCAGGGTGACTTTTTACACAATCATTTAGAACTTGATTTCAGCACCACTTGAGAAAAGTTGTTTTTTAGACTGGCTTTCTTTCTGGGTATTTGACAAGTTCTGTTTCTAATTCAATTGCAAGTCTTTTTAGTTCATTGCTATCAGCTATGCAGTCAACAAAATACTCGTTATCATCTTTTGCTGATTTTGGCCCTGATTCGAGATTGAATTTTATTCTAAACTTCTTTAGTGACTTATTTAAGTTATCAAGCAATTCAAAAGATAAATTGGGTTCTGTAAAACTCAGGTCTAAATATTCTGGTTTCTCATCATTTGAAAGCTTAATAAACCAATTTATCAATACTTGAACCTCCCAGGTTGTAAGTGAGGCGTCAACAGTCTGCCAATTACCATTATTACTTATGACATTCAAATAAATGTTTAACCAATTGCTATCCCAATCACCTTCATTGTTGCCAGGATATTGATAATTAGTAATTCTTAATTCAACGATTTGATTGTCTATGCCATTAAATGTCATTATTGTTCATATTTAAGCTACAAATAATTTACCGGTTCTTGTATTGCTTATCGTAATATCTTTGGTAGTCTCCGCTGGTAACGTTTTCCATCCATTCGGTGTTTGCAAGATACCAATCGATTGTTTTCTCTATACCTTCCTCAAATTGAAGGCTTGGCACCCAGTAGAGTTCCTTCTGTAGTTTGGTTGAATCGATAGCATAACGCAGATCGTGTCCGGCGCGGTCTTTCACATAAGTGATCAGTTTTTCTGAGGTTCCCTGTACACGTCCAAGTTTGCGATCCATAATACGGCACATAACTTTAATCAGATCGATGTTTGTCCATTCGTTGTGTCCACCAATGTTGTAGGTGTCTCCGTCTTTGCCCTGATGAAAAATCAGATCAATAGCCCTTGCATGATCTTCCACCCACAACCAGTCGCGGATATTGAGTCCTTCACCATAAACCGGGAGTGCCTTATTGTGTTTGATATTGTTGATAAACAGTGGAATCAGTTTTTCAGGAAACTGGAACGAGCCATAATTGTTCGAACAGTTTGAGACTACAGCAGGTATTCCGAAGGTGTCATGGTAAGCACGAACAAAATGATCAGAGCTGGCTTTTGAAGCAGAATACGGGCTGTGTGGATCGTAGCCGGTTTCTTCGGTAAACATTCCTTCACTTCCTAAACTTCCGTAAACCTCATCAGTAGAAATATGGTAAAAGCGCTTTCCTTCTGTATTGTCTTTCCAGATATGACGGACAGCATTCAACAGATTAACCGTTCCAATCACATTGGTGAAAACAAATTCAGTTGGATTGGTAATCGAACGATCGACATGGGATTCTGCAGCAAGATGAATTACACCATCGAACTGCCGCTCAATAAATAGCTTCAGGATAAAATCAGCATCAACGATGTCTCCTTTCACAAATTCATAGTTGGGTTTATCCTCTATATCAGTCAGATTGGCCAGATTTCCGGCGTAAGTGAGCTTATCGAGATTGACAATTTTATATTCAGGATACTTGTTTACAAAAAGTCGAACAAGGTGCGAACCAATAAATCCGGCACCACCGGTAATCAAAATTGTCTTCATGCTAATTTAGTTTTCAAATGTTGTTAGATGTGTCATTAAACCGTCATTTATCGTCATTTATTGTGCATTCACTTGATCATTTTCGACCAATGAGGCGAAGTAAATGACTTTTCACCCAAACCATTACAAACCCCGCAACTGCTTTTCCCAAAGCCAGGCAGATAGAAGGGTTTCTTCCAATCCGGTTTCTGCTCTCCAACCCAGGTCTTCGTTGGCTAAGGTAGTATCTGCCCATATTTTTTCAATGTCACCTGCACGGCGGGGTACAATTTTGTAGTTCAGTTTTATGCCGGTAACCTTTTCAAAAGTATGCACTATTTCAAGGACTGATACACCATTACCAGTGCCAAGGTTGAATATCTCATAACCTGACTTATTTTTATTTTCGAGTAAACGGTTTACTGCAATTACATGAGCTTTTGCCAGGTCAACCACATTGATGTAATCGCGCATTGCAGATCCATCGATTGTATTATAATCATCTCCAAATACTTTTAACTCAGAGCGAAGACCTGCTGCGGTTTGGGTAACAAATGGAATCAGGTTTGCAGGTATGCCTAACGGAAGTTCACCGATCAGCGCGGATGGATGAGCTCCCACCGGATTAAAGTAACGGAGGGCAATTCCCTTAATCTGTGGATTGGCTGCAATGGTGTCGTACAAAATATCTTCATTCACCCGTTTGGTGTTTCCATAGGGCGATTCGGCATCTTTACGGGGAGTTTTTTCAGTAACAGGAAGACTGTCAGGCTGACCATAAACTGTGCAGGAAGAAGAAAAGACTATGTTTGGAATTCCGTATTTGATTTGACCTTCAAGAATATTGATCAATGACAACAGGTTATTTCGGTAATACAACAAAGGCTTTTTAACCGATTCGCCCACAGCTTTTGAGGCCGCAAAGTGGATGATGGCCTCAATCCTGGGATATTTTGTAAAAAATGCATCCACTTTATCCTTTTCAACCAAATCAAACTGTTCAAAGATGGGACGTATACCTGTAATCTTTTCAATGCTGTCAAGCACTTCAATGCTTGAATTTGAAAGGTTATCAACAATAATTACTTCATATCCTGCATTTTGAAGTTCGACAGTTGTATGCGAACCTATGTATCCGGTACCTCCGGTAACCAAAATCTGTTTCATGTAATGATTGGTCTGTCTGTTAAAGCGCAAATTTAGGAATTATCTGGTTTACTTTTCGCTAAGATATATATATTAAGTTTGCTTTACAATAAATATCACCACATTGTTGAAAACTTTGCCTTGAAGCAATGCGAAATTTTTTTACTTTTGATGGTTCAAACAATTAGAACGTGGAAATTAATCAATACATAAAAGAGCTTTTATTGCTGAATGATTGTGTAATCATTCCTGAATTCGGAGGATTTGTTGCCAATTACCAACCCGCAGCAATTGAAAAGAATCAGTTTTTTCCACCCAACAAGGAAATTGCTTTCAACAACAAACTGATTTCCAACGATGGTTTGCTGATTAATTATATTGCTGACAGCGAAGGATCCAATTACTTCAGTGCCAAACAAAAAGTTGAAAGCTTTGTAGAAGAAACTATAGCACAACTGGAACGAAACCGCAATGTCTATTTTGAAGGTGTCGGCTATTTACATTACGATTCGAGAGAAAATCTTCTTTTCGAGCCTCAGGTGAAACAAAATCTTCTGGTTGAATCCTACGGACTACCAAATTTCTCTTACGAAAAGCTCTATCAAAGGCAAATACCCAAACCAGTATTTAAAGTCGAGCATCAGGAAGCGGTTCCGGTCATCTTTCAGAAACGCAAACTAAGAAAACTGGTTGTAACATTACCATTGTTGCTGGCCATGGCACTTATTCCAATGAAGCACAACAAGGAATATCTATCGAAATCAGACATGGGTATTTGGGAAACCCTGAGTTCAAGTACGATGGTTGCTCCAACTCAAACGCCTGAAGTGAATGTTACAATTAATGCCCCAATAGCTGTTGTTCCCACTACGGAACAATTCAAATACTTTATTATCGGCGGGAGTTTTAAAAGCGAAGAGAATGCTATTAATTACATTCATCAATTGAAACAGCAAGGATACTCGGGGAAAGATCTTGGTATCTTTAACGGGTTACATCGTATTGCGATGAAGGGGTATTCAACCATTCAGGAGGCACAAAAGGAACTTAATGCTATGCGTTATAAATCGCCTAAATCAGATGTCTGGATTTGCATTAATGAATAATATAGAATCTCATTACATTGTTGTTGGGAAAGCAAAGTCATAGTATTTTTTTTATATCTTACTTTTTTAATTCAACCTCAGTAACATTGCAATGACCCCAATCCCGATGTCTTTCGGGATTATTTTCTTAAGATACATAAGATTAAGGCTGAGGGGGCTGATTTAATTTACTAAGATCTTTTTAAAAAAAGGGTAAGATCTTTTCAAAAAACATACCTAAATATTGGTATTGTCATAGTAGTCGGGACCCCACAACAATTTGAAAAAAAACAATCTTGCCAATTTTGCCTGAACCCACTTCACCAATGTTGCGCCAGATCTTTGTCCTTTCATTTATATAAAGATAGGTCAACGCTTTAGTTTGAGTACTGTTTGAACTCTTTATAAGTACAAAAATCACAGACTTTGTACTTATAAACAATTAAAATTGATTTTATTATAAAGCTTTGGTATAGCTGTATGGTTATTTTAATTACTTTCAACTTCCTCCTATCCTATACTTCCCCTCAAGAATATGAAGTGATCCATAATATATGAAAGCTCCTTAAGGAGCTTTTTTTATTTATCAGCTGATACTAAATAACGAAAGGACAGAAAAAAACCACCCCGGAAATTCGAAGGTGGTTTGATCATTAATGATTTTAATCCCGTTAATTCATTTAACCTTTTCTCTGTTGACAATCTAAACTGATTGATCAAAAATTGTTCATGGCTTTGAGACAACTTATGCTTACTCTTTTACAAAACATGTGCCAAAGACACCTAATTGAACAGGTAATAATCGATGAGATCTGAGTTTTCTCTAATTCAGGGGGAGATAACTATATCTTCCCAATTGTAAGTACTAGTGAGTCAATTACATGACTAACATTTTGATTAAACACCTTTAAAACATCTCCCCAGGTCACCGGAGCTTCATCAGTCTTCCAGCAATCGTAATCGGTGCTCATGGCAATGGCTGCATAAGGAACTCCCAATTCATTGGCCAGAATTGCCTCAGGGGCAGTTGACATATTGATCACATCAGCGCCCCATAATCTGAACATATTTGATTCAGCCCGGGTAGAAAAGCGGGGACCTTCAATAGTTACCACAGTTCCTTTTTCAAAGAATTTCATCTTTAATTCCTTTGCCGTTTCAATGATTTTAGAGCGAAGAAAACTATCAAAAGGATCAGCCATTGGAGTATGTTTCATTTCCTTTGGTTCGAAAGATTCGAAGAATGTGACGGGACGATGCCTCGTGAAATCTATAAACTGATCAAGGACAACAAAATCACCGCGGCCTATTTCCTGGCGCAAACTTCCACAAGCGGTTGTTGCCAGAATGTGAGTGCATCCGATTTCACGAATCGCCCAGATATTGGCCCTGTTATTGACCTGTGTAGGGGGGATGGTATGCTGCCGTCCATGGCGTGAAAGGATAGCAACTTCGCATCCGCTGATGATTCCGCATTTAAAATCAGATGTTGTTAGTCCGTATGGAGTATCAATTTTTAACTCGGTAGCATTTTTGAGGATAGAAGGATTTTCAAGTCCCGAACCACCAATGATGGCAATTTTAGTCATGTTTGTTAAGGTTATAGATGTTTATAATTTGATTGGTTGCTTCATCCAGGCTGCTGCCAAATGCCAAAATTCCTTCCCGATGACCACCCATGACAATGATATTTTCATCACCCGATTTGATTCCTAAAGCTAGTTTCTGAACGGCAAGTGCCATTTCAGGAGTTCCATATTCAATTTTAGCAGAAGTAGATGGAAATATTTTTAGTAATTTAGTCCATAACCAAAGGCAATGAATATGAACAACCGCTCCCACTTCAGGAAGTGCCTTATAAACTGCCGCATGAGTCAGACTTTCAGAGGAAGCTTTGATTTGGCCACTACAGTTTATGTAATTCTCTGCAAGGTTGAATCGATTAACCAATGCATAATGCGATGGTTTGAGCTGTCTAAACTGGCCGGTTGTACTGCCTGAAATAAAAAAAGATTCATCCTCGCCAGCTCTTACAGAGATATTCCCAAACCCAATTCCATCGGGATAGGCACCGATCAGACCCAATTGATACAGACGGGTTCGTTTTTCTTCGAATGTTTTATAAAACTCCTCCGGTATCAGGATGTCCTTTTGATCCCAGTTGCAGTTAAATTTGATGTATCCTTCAGTCATTTCTCATTATTATTTTCAGGAAACAGTTTTAAAATACCGTCCCTGCTTGCTCTACAAACTCCCCTTTCCGTAATCAGTCCTGTAACAAGACGGGCTGGTGTAACGTCGAACCCGTAATTGGCAACCGTACTTAACTCAGGCAGTATTCTGAATTTATGAACGACATCACCAAGTAATCCTTCCATCTGTATAACTTCATCGCCATCGCGTTGCTCAATAGGAATTTCGTTTATCCCATCGCTCAAACTCCAATCAATGGTTGTTGAGGGTAAAGCTACATAGAAAGGAATTCCATTGTCGGCTGCTGCAAGCGCTTTCAGATAGGTTCCTATTTTGTTTGCCACATCACCATTTAAGGTGGTCCGGTCGCTTCCGACAATCACCAGATCGACCATCTGGTGCTGCATTAAATGTCCACCGGTATTGTCTGGTATAACCGTATGAGGAATGCCTGCTTCACCCAATTCCCATGCAGTAAGCCGTGCTCCCTGGTTTCGTGGTCGTGTTTCATCTACCCAGACATGAACGGGAATTCCAGCTTCATGGGCCAGATAGATAGGTGCAGTGGCTGTTCCAAGTTCTACACAAGCCAAACGCCCGGCATTACAGTGAGTCAATATCTGAACCGGTTCTCCATTTTTGCTTTTGCTGATTGAACGGATAAGTTCAAGACCATGCATCCCAATTTTTTTACTGAAGTCAATCTCACGTTGTTTAAGAGATTCAGCATATTCAAAAAGAATTTGTTTGTTTTCGGATACTGTAAGTTTATCAGAGATCATAGAAAGAGCTTCATCCACTGCAAAAGCCAGATTGACAGCCGTTGGCCTTGATAACTTGAGCCAATTGGCAGCATCTTTCATTGCACTCTGGAAATCAATTCCTGAATAATTCAGGGCGGCCAGATACATTCCGTAAGCTGCAGTTACTCCAATCAAGGGGGCACCTCTCACAATCATGTCAGTGATTGCAAATCGAGCTTCATCCAATGTTCTGATTTCAACTATAAGATTCTGAAACGGCAGGTATCGCTGATCGATGGTCTCCACAAGATTCTTTTCCCGGTTAAACCATATAGTCTGCGGATTTTGCATAGATGTTCATATTTATTTCACCCAAAGATAAGCAAAATACGGTCTTTTGCCCTTGTTGGCCTAAGTCACTATGCCAACATTCAATCAGGCATTTTTATTCCAATATTTTTCTGACTTTTGCACTTCTGAATATTAATCCGATGGAAATCCTAAAAGGAATTAGAAATATCATTTTTGATCTGGGAGGTGTATTACTGAATATTGATCCCCGGAAGACAATTGAAGCATTTGGCCAGCTTGGTATGCAAAAACTTATTGGCGACAAAGGACTTTCATACGACCATGATATTTTCTATCGGATGGAGCAGGGACAAATTACTTCGGATGAATTCAGAAATGGCGTTCTTCAGCTTCTTCCGGCCAAAGTCACCTATGAAGAGATTGATGATGCATGGACTGCCATGTTGCTTGATTTTCCGGCAATAAGGGTTGATCTGTTGAAGAATCTTCGGAAGGAGTTTAATATCTACCTTTTCAGCAATACCAATGCTATTCACGTCGAAAAATACCATACCAATTTTAGGAAACAACATGGTTTTGAAGTCTCATCACTCTTCGAAAAGGACTTCTATTCAAACGAAATTGGTTATCGCAAGCCAATGCCGGAATCATTTCATGAAATTATAAGACTTTCAGGAATTAACCCGGAGGAGTCATTATTTATCGACGACTCACTTCAAAATGTGGAGGCTGCTATTGCTTCCGGATTAAAAGGCTTCTGGCTTGAGCCGGGACAAAAGGTGGAAGAGATATTCCTTAAATATATGTAAACTATAAAACTTGCCTTGACTTTTTGCTAAAAAAGGAATAAACTTGCCTTGACTTATTTGTTAATATATTTAAACTTGCTTTGACTTTTTGATTAAAATACTGTATATTTGCCTTGATATTTTGTTGTAATTGTATTTAATCAATTAATTTACAGAATCATGAGGCGGAGTATATTCAACCAGTTACTTAACTGGAAGGAAACACCTCAAAGGAAGGTGCTTCTTTTACGTGGTGCACGTCAGGTTGGTAAGACTTTTATCGTGCGTGAGTTGGGAAAGACGTTTCGAAACTTCATAGAGGTTAATTTTGAAAAGGACTCCAACGTAGCAAGATTTTTCAATCAAAATCTTGACCCTGTAAGAATATGCTCAGAGTTATCGACTTATTATGGAGTCCCGATCCATGAAAATAAGACTCTGCTTTTTTTTGATGAAATACAAGCCTGCCCAAGGGCTATACAGTCATTGCGCTTCTTTTATGAAGATATGCCTGGCATGCATGTGATAGGGGCAGGATCGTTGCTCGAATTTGCCCTTGCCGAACTTCCTTCATTTGGAGTTGGCAGGATCCGTTCGATGTTCATGTACCCGATGTCCTTTCAGGAATTCTTGCTCGCGTACAAGATGGATCAGTATGTTGAGCTGATCAATAATGCGTCTCCTGATCGCCCGCTGAGCCCTGTCTTTCATGAAAAGTTAATCGACTTTTTCAGGAACTTTCTTTTAACCGGGGGAATGCCTGAGGTTATTCGCCAGGTTGTTGAAAAGAAGAGCGTCTTTGAGGGGTTAAATGTTCTTGCCGATCTGACCTTGTCGATACGAGACGATTTTTCGAAGTACCAGAAGCGTGTTCCGGAGAGTCGTATCCGTGAAGTGTTTGCCAGTATCGTTGAGCAGGCTGGTGCCAAGTTTGTATACTCCAATGTGGTGGCTAAGGCCAGCCAGCCACAAATCAAGGAAGCTCTTGAGTTGCTGATCAAGGCCGGGCTGGCATTTCCGGTTTATCATACTTCGGCCAATGGATTTCCTCTTGGTGCACAGATGGATCCGAAGAAGTTTAAGGTTCTGATATACGATACCGGTATTTTTCAACATATTCTTGGGTTAAATATCCGTGAATATATGGTTGTTGAAGATGAGGGGTTAGTGAATAAGGGAAGTCAGGCTGAAATATTTGCCGGGCTTGAACTGATCAAGGCCTCATCTATTTCAGATAAGCCTCAGTTGTTTTACTGGCATCGTCTGGAAAGGGGAAGCAATGCTGAAGTCGATTATGTAATCCGTCAGGGTGATGAAATTGTGCCCGTTGAAATTAAGTCAGGATATAGCGGAAAGATGCAGAGCATGCGCTTATTTATGCGTGAAAAGAATCTGAAGAGAGGGATTCGTTCCTCTCTCGAGAATTATGGAAGAGATGGAAATATAGATATAATTCCGCTTTATGCAATTTCTACCCTGATCAGGGAGAATTTTTAGGATACCGCGACTTGCTGACTAGGAGTCGCGGTCTTTCCAATCACCGTTTTCGCGGATGAGGGCTTCAAGTTCCTCAACAGCCTGTTCAAATGGGATGTGCCTTTTGATCAGCTTCTGACCTTTATACAGATTGACGTTCCCGGGACCAGCTCCAACAAATCCGTAATCTACATCGCCCATCTCACCCGGTCCGTTTACAACACAGCCCATTACTCCAATTTTCAGGTGATCGAGATGGTTAAAATGAGCCTTTATCTTTATAGTGGTTTCATGAAGGTCGAACAAAGTGCGGCCACATCCCGGACATGAAATGAATTCAGTTTTGGTCAGACGCATCCTGCTGGCCTGCAGAATTGAGAAGCTCAGGTCTTTCAGATCAGTAAAGGTGATCTGTTCTGATTCATTGGTAATACACAAACCATCGCCGTAACCATCAATGAGCAATCCGCCAAGATCAGCTGAAGCTTTGATCTGAAGGTTTTCGAGATATCGTTCATTATATTTTCGGAAGATCACCACCGGGACTTTCCAGATGTGTGATTCAAGAGTCATGAAGAAGGCACGCAGTTCCGCAAATGGGTTCTTATTAAAGCTTTCCAGTATGAGGATAGTTTTGCGTGTTTGCTTTAGCTTGGTTATGATCTCCGGGTTTTCATTCATAAAGTGGTCAAATTCCTCCTTATTGGTACGGATGAACTTGGTTTGTCCCCAGTGAGAACCTCCAAATAAATATTCTTCCAGTGTTAGTACCGGATAAGAATTGCCTTCCAGATCGAGCACTTCATGGTTATTGAAGAAATACTCAGGTATTTGTTTCCCTCGAAGAGGAAGAATCTCAGAAAGCGTCCTCCCGCGTAAATCGGCCATGACAACCGTTAGAAATTTATCACCCATCTTCAATACCGGACGCACCGATCGCCGTTCATACTCAAACGGATTAATCTGGGCAAAAAGCGGTGCTTTAATAGGCTTGTGACCTCTGTAGGTATCAATATGGTTGACAAGTTTCCGTGCTACGGATATTTCATTTTCAGGAGCTTCGGTAAGCGAAACACGAATAGTGTCGCCAATACCGTCAGCAAGGAGGGCCCCAATCCCAACGGCTGATTTGATCCGGCCATCTTCGCCTTCACCGGCTTCAGTAACTCCAAGATGAAGCGGATAGGTCATATCCTCCAGACGCATCTTGAAATTCAGTAACCGAACCGTGTAAACCATTGTACGGGTATTACTCGACTTGATGGATACTGCTACATTGTCAAAATCCTGTTTCTGACAGATACGCAGGAATTCCATCACCGATTCTACAATTCCGGCAGGAGTGTCTCCATAACGGCTCATGATGCGATCGGACAAAGAACCCTGATTGGCTCCAATCCGAAGGGCAGTATTATCCTCTTTTAAGAGCTTTAGAAACGGAACAAATTGTTCTTCAATTTTCTGAAGTTCTGCTTTATATTCTTCGTTGGTATAGAGATGGTGTTCGAATTTAGCCCGCCGGTCATAGAAGTTCCCGGGGTTGATTCTTATTTTGAACACATATTTAGATGCTATTTCTGCTAAATGAGGATTGAAATGTATATCGGCAACAAGAGGATTTTCATACCCGCGTGCTACCAGTTCGCGTTTTATATTTTGAAGGTTTTCTGCATCAGGCACACCCCTGACCGTTACACGAACAAAGTCGGCACCAGACTTGATGATACGGATAATCTGTTCGACAGTAGCCTCTGTATCACTGGTATCTGTATCTGTCATCGATTGAATCCTTATCGGATTTCCATCACCCAGCAATAAATCACCGATACGTACCAACGAAGTTTTCTGTCGTTGATATTTAGTCAAATCCTCAATGTAGTTAAAGTTCTGATCCTTCATTTCACCCTGTGTTGATGGCGGACAAAGTTAATTTAAAGTTAATTAAAACGAAAGGCTAAATTGGCATATTTACAGCAAGGCTTAAACTTGGTTCAGATATAACTTTCAGGAACGAATTATACTTAAAATATGAATTTGGTAATCAGCGGAATTCTGTACTTTTGTCCAGCATAATCAGGATTAAAATGGCCATCAGTATATCGCAGGTAAGCAAATTTTATGGGAGCCAGAAGGCCCTCGATCAGGTTTCATTTGAAATAGGTTCAGGAGAATTAGTCGGATTCTTAGGACCAAACGGAGCCGGGAAATCAACACTGATGAAAATTATTACGGGTTTTCTTTCCTCCGACGGTGGAACGGTAACTATTAACGGGGAAAAAGTAGAGACCCGTAACGTGGCTATTCGTTCTCAGATTGGATACTTACCTGAAAACAATCCACTGTATACCGATTTATATGTCAGGGAATACCTGGAGATGGTGGCCGGATTTTACAGGCTTCAGAACAAAAAGGAACAGGTTCTGAAGATGGTTGAACTTACCGGACTGAAGGATGAGCAACACAAAAAGATCGGCGCTCTCTCAAAAGGTTATCGCCAGAGGGTAGGATTGGCACAGGCTTTAATTCATGATCCGGCTGTCCTGATCCTGGATGAGCCAACGACAGGACTTGATCCCAATCAGCTGGAAGAAATCAGGCAGTTGATACGTACCATCAGTCTGAATAAAACTGTCATGCTTTCGACTCATATTATGCAGGAAGTTGAGGCGATCTGCAACAGGGTAATCATTATAAACAAAGGGATAATTGTGGCCGACGGATCAATTGATCAGCTAAAGTCAGGTCAGTTTGTTCAGAAAAGAATAGTCAGGATTGAGTTTGACCGAACTCCTGATCTGGACGCCCTCCGTAAGATTTCAGACCTGCTGAAAATCGAACAGATCAGTCCGAACACTTACAGTACCGAATCAGATAACAATATTGATCTGAGGCCTGCTCTCTTCCGTTTTGCCGTTGCCAATCAGCTTGTTATCCTTACCATGAATGAACATCAGCAAAGTCTCGAGAATGTATTTCAGGACGTGACAAGGGGTAACTAAGGAAAGGGTTGTCATTCAATTGTCATTAAGTGGTCATTCAATAGTCATTCACCGGTCCTTAAACAATAAATGACTACCTAATGACTATTGAATGACCAAATCCCTCTCCATTCATCTTTTTTAAATAAAGACTTTTTTGTCTTTGAAAAAATTACTATCTTTGACCCGTTATGTGGATAAATTTGTAATGATTGCAACCACGAAAAAAAATGCTAAAACGAAATCTTTATTTCATCTTGCTTTTCAATCGTTTATTCCACAACTTTTAATTGTATAACTTACAGTACCTGAGTATGATCAGTTATTGACTGATTGATACCGGGTATTTAAATTTACCAGATTATGAGTTATTTTTTCACCAGTGAATCAGTTTCAGAAGGCCATCCTGATAAGGTATCCGATCAAATTTCGGACGCTCTGCTTGATGAGTTTCTTGCCTTTGATGCCAACTCGAAGGTTGCGATCGAAACTTTAGTTACCACCGGACAGGTAGTTCTTGCCGGAGAGGTAAAATCTAAAACCTATGTTGACGTGCAGGAAACAGCACGCCGTGTTATTAACCAGATTGGATACACCAAGGCTGAATATCGTTTCGATGGCGATTCGTGCGGTGTTTTTAGTGCCATTCATGAGCAAAGTCCCGACATCAACCGTGGTGTTGATAAGGCCGACAAAATGGATCAGGGTGCAGGCGACCAGGGAATGATGTTTGGTTATGCCAATTCAGAAACCGATAATTACATGCCTTTGCCACTCGATCTGTCGCACCGCATTTTGCTTGAACTGGCTGTCATACGCCGAGAACAGCAGGTAATGACCTATCTTCGTCCCGACTCAAAGTCACAGGTGACTGTAGAGTATAACGATGATCATTCACCAAAACGGGTTCATACCATTGTGGTTTCAACCCAGCACGACGACTTTGATGACGATGAGCCTATGCTTGCAAAAATCAGGAAAGATGTGATCGAAATATTGATTCCACGCGTAAAAGCACAATTGCCTGTAAGACTTCAGGGTTTGTTTGGCGGTGAAATCATCTATCATGTGAATCCAACAGGAAAGTTTGTGATCGGAGGACCTCACGGTGATACCGGGTTAACCGGTCGTAAGATCATTGTCGACACCTATGGTGGCCGTGGTGCTCATGGTGGTGGAGCCTTCTCCGGTAAAGATCCTTCGAAGGTTGACCGTTCTGCTGCTTATGCTGCCCGTCATATCGCCAAGAACATGGTGGCTGCAGGAGTTGCCAACGAAATGTTGGTTCAGCTCTCTTATGCAATCGGAGTGGCCAAACCTGTAGGTATTTATGTTGAAACCAGGGGAACTGCTCTCGCAGGTCTTACTGATTCCCAGATTTCAGATAAGATTCAGGAAATATTTGACTTGCGTCCTGCAGCGATTGAACAACGCCTCAAACTGCGCAATCCAATCTACCGCGAAACAGCTGCCTATGGACACATGGGACGTCGACCCAAAACTGTGACCAAAATATTCGAATCGCCTTACAACGGCAGAGTCGCATTGGAGGTCGAACTGTTCACCTGGGAAAAGCTGGACTATGTTGATCAAATTAAAAGCGCTTTCGGCATTTAATCTTAACTGCTGATATTGAAATCCGGATCTGTACAGGCCCGGATTTTTTGTTTTACAGAACTGAACAGAATCTTTTCGAAAGGGTAACGAAGGGGTATTGCTCAAGAAACGCGCTTTGGTTTATGTATGTTTTCTGTATGTTGACACTTAGATTCCATCCTGTCCTTGTATTGATTCTAAAAGCCATTGTCTATTCAAGGTTAAAGTGTTGATTGATTCTCCCATATATCGACTATCTAACAGGCTTTAAAATTATTGGAAACTTATTCATTAATTATTAGAAACCTATTCGA
>Ga0118677_10000401_pt1 | contig 94529 bp, 78 predicted proteins | sample AliMusrvi5mmetaG_FD_86154 | JGI IMG/M metagenome (GOLD analysis project Ga0118677, IMG submission 86154) | reverse complement strand
GATTCGATCGATCCATGGATCGGCGGATTAGCCGAGGATCATGTCGCTGGATCCAGCGTCGGACCCACGTTCCAGCGTATCATTGCCGATCAGTTTGAGCGTCTCCGCGATGGCGACAGAAACTGGTATGAAAGAAACTTCACCGGTCCCCAGCTCACGGCCATCAGGAATACCCGCCTCTCCGATGTGATTAGGAGAAACACCGCGATCACCAAGATTCAGGACAATGTCTTTTTTTACAACAGCACCACCACTCTCAATAGCCTCGTTGCAAAATCCGGCACTCTACCCAACGAATTGATTAAGGCTCCTGGAATGCAGGTTCCTCCGCCAACTTCCCTTGACGGAAAGGGGAATAACTTCATCCAGCCACTCTGGGGATCGGCAGGAAGCGATCTCATGAGAATCTCAACGGCTGCCTACGAAGACGAGATCTCCTCCCCCTCCGGAGCTAACAGGCCCAGTCCGCGCCTCGTCAGCGATGACGTCTGCGTCCTCACGACGACCAACAGAAACGACAGAAACATGTCCAGCTATGTCTACGGATGGGGACAGTTCATTGATCACGACCTTGATTTGACAACCAGCGGCAACACTGTATTCGACATCCCCGTGCCCCTCGGCGATCCCGACTTTGATCCGAATTCAACCGGCACCAACGTTATCCCCTTCACACGCTCAAACTATGATTCAAAGACAGGAACAGCAACAGCAACCACATCCCAAACAACTCTTCGGATCATCTTCACGCCTACAAAGGGAGCAATGAAAAATCCGGCACCCACTCCATTACCCGCTACGCAGCCTCAATCTTCCAAGGTTGTGGGATTGAAAAACAACAAACCAGTTGGATTTTAATCCATGCCTTTATCTCATCCCACGAGATTAACACACCTTGAAATAGTGTAGTACTATGCTTTAGGGATTTAGATGTTTTTCTGATGGGAAATCGTTGTTAAGAAGAAAGGGAATTAAACTCTGGTCTCCGCTTCCCTTCGGGATCTCATTTACAGATCTGCGAGCCCTCCAACCCCTACTGAACCCCGGTCACCATGGGCATACGGTTCAAGGCCATCGGACTTGGTAAAAAACTCCCGACAGGGAAACCCCTCTCCTGCTTTAAGTATCAGCGCCCTGGGATAGATGCATTGAATTACTAGGCGGTAAGATCCAAAAAACAGACTCTCTCTGCTCCAGTTAAAAATTTATTATGCTCTGAAAAGTTTTGAGAAAAATCCCCTCTCCCTCTTTGAGTCCACTTCCTGAAGGACTTGGGTATTCTGAACAAAGTTTAGATCTTTCCAGGGATTCTCGACTCCCTCGGCAGTAAGGTGCAAAATCTTTTCCGCTTCCTTGAATCCCATCTTCACACCCTGAACCAGGCGGTCGTGAGATAAATGCTCGTCTTTTCCGACACCCTCACCGGACCACAGCATTTTTGATAACCTGAGGATAACATCCTTGATCATCCAAGCTACTTTAACGTCACTATACCATTTATCATTGGCTACTGATTCATAATACCCGAAGGCTTCTGAAAATTTATGAGAGCAATAATAGAGGTCTCCGATGGATTTCCGAATGTCAAAAATTCGTTCTGCATCCCAAGGCAAGCGGGCTCTGACTTTTTCAGGGCATACTTCAAGAGATTTAATATAAGAATTTAGGGCAATCTCCTCAGATTTTTCTTTTCCGCACAATCCAAATTCGTGGATATATCCATGGACAAAAAAAGCTCTCGCAACATGCCTTATGGAGGAGCTGTGCGCCGCAGGATCAAGAGACATGATGGTTTCAAAAAGTGAAACAGACTCCTCCATGTCATAGCGGCAATATTCCGGACTCCCAATAAAGAGAGGAGGCCCATTGAACTCATTCAGAGCGCTCCAATCAGCATTCCTCTCTTTTCTTAAGCAGTGATTCTCGGGAATCATGAGGCGCCAGGCTATTTCATACATCGCCTCAGCACTACCTTGGGAAGCCTGAACCCGGTATTTTTTAATCTTTTCTCCCTCAGCATTGAGAATGAGATGCCTTTTGATTTCTTCCTGAGTCATGAATCAAAATTCTGTAGCAAGTTGTTTCAAAAAAGAAAGGATGCTTAATTTCTGAGTGAATCAAAAGAACGCCCCAAAACTGAATCAAAACCGTCTCAAAGATTCAGTTTGCGATCCAAGAGAGTACCAAGGTGTGTTTGAAGATGTTCATTCTCAAGCCGCTCCAAGACGGTTCCGAAAAACCCTCTCACGATAAGCTGAGCAGCCTGCTTGGCAGGAATGCCGCGGGCCATCATGTAGAAAAGTTCGTCTTCATTCACCTCACCCGAGGTCGCACCATGGGTGCAGCGGACGTTATCGGCCAAGATCTCAAGGCCGGGCATCGAGTTGGCCTCGGCCTCGTCACTAAGCATAAGGTTACGGACCTTCTGGTAGGCGTCGGTCTCGTGGGCGGCCTCCTCGACCTTGATCAGGCCTGCAAAGATCGTCCTAGACGAATCAGCCAGGGAGTTGTGGTAAAGGAGATCGCTCGTGGCACGTGGTGCAAAATGATCCTGAAAAGTACGCTGATCAATCTCACGCGTTCCTGAGGCCGGGTTGACCGAAAGCATCACACTGCGCGACCCCTCACCAAGGAGATGACTGTCGCTTTCCCCGCGGACATAGGACCCACCGAAATTCATCTGGAGGGCCGTCGAGGTGGCATCCTTCTCCACCTCGGTGGTGTTGAGGTGGAAGGCAGTCACCTTGTCGCTCCAATTCTGAACGCCGACGTAGGTGAGGCGTGAGTTTCCCCCCAGCATAAGGTCGTTCACGGCGATTGCGAGAGAGCGCTCGTTATGAGCGGAGACAAACCGGTCGATGACCGTGGCTGAAGCCCCCTCTTCAAGAACGATCAAGGTATGGGGAAAGATCGAGGCCTGCTCACCCTCGACCCAGTACCAGATCTCAATGGGATGCTCGATCACGACGTTCTTCGGCACATGGAGGAAGGCTCCGGTGGAAAGGCGTGCCCGGTGGAGGGCGGAAAATTTCTTGGAACCAAGGCGGACCTCTGAACTCATGAAGCTCTTGCGAAAGAGATCCTCATGCTCACACGCGGCCTGATCCAAAGGGATCAGGAGAACATTATTAGGGAGACCCTGAGCATCACGATGGATCATCTCATCATTGGCAAAAATCATCTTGGCGCAGGTCTTACTCAGCCCCTCGGAGCGTCTAATGAGGGCAGCGGGGTCCTGAACGGGACCAACTAGCTGAAAATCGGAAAGATCAATCGCTTTGAGATTCGCAAAACGCCACGGCTCATCGTTGCGCTTGGGTTGGCGGAGAGTCGTAAAAGTCTCCCAAGCCTTTTGCTGATCTTGCTGGAACCACTGGGGCCAGCGGGGAGAGGGTGATGAATCAGGTCGTGGGGCTAGACCCGTGACCCCGGTGGATCCGACCGGTGGGATCTCCTCGATGCTGACTTCCGAAGTGGCGCTGAGACTCATGAAAAATAGCTTGGTAAAGAGGCTGACGGGCCTAACCGACGGACCCCTCCATCTCAAGGTCGATGAGACGCTTCAGCTCGACGGAATATTCCATCGGAAACTGCTGGACGAGATCGTTCACGAAGCCATTGACCGCAAGGCTCATGGCCGCCGCCTCACTGAGTCCGCGCTGCTGCATGTAGAAGATCTGCTCCGAGTTGATCTGGCTCACGCTTGCCTCGTGCTGGACAGCATTTCCCTGGCCGCGGACGCTGATTGCGGGATAGGTGTCAGTGCGGCTATGCGTGTTGATGAGGAGAGCGTCGCACTCGGTGTTATTCTTGCAGCCCTTGAGATGCTTCGGCACGTGGACCATGCCGCGGTAGGTGGAGCGACCGCTCCCAAGGCTGATCGACTTGGAGATAATGTTGCTGGTCGTGTTGTCGGCGGCGTGGATCATCTTGGCGCCAGTGTCCTGATGTTGCCCATTACCGGCAAGGGCGATCGAGACCACCTCGCCACGGGCCCCCTTCTCCTTCATCACAACCCCCGGATACTTCATCGTGAGGCGGGAGCCGATGTTGCAGTCGATCCACTTCACCTCGGCATTCTCGTGGGCGATGCCGCGCTTGGTGACCAGGTTGAAGACATTGGAGCTCCAGTTCTGAACGGTGATATACTGGATCTTGGCCCCTTTCATGGCGACAAGCTCCACCACGGCACTGTGCAGGGTTGCGGTCTCGAACTTGGGAGCCGTGCAGCCCTCCATGTAGGTAAGCTCTGCCCCCTCGTCGGCGATGATCAGCGTGCGCTCGAACTGCCCGAAGTTCTGGGCATTGATCCGGAAGTAGGCCTGGAGAGGGTGGCTGACCTTCACGCCCGGAGGGACGTAAATGAAGCTTCCTCCACTGAAGACAGCGCTGTTGAGTGCCGAGAACTTGTTGTCACCGCTTGGGATGACCTTCCCGAACCATTTCCTGAAGATTTCCGGGTGTTCCTTGAGCCCCTCGGCACTCCCGACAAAGATGACCCCCTGTTCGCCGACGGCGGCCTTGATATTGGAGTAGGCGGCCTCGCTGTCGAACTGAGCCTCGACGCCCGCAAGGAACTTCCTCTCCTGCTCCGGGATACCGAGACGCTCAAAGGTCCGCTTCACATCCTCCGGGACATCATCCCAACTCCGCTTCGGAACCTGGCCTTGGGAGAGGTAGTAGCGGATGTTTTCGAAGACGATGTTCTCCAAGTCCTTCGTAGCCCAGTGAGTCGGCATCGGCTTCTCAAGAAACTTCCGGTAGCCCTCCTTTCGGAATGCCCTCACCCAATCGGGATCTCCCTTGACGTCACAGATGTAGTCAATGGTCGCCTCGGAGAGGCCGACCCCGGCGTCAAAGGCGTAATCGACGTCGTAGCGGAAATCGCCGACGGAACGGTCGATGTCGATGTCTGGCTTGGTCTCGGTACTCATGGGAAAGGTTGGTTGGGCTGAAGTCTTTTTGACTTTTAGGTTCTGATTCTTGTTTCCGTTAGCTGTTGGTTAATAGTCTAATATTCTAAAGTGCCGATTGAGCGTCGGCATATTCCTTCTCGACCCAGTCGTATCCTTGGGCTTCGAGCTTGAGCGCGAGTTCCTTGTCTCCACTGTGGATAATGCGCCCGTCGGACATGACGTGAACCTTGTCGGGAACGATGTAATCGAGCAGGCGCTGGTAGTGGGTGATCACCAGCATCCCGATGTTCGGACCACGTAAGGCGTTGACTCCTGCCGAGACGATCTTGAGCGCATCGATGTCGAGGCCACTGTCGGTCTCGTCCAGGACTGCGTAGGAGGGCTCGAGCATCGCCATCTGAAGGATCTCACAGCGCTTCTTCTCACCGCCGGAGAAGCCCTCATTGACTGAGCGGGATGTGAAATTACGTGGCACGCTGAGGGCATCCATCTTCGCGTAGAGCTTGGCGTAGTATTCGGTGGCCTCGAGTTCCTCACCCTGGGGAAGGCGGGCCTGGAGAGCGGCGCGGATGAAATTGGCGATCGTGACGCCGGGGATCTCCATGGGATACTGGAATGCTAGGAAGAGTCCGAGACGGGCACGGACATCAGGTTCCATGCCCAGGATGCTCTCCCCGTCAAGGAGGACATCACCGGAGGTCACTGTGTAGTCAGGATGGCCGGCCATGATCTTTGCAAGGGTGCTCTTGCCGGCCCCATTCTTGCCCATGATGGCATGAACCTCGCCCTTCGGAATCTCAAGGCTCAGTCCCTTGAGGATCGGTTTTTCACCGATGGAGGCATGGAGGTCGCGGATGGAGAGTGTCGACGTGGCAGGAGCGGACATGGTTGTTATTTTTTGAGGTTTTGAAGCTGTTTGGTGTGTTGATGAGCGTTTTTTGAATGTTTCAGCGAGGATGTTTTCACATTCGTCGCGCACTCAGCACAAAGCCCTCGGAGGCTGACATCATGCTGGGTAACCAGAAATCCCGATGGAAGAGTCCATCCCTGCTCTCGCGAGTCTGAAAATTCAATGTCCGAGATATGCCCGCACTCGGTGCAGTGGAAGTGCCCGTGCTCCTGAAGGTTGGCACAGTAGCGTGTCGGTTCGCGGTCGACATGGACCGCCTTGACCAAGCCGTTAACGACCATCGTCTCTAGACAATTATAAACGGTGGCGAGCGAGATCGAAGGCATACGCTTCTGGGCGCGGAGGAAGACCTCCGTAGCCGTTGGGTGATCGCGCTTGTTCATCAGCACCTCATAGACCTGACGCCTTTGGGGAGTAAGCCTCAGGCCCTCTCTCCCCATCGCGCTCTCGTAGGCAGGTATGGAGGGGTTTTTCTTCATGTGATGGCCGATAAATCTACCATCACCCTCACCCCCTTCAAGCTCAATCAAGAATTATTCTAAATAAGAACTGCTCCCTCCAACACTAAAATCCGTTCAGACACCCGAGAGAACATTCTTCAAGATCATCAGGGCCTCATCCGCCTCGGCTTTGGTAATATTGAGCGGAGGGAGCAACCGGATCGTCCTCTCACCGGAGGGGATGACCAACAGGCCTGTTTTCATCAGTTCCTTGGTAATGCGGATTGCAGGAGGTCCAACCTCACCACCGGTATCGAGGTCGTTCAACTCGATGCCGACCATGAGTCCCACGCCACGGAGTGATCGGATGGCAGGCAGATTCATTGCCTCCAACTTCATCAGGAGGTAGGCACCAAGGTTCCGGGCGTTTTCCAGCAAACCCTCCTCGCCAATTGCCCTGAGAACCGTGAGGCCAGCGGTGGAGGCCAGCGGATTACCACCATAGGTCGTTCCATGAGTGCCTGGGCCTAGAAGATCAGAAAGAGGCCCCCGATCGCTGCCATTGGCATCGGGTCCTGAATTCCGTGATCCAGCCCACAACGCACCAAGTGGAAATCCATTGGCAATCCCCTTGGCCCAACTGACCGCATCGGGCTCCACCCCAGAAGAGGCGATCGTCCTCCAGGCACACCAGTCACCTGTCCGACCGAACCCGCACTGAACCTCGTCGAACATGAGGAGCAGGTCGTGCTTGTCACAGAGAGCCCTGACACCCTTGAGAAATTCCGGTGTTGAGGGATTGATGCCACCTTCCCCCTGAACCGGCTCCAGCAGGATGGTCACGGTCTTCGGGGTGATGGCCGCTTCCACAGCCGAAAGGTCATTGAAGGGAACATGGACGAACCCCTCCACAAGTGGAGCGAATCCGGTCTTCACCTTCTCCTGTCCGGTGGCGCTTATACCGCCGAGAGTCCGACCATGAAAGGAATTGGTGAACGTGATGATTTCGTAACGTCCTGAGGGTGACCCAAATTTCCGGGCCAGCTTATAGAGACCCTCATTCGCCTCGGCGCCGCTGTTGCAGAAGAAGGCCTTCCCGCCAAGACCGACCAAATCGACGATCATCTTTGCCAGTTCAGCCTGTGGCCGTGTGAGGTAAAGGTTGGAGGTGTGGACCAACTTGGCCGCCTGTTCCGAGATCGCCTTCGCAAGCTTCGGATGACTATGCCCCAAGGAACAGACAGCAATGCCGGCACCGAAATCGAGGTATTCCTTACCGGCCTCATCCCAGACACGGGTCCCCTCGCCACGCTCAAGGGAAAGGTCAAACCGGCCATAGGTCGGCATGACATACTCGCGGTAGAGATCGGTGGTGGAAGGAGTAGTCATCGAAAGATTCAGATTTAATCAGGAACTCAAGAAATCAAGAAATCAGTTTTCTGAATTCCTCCTCGTTTACTACTTTAACCCCGAGTTTTTCAGCTTTCTCGAGTTTGCTGCCAGCCTCTTCTCCGGCTAGAAGGTAGGTGGTCTTGGCGCTAACCGATCCCGAAACCTTTCCCCCCAAGGATCGGATGATCTCGGCTGCCTTTTCGCGCGGGATTGTCAGAGTCCCCGTGAGCACCCACGTCGTTCCGTTGAGAGGGCCGCAGACAGTGGGGGCAGATCCCTTCGGATCGCGTTCCCCGAAATTCAGTCCCGAGTCACGCAACTTTTCCAGAAGTTTACCGATCTGAGAATCGTGGAACCATCCGCAGATCGCCACCGCCATGATCTCGCCGATCTCTTCGACGGCGCAGAGTTCTTCGATGGTAGCGGCAGCGAGTCGGTCGATCGTTCCGAACGATGATGCCAGCGTCCGTGCCGCCGTCACCCCGACGTGAGGAATGCCAAGCCCAGCAAGCAGACGCCAGAGCGGTTGTTCCCTGCTGGCTGCGATAGCTTCCAGGAGATTGTTCACACTCTTCTCACCCATCCGCTCGAGAGGTAGAAGTTTTTCCTTATTAAGTTCGTAGAGGTCAGCGATGTCACGCACCAGACTGGCATCGCTCAACTGAGCGACAACGGCCTCCCCCAGTCCGGCGATATCCATAGCCTGACGGCTTGCAAAATACTCGATCCTGCGTCGGATCTGGGCGGCACATCCCGGATTTGTGCACCTCACTGCCACTTCTCCCTCCGAACGAATCACCGGAGCTGCGCAGGCCGGGCAGAACTCGGGCATCCGGAAGACTCTCTCCGTGCCATCACGCTCCGCCACCAGCACGGTCGCCACGGCGGGGATCACGTCTCCTGCCTTCTCCACCATGACCCAGTCGCCGATACGGAGGTCCTTGCGGATGATTTCCTCCTCATTATGAAGAGTTGCGCGGGAGACGGTACTGCCCGCCACGAGCACGGGATCGAGCTCCGCCACGGGGGTCAGGACACCGCTCCTGCCGACCTGAACGGTGATATCAAGGAGGCGTGTCCTAGCCTGCTCCGGCTCATACTTGTAGGCGATCGCCCATCGGGGCGCCTTGCTTGTCGATCCGAGGAGCGAGTGCTGCCCGATCCGATCAACTTTGATCACGGCACCGTCGGTCTCAAAGGTGAAATTGCGGCGGATTTTTCCGATTTCACGGATGGCAGCCATCACGCCGGCGGCATCGCTTGCGAGCCAGTGCCTCGGATTAACCGGAAGGCCCCACGCTTTTAAGCAGTCGAAAAATTGCTCCATTGTTTCTGGAAGGGAAACGCCCTCACTAGGCTCAAAACCCCCGTATCCGTAGAAAACGGCAGCCAGCTTCCGCTCGGCCACAATATTCGGGTCAAGTTGCTTGAGCGTTCCAGCAGCCGCATTCCGTGGGTTGGCAAAGACGGGCAATCCCTGCTCGTCGCGCTCAGCATTGATCAGGGCAAAGGTCTCCTTCGGTAGGTAGATCTCCCCACGCACCTCCAGGAGCGCGGGAGCATGACCGTGCAGGCGTGACGGGATTTCCCTGATTGTACGGATATTGCGCGTCACCTCATCCCCAAGTGTCCCATCTCCCCTGGTGGCTGCACGGATAAGACGCCCCTTCTCGTAGAGGAGTGCGATCGCAACGCCATCCACCTTCGGCTCGATCGTCATCGGGATCTTCTCTCCCGGCAGCAGTCGCTGGAGGCGCTCCACGAAATTTCCGATTTCCTCCCCGGAGTAAGTGTTGTCGAGGCTCTGCATCGGCAAAAGATGCTGCACCTGGGCAAAAGATCCCTGAGGCCTCCCTCCTACCTTCTGGGTCGGCGAGTCGGAGCTCAGCAACTCGGGATGGGCCCGCTCCAGATCGACTAATTCCCTGTAGAGTGAATCATACTCCCTGTCAGTAATCTCGGGCTTCGCCTGTTCGTAATAGAGGCGGTCGTGGTGACTGATCTGACGGTGCAGTTCTTGAAGCCTCTCCTCCGGGAAGGGAGTTGAGGCATCGGGACGGGAGAAAAGATCATCAGTGGTCATTTGGTCATGGCAAACTGATCACTTTTTTACTCCTCCTGCACAACTTTGAGCATCAAAAAGACTTCCCGTGTGAAAAAAACCCGTAACTCAGTCGGCAGAATTGGCACGGCCTATGCTTTACAAATCTTGGTTTGTGGTTGCAGCCCGGTCGCAAAAACTTACGGGATTCTCTGGGGGGGGAAACTCGGTAGAAACGGCCGGGCTGCTCTTTTTTTGGCTTCTCTTTACTGGAACACTATAGTGATAGCTTTCCAGTTCTCTTTTCATGAGTGATCTCTTCACCACAATTCCCGGAAACATCCTTCAACGACTGGGGCACGACAAAACGGCACGACGCCTCCATCTTCAGGAAAAACTCAGAAATAGAAAGATGTCTCAGGGTCTGGGCATCTTTGCTTTAGAGCGTTTTTTTTCGGTGAATGCCTGCGTCTCTGCCCTCATTTCACTCTCCGGCCTGAAGGAAAAAGGGGTTCGTAACATCCTGGATCTGCGCGTGGAGGAGCATGAGGTGATGCTTGATGGACTCCCCCCCGCCTTTGAGGGGTTTCGGTTGATGCAGTTGACCGATCTGCATTGTGATCTCGAGGAACGAGTCATGGAAAGGATCCGCGAACGGATATCAACCGTGTGCCATGACGCCGTTGTGCTGACCGGTGATTACCACAACAAGGTCTCGAAGCCCTTCGAACAATCCCTTGGGGAAATGCTGAAGTTGATTCCCCACCTGCATCCGATCCGTTTTGCGGTCCTGGGGAACCATGATTTTCTGGAGAAAGTCACCATCCTTGAGGAGGCCGGGCTTCCCTTCCTGCTCAACGAATCAATCGCCATTGAGAAGGATGATTCGCGCCTCTGGATCTGCGGGATCGATGATCCGCATTTTTTCGTGACCCACGATCTGGCCAAGGCCAAGGAGGGTATCCCAAGCAATGAGATCAGTATTTTACTCTCCCATTCGCCGGAGACCTACCGCGAGGCGGCCCGACTCGGTTTTCACCTTCATTTGAGCGGTCACACTCACGGCGGTCAGATCTGCGCACCGGGGGGCTTCCCGATTTACCGCAATGCTCCTGGGTGCCGACGGGAACACCTCTCCGGTTCATGGAGTGAGGGGACCATGATCGGCTATACGTCGCGAGGAACAGGGACTGCCGGTGTGGCGGCCCGATTCCACTGCCCCCCCGAGATCACCATCCACACGCTCCGATCCAAGGCATCAGACCGCCCTTGAGTCATCGCCGCTAGGGCATCACGGGAATCTTCTCGCCAACGATGAGATCATCCCAATTCTGGCGCTCCCGGACAATCGTGGAGGTCTCTCCCTCCACGAGGATTTCGGGGAGCAGAGGGCGGGCGTTATAGGTGGATGCCATGACGAACCCATAAGCCCCCGCACTCATCAGGGCGACTCTGTCACCCGGAGCCAGCACCGGCATGTCGCGGTCCTGGGCGAAGAAATCCCCGCTCTCGCAGACCGGACCCACGATATCGACTTTTTCGGTTTGATTCGATGTCGACTGCTTCAACGGCTCGATCTCATGGTATCCCTCATAGAGGGCGGGACGGATCAGATCGTTCATCCCCGCGTCTACGATCACGAAGTTCTTTGTAGGAGTCGACTTGCGGTAAAGAACACTCGTGAGAAGCACTCCGGCATTGCCAACAATGAACCGGCCAGGTTCGAAAAGGACCCTTAGACCGAGCCCTCGTAGCGGCTCGATCACCTCGGCTGCGTAGGCCTCTGGAGCAAGGCGTTCTGCCTCGATCTCCACCCCGTCCTCGCCACTCCCCTTCCACCACGCGGAGTCACCGCTGGAGAGGGCTCCCCGGTAGACAATCCCAACGCCGCCCCCGATGCTGAAAAACTCCAATCCATGCCTTTCTTTAAGTTCCAATACTAGTGGGGTGAGTTTATGGACGGCCTCGGCGAAGGGTGGTGCCTTCAGGATCTGTGATCCGATATGGGTCTGCAATCCTCGGATCCTGAGATTGGGAAGTGAAGCCGCCCGGTCATAGACCGAGACGGCCCGGTCCAACCCGATCCCGAACTTGTTTTTACTCTTGCCCGTGGAGATATATTTGTGGGTCGGTGCATCGACGTCGGGATTTACCCGGACCGCAATCGGGGCGATCATCCCCGCCTTGGCGGCCACGGCATTGATCATCTCCAACTCCTCCTCGGACTCGACATTGAAACTATAGATTCCCTGGCGCAGGGCGTAGTCGATCTCAGCAACTGTCTTTCCGACGCCTGCAAAGGTGCACCGGTCGGCACTGCCTCCGGCCTTCAGCACCTTGAAGAGTTCGCCCCCTGAGACGATATCAAAGCCAGCCCCTTCCTTCGCAAGCAGGTTGAGCACCGAGAGATTGCCATTCGCCTTCATCGCATAACAGATCATGCGATCCCCCAAAGGAGAGAGAGCCTGATCAAGACGGCGATAGTTCGTTCGGATCGTCTCCGAAGAATAGACATAGGCAGGGGTGCCCACCTCGGAAGCCAAAGTATTGAGATCTACCCCCTCGCACTTCAGCGAGCCATCGACATATCGGAACGAATGCATCCTAAAAGGATAAAGGTTGTTCTCAGGGAGCTGAAAGCTAAAATCTGCAAGGTGTGATAAACAAGGTGAAACACTATCCCTTGTAGTAATGTGATGAAATATGGCGCGAACGACACAATTTTTGAGTTGAAAGTCTGGAGAGAACCGATAGTAGAAAACAGGAGTTGATTGACTCCAACCCCCAACCTGAACAGGTGATTTTTGAGAGTCCCCTTTCTGGGACCTCATGGGAGAGTATCCGACCCCTGACCTTTCCCGAATTCGCAAAGGGATGCCCACCCTATCCGCAAATTTAACCCCGTAACTTTCCTCACCCCACACATCACAACCCATGCTCCGATCAAACCCGCTTGAGACTCTGGAAGAACCGACGTCGCCCGTGCAAAAAAAGAAGAAACCTAAGAGCTCGAAAGCCAGCGTTTCCAAGCAGATTAAGAATTTTATTTTGGATACGAATGTTCTTCTGCACGACCCAAACTGTCTGAACCGATTTGAAAACAACCATGTTTTCATTCCTGTGGAGGTCCTCGGAGAGATGGACAAATTCAAGAATGAACAGACCGAGCGGGGAGCAAACGCACGAACCGTGCACCGGTTTCTGACCCAGATCTTCGATCATCAAACGACGAAAGTGACCAGCGGGGTGGAGACGGACGGCGGAGGCACCGTCAGGATTTACATCAATGACGCCCTGCTCCAAGAGAAGCCATCGCCCTCGATCCGCAGGTTTATGGAGATTTTTCCCGACCGGGAACATGTCGATCACAAGATCATGGCTGCCTGCATTGCCCTTCAGGAGAAGCAGCCTCTTCCCTGCATCCTGATCACCAAGGATCTGAACATGCAACTCAAGGCGATGGCGCTTGGAATCACCTGTCAGGACTATCTCAATGACAAGGTCTCCGTGGAGGACGCCGAGGAGGGTGAAATCCGTAAGATCAAGGTCGAATCCCACGAACTCCAGCGCTTCGGAAGTTCTTTGAGCATCGACTTGGAGGCCGGCAGGACAGGTCCGCTGGAGATCAATGAGTATGTCCTTCTTGAGGCATCCGAACAGAAATTGATGCCGGCACGACACATGGGCAACGGTCACTTCCAGAGACTGAAGGTTCCCCAGAGTCTGCAGATGCCGAGAGGGATCGAATTACGACCCGCCAACCTCGGCCAATTATGCTTCCTTGATGCCCTCCTCGATCCCTCGATTTCGCTCATCACCTGCTACGGTCAGGCAGGAACGGGCAAGACCCTGATTGCCGTGGCGGCGGGACTCTTCCTCACGTCGCAGAGAGAATATAACGGTATGACCGTCAGCCGTCCCGTGGTCGCCATGGGAGATACCCTGGGCTTTCTTCCCGGCACGCTGAATGAAAAACTCCATCCTTGGCTGCAGTCGATCTATGATGCCTTTGAGGTTCTCCTGCCGCTCCATCCAAACCGCCATGAGACTCAGCAGGGCCAGCATGCCTCGGAGCGTAAAAAGCAGAAGAAACAGGTCGCCCAGCAACAGGATTCCGGATCAACGGGACAGACCCCAATGAAACCGTATGAACAGCTCATCCAACGAGGCCTCCTTGAAATCGAGGCCCTCTGCTACATCCGAGGTCGCTCCATTCCGAACCGCTTTTTCGTGCTCGACGAAGCCCAGCAACTCACTCCGCTGGAGGCAAAGACGGTCGTGACCCGAATGTCCAAAGGATCCAAACTCGTAATGGTCGGAGACCCCGCCCAAATTGACAACCCCTACGTCGATCGTCGCTCCAACGGACTTGTCCACACTCGCAACCGTCTACGAGGACAAAAACTGACCGCCCACATCTCCCTGACAAAAGGCGAGAGGAGCATGTTGGCCGAGATGGGCGCGACACTCATGTAAAGGGGACGCATTCCAGTCAGTTAACAATCCCTAGTTTGTGTTCGTGCAGTAAACAGGAGTCATTCATTGACATGGGATCTGGATCGGATGAAATAAGTGCCATGTTCCAAGACGCCGTCCATAATCTGATCGTCCAACCGGACGATGGCATCACTCCCATCCTCAAGACTCTTGAAGGGGCGAAAAAGTCACTCGATATCAAGATGTTCCAGTTCACCGATCACGTCCTCATCGAGGCGGTGATTGCGGCCCACAAGAGGGGCTTGAAGGTCCGCGTGATGCTCAATCCCTCCCGCTTCACCGGGGAGCATGACAACGACGAGGCCTTCGAGTTCTTCAAAAATGCGAAGGTGAATGTCAAGGAGACCAATCCCAAGTATCCGATCACCCATGAAAAATCGATGGTGGTCGATGGTTGCCAGGCCTTCATTATGTCACTCAACTGGGCCCCGAAATACTTCGGTCTGACGCGCGACTACGGCCTAGTGACCAACGATCCGGATGAGGTTGCCGAAGTTGCCGGTTGTTTCGAGGCTGATTGGAACAGGGAGGATTTCACCCCTCCGGCGGTCTCCAATATCATCTGGAGTGTCGGGCGATCCCGGCAGGAGGTCATTAACTTCATCGATGGCGCCGAAAAGTCCCTCTTCATCCAGCATGAGAAATATGTCGATACGCCCGTGATCGAAGCCCTGGTGCGAGCCAAAATGAAACGCAACGTAAAGGTTCACGCCACAGCGCTGCCGGTCCATTCACTCAGGGAGTTTTACATCCTCGAGGGGGTGGCGGGACTTCGATTGCTTGAGGATCTGGGAATCAACGTTCATAAACTCAAAGGCGTTCATCTCCATGCGAAGCTTATCCTTGCGGACAAACAGAGAGCCCTCCTGAGTTCCTTCAACATCTATCCGAAGTGCTTCAATGAACGCCGGGAATTGGGAATCCGCTTCAGCGATCCCGATCTCGTCCACCGTCTGGTGAAAATTTTTGAGTCCGACTGGGAAAACTCCAAGAAGATGGATCTCACCGATGAGGGCATCAAGGACGATCAGGAAAAGCATGCCGCCAAGGCGCTTGCCGAGATCCAAGCCCACGAAGAAAAGTCCCGGGCCAGTGTCAAAAAATCCTGACATTACGGCCGAACCGGTCTCGGATACCCCGCCAAGGGTAAGTCTTTGGGAGTTGATCTTCTTCTTCGGACTCATTGGCCTGACCAGTTTTGGGGGAGGTCTGACCGCCTACATCCGACGTCTTGCAGTGACCCAGAAGGGTTGGCTTACCGACGAGGAGTTCTTCTCGGCGCTCGCCATTGTTCAAATCCTTCCCGGAGCCCGGGTAGTGGGGATTTCAGTCTACATCGGAAACCATCTGCGCGGATTATTGGGGGCAACGGTGGCGCTCCTCTCCATCATGACCCCTCCCTTCATCCTCGTTAGCTGCCTGGGGTTGCTCTATTTCCATTACGGTGAGAATACCGACTCCAAGGCCTTGCTAGCTGGCGTGACCGCAGTGGCTTGCGGCCTGATGGCTAGCATGGTCTTCGAGGCTGGGCAAAAAGCCATCCGGGGAGTCTTTGATGTGATGATGATCCTCATCACCTTCCTGCTCGTTCGATTAGCACACCTCCATGTCCAGTATGTGATCCTGCTTCTAGGTCCCATTGCCATCTGGTGGCACAGACCGCGTCCTGACAAGAAGGACGAAGCTCAAAAACAAAAGGAGGTAGCCTCATGATCCAGACCTTCGGCCATCTTGTCGCATTGTTCATGATCCTTTCGATCTCCGCATTCGGCGGGGGGAAGGTGGTTCTACCAACCTTGCAACAGCAGGCGGTGAACCACTACCACTGGATGTCTAATCAGCAGTTCGTTGACCTCTTTGGTATCAGCATCATCGATGGTCCCTCGATGATGGTTGTCACCCTGGTGGGGCTCAAGGCCTGCATGGAGTATGGTTACGTAATCGCGATCTTGGGCGCCTTGGTTGCCACCGTGGCAATGTTCCTCCCCAGTTCGATCTTGGTTCTGATCGTGGGTCGTTTTTGGGATAGCTGGAAGACCTCTCCCTGGCATGAATCCATCCAGCGCGCCATGATGCCAATCTCCACAGGGCTCATCCTGGCCGCCGCTTTCATCATCGCGAAACACTCCATCCATACCATTCCGACCGCCATCATGGGCGTGATCGCCCTCTGCCTCATGCTCTTCACCAAGCTTAACCCCGTCATTATGATCGTTGCCGCGGCAGGGATCAGTTGGGTATTTTTGCGCTGAGGCATCAGAGCAGTTTCAAGAATTCTAGAGCCGTTCTTTGAGGCGACATTCAGCTTTCTAAAGTGTCACATCGCTTGGGCAGTAGCACATCGACTCCAACCGCTCATCTGCCTCTCGACGACCGCCCCATGGTGATTTTAAATGCAAGGGCACATCTTTAACGAAACAGCTCCGGCGCTCACCTGATCACAGAAACCGACCAAGGGGGAATACTGATCGGTTGATCAACTGAAACCTGTTGATTTAAGGGGGGCAGGTTTAATGAAGGATGTCCATTTTCACCTTGGGAGCGCCAAGAGTATTGAGCGGAAGAATACGACGTGAGGGTCACTGAGTGCTTACCCAACCCCTTGATAGAGAGTCTTACGGGATGCAGGGCATCTTTGTTGATCACAAGCAGGGATCGGGTGCCATCAGGACGCTTCAATGCAAAGGAACTCAGCAACTTCTCCTGATCTCCGGAGATCCTCACTGGAAGGACGGCATGAGGACCTCCCTGTGGATTCATCCATTTACAAGTCAGGAGACTTAGGGACTGAAAGGTAGCTACCGGCACGGAGTTCCCATCAGCTTGCAAGAGCATCAATTGATTTCCCCAGGAACCACTGCTCCCCTCCAATCTGTTGGGCTCATAGCCGTAATAAAAGGCAGCATCCCCTCCCTCACAAAGGAACTGGGCCATGGTCTCGGCATTCAGAAGACCACCGGCGAGATCAACCTCCTGCTGACAGGGAAAGACGGAGTAATTCAGTTCACCAATCACCAGCGGCAGATGAAAGGTCCGCATTGAAGCCATCGTGCGCGCAAGCATTCCCGAAGCCCTCGGCAACTGTTCCGTTTCCTTTCCGTCGACATCGTCGAAGGGATACCACTCGAAGGAGAGGAATCGAACGTCCCGGGATTGGTTCCGATGCCGCAGTTCACTCAGAAAATCCCGGATCCACCATCTCTTATCAAAGCGATAAGTCTGATCATCACCCGGCTCTGCATCCACTGTCACAAAACTCGGACCGCCCATCACGGCATCGGGCACGATTTTTCTGACGGCACGGCTTACCTGGGCATAGAGCACCCCGAAATCGTGGGGATCGACGCGTTGGCCATCAGGCTCTTCACCCAACTCGTAGCGGCTGACCGGAATCCCCGATCGTTGAATATACGCGGCCAATCCCGCCGCATTCTCCGGAGTGTCATACAACACAGGCACGCCCAACATAAGGGGAAGCCCCCGCGTGATGCCACATCGGGCAATCAGATCAACTCCAGGTTGCTCAACTTTCGGATCCCGATCGCTCACTCGATGCCATGGATCCGTCGAAGATGCATAGGTGATGGTCTGTCCCTTTCCGGGCTGATGAATGACATGATCATCAAAGGAGTATTGATCCGCCTCCCCGGCGCTCACTTCCCGGATCGAGTATCCCAGATGATCACGAGGGTCTGTTGCTCTGGGCAAAGCGGTCCCGGAGCTCTCCGTCATCCAAATCCTCAGGTAACGGGCCTTCACGGGATGATCTGCCAGCTTCAGGAATTGGTCCCCTCCCCCGCCACAAGTCATAACTCCGTTGGAAAATCTATGCCAGACAGGGACAAAGAGGTTCCAAGGATGTCCCCCGAAGTAAACCCTTCCCTTATCGGCATATTCGACCCGGAACTTGGTTGCATACGGTTCTGCCCACTGGATCCTGATCGCATTCACGGGAACAGGTTTTCCAAAATCGAGCACCACCCATTGAGGATGACGGGAATCGGGTTCTCCCGTGTAGGACTGAGAGAGGTATGGATTGCTCTTCCAAAAGGTCTTTGGATCATCGTCATCGAGTCGCGAGTAGCCGTCATCGTTCGCCTCGTCGATCGTATTGCCGCGGCGCGGGAGCTTGTAACCGTAAGAGAGAAGGATTGGATGGAAGGGATCGGGTCTGGATTCCGAGGTCCAGTAACCCTGCCCGTGAACCGAATCACTCCAACTTCCCCTAGGGTTCCAGTGCCAGGCCTCCACGGCCAATTCCGTCCTGAGACGGTAAGAGATCGGGCCCAATCCCGCCCCCAGCATCTGCATCACATTTCCCGATGAAAGCATCCTCAGACAGTCCCCTTGCTCATGGCCGTCGATTCCTGCACCGAAGGAGCGGCGAGGATCAAAAGTTCCGATCATACGATCCCCGATCTTGACCTTCATCTCGAAGGGCTTCGTCTGCGCTTGCGAAAGTGAAGGCAGCAGTATCAGCAGGAAGAGGAGCGACCGATGGTTCATGGATCCGTGACTGTGACTTAAAAGCCCCCCTATCTACAGCCTAAAACCCTGAAACAGAGGCAGCCCGCGACGTTTCTGTCGGGGGCTGCCTCTGGGTGGATTTTCCCGCGGAAAAACCACGGGATCTCGGGGAGAAAATCCTATTGATCAGTTAGCTTTGGCGACGTGAGTTTTGTTCTTAGACTAGGCTAGAAAAACGAAGCTCCATTCTCGCCATAGGGAGAGGGATGAGAACAAAGCCCAAGGACAAAAGCCCAAGTTAAATTACCATTCGAGAGCGCCGGCGTTCTGATAGGACGTCACCTTGGTCTCGAAGAAGTTAGCCTCCTTGGAGAGATCGGCCACTTCGCTCATCCAAGGGAAGGGGTTCTGACTGCCGAACTCCTGAGTCATACCAAGGCGGTCGAAACGGCGATCTGCGATGTACTGGACATACTCACGGAAGAGACTGGCATTCAGACCGAGGATGCCGCGGGGCATGCAATCTTGGGCGTAGGCAACCTCAAGCTCGACGGCCTTGAGGATCATGGCACGAATTTCAGCCTCGAGTTGGGGCGTCCAGGCCTCGGGATTCTCCTCGCGGATGCCGTTGATGAGATCGATCCCGAAGTTCAGGTGGATCGACTCATCGCGCATGATGTACTCGAACTGCTGGCCGATTCCGACCATCTTATTTTGGCGCTTGAAGGAGAGGAGCATCACGAATCCGCTGTAGAAGAAGATCCCCTCCATAATGACGTAGAAGCCTACCAAGTTCTTGATGAAGGTCTGAAGCCCTTCGGTGGTATCGGTCGTGAAGCTATCATCCATGATGGCAGAAGTGAGACTCATCTCGAAGGCATCCTTATCGTGGATGGAGGTCACCTCGTGGTACATGTTAAAGACCTCGCGCTGATCAAGGGCAAGACTCTCGACGATGTACTGAAAGGTGTGGGTGTGGATCGCCTCTTCGAAAGCCTGACGTAGCATGAACTGACGGGCCTCAGGATTAGTGACATGCTTGAAGATTGCGAGCACGATATTGTTGCCCACAAGGCTCTCGGCGGTGCTGAAGAAACCAAGGTTGCGCATGATGACCTGACGCTCGTCAGCGGTGAGTTTGTTCGACTTCCAGAGTTCTATGTCGCGCTGCATTGGAATCTCGTTTGGCATCCAGTGGTTGGCGCAACCCTTCGTGTAATAATCCCAAGCCCAAGTGTATTTGAGCGGCATGAGTTGATTGACATCTACCTGCTTGCAATTGACCAGGCGTTTCTGATCAGGATCGATCCGCTTGGTGAGGTCGTGGAATGTGGCAGGTCTATCGGAGGAGGTGCAGCAGGACATGGTGTGTGGGGATTGAGGTTACGTTAAGACTGTCGTTATTTCCAGCTTATGTGTTGTTTGTTGGGTTGGGGACGTCGGGTTGGGTTGTGACTCTCTATTGACACGCCTCACATTCGCCGCCATTGCGCATCGCCTCGATGCTGCAGGCCTGCGCAGCTTCGGGGGTGAACTCTTTTTTCTTGGGCTGATTAACCCAGTTTGGGCGTGCCTGACTGGTGCTTTGTTCGACCGTTGAAGCCGCCGTAGCCCGCAGGTAATAGGTGGTCTTGAGCCCTGTCTCCCAGGCATGCAGATACATGTCATTGAGCTTCTTACCGCTGGGTGCGGCAATGTAGAGGTTCAATGACTGCCCCATGTCGATCCATTTCTGGCGGCGGCTGGCGCACTCAATATACCAAATCGGCTCGACCTCGAATGCCGTGCGGTAGATTTCCCGGATGTTCTCAGGGATACGGTCGATTCCTAGGATAGAACCATCCATATACTTGAGCTCTTCGAGCATTTTGCGGTCCCAGAGACCAAGATTCTTGAGATCCTCGACGAGGTAGCTGTTGATGACGGTGAAATCACCGCTCAGATTCCCCTTTGCAAATAGATTCTTGAATGTTGGTTCGATCGACTGGGAAACACCCGTGATGTTGGAGATCGTCGCCGTCGGGGCGATGGCCATGGTGTTACTGTTACGCATGCCGTGCTTGCGGATCGCTTGGCGCACAACATTCCAGTCGAGGGTGCTGGAACGGTCCATGGTGACGGGGATGCCCCTCTCCTGCTCAAGAAGATCGATGGTGTCGATCGGGAGGAGACCTCGGTCCCACTTGGAACCCTTGAAGGTCTCGTAAGCGCCGCGCTCAGCCGCAAGCTCCGTTGAGGCGAGAGTTGCGAAGTAGGAGATCGCCTCCATGCTGGTGTCCGCAAAGTTCACCGCTTCCTGACTGGCATAGCTGATCTTGAGCTTATAGAGGGCATCTTGGAAGCCCATGAGGCCCAGACCGACGGGGCGGTGACGCATGTTGGCGGTCTTGGCCTCCGGAGTCGGATAGTAATTGATATCGATGACGTTATCGAGCATCCGCAGGGCTGTGCGGATCGTTTTCTCAAGAAGTTGGAGGTCCAGCCCCCGCTCGTTGATGTGCAGGGGAAGTCCGATGGATCCCAGATTACAGACAGCGGTCTCCTCCGCAGAGGTATTGAGCAGGATTTCGGTGCAGAGGTTGGAACTGTGTACAACTCCCTGATGATCCTGGGGAGAACGGACATTGGAGGGATCCTTAAAGGTGATCCAAGGGTGGCCCGTCTCGAAGACCATCGAGAGGATCTTGCGCCAGATTGCCGAAGCCTCGACCCTCTTGAAAAGAGAGATTTCAGCGCGGTCAGCCATGGCCTCGTATTCCGTATAACGCTCCTCAAAGGCACGGCCGTAGAGGTCGTGAAGATCGGGCACATCGCTGGGGCTGAAGAGCGTCCACTGGGCATTCTCCTTAACCCTCTTCATGAAGAGGTCAGGGATCCAATTGGCGGTATTCATGTCATGGGTGCGGCGGCGCTCATCACCCACGTTCTTGCGAAGCTCGAGGAAATCCTCGATATCCAGATGCCAGGTCTCGAGGTAAGCGCACATCGCCCCTTTGCGCTTGCCGCCCTGATTGACAGCGACGGCCGTGTCGTTGGCCACCTTCAGGAAGGGGATGACCCCCTGGCTTTCACCATTGGTCCCTTTGATGAGGGAGCCCGTGGAGCGGACATTCGTCCAGTCGTTGCCAAGACCTCCGGCCCACTTGGAGAGTTTGGCATCGTCGCTGATGCACTTGAAGATGTGATCGAGATCGTCCATCACTGTCGTGAGGTAGCAGGAGCTCAACTGGGGATGAAGGGTGCCACTGTTAAAAAGGGTGGGCGTCGAGGAGGTGAACAGGAAGCTGGAAAGGAGTTCGTAAAACTCGATGGCCCTCTCGTTTTTGCTCTCCCCTTCATTCAGTGCGAGACCGAGGCAGACCCGCATCCAAAAAAACTGCGGCGACTCGATCCTGCGACCGCCGATATGGATAAGGTATCGGTCGTAAATCGTCTGCAGGCCCATGTAATTGAAGAGCAGATCGCGCTCTGGCTTGAGCGCGGCAGCGATCCTATCGATGTCGAACTCCAGCAGCCCCGGGGTAAGGCGACCTGCCGCAATTCCCTCGTCCAGATAGGCTCTGAAGCGGGTGCTGTGGGCCACCGTGACATCATGGTAGTGCTCGTAGCCGGGGAGCGTCTCTCCGTAGATTACGTCCAGTAAAAGACGGGCCGTCACATAGCCGTAGGCAGGATCCTGCTCGATGCGGGATTTTGCCGCGAAAATCATCGCCTTCTCGATCTCTACGATGCGAACCCCATCGTAGAGATTCCGCATTGTCTCGTCAGCCATCTCCCTGGCCTCACACCGATCCTCAAAACCGCGGCAAGCGCGGATCAGGGTGCGGCGAATGCGCTGGGGTTCCAGGGTCTCACGGCTTCCATCCCTGAGCGTAACGCCCAATTCAGCCTGAACCTGACCGGTAAGATCGCGGTCACCACGCAGAGCTCGGGCTTTTCTCCGATCTTCGCGGTAAATGATATAACGTCGCGCCACATTGGTGTGACCCTGCACCATGAGAGCCTCTTCCACGGCATCTTGGACGCGCTCGATCTCCAACTCCTCCCCTCGGATCGCGCGTCCAAAGAGACGCTGGACGACGGCTGAAGTCACTGCAAGGGAGGATGCCTTATCCTCGGGAGAGAGGTTGTAATCACTAGGAATGTCGCGATCAGCCTTGAAAGCACTCTCGACCGCCAACCGAATCCGCTCCTCGTTGAACGATTCGCTGCGTCCATCGCGCTTGCGCACATTGAACTCACGTCCATGAAGCGGGTCGACACCACTTAGGGAAAGTTGTCCGGAAAGAGGTTCCATAGGGTTAATTAGAGCGTTGGGGAGGGATTTGGGGATTTTGGGGAAAAGTTCCATAAAAACACTATATGTTGTGTCTCGTGGAGATGTCTGACGCTAGGTGTAGGTGACGCAGGGTCGACGGGTCAACGAGATTTTCCAAGTTTTTTCTTTTTTCTTTTTTTCTCCTTTAGGGGCGCAAAATCTTCGGATGATTGAGAGGCCATTTTCGGACTCTTGCACCTCCCGCGCAAGAGGAAGCGGCACCACGAATGAATTAAAAAAGAGAAAAAGATTGCTCCGCCAGAGAGGACTTGGGAGCCCCTTTTTTACTGACTTCGCAAGGACACTCCTCGACCTGACACCAAGGCAAGAGCCTCCCCGACCAGAAAGAGCGATCCGGCAAGCAAAACAGGGACTTGAGAGGAGGGGGGGGATGTCTCCACAAGCTTGAGAGCCTCCGCAAGGGAGGAGAAAACATGCACTGGAGGAGAAAAATCACCCGCAAATCGGGCTAATATTTCCGGATCCATGGAGCGAGAGGAGGCAACCGGGACGAGATAAATCTCGCTGGCGATCGGCGAGAGAATCCTCAAGATTGTCGCGGGATCTTTGTCTGCAAGAGCCCCGAAGATCAATCGGCAGCGCTCTTGGGCGAACTCTTCACGCCAAACAGCCACGAGTTGACGGGCCGCATGCACATTGTGGGCTCCATCAAGAATCAACCCTTCTGTCCCCAAACGCTGGAAGCGTCCCGGCCATGTGACTCCGGCAACCCCGAGCGCCCCAACCTCCGGAGCAATCTGGAATCCTGCAATCTCGAGCAATCTTAGGGCCGTGGCGGCATTCCAACGTTGATGGGATCCCCTTAAACCCACGACGAGAGCCTCATCAAGGGCCTCCGTAACCCAATGACAGGGGACCCCTTGCTCCTGCGCAACTCGGGCAAGACTTTCCCGGACCTCCTCCTCCTGAGGCGCAATGACCGCGGGAATACCGGTTCGGAAGATTCCGGCCTTTTCCCGGGCGATTTCCGGGAGGCTTTCTCCCAGCCACTCGGTGTGATCGAGTCCGATCGGGGTGATTGCGCAGGCCAACTTCGGAGCCGTGTTGGTGGCATCCAATCGCCCGCCCAAACCGGTCTCCAGAACCACGATCTCACAACCCTCCTTGGCAAAGTATTCAAAGGCAAGTGCGGTCACGAGCTCGAAGAATGTCGGTTGATCTGCCTCACCCCACCCTCCTGTTACCTTGCGAAGCCCAAGAATCCCCTCTTCCAAAGCCGTGGAGTTGGCATTCTTGCCATTCACTCTGATTCTTTCGGAGAAATCAACCAGGTGAGGCGACGTATAGAGGCCTGTCCGGTAGCCGGCGGCCCTAAGCACAGACTCACTCAATGCACAGACCGACCCTTTGCCGTTTGTTCCCGCGACATGCAGACAGCGGAGCCGCTGCTCGGGGTTCCCCATTGCCTTGAGAAGCCGCTCCATCCTCTGCAACCCGGGAACAACGCCCCGGGATTGGGTGGACATCAACCAATCGATCGGGGAGGAATCAAGGGCCATGCGTAAACCTGAAGAATGAAACCTGAAACCTGAATGCTACGGAAATCAGTCCTCTGCGAAACAGCCGCCACGATGTCGCGAACCTCAAAGGATTCTAAAGGCTCAAAAAGGTGACAGCTGAAATGCTTCATCTTTCCGCCTACAAGTCTCATCCCTCGTCCCTTATTTTCCCCATCAGGTTCCCTAGGATCGTGATGATCGTTTCACGTATTTTGGCCCGTGGGACAATCTCATCGACAAGACCGTGTTCCAAAAGGAACTCGGCGGTCTGAAACCCATCGGGAAGCTCCTGGTGGGTCGTCTCGCGGATAACCCTTGGGCCGGCAAAGCCGATCATGCTCCGCGGTTCGGCAAGCGTGATATCCCCGAGTGTGGCAAAACTGGCCATGACCCCCGCTGTCGTCGGATTTGTCAGCACGGCAATATAGGGGAGACCGGCTTCGGCATGACGCGCCAGAGCCCCGCTTGTCTTGGCCATCTGCATCAGCGATAGCATCCCCTCATACATGCGGGCACCACCCGAGGCGCAGAAAATGATGACGGGGCTCTTGGCCTTGGTGGCCGCCTCGATGGTACGTGTAATCTTCTCCCCGACCACGGATCCCATGGTGGCGGCTAGGAAGGAAAAATCCATCACCGCCAATCCGATCCTATGCCCGCCCACCCGCGCCGATCCGGAGATCACGGCGTCGGTCAGACCGGTTTTCTGACGATAGGTCTTGAGGCGCTCTTCATAGGTCGCAACCCCTTTGAATCCAAGAGGATCCACCGAAAACATGGCCGCATCAGACTCCTCAAAGCTTTCCTCATCGACTAAGATCCCGATACGTTCCCAAGCCCCCATGCTGAAATGGTACTCACATTTCGGGCAGACACGGAGATTTTCCTCGATGGCGAGTTGATGGATCATTTCCGAACATCCCGGACATTTCGTCCAAAGACCTTCCGGCATCTCACGCTTTTTTTTGTCCAAAAACTTGAGGGTGGGCTTTTTGAAAATCGTCATCTTCCCTTGATTCTGCAACAAAGTCCCCGCCCATGGGAAGACTTACGCGAAGGATTATGGGCAGGTTGAACCGCCACTTGCAGTGTGAAACAACCTACCCCCTGGCGATCGTGACTGCACAGACCTCTGATGCACCGCCCTCCATTAGGATGGCTGCGCAGGCATCGAGTGTCGTCCCCGTGGTCGCCACATCGTCCACAAGAAGAAAGGATGCATCGGCACTGGGAGGACGACGGAGTGAAAAGGCCCCTTTGAGATTTTGCAGGCGTGCGGAACGGTCAAACCCCGCTTGGGGAGCGGTGGCACGATTTCTCTTTAACAAGCGGCGCACAGGTATCCCGAGGCGTTTTGCAAGCGATCCTGCCAGAAGATCCGACTGATTAAACTCCCTCTCCCGTTCACGCAGGGGATGAAGCGGCACCGGGACGACAGCGTCAAACTTCTTTCCAGCCAACCTCGTATCATCGAGTGCCGGAAGCATCAGTTGGGAGAGGATTGGCAACAGGCTTTGATCCCGTCCGTATTTGAAACGCTGGATCAATTCCTGAACCAGTCCTTCAAACCGGCAGGCCGCAACGATCGTTGTGAGATGCCATCTCCTTCCCTCGCAATTGGAGCATTGGAAGAGACCTTGCATCGGATGCGAACAGACGGGACACCGACACTCCGGTGGGGCGGGAATGCGTGCTTGGCATGCCTTGCAAAGGAAAAAATCGCAACCCACAGTTCCTGGCTTGCCTCTTTGTTCACCGTTATGATCCAAGCGGCAACCGCATCCACCGCAATGCTCGGGATAAATGAGTGAGAGGATCCCGGAAACCCCCTTCCGGATCAGGACGGTGAGCGGGATCCTTTTAACATCGACCCCTTTCATTACCCGTGGATTTTTTCGTACCGAAGAGGTTGACGGCGTGTTCTGAAAAGCAGACCTGCAAGACATCCGGTCAGTACAAGCGCCCCCATCGGGAACAATCCAATGGGTACCATCCCATTGCACTGGGGAGGTCCGATAAAAGGCAGGTATTTGGTCGAGGGAATGGCCGTGAAGCCCGAGACGACATTTAGTGCCTGCTGACTGAAAATGAAGAGGCCGTGCAATCCGATGGATGCCCAAAGCGAACCCGTCCTGATGGTCAACCAAGCCAGAATCACACCGGCCGTAAAGAGAGTCATGAGGGACCAGATCAAGATCCTCCAAGGGGGCAATGCACCGCCGATCGCACTCAATTGCTGGAGACCGCTCCACCAGGACGGAACCGTGTGGATACCTGATACGGAGGGTGGAATGTTCAGGAAATGAACCAAAGCAAAGACTAGGGAGGAGAAGATGATTGCAGCCAGGGGGGACATTGCCTGGCGGAAAAACCCGAGCAGGATTCCCCTGAAAAGGAACTCCTCGATCGTTGCGACCGCCACGCCTGTCAGGATGATCTTAGGAAGGAAATGCAGGATCAACTGGGGAAACTGATACCTCATGGTGAAGGCACCCGAAAGCAGAAGCATGGGCTCCAACAGAAGGCCACAGAACAGACCGCAAAGCATTCCCATTCCGAGGTCACTCAACGGATGCTCGTTCCTTGACAAACCAAACTCTTTCAACGACCTGATCCGCAGGGATCGGAGCAGCGGCCATAGAAGCAGAATTGCAGCCACCTGAAGACTCCGTGACAAATACCGGTGAAAAGGCATTCTTTGAATATCACCCACAAAGCCACCGCACCAGCCTGAGGGAACCTGCTGAAGAAGATGCCAGACACAGGGTGCCGCCAAGGCTCCTCCCAAGAGAACAACCACCAGATACAGAAAGATCTTCCCGAGGGAGCGCACGCAGGGAAAACTAGCACCCCCATCCCCCAACACCAAGCACTGCCTGACTAGATGAGAAAAAAGAGCCCCAACGGAGGAACATAATGAGAGGATGTCATGAATGGATCGTGCGTGATGAGGACGGGGTCAAACGTGAGATCCGTGTCATCAAGGAGGCGAGTCTCTTTCGCTTTCAGACCAAGCGGACGGATGCCGAAATCTGGACCTACTTCGATAACAAGAAGAGCAAACCTTCCCCATCGGATGTTGAATCGCTGATTGAAGTGCTTGAGCGGAAATACCAACGCAAGCGCGCTCCTTACAGCGACCTCCAACTTGCAAAGAAAATGCTCTCGGATCTTCCCCGATGAAGGCAGACGGAGCACTCTGGAACACCCACGCACTCGCAGCGGCTGACCATCGTCATCTCTGGCATCCCTTTACCCAGCAGCAGGAATGGTGCGGTGAGGAACCCCTGGTGATCGTCTCGGGGTCGGGAGCCACGCTTGCCGACAGCCATGGCAGGAGCTACATCGACGGAAACAGCTCCATCTGGACCAATATTCATGGTCACTGTCATCCCCGGATTGTCGGTGCCGTCTCGCGGCAGTTGTCCACGCTTGACCACACCTCCTTCCTCGGCACCACGCACCCTCTGGCCATTGAGCTAGCCTCCAGACTTCTTGCTCTCCTGCCCGGGTCACCACTGACTCGCGTCTTCTACTCCGACAATGGTTCCACTGCGGTGGAAGCGGCCCTGAAAATGTCACTTCAATACTGGCAACTCCGGGACCAACCGGAGCGGTGTCGATTCGTAAGCTTCAGCAACGCCTACCATGGGGATACCGCAGGTGCGGCAAGCCTCGGCGGGATTCCGACCTTCTTCGATCGCTTTGCCGGACTGCACTTTTCCGTGGAGCATGTTGCGGATTTTACGGCATTGGAGGCTCGGGTTGGAGGAAATGATCTGGCCGCAGTCATCATCGAACCCCTGATCCAAGGCGCGGCGGGCATGAGACTCTGGCCCGAGGGAATGCTTCGCTCCCTGCGGGAATTCTGTGACAGGACAGGCGCCCTTCTTATCTTTGACGAGGTCATGACAGGTTTCGGCAGGACCGGAAGTATGTTTGCATGCCAGCAGGAGGGCGTGACTCCCGATCTTCTCTGCGTGGCCAAGGGAATCACCGGCGGAGTCCTTCCCTTGGCCGCAACCATGGTCACGGAAAAGATCTACTGGGCATTCCTCGGCACGATCGGAGAACAGAAAACCTTCTACTACGGGCACAGTTACACGGCCAACCCACCCGCCTGTGCCGCTGCACTGGCAAGCCTTGATCTCTTTGAGGAGGAAAAAACCTTGGAGATCCTTCAGAAGAAAATCGCCTATCTTGCGCGATGCCTTGATGCCCTGCGCTCACTCCCCTTTGTGGCGGAAATCCGCCAATGCGGCTTCATCGCCGGGATTGAACTGATGCAGGATCCTGAAAAAAATACGCCCTTCTCATGGCAGGATCAGATCGGGGCGAAGGTCTGCAAGGCTGCAAGATCACATGGATTGCTCACCCGACCCGTCCGCGACACCATCGTCCTCATGCCACCCCTCTGCACCACGGAGCGGGAGATTGAAATCGCCGTCACTGCAATCTTCAAGGCGATTTTGGAGGTGTGTTGATGATCCTTGTTTTTGAAAACACCCTTCGGGATAGGCTATCGATGGATTTTCTCTAAAAAACCTTTAGAAGGAAGAAATGCCATCTCAACCCAATCACTGGCTCGTCAAATCAGAACCCTCTGCCTACTCGTGGGCTGATCTCGTGAGTGATGGGAAGACCTCCTGGACCGGCGTCCGGAACTTCCAGGCCCGGAACAACCTTAGAGCCATGAAAAAGGGAGATTTCGTCTTCTTCTACCAGAGTGTGACGACTCCGGCAGTGATGGGGATCTCCAAGGTCCTCAAAGAGGCTTATCCCGATCCAACTGCAAGCGAGGGTGACTGGAGTTGTGTCGATCTTGAGCATGTAGAACCGCTCACCACCCCCGTGACACTTGCCTCCATCAAGGCAGACCCAACACTCAGTGAGATTGCCCTCATCAAGCAATCCCGCCTGAGCGTCATGCCGGTCACCAAGCAAGAATACGAAAGGATCCTGAAAATGGGCGAAAAGAACTGATTACTATCGGGACATCGGCCCATCATTAGCATTTAAAAATAAAAGCTCAGCGACTTTTAGCTCTCGGAGCCTCTGCGGGAAACCTTCCCAATTCCAAATCGATCCTGCTGATATCCGGGCACTATTCGTCCAGGACAGCCAGATCACTCGCGGTAACACGCAGGACCTCTTCCAGTGAGGTCTGCCCCAAGGAGGCCTTGCGCCATCCATCCTTTCGAAGGGTGACCATCCCGTCCGCAAGAGCCTGCTCGGCAAGATCACTCCCAGTAGCCCGTCGCTGAATGAGTTCCTGGAGGGCTGGGGTCATGAGGCAGATCTCCATGATGGCGATCCGTCCCGAGTAACCGCTTCCCCGGCAGTGCTGACAACCGACCGGTTGGCGGAGACCTTCAGCCATCTCAAGGGGGAATCCGATCCGGATCAACTCGTCGTGAGTCATCTCCGTCGGCTTGGAGCATTTTGGGCAGAGTTTCCGGACGAGTCGTTGTGCCAGGAAAGCCCTGACGGAGGAACCCACCAGGAAGGGCTCGACCCCCATGTCGAGCAGACGGGTAATGCCGCCCACTGCATCATTCGTGTGAAGTGTACTGAAGACGAGGTGTCCCGTGAGGGCTGCCCTGATTGCGATATCGACCGTCTCAACGTCGCGCATCTCACCAACCATGATCACGTTGGGGTCGCCCCGAAGAATACTGCGGAGCGCATTGGCAAAGGTCAGGTCGATCTCTGGCTTCACCGCGATCTGGATGACTCCATCGATCTTATGCTCGACCGGGTCCTCGATCGTGACGATACGTCGCTCCTTGACATTGAGTGAACTCAGAAAGGTGTAGAGCGAGGTGCTCTTGCCGCAACCGGTGGGTCCGGTGACCAGCACGATGCCATTGGGCATGGAGATCAGGGTGCGGATCTTCTTCTCTATGGCAGGTTCCAGTCCGAGTCTGGCGAAGTCAAAATGCTCCTGACCGAGGAGTCGGAGGCTGACATTCTCGCCGTGTACACAAGGGATCGTAGCCACACGCACGTCAATCGCACGACCCTTGTCCTCAAGCGCGATACGCCCATCCTGGGGGAGTCGGCGCTCCGCAATATCGAGGGAGGCCATGATTTTAAGCCGTGAGATCACAGAGTCCTGAAGGACCCGGATCTGGGGAGGGACGGAGGCCTCGTGGAGGACTCCGTCGATCCGATAACGGATACGCAGATCATGTCCCAGTGGTTCGAAGTGGATGTCTGTCGCTCCCTGATGAAGCCCCTCGCGCAAGATCTGATTCACGAACTTCATGACGGAGGCTTCAGGATCCTCATCATCCAGAACATTCACCTCCTCCTTCTCGACCACAACCTCCATGTCACGTCCTTCAAGCAACTCCTCGAAGGTCTCCGCTCCAACTCCGTAGGCGGATTTGACGGCTTCAATAAGCCTGCGGCGCGTCGTCATCACGAACCTGACGGGACCCGGGTGGTGGTGGGATACGGCCTGCCAGGCAGCATGGTCAAAGGGATCCCAGATGAGGACGGCCATTTCATTCGCCCTGCCATCGCCCGGATTCTCGGGCAACATCTGAAACCCGAGGGCGAGGCGGGCGGGAAAGAGGGCTCGCACATTCTCCAATGGGGCGACCTCGCTCTCTTCCCTCCACTCCATGCCGAGTTCAAGGGCCAACTCCCTGAGAAAATCCATTTCCGGAACGGATTCCGTTGAAAGGACAGCCCCCACGGGTGACTGCTGGGAGAAAGCCGCGCGGACAAGCACCTCCCTCAGCGCATCGGGATCCTGACAACCGGCCTTGGATGCCGCCGAGAGCAGAATCTCCGCAAGCCCGGAGACGGGTGAGGAGGTGAGAGCGGCTTCAGGCATCCTCCAACTATCAACCCGAATGCTTCCACTGCAAGCGAAACGCTTCGGAACTCACCATGAAAACTCCCTGCAAAGAGTGAAACAACTCGTCGGCTCCCCCCTGGGATCACTCCTCCAGAACGTTCACCAAGGAGAGGGGATGCTCGGGATCGAACGTGGAGGTTACGGTTGAATTGCTCGTTTGGGAAACCGAAGGGTCAGTTACGGCAATGGGTGCAGAAGTTTGTCCCTGATCCTGCACAAGCAACGGTGTCAACAAGAGAAGGAATAACACTGCAACTGAAGTGCGGCTCAATGAGGCCGACTGATGCGACAAGAGAGGCTTTTCATTCATGGGAGGACATCCACCCTAGAAATTATCAGTCGCGTTTCGAGGCATCCTGCCCACCATTCTTATTTTTCTCCCAGAATGAGCTTCAGATTCCTGACGGAATCAAAATTCTCCACCGCCGTGGATCGAGCCAATCTTGAAAGACGATCCCAGTCACCCAGGACCTGAAGGGAGGCCTCGACGGACTCCTCCAAGGAACGAACGAAGAGCATTCCCGAGTCGGTTGGTAAAAAGCGTTCGGCACCGGTTGGCTCCGTCACCACGGGACGCCCCAGGGCAAGGAAGGCAGCGGCACGATCGCTGAGCCATCCGCTCCCCATGATCGCTTCGAGCTTCACTGCGGTAAACTCTGCAGTCGCTCCCGCCAAGTAGCGGTAGTAGGCGGCGGGGGTCCGGGTCAACGCATGGGGAGTGGCGACCCTCCAACCCAGCGAGCGGAGTCGCTCCCGCTCGGGATCGTCGGGATTGAGGTTCATCGCCAACTCGAAGGTGGCATCACCCACTCTTTTGGGAAGATCCAGATAGGGGGCGAAGGCCGCCTGCTTCGAGTAGTCGCGCCACTCACCTCCGATCATGATACTTCCATCCCAATACCACTGCCCGATCGTCGTGAATCTCGGCTTTCCCTTGGGACGGGGTTGCGCTTTGAGAAGTTCCGTGTCGACCAGCGGGAAGTAGCTTTTCCATCTCACGATAGGCTTCGGTAACCGGACGTCGATGGAGTCCATGCAAAGGCCCACCGACCAGAACTCGTCGTGGCACGACTGACCCATCTCCATCTGATCCATCCAGTAGAGCACCTCCGTCGGATCGAGACTGCAGAGGAGCCTGCGCCCGAAAAGATTCACAAGAGGAGGCTTGAGTGAGTAACTGAGATTCAGAAGAAACGAGTGCGGAGCCAGATCCCTGAGCATGGCCGCAGACATCCCGTAGACTTTCATTCCGTCAAGGTGATGCTCTTCGGTTTCCTCATCGCACTGAGTTGGCCGGAGCAGGAGACAATACTCCAATCCGTAGAATGCCATCCGTCTTCGAAAAACCCGGATGCAGTATGCATCCTTAAGTGGGTCTCCGCTCTCCTGCAGCACCTCAAGCCAGACACCCCGGCGTCCCATGCGTTTGAGTCCGGTTAGGTATTGGAGGGGGACCGAAAAATTTCCCCCGCCCTCGGGATACTTTGCCGAGAATCCACAACCGACAAAAACGGGGGGAAGCAGCGTAGACATGAATCAGGAAATCAGGAAATCAGGAACTGATGGGGCATGAGGACCAACCCGCTTCACAGCGATCGTCATCGTTGCAAAATTCAGAATCATACCAGAGTCGACACCCACCGCCTTCATGTAAGAGCGCACGATAGAAAAATGAACTTTTTCCAATTCAGATACCGTCTTGAGTTCGACGACCTGACGGTTATCCACCAACAAATCCAAACGATGCTCCCCAACTAGACTTCCCTTGTAGAAAATTCCGACGACTTTCTGCCTCTCGAAGGGAATTTTCCGATCTGCGAGCTCAAGAGAAAGTGCCTCTTCATAGAACGATTCTAGAAAACCTGGACCCAAAGATTTGTGAACTTCAATGGCTGAATCAATGATTTGGGAGCTTAATGCTCTGTCCCCAAAAGAATCCCCATTTCCTGATTTCTTGATTTCCTGATGAATCATAAATCAGGGATAAACCTCTTTAAACCCCGGCTCGGTCCAGCAAGGACGCAAGCACCTTCTCCGCCTCGAAGACCTCGCGGGCAATCTCAAGCGCGGCATTGCTGTGCCGCTTGTAGTCGGATCGGATCGAGGCAACATGCTCCACGATCTCCTCCATGGTGGAGTAGGAGAGAAGACCCTCCCTCCCCCCGTAGTGTGCCGTGAATCCTGTCTCCTGAGTGATTACAGGGCGCCCTGCGGCAAGGTAGCAGGCGGTTCGGTCACTGAACCATCCGGTATTCAACCGGATATACTGATCCTTGGCGCAGGTGAACTCCCCCCTGGAGTTGACGATGTAATTCCGGTAGCCATTCCAGTCGACACTCAGATCGTGGGGCAGAACCAACCTCCAGTCATTCTTCTCAAAAAGATCCTGCTCCTCCTTTTTGATATCGGTGGCCATCTCAAAAGCTTCCCCCGAGCGCTTTGGTGCCTCGACAAAGCGGAGGAACTCCAGCGACTTGCTCCAGAGATAGTTGGAATCCCTCCAGACGATATCTTTCTTACCGCTTGTGGACCAATTGCAGATGGTCGTGAAGAGGGCATGGGGATCGGGAGAGGGCGCCTGTCGGGTGGAACACCAGAGATCCGTCACAATGGGTTGTCGCGTCGGGAGCCATGGGAATCCATGGGTCGGGACCGCAAAGGCGGGAGTCCCGATATTCTCACCGAAGGTGAAGAGATGCCGGTGGGCTTTCAGATAATCGATGGTCTCGCTTTGCCCGAGGTCGATCTTGATCTGCTCGACGCCGGGATCACTCTCCACGTAGATGAGATGACGAAGGGATCGAAGTTCGTCGTTCATGTCGTGGGAACCGCAGATATTGAGGGCGCAGTCCGCCTCCCGGTAGAGCGTTTTCAGATCGGCAAAAGACATCCCTACGCTCTCGATCGGATCCTTGTAGCGCGCGCAGTAGGCCCATCGCCCCTCAAAGCCGTGCTCCTTGGCAAGCCTCGCGAGCGTGGCCGAAGCGTGGGAGTAATCGTCGGAAATGTTGAAGGCAACCGGATCGTAGGGGTAATTCAAGGTGTCCTCGACGTAGGTGACCTCGTGCCCGAGACGTTGAAGTCCGACGATGTAGTGGAGGTGTTGCCAGATGACCCCGGCGATGGGCATACCACCCATGAACCCAAGGACGATGATCTTTTTTTTCTTCATGATTGGGTGGTCGGGGCGTGTCCGGGGATCTCTTCGGGCATATGGGTTGCCGCCCTGTGGAGTCGGGCGTAGGAACCGTCGAGCGCCAGTAACTCCGCTCCCGTTCCCTGCTCGGCAATGCATCCCCTCTCCAGCAGCACGATACGTCCGAAGTGATGCACCGTGGAGAGTCGGTGCGTGATGATGAGCGTGGTGCGTCCGATCATCAGTTCCGAAATCGTCTCCATGATGGCCTTCTCGGTGGAGGGGTCCAGAGCCGAAGTGGGCTCGTCGAGAAGCAGGATCGGCGCGTTCTTTAGGAAGGCTCTGGCAATACCGATACGCTGACGCTGACCGACACTCAAGTGACCTCCGCGTTCCCCGACCGGCGTCTCGAATCCCTGAGGTTGGGCCATGATGAAATCATAGGCCTGCGCCCGCTTCGCCGCCTCGACGATCTCTGCCTCCGTGGCACCCTCGCGACCATAGGCGATATTCTCCCGGATACTGGTTGAAAAGAGGAGTGTGTCCTGCAGCACCATGCCGATCTGCGCACGAAGAGAGGACTTGGTCAGTGATCGCAGATCATGCCCGTCGAGTCGGACAATGCCCGCCGTGGGATCATAAAATCGGGGCACGAGACTCAGGAGCGTGCTCTTGCCCGCACCGGTGCCCCCCACAAAGGCAACCGTCTCCCCCGGGGCGATCGCCAGATCGACCCCTGTCAGCACAGGAGCCTTGGGGTCGTAGGCGAAGGAGACTCCGGCAAAGGTGATCTCCCCTTTGGCCGTGGTTAGGGTAACGGCATCCGGAGCATCCTTGGTCTCCTCCTCACGATCCAGGATCTCGAAGCAGCGTTGTGCTCCCGCAGCCGCTCCCTCAAGGGCCCAGGCGGTGTAGGTGAGTTGCTCAATGGGCTGATAAAGCGTCGCAAGGTAGGCCACGAAAACGAGGAGGTCACCCAGGCTCAGATGCCCCCGCATCACCTGCAACGACCCGGCACAATACATCACTGCGGATCCGAGCGCCATGAGCGTGCCAACCACAAGGGCACTCCTCATCGAGGTCAGATTGAGGCGGAAGTTGGCCTCGAGACTTCTCGTGGCATGCCTGACGAACTGCTCCACTTCGAACGACTCCCTTCCAAAGGCCTGCACCATCCGGATCGATCCGAGACCCTCCTGTGCCGAGGCGAGAAGATCACTCTCCCTCTCCTGAATCGTGGTGGACTCCCTGCGTATTCTGTCCCCGTAGTGCCGGATCGCCCAGACGACCGGCGGCAGGACCGCCATCGAGACGAGCGTCAGGAACCAATCCATCCGGAGCATGATGGCAAGGGCGCTGACCAGAGTCACCACGGCGCCGAAGATCGTCGCAAAACCCTTGTTGTAGATTGTCTGGATGGATTGGGAATCGTAGGCGACACGGAAGGAGGAGTCGCTACTGCGGCGGGCGTCGTGGAACTGAAGGGGCAAGGCCTGCAGGCAACTGTAGAGTTGGGTCCGCAGATGAAGAAGGGCTCGCAGTCCGATCCGGATCAGGAGCGCATTGGAGAGCATGTTGACCACGCCATACAGAAGGCTTAGTAAAACCAGCACAAGGCAGAGCCCGAGAACGGCACCCGTGGCGTTCGTCCAACCGAACCACCTGGCAATGAATTCCCGCGCCTGAAGCGTCCCGTGCGAGGTATCGAGCAATCCGTCGACGATGTATTTGAAAGGCCAGGGCTTGAGCAGATTGAATGCGATCCCCACCGACATCAACGCCACGGCCAGGATTGTCTGGCCGGAGTAGGCACGGAAATAGCGAAGCGTGCGGAGGTAAATGGACATGCCTTCCTCATGGCTAAGCGAAGTGGGCCTTCCCTTCAAGCCGCGTCGTATACCCCTGGAATCAAGACGGGAAATTGATCACGCCTGCACAGGACTCGAATTCGTCAAATTATAATGAACGAAGCGGAAGAACCCCCTGTCTCAATTAGTAGAAACACAAAACAGCAAACCATGAAAACACACGGCAACAAAAAACAGTATATCACACTTGGCGACATGATCTCCGCAGTCTCCGACTACGCTCAAAACGAACGGGAGACCGTGGCGGCGATCCAAGATCTCTTTCGCAAAGGAAGCGTTGTCGCCAAGACACGCCACGGCAGCAAAAGACTGAAATTGGCCTAGGTAGTACAGGGGGTTTGAGGCTCCCTAAGATTCCCTAAGGCTCCCTAAGGGGTCCGGTGAATTTATCGCGGCTTTCTTCTCCCGTCCAATGCCTCGGCTATGGTTGGGAGGAGTTGGCCGCAAGGTTTCTGAAGGCCCCCCGACGAGGAAAAGAGACTTCCTTGACGAGGTTCTCCCGTTAAAGTGTGGCAATGATTGAACGCTACAGCCTTCCCAAGATGCGCTCCATTTGGACGGAGCAACGGAAACTCGAGATCTGGCTCGAGATCGAGACCTTGGCCTGCGAGGGTATGGCCGAACTGGGAATCGTCCCAAAAGAGGATGCAAAGACCATCCGGGAGAAGGGAGCCTTTCGTATCGCCGAGGTCCGCGAGATCGAGAAGCGGACCAATCACGATGTGATCGCCTTCCTAGAAGAGGTCGCCGTTCATGTCGGCGAGCCCGCCCGCTGGATCCACCGGGGTCTCACCTCCTCTGATCTGCTCGACACAACCCTTGCCGTCCAGATGGTCGAGTCAACCGACATCCTGCTCATGGACTTGGAGGATCTCCGTCAGTCCATTGCCCTTCGTGCCAAGGAGCACAAGTTCACCCCGATGATCGGCCGCAGTCATGGCATCCATGCAGAACCCGTCACCTTCGGCCTGAAGCTCGGCGTCATGTATGATGAGTTTGGCCGCGCCATTGAGCGCCTGAAGCAGACCCGGGAGCGTATCGCTTATGGCATGCTGAGTGGTGCTGTCGGAACCAACGCCCATCTGGACCCCAAGGTCGAGGCCTTCGTCTGTGAAAAGTTGGGCCTGAAGCCCGCCGCCATCTCCACCCAGATCATCCAGCGCGACCGTCATGCCGAGTTCATGACGACCCTGGCCCTGATCGGTTGCTCCATCGACTGCTGGGCCACTGAGTTCCGCCACCTCCAGCGCACCGAGGTCCTGGAAGTAGAGGAAGCCTTTGCCAAAGGACAGAAAGGTAGCTCCGCCATGCCTCACAAACGTAATCCGATCACCGGAGAGCGCCTCTGCGGACTGGCCCGCGTCCTGAGGGGCAATACCCAGACCGCCATGGAGAATGTCGCCCTCTGGCACGAACGCGACATCAGTCACTCCAGCGCCGAACGGATCATTCTGCCCGACTCCTGCACCCTGCTTGACTACATGCTGGTCCTGCTCACGCGCCTCGTCCGCGACCTGACCGTCTATCCAGAGCACATGGAGCGGAACATGGAACTCACCTTGGGACTTTATGGCAGTCAGGCCGTCCTTTTGGAACTCACCGACCGCGGCATGGCCCGCAAGAACGCCTATGAGGCTGTCCAACGAGCCGCCATGCGGACCTGGGCCGAGAAGATCCCCCTGCTTAAGACCCTCGGCGAGGAGGCAGAGGTCATGAGTCTCATTCCCGCCGGAGAGTTAGAGAAAATCTGCGCCCCTCAGAGGCACTTCACCCATGTGGAGTCGAGGCTGCGAGCTGTCGGAATTGAAGTCTAGGAACGCGTAGGAGAGGGCTGTTGCAGTTCTAGCTTTTTGCCTGACCGGCTTGCATCGACTCCACGCAAGGCTCCTGTATACCATGCAGAAAACTAAGTGTTTTACTGAGCAATAAACACCCTTTATATCATACAGCAACATTCAAAAAGCCTCGATTGCTAACTTTTTAATCACCCCAACGAATGTCCCTAATACCCCAGAGCAAAGGCACCAAAAAAATAGTTTTCACATTCTTTGTGGTGCTGGTCCTTTTTTGTGGCCTTAGCGGCACCTATCTCTACTTCGATTGGAGGGGGTATCTGAAAGAATCCCGGAAGGATCTGATGTCTGATGCTCAATTAACTATGGCTGAAATCAGGATGTCACTCCTGAACTCCAAGATTCTCCTGCACCTCATCGCGCATCAAATCCAGTCACACAGACGTGACAACTTCGTCCTTGTCCAAGGGGAACAAAACAGCCCCGTCCCCCAGGCTGTTCTTGAATCAACCAGGGAAGAACTCAACCGCTACCATAAGCTGAACCACTTGGGCTTGACCATGGTGCTAGACCCGTCCGGGAAAGTCGTGGCTTGGACCGGCCCCAAGCAGCCCTCCCCCGCAGATTTATCCGACCGCTCTTTCTACAAGGAGATCAAGGCCGATGCCTTCAGACAATACTCCTTGGACACTCTTTCCAACTGGCAAGTCCCCAAGGGGTTGATCTATCAACTCGCCATTCCTGTCAGAAATCCCAATGGCGATCTTGCCTACATTCTCTGCCAGCAGATTAAAGCCTCAGATGCAATGCAAACTCTCCATGGGAAGATCACCTCAAAATACCGTATCGCGGTCAGGACGATCCATGGAGGGGTTCTCTCCCAGTATCCACTGCTTCCCATCACAAGCGATGCCCCCCGATACAATAAAAAAAACCACAAACTACCAAATACTCAGAAGTTTGAGTCCATGGTTTCTCGAATCCCTGGAGGGACCCAGGGGTTTAAGAAAACAACCTACGTGGCGTCCCTGAAAAGTGTGGAGTATGATCTCATCATTACCTCCATGGTTACCGAAAGGGAACTTCTCGAAGACTTCCTGCGGCATCAATGGCTCTTCTTCCCCGTATTCCTGCTGGTGATCATCCTGTTGACGGCTCTCTTTTACAACCTCAGCCTGCAGTCGCAGAGGTTGGAATCAGCCCTCTTTCAAGCGATCACCGATCCAATAACCGGTCTCAAAAACCGGAGGGGATCTGAAATTGAGTTTGCCCGGTTGGTGGATCACTCGATCAGGGAGAAGAAACCGCTCAGCTTCCTGTACATTGATATCGACCAATTCAAGTCGATCAACGACCTGTACGGACATGACAAGGGGGACGAAGTTCTCAAAGAAGTGGCAACCTGCATCCAAGCCATGGCAAAACGCCCCTTGGATGTATGCGGTCGCTGGGGAGGAGATGAATTCGTCCTGATATTGCCTGACACAGATAGCGATCAAGCGCTGGTGATCACCGATCAACTCAGGAATTGCGTGCACAGGATACAATTGGAAAAACTTAGCAACATTTCATCTGATATGATTACCATCTCCATAGGCATAGCATGCCTAGCGCGCGGAGAGGTTTTCACTTGCAAAGAACTGATTCAGCGGGCCGATCAGGCCTTGATCCGTACAAAGAAGGATGGGGGTGACTCCGTTCTCACGATTTAGCATCTATTTGATAAACACTTACCCATTGCATAGGAACGACTTAGTTTAACCACCAAGCCTAGCTGGTCTAAAAAACCAGCCAGCCAAAAACCTAACCAGCCACTGCATGCATGGCGACGCTCTGGTAGCGGTCACACTGAAAGTTCCCTTCGGGGAAGGCCGGATCCATGGAGGCTAGATCGACCGGACTAAGGAGGACATCCGGAGAGCCCAGATTCTCCTGAAGGCGATCCCGTTTGCTGGTGCCGATCGGGAGGACAATGTCCTTGGCCTGGACCAGAACCCAAGCGGTGGCAGGCTGCGCGGGGGTGCAGTTTTTCTTCTCGGAAAAATCGGCCAGGATCTCGACCTGAATAAGGTTGTGCCGGAGGGGCTCACCCATGAATCGGGGAAGTTCGAGCGGAAGTCGGAGATCCCCATGGCCCCGAAGCCGACTTTGGAGACAATTGTTCCGTGGCTACCGAGTTGGTGCTTCTTCATGGGATGGAGAGCGGGCAGGTGCTTTGAATCGGACAAGGAGGATTGGATTGTGGATGTTTTTCTCTCTTGTTTCTCGACAGAAGGGTGCCGGGAAGATACCAAATCATAGCTTCGACCTCTTTTTTTAGCGACCCATGGACACCGTCAAGATTCTCCACTTTCTCACCACCCCGTGGGTATTCCTGTTGTGGACCTCCTTCTTGAAGTCCTTCATCTTCTTGAATCTCACCATTATCGTCGTCTCGGTAACGGTCTTCGCGGAGCGTAAGGTCAGTGCTCTCATTCAGGATCGGGTCGGTCCAAACCGTGTCGGCATCCCGTTGACTCTCTTCGGAGCGAAGAAAGACTCCTTCTTCTGGGGTCTTGGCCAGATGGTGGCTGATCCCATCAAACTGCTGACCAAGGAAAATTTCGTTCCCGCCGGCGTGAACAAATTCTACTTCTGGTTGGCGCCGAAGTTGGTGATGATCCCACCGATCCTCATCCTGGCTGTTCTGCCTTTTGGAAGCACCCTCTTCGGCATCCCGATGACCATCGCCGAAATGAATGTCGGCGTGCTCTACATCTTCGCCATCTCGTCCCTCAGCGTGTATGGCATCACGCTCGCGGGCTGGGCCTCGAACTCAAAGTTCCCCTTCATCGGAGGTATCCGTTCCTCCTCCCAGATGATCTCCTATGAGCTGGCCCTTGGCCTCTCCGTGGTTCCGATCTTCATGATCTGCGGTTCACTGAACCTGAACGAGATCGTCGATTGGCAGATCAAGAACGGTTGGTTGGTCTCTCCCTACTGGCCAAAAGGTTTTGAGCTCTCTTTACTGCTCCATCCTTCCGACTTGATCCACGCCCTGGTTGCCGGGTTGAGTATCCAGCGCTTCGCCCTATGGATTCCCCTGCTCATCTCGTTCATCATTTTCTTGGTGGCCATCTTTGCCGAGACCAATCGCCTCCCCTTCGATCTTCCCGAGGCCGAGCAGGAACTCGTGGGTGGCTATCACACGGAATATGCCTCCATGAATTTCGCCCTCTTTTTTCTGGGTGAGTATGCGGCCATGTTTGCCGGATCTGGTGCGATCGTCTCCCTCTTCCTCGGTGGTTGGAGTTGTCCGCTGATCCCCGATGGCTCTCACGGATGGTTCTGGGGACTTGTGAATATCGGAGTCTTCTTCGTGAAAGTGTCCCTGATGCTCCTCTTTATGATCTGGGTGCGCTGGACTCTTCCACGCTTCCGCTACGACCAACTCATGAAGCTCGGATGGTTGGGCTTTTTCCCCATTGCCCTGGGAAACATCTTCCTAACGGCCCTGATCCTGGCGTTTATACACCATTGATATCGGATCCCTGATCATCCTTCATCATCCCAAACCTAACACAATGGCCATCATCGTCAACCGACCCAAACTCACGTTCGTGGAACGATGCTACCTCCCGTCGATCCTAGCTGGTCTTGCAATCACCTGGAAGCATCTCAAACGGGCGCTCTTCAAAAAGGGAATCGTCACAATGCAGTATCCCGAGGAGAAGTGGGATGCCAACATGCCCGAGTGGTATCGCGGTGCGCCCACCCTGGTCAGTGATGAACATGGCAAGGATCGTTGCGTCGCCTGCCAACTCTGCGAGTTCATTTGTCCGCCCCGGGCTATTACCATCAAACCGATGGAGATCCCGGAGGGAGATCAGTGGCGCAAGGTGGAGAAGCGCCCTGAGGAGTTCGACATCGACATGGCTCGCTGTATCTACTGCGGTCTCTGCGAGGAGGTCTGCCCCGAGCAGGCTATCTACCTCCGCAAGGATTACTCGATCACCGGTTTGAACCGTGCCGAAATGGTCCACGACAAGAAGACCCTCTACAAGTTGGGAGGGGTCATGAAGGGCCTGGTCTTCAAGTGGAACGAACTGAAGTAACCCTCCACCCGCAACCGACATGCTCCTAGCCTCTTACTGGTTCTTCTCAACATTGACGATTGCCTTTGGGGCCACCGCGATCCTCCTGCGAAATCCGGTCTCCTGTGCGATGAGCCTCGCAGTCTGCTTCATCAGCCTTGCGGCACTCTTCATTAGCCTGGATGCGACGCTCATCGGCATCATGCAGATTCTCGTCTACGCAGGCGCAGTGATGGTTCTCTTCCTTTTCATCATCATGCTTCTGGATTTGCGAATGGAAAAAAGCCGACGTCTGAATTTCGGGGCGACACTCGGGGGAGGACTGGTGATCGCCGCTTTTCTCTCCATGCTGACAAAGGTTATCCTCTCCGATCCCGAGTTCGCCAAACCGCTCCCCCCTCTTGCAGCCTCGGCACCGGACAATGTCCGGATGATCGGCATGACGCTTTTCCACTCCTACGCACTCCCCTTCGAGGCAATTGGAGTCCTGCTCCTCTCCGCCACGGTCGGGGTGATCGTCCTAAGTCGGCGCACCCTTCGCTGATGCCACGACCACTCCCTTGAGCCCATGCCAACACTAGCCAATTACCTGCTCGCCAGCGGAATTCTCTTCGCCATCGGACTCGGTGGCGTGATGCTCCGGCGCAGCATCATTATCATTTTCATGGGTCTTGAGATCATGCTCAATGCGGCAAACCTCTCTCTCGTCGCCTTCTCACGATACGGATTGGTCGACGGCCATCAGATCTTTGACGCCCAGGTTCTGGTATTCTTCATCATCACGGTGGCGGCCGCGGAGGTCGCTGTCGGGCTTGCCATCATCGTCTCGCTCTACCGCGCGCGCCAGACCACCCATGTCGAGGACATCGACACCCTAAAATTCTGACCCTCTGTATCTTTTAGGAAACCTTTTTAACTGATGCAACTCTCCACCATCGCCTGGATCACTCTAGTCATACCGCTCATTGCTGCTGCATTGATCCTACTGGTCACTCGCGCTAACAAACCACTTGCAGCAGGGTTGGCCATTCTTTCCGTTCTGATCGCATTTATCGGAAGTTGGTTCATCTTTTGGCACGGTGTCAATGCCGACTATCTGGGCTTTGACTGGATCAATCTTGGCAAGACCTTCTCAATTCCTTTCTCCCTTCTGATAGATCCACTCAGTCGCACGATGTTTGTCGTGGTGACTACCGTTGCACTGCTCGTGTTTATCTACTCCATCGGTTATATGAGGGATGAGGAGGGCTACAGCCGCTACTTTGCAGGACTGGCGCTTTTCCTTTTCTCAATGCTCGGCATCGTCCTGGCAAACAACTTGGTGATGATGTATATTTTTTGGGAACTGGTCGGCGTCAGCTCCTACATTCTGATCGGCCATTTCTATACAAAGGATTCGGCTGCTGATGCCGCCAAACAGGCATTCATTGTCAATCGGGTGGGAGATTTCGGATTTCTGCTTGGCATTCTTCTCTTCTGGATTTCTACCGGCACATTTCTCATATCGCCCCTGAATTCATCGGCAGGTCTCTTTGTCGAACATCCGGGTTTACTTGCTCTGGCATGCGTCCTGATCTTTTGTGGAACGGTCGGAAAGTCATCACAGTTCCCTCTTCATGTCTGGTTACCAAATTCGATGGAGGGTCCGACACCGGTTTCGTCACTCCTGCATGCGGCCACGATGGTGGCGGCAGGTGTCTTTCTCTTGGCTAGGATCTTCCCGATTCTATCCACCTCGCCGCAGGCCTGTGAGATCGTGGCCTGGATTGGTGCTATCTCTGCAACTGGGGCAGGCTTCATCGCCATCCAGCAGGATGATATCAAGCGCATCCTCGCTTATTCTACAATTTCCCAACTCGGTTACATGGTTGCGGCGGCAGGACTGGCCGTTTCAGCGGCCCTCCCGATGTTCCATCTCTTTACGCATGCTTTCTTCAAATGTCTCCTTTTCCTGACAGCCGGCTCGGTCATTGTCGGGATGCACCATGAGCAGAACATCTGGAAGATGGGCGGTCTGATGAAAAAGATGCCCTTCACTTTCCTCGCTTACTGTTGCGGAATGCTGGCCCTTTCAGGATGCCCATTCTTCAGCGGACACTACAGCAAGGACCTGATCATGGCCTGTTCTTGGGAACATCATCGTGCCATTTTCTGGGTTCTCGTGATTGGAGCGGCGTTGACACCATTTTACATGACCCGGCAGGCGTTGGTTGTTTTCTTCGGAAAACCACGCTCGGAACATTCGGAAAAAGCACATGAGTCCCCATGGGTCATGGTTGTGCCTATGCTTCTCCTTGCAGTTCCGGCCGTATGTGCAGGCTATCCGGTGGTGAAGAATTTTTTCTTCAAAGACATAGGATCACTGGCAGAACCAGAAATCCCTCCCTATGTCGACCAAGTCTTCCTAGCCGCTTTCCTGCTGGGAATCCTTGGTGCTTTTGCAATTTACCGAAATGTGGCTAAGGACCCGCTTCGGATTCCTTTCTTTGCACAACGCTTCTATCTTGATGACCTTTACGATTGGATTGTGCGCGTCATCCAAGGTGGCTTTGCAAGGATCTGCTCGTTCGTTGATCGTTGGTTTATCGACGGAATCCTTGTCCGGGGTAGCGCCACGCTAGTCTGGTCGATCGGTTTTGCATTGCGCTTCCTTCAATTGGGCAACATCCAAGCCTACGCCTTTTTCTTCGGTGCGGGTGTAATTGGTCTGATCTACCTGATCCTCAACGTGCGCTAATTTCCCATCTGACATGAGCCCACTCCTTTTACTGATCCTTCTGCCACTTGCGGCCTCCCTGCTCATTATGGTCGGCGCCAACCCCAGGCGCACCGCCCTCGGCGCGGCACTCCTGAATCTCGTCCTCTCGGTCCTTCTCTTCGCCCGATACGACCTTCACGCCGGCGGTTGGCAATTCGTCTCCGAGTGGCATGTATTGCCGAATCTGGGTATCAACCTGAGCCTGGGAGCCGATGGTCTCAGCCTTACGATGCTCTTGCTCTCGACACTCGTCACCTTCTCGGCTCTCTGGATTGCACCCAGGATCGAGAAACGGGAAGGTCTTTATTACATCTGCCTTCTGTTCATTTCGGCCGGCGTCATTGGTGCCTTTTCAACGCTTGACGTCTTTTTCCTCTATTCCTTCCACGAACTGGCCCTGATCCCGACCTTTATCCTGATCGGTGTCTGGGGTTCGGGTGACCGCCAAGCAGCCGCCTGGAAAGCAACCATCTACCTTGGTGCGGCAAGTTTCGTTCTCCTGGTGGGCTTGATCGCTCTCTATCTCAGCCTTCCCTCCGGAATAAGGACTTTCGATCTCCGCCAACTTGACCAACTCGCCGCTGCCGGAACGTTTCATCCCGCCTCCTGGATCTACCTTCTCCTGCTCGTTGGTTTCGGAACCCTTGTTTCGCTCTTCCCCTTCCATTCCTGGGCTCCTCCAGCGTATGCCTGCGCCCCGACTCCTGCGGCCATGCTGCACTCCGGAGTGCTCAAGAAATTCGGCCTCTACGGTCTTATCAGAATCTGTCTCCCTCTCTTTCCTGAGGCCATGCAGCAGTTCAGCGTGCTCCTGGTGTTGATGTTGATCGGTAACATCCTCTACATCGGCTACGTCACCGTGGCCCAAAAACGCCTCGACTGGACGATCGGGTATTCCAGCGTCATGCACATGGGCTATATCTTCCTGGGACTTGCCTCACTGACGGTCATTGGCGTCCATGGCGCCGCCCTCCTGATGTTCGCTCACGGCCTCTCGGTAGCCGCCGCCTTCGCCCTCTGCGGCGAGATCAGGCGCAGGACAGGGACTCTGGACTACTCGGAACTCGGCGGTATCGGCAAGGTCACCCCCGTGCTTGGTCTTCTTTTCGGCTTTGCCGCCATGGCATCGGTGGGACTTCCGGGCTTTGCGAACTTTGCGGGTGAGATCCTTGTCTTTTTCGGGGCGACATTCTCTTCGATCTATGGGCCTGCCATGATCCTGGCCGTCATCGTCGGCGTCTGGGGAGTGGTCGTCTCAGCAATCTATATGCTCCGTGCATACCGCAGTGTTTTCTGGGGACCGATCGCGGCGCGTTGGGAAACACTCACCGACATAACACCCACTGCGAAGTGGAGTGTGATCCTTCTCCTTGTGCCGCTCATGATCGCCGGGTTCTACCCGCAGTTCATCCTGAATATGGTCGGCACCATCATCCCTCGTTGAACCCTGACCAACCCGAGTTGATTAAAATCCCGTGAACACCATTTTTCTAGAATTCGCTGTTGTTGGTCTGGGTATCGTTCTCCTGCTTGCGGAGGCATTCGTTGACCGCACGAACAAGGATTATCTTGCCTACCTCGGTTCGGCCGGATTGTTTGTGATCCTGCTTCTGAGTTTCCTTCCCATACAGGGCCCTGCGCCGGGGAGTTCGGATGCCGCCTTCATCACCTCGGATATCCTCTCGGTCTTCTTCACCCGATTCCTGCTCATTACCACGATTATTGTTCTGCTGATGGCTCCCGGGTTCAAGCCGGTACTCGCCCGTTACCTTCCTGCGGAGCGCGAGGGAGCCGGAGTCGGTGAATTCACCATCCTTCCCCTCTTTGTGTGTGCGGGACTCATGTGGATGGTCTCCTCCATCGACTTCATCATGATCTTTGTGGCGTTGGAACTCGCCACGATCACACTCTATGTCCTCTCGACCTATCTTAGGCAGAACAACGCCAGCCTCGAAGCCGGTACCAAGTTCCTGATTCTCGGCGCACTCTCCACGGGATTCTTTGTCTATGGGATCACCTGGATCTTCGGTGTCACCGGAACGACCAACATCACGGCCCTCCCGCACGCCATCTCCCTGCTGCCGGAATCAAGCATTCTGCCGCTTCTCTTGGGTATCGCCCTGATTCTCGTCTCCCTGAGTTTCAAAATCGGTGCATTCCCCTTTCAGTTCTGGGTTCCAGATGTCTATCAGGGTGCACCCACACCGGTCAGTGCCTATCTGTCCGTAGCCTCGAAAGCCGCCGGATTCGTCGTTCTCCTGAGACTCCTCCTCGCCCTTGAGACGGTTCCGGTAGTCGCTCACAAACTTTATGCGGTGATCACCCTGCTTGCGGGCGTGACGCTGATCTTCGGCAATCTGGCCGCCATCCCGCAGACGAACTTGAAGCGCCTGTTGGGTTATTCGAGTGTTGCTCATGCAGGATATCTGCTCATGGGTGTCGCAAGCCTTGGATCCCTGATGGCGATTCCGGCCATCGGGCTTTACTTCGCCGCCTACTTGGCCATGACCCTCCTCTCCTTCGTCGTCCTGATGGTGGTTGCCGAGGCCACGGGCGGTGATGAGATCTCCAGGTTCAACGGGCTTTCCCAACGCTCCCCGCTTCTGGCCGGAGCTATGTTGCTTGCCATGGCCTCCTTGGCCGGAATCCCCTTCACCGCCGGATTCGTCGGGAAGTTCATGATCTTTGAAGTTGCCCTTAAGCAGGGCCATTTCGGTCTGGTCGCAATCGGATGTGTCACGGTGGCGGCCGGTTTCTACTACTATTTCAAGGTCGCACGGGCCATGTATTGGCAGCAACCCACGGAGGAAACTGCGATCCCTGTATCGATGACGGTCAGGATTCTGATTGCCGTGCTGGGTGCAGGGATTCTCGCCATCGGGATTTATCCCGGTCCCATTCTGGCCGCCCTTCGATAGGGTGCCAGGGGTAGAGCGCTAGAGGTAGGGAATTAGCGGCAAGGCAAACACTGAAAGCACTCCTCGGGAAGAGGAGGGGAAAAAACCAACGAATCTTGAGCAAGATCAGCCAACTGCTCCTTAGGAGTTTCCGCTGTGTTGAGTCTTTGGAGTATCAGCCGGGCCCCCACCTCAATTTTCTCATCGGGGAAAACGCCCAAGGGAAGACTTCCATTCTGGAGGCTGTCTGCGTTCTCCTTCGACTGAAATCCCCAAGGACGGCCAATCTTGCAGAAATGGTACGCTTCGGCGGGAGCGGGTTTGGCCTTGAGGGCCTTCTGGAAGATGAGAGGAATGGTTTTCTTAAGAAGTCACAACCCAGCCTCCGGGGCAATGTCACAGGATCAAACGGAACCATGGGAATCATGGAGTCGGACGGAACACCCAACAGGTTTCGCCTTGCCCTCTCCTGCACCCCTCCGGATAGAGTTCTGCGAATTGATGGAGTGCCCCAATCCTCATCCTCCGAGTATCTCTCAAAGGCACGGATTGTCTGGTTCGGAATCGATGATCTCTCCTTGGTAAACGGATCTGCCGAACTTAGGCGAAAGCTTCTGGACAGCATCGGACTCCAGATTGAGGGAAACTATGGCCGCGATCTGAAAACTTATGACAGGGCTCTCAGATCCAGGAATCTCCTCCTGCGCGAGGGCAGGCCACGTAACGAGATTGAGGCCTACGACAGACCTTTGACCCAAGCTGGTGAAGGCCTGATGGCCGCCCGGCGGAAAATCGTGTCTGATTTGGCGCAGCTCGCTCAGGATTCCTGCATCTCAATCTCCGGTGAGGCTCTCGGGATCAACTACCTCCCCGGAGCGGACGCCCCCCTCCTCGAGGCCTTGGAAAGGAGCCGCAGTGAGGAAATCCGCCTCCGCCAGACCCGGGTCGGCCCACAACGAGATGATGTCGGGATTGAGCTCAACGGGATCCCCTCGGCACCCTTTGCCTCCGAGGGTCAACGTCGAACGGTTGCGCTCTCCTTAAAACTCGCGGTTTCCTCCCTTCTGACCCGTGAGAACGGGGTTCCGCCACTCCTCTTGCTGGATGATATCTTTGGGGAACTCGATCAGGGACGCAGGGATGCACTGCTCAAAGGGATGCCTCATGGTTCCCAGGCATTTCTCAGCACCACGGATCTCTCCGGAATCATCCCACCCGGGGACTGCGTGATCCACAGGATGGAGCGGGGAACCCCCACCCGGATAAGCTGAAATGATCTGAGAAAACCTCTGGAATGGATGCTTTGGAAAGCGCCATCCTTGATTGATCTTGGGGATCGACTAAGATTTGAGAGACGATGCCTATACGAAGCACCTTGAGACTCATGAGATATCTCCTGATACCGTGGGCCCTTCTTGTTGGACCTGAAGTCCTTCAGGCTGCGGCAACCAATACACCGATCCAGTCATTGAATCCCCTTTCTTCACTCGCCACGAAGACGGCACCCGAAACCCTCTCAAAGTTGATCACCTCGGGGGGCCTGGTGATGATCCCTCTGATCATTCTCTCGATCGTTACCCTGGCTCTAATTCTTCTCTATCTTGTGACGCTGAGGCGCAGCGTGGTGGCAGGTTCGCGGTATATGACGACTGCGGAAACCCTGCTTGCAAAGGGCGACCTGATGGGCCTTTTGGCGATCTCCAACCGTCACCGTGACATTGTTGCCTCCCTCATGACCAGGACACTGGAATTTCTCGCCCGGAACCCCACAGCCACAGATGACCAACTCCGGGAAATCGCCCAGACGGAGGGAAGTCGCGAGGCCTCCCTCCTCAACCAACGCGTGGCATGGCTTGCGGATATCGCAACCATCGCCCCCATGCTCGGTCTTCTTGGAACCGTTTTCGGGATGATCCGATCCTTCAGCGTGATGGCCAACGATGTGGCCGCCTCCCGCCCGATGCTGCTGGCTGAAGGGGTTGCCGAGGCCCTCGTGGCCACTGCGGCGGGATTGATCGTTGGAATTCCGGCCATGGCCGCCTACGCATGGTTCCGCGGCAGGGTTCAGGAAATGATCTCTGAAATGGAGGGAGCCACGGCTCTCCTGCTGGTCAAGTTACTCATCTCACGGAAAAAGACTCCGTAAATCCCAGCCACCAGGCCAAACCGTGAATTTCCGAGCACGCACCCAACCGGAGCAGAGGGGCTTTCTGATCGCCCCGATGGTGGACATCCTGTTGGTGCTTCTGGGTTTTTTCATGCTGACCTGGAGCTTCGCGAGACAGGAACGGGAACTTGATGTGCAGATGCCCTCGGCGGGAGAGGCCAAGGAACAGCGGGCGTCCGTGGGCGAGGTCATCATCAACGTTAAGGCCGATGGCGAACTGGTCATGAACCGGCGAACGATGAGCCCCGACGAACTTCTTGAAGCGCTTGGCAAAGTGGCGGCCCTGTATCCCGATCAGGCCGTCGTGCTCCGGGGAGATCAGCGCGTCGATTACGGGCACATCGTGAGCACTCTCGACCTCTGCCGCCGCGCCAATATCTGGAACGTGGCTTTTGCAACATCCGCTCCCGAAAACAATCAAACCCCGTGAGGTTGATATTTTTTCAGGGAAACCTGTTTTCTTTTTTCCTAAGCAAGCGAGCCCCATTCTTTGCGGCGGTCTTCCTACCTGCGGTAGCAGCCCTAATCACTGCAGCCTCACTCAGCGCACAAACCACCGCACTCAATTTCCAGCAGAACACGGAACCCGAGGTGAGAAGGGCTCTTCCGGTGGATGCGGGGGCCACCCCATGGATCTCCCGCTCCGACTCCGGACCCCTGCCCCAAATCCCACAACCAAGCCCGCGCGTAATGAGGGCCTTGCCCGCCGGAACACCGATTTCCGCCTCAATGCTTCCATCCATTCCCGTGACTTCGCCGGGTTCCTATCCGGTAAGCAACCCCGATCCCGTTGGGAGCATCAGGATCGCTCCCTCACGCTCGCAAAGTCCTGCAGATCTTGCCACCGGACAACTTGCCCTTGCGGATGAGTGCTTTGCAAAAAAACAGCCGGAAACCTCCGTCACCGAATACGAAAAGTTTCTGGCCATGGCTTCCAGGGATACCTCGGGCAGGGAACGCGCCATCTATCGTCTCGGTGAATCCCAGAGACAGATGGGGAGCATGACGGCTGCCGAGGCCTCTTTCCAGCGTCTCCTGCAGGATTATCCCACCGGGGAATTCCGACCCTCAGCATCGTTCAGACTCGGGGAAATCAACGAGGCACGCGGCAATTTCCTTCAAGCCGCCGACTCCTTCAGCATCACCTCAAAGGATGCCAGGGATCCATCCATCCGGCTTGCCGCACGCTACAGGGAGGCCCTCTCCCGGGAGAAAACCGGTGCATCCGAGCAGAAGAATCAAGCGGTGCTTCTCCTAACCTCCTTGGCCCAGAATCCGGAGTTCAGTCTCTACAAGGCCCAGGCCCTTCTCCATCTTGCCTCGGTCGCCGCGTCGGGCGGGACCACTGAGGATAAGAAGTCCGCCCTTGCCTTATATCGCCAGATTCTCTCCTGCCCTCGGGGTGGAGGCTCCGACTCCTCGGGGATCTCACAGGAAACATTCTCGGATGCAACCGTGAAGTCCGCCCTCTTGGAATCGGAACTGGGCAACCCCAAGGAAGCAAAAAGACTCTTCGACACCATCGCCTCCTCCCCGGATTCCGGAGAGTGGCAAAGCATCGCAGCTCTTGGCTCCCTAAGAATTTCCGCCGATTCGGGTGATGATGAGGGGGTGATCAAGGCCTCCGAAAAGGCCCTGGCGGGAGAGCCCTCCAACAGGCCCGAGATTCTGCTCCTGAGGGGTAATGCGTTCCGAAAAACAGGAAAGAATGCCAAGGCCATCGCCGACTATGACCGTGTGATCACGGAATTTCCTGCAAGCAAGGCGGCAATCGCGGCTTCCTTCCAGAAACTTCTGGCACTCTACGCCTCCGGAGATCCCTCCCTGCCTGGTGAAATCGACCAGTATCTGCTGACTGCTTCCGATCCCGGAGATCGGGCCAAAGTACAACTCCTCAAGGCCGAAGGAACCCTGCGCAAAGGGAACTTCAAGGAGGCTGCGGCTATCTACCACACCATCGATTCCAACGCGATGCCTGCGGCCTCTCGACCCGACATCCTCTACAAGGAGGCATGGGCACTGACACAGTCGGGGGACAAGGAGGCTGCGGCGGAAGCACTCACCAGATTCCTGACAGCTTATCCCGATGAGGAGCGTGCCTCCGCGGCGCTGGCTCAACGTGGGATCATCAAGCAGCAGCGGAATGATCTTGCAGGCGCTCTCGCCGACTTTTCCCTGCTTCAGGAGCACTACCCGAAGTCACCTGAGCGTGAACTGGCCCTTCAGCAGAAGGGACTCCTGCTCGGCCAGCAACAGGACAACAAGGGCATGGTCGAATCCCTGTCTCTCCTTCTGCACGATTACCCCAAGAGTCCTGCGGTTCCCCAAGCACATTACTGGATCGGTTGGGCGGCCATGGAGAACAAAGATTATCCGACGGCCGTCAGCGAGTTGTCGCTTGCCCGCTCGGGGGATCGGAAGCAGTTTGCGGAGAGGGCGGGCTTGAGGATTCTCCTCGCCTTGTATTACGAGAACAAACCCGAGGAGGCTGCACGGGAAGCAGCGGCCTTGAAACCATCCCTCACCCCACCCGAAATTGCCCGATGGCTTGGCCTCAAGGAGATGGAGGCGGGTGACACGGCCCGGGCAGTTAGATTCCTCTCCCCTTTGGTCAAGGATGGGCTTCCCGGTGCCTCAGATGCCGAAATCCAGAAAACCCTCGCCACGGCTCTGGTGGCTCAGGGGAACTATAAGGCGGCGCTTCAACCGGCGGAGGCCTGCCTGAAGCTTTCCCGTGACCCAGCTACCAGGGCTAGCGCGCTCTTGGTGGCGGCCGCGATCCAACAATCCATGAACAACCTTCCGCAAGCCTTCTCGATGACCGAGGAGGCAATGCTTCTGCAACCCGAAGGCCCGATCAACGCCGAGGCTCGCATCCTGAGCGGCGACATCCTGATGACGCGCAAGGAATACGATCAGGCCGCCAAAGCTTTCATAACAGCCGCCCTCCTTCATGATGATCCGGACCTCACCCCCAAGGCGTTGGCCAAAGCAGTCCTTGCCTATCAGAAGGCTGGCAATCCCCTCGAAGCAGGGAAGGCCCTCCAGGAGTTGCGCAAACGCTTCCCAAATGCTCCATTGCCTGTGTTGCCAACACGATGAGAAAACCACTTCCAAGAATCCTGATGCTTTTCCGTGTCACGGCCGTAGCGGCCACGACACTCGTCCACGCTGGCAAAGCGCAAGAACCCTCCCTTGCCGCGGAGCCTCCACCACCCTCTGCGGTTTCAGCCACCTCGACAACTTCAGCAACTCCAGAGAGCACGAAGAGCTCCACGAATTCCGCCGCAGGACAGCAATCCGGCGAGCTCGTTCCTCATGCCATCCCGGAAATTCATGCAACCATCAGCATTCCGAAAGATTGGAACTTGGTGCAGGGGAGCCTACTTGATGGAGGAGTGCTTCTTGCCACCAAGGAAAAGATCACCGGAGAAAACGATCCATGGTCCACCGGTCTCAGCATGAGTATCGACCGCAACGGAGCCAAGGACTCGGATCAGAAAGCGAGTGATTATGCTCTGAGCATAGCTCGCGGGGCGGCGGAGAAGGCCGGAGAGGAGGCCTCCCCCCTCAAGGAATCCCAGGACGGGGCTTTTCATCAGATCCGTTTTGATTTTCCCGTGCAGGGGGACCAGTCCCTGCTGGTCACGGAAGAACTCAGGGCCAATGACAGTACTGGCACCGTGGCGGTTATTCTTTGGCAGATGCCCAAGGAGGATGCTGCGACTCTATCACCCCTTCGGGACTCCATTCTCTCCAAGCTCAAGCTCGATTCCAACCAATGAACACGGACAAGAAATCGTGGGGTAATTTTCCCCTCTTCCTACTCTTTCTTCTCATTCTTTCCATCGGCATCGGCCTGCTGGCCTTCTGGAAGATGCTGTCACCCGGTATTGCGCAGAACCCTGTGACAACAGCAAAGAATTCCCAGCCTTACACCCTTGGTGAACGAAACCAGCAACTTGCCTCGCCTTCCCTGAAGGCCATGGACGACGAATTCACCCAACTCGTCGAGCATGTCATTCCCTCCGTGGTGAGCATCACCACCACGACAGCACCTGATCGGGAGGCGCTGGTTCGCCAGTTTTTCGGTCTGGGCGGGGGCGGAGGGGTCTCCAAATCGAGCAAGATGGGATCGGGAATGATCGTTTCCTCAGATGGTCATATCGTGACCAATTGGCATGTGATCAACGGGGCTTCGCAGATCGCGGTGCAGATGAGCGATGGCCGGACCCTCCCCGCCAGCATTGCGGGCGTTGACCAGCGTTCCGACATCGCCGTGCTCAAGATCAATGCAGAGAACCTCATCCCCATTGATTTCGGGGATTCCGAGCAGGTCAAGGTCGGGCAGATGGTCTTCGCTGTGGGCAATCCTTTCGGTCTTCAGGAGACCGTGACCCAGGGTATCATCAGCGCCAAGGGTCGCCGGACCACCAGTGAGGCGGCCAATGAGTTCTTCCAGACAAGCGCCACCATCAATCCCGGCAACTCGGGAGGCCCCTTGATCGACATTCACGGAAAGGTCATCGGCATCAATAATTTCATCCTCAGCAGAAGCGGGGGATCCGAGGGCATCGGCTTCTCCATTCCCTCCAACGTGGCCCACCGCGTTTACGAGGACGTCGTCCAGCACGGCCGAGTGATCCACCCCTGGCTCGGTGTCGTCATGAGACCACTCACGCCCGGATTGGCACGCCAACTCGGCCTCAACAACACGCAGGGAGCCCTTGTTGCGGCAACCTTGGCGACCTCCCCCGCCGAGAAGGCGGGATTACTCGGAGGAGATGTCATCATCTCCATCGACGGACGCACTGTCAGGGATGGTAAGGATCTCCGAAACAGGGTTGCGGAAGCGACCGTGGGTTCCCATGTGACCTTCTCCATCCTCCGTGAGGGCAAGCCGATGGAGTTGAGCACCATCATGGACGAGGAACCCACGAACTGAACCGAGTGTCCCACAGGTCTCTGGCTCCTCCCCGGGAAAAAAGGGGAGTCGTTTTTTCCGAGACGCTTGCGATCATGCGCACGCCTTAACTAGTATAAAAAGGTCGTATGGCTCCCGAACACGCTCCCGGATTCCGGACTCCCCGCCCCAACACGACCGTCCTTGTGGCCGCGTGGATCCTGGGTCTTGCCGCCGTGCTCGAATTGGGATTTGCCGCCGTGGCGCTTCTCCCCTCTTTGGTCGCAGCAATCCATTCCAAAGGGACTCCCCGGATTCCGTCCCCCGCGTTGCAGGCTTCACAAGCCATCGACCTTCAGACGACGGAAACTGCTCCGACACCGATCCCAGTTCCGCAGGCCAATCCTCTGGAGAGCTCCCCGGTCAGGGATATGGTGGCCACGGGTTCCCAATCGCTTAACCAAGCCGCCACCATAGAAAAAGGAACTTCCAAGGAACCGGCAAACGGCACCCCTTTGGGCATCGTGAGCGCAAGACTGGTGGGCGGGAATGATGGCTCCAAAAAACTCCTGATTGCCATCAAGGCCAGAAGCGGCGAGACGATCGAAGTCCCGCAGGTCAAGGTTCAGGTCTATTTCTACGATCAGGACGGCGAGGGAGGCGATGTTCTTCCCAGCAAGGCGCAGGTCACCTCTTCCTGGATGAGCCTCCCGATATCATGGAGGAAGAAAGGGGAACCGGAACTGCTACAGGTCAGCTACCTCCCCGATCAGACAGATCAGGCACTCAAGTTTGCCGGTTATGTCGTCGCCATCTACTACAAGGGCGATCTGCAGGATTACAGATCCGAGCCCTCTAGCCTCCAGAAGCAGTTTCCGCTCAAGTATTTTATCGGACTGGACGAGTAGTCATGAATGGCCAACGACTCATTCGGCTCGCAGCCAAGGGCGGCTTCCTCCGGTATACCTGCCTTTCAGCCGTGATGCTGATCTCTCTCACTCTGACTTTGAGGGCCCAGTTGCTGGTGGACTTCTCTCTGCAAAGGAATCTCTACATCGCCTACGAACCTCTTCTGGCCACGGTCAGGATCACAAATCTTTCAGGCGGCAACCTCCTTCTGGCGGATGTCGAGGGGAAGAAATGGTTTGGCTTCCAAATCGAGACGCTGGATGGGCGTCCCATCCCTCCCATTGATCCGAACTACGAGATTGAACCGGTGCAGATCGGAGCCGGCGAGTCGATCACCCGGACGGTCAACCTGACACCGCTCTATCCGCTCGGAGACTACGGAAGCTATCGTGTGCGGGCCACCGTCTATGCGGCGGAACTTGGCGGCTACTTCAGCAGTCCTCCAATGACCGTCGAGATCACCGAGGGAAGGATGCTCTGGCAACAGGTCGTCGGGGTTCCGGGTATGGGGCAAGGTCGCGGTTCGGAACGGACGATCACCCTTCTCGCTCAGAGACTTCCTGACAAAACGGATCTCTATCTGCGCATCCAGGACAAGAATGCGGGTATCGTCTATTGCACCTCTCGTCTCGGAGACTTTATCTCCTACGGGAAGCCACAGGTGCTCTTGGACTCGACCAATTCCATCCACATCCTTCAGAACTCCGCCCCACGGCTCTTTGTATACTCCAAGGTCGGTCTGGACGGGAAGATCCTCTCCAGAATCTCTTACAACGCACCCAAGACCCGACCCACGCTGGCCCGCTCAGCTGATGGCACCATCTCGGTCTTCGGCGGAATCCCCTTCGATCCCCACGCCACACCCCCCCCCTTCCAGATTGCAAAACTTTCAGACCGCCCTGTTCCGCTACCTACCCCGGAAGCCGCCCCCACCCCACCTTCCAAGGGGAAAAAAACCCAGAAAACAAAGCCGACGCCATCCCCCAAACAATCGTCGCCCCAGTCAGCGCGGCCTACGGATTGAGATAGGGAACCGGTAGCTTGAGTCCAGAAAGGATCTTAGGATCCGATTTTCTCAATCGTAATCAGGGAGACCGAAGGAGACGGAAAGGTCATTTTCAAAGCCTGTGTCTGATCCGGGCATGAGATCTCACGCGACTCGATGGTTTCGGGAGCCTCCACCCTCTTCAGCATGCTGGTCTGTTGTTCAGAGAGGATCTCGGGCTTCCCCATGCCAACCCAGAGGCGGTAAGGATTCCCGCACTGCTCGTCAATCCTCTGGACCTTGAGGAGAGCACGTCCGGGGGGCAGTCCCCGGATCATCAGGGAACATCTGACCTCCTTAGACTTCATTTCTTCCAATTCCTTGTCAGGCTCAGGCTTCGGGTGTTTGTCAATAGGGATGGGGGTCTGGTTATAAACCAAGATCGAGATTTTCCCCGGACCCATACTGGGAATAACCCCAAAATGATCCTCCAAGGAAGCGGGGACCTTGGCGGGAAAGAGTCGGTCACCCAGACCGGAGATCAACTCCAGAACCGAGAGCACGGGCTTCCGGATCAGCGTGAATCCGGGTTCTCCGGGCTGACCACGGAAAAGGGCATGGGTCGTGCGCTGATTCCACGTTCCCAGGAAGGTATGATCATTGCTGAAAAGACGGTAATTCACCCCTTTGTCCGGACCCATCAACCGCTGATGCAGATCGATGTTCTGAACCACGAAGGCCGCATACCAAGGACCACACTCCCACCAGTATGGCTTGGCCCATCCCACGACCGGATCCGCCTCGTCATTGATGAAAGGCTTGGACTTCAGGGAAGGATGATGACTCCTCAGGTAATCCAGGCACTTCATCTCGCGGGCAATCATCTGCCCTGGTTGATCCTTCACGTGGACCGAAACGAAATCGATCCTCACACCCTTCTCACCCGTAAAGAAGTTACGCCCCCGATCACAGTGATCCATCAGGCCCGTAAAGAAGCTATTCAGCTCGGGCGCCGCAGTGCCCGGACCTCCGAAACTCAATTTCGGATCCGCCTCCTTGAGCCCCTCGGAACAGGCATCGTAATAGTTGAAGAAGGCATCCCTACTGAAAGTCCAGAAATGAGTCAGATTCGGCTCGTTGGTCGTCTCAAAGAGCCAGGTCCTCACCTCACTGCGTCCGTAGCGCACCTCCAGATGAGACGCCAGATCCTTCACAAAGAGTCTCCATCTCCTGATCTGATCAGGCTTGCTCAGATCATCGAAACAGGACTTTCTGTGAACAAGTTGCTCCTGGAAGTTCTTGTCATAGGCACTTGCTGCCGTGTCCGATCCATCCGCCGGGAATCCCATCAACTCGAAGATCAACTTCAGTCCGCTCCCGTTGATCACATCAAGAGTCTTGTCCAGAAGGGACCAATCATACTGAGGATGGTCCGTCCCCATGTCCCGTGCCACGACGAGGTTCAGAAGGTAGTGGGGTCTGATGTATTTGATGGACCGATTTCCAAGACGACCCACATCCCTGATCACCGCCCTCATCTCGGGAGTGGACACGATATCAGCAGGAGAGAAGCCAGTACTATTCCAGATTTCAGCGAGCGGTTTTGATTGCTGTGTAAAATCCACGGTCACCTGAGCATCTGAAGCGGATAGAGATTCCGAAGACCTTGCGTAAGCGAGCGTCAGGGCCGCAGCTACGATCGCGATCGTCGCGAGGAGGGAAGAGGGATTCATGGGGATTCCTTGAAAGATGAGTCTGACAAAGATCCTGATCGATGGCATCACGATCCTGCAATGACTCAGTCCGAACGTGTTGAGAGCATCTCAATAAAAACCCTCACGAAAAATTCCTGGATCCTTGTCATATTTCCTTAACAAGCAATTTATTCCCTTGATGGATCACGCATCTTCTTGGGTAATACTCTGGTAACAACAAAAAACAAAACCATGAAAACACGACACACCCTCACGCTCGCCCTTGGAATTTCAGCCCTGGTCGCCATGGCCTCTGCCAACGCTGGAACAAAGGCTCCGAATCCCGAAGTAACCACCAATACAAGCACCCTGACGGCTGTAAAAAACACCTCTTCCCAGGCCGTGGGCACTGTCGCGGCAACTGCCGAAAATGCAGGCAACACGGTCATCAACGCTGGAACAGGGGTCGCAGGCACGGTGGGCACGGCTGCGGTGGGCACCGTAAAAACGGCTCTTGTCGCGGGAGAAACCGTCGTCGGTTCCGGTAGCGCCCTCCTCACAAATAACCCTGTCAAAGGAGTTGAAAATTCCGTAAAGACCGCTGCCAAGGGAAGCGTTCAAACCGTTGACCAAGGGGTGAAGGCCGTTACAGAAACGGCCGGGACAGCGATTGCCACAACAGTTTATGCCGCAGGTGATACGGCAACCACGGCAAGCGGCGCCGTCGTCGGAACGGTCAAGACCGGTACCAATGTCACCGGAACCGTTGTGACTGCGGGTAAAGACGGGGTCCAAGCAGTTGAGGGTGCAGTCTCCAAGCCATCTCCCTCCCCCTCCAAGTAGGCTGAGCTTGGAGTAAAACACTTTTTGCCCTACCCCATTCCTCTTTGGATGGGGTAAGGGCAAATGATTTCAGAAGAGGGGTTGACGTCTCCATGAAAGAGACACGAACGTCAGCCCCTCTTTTTTTGTTTCGAATAAAGAATCATTAAGAATCCGTAAGGAACCTTCTGGATCCATCAGCTCTTCCCTGCCTGATCCGAGTCCCTCATCGAACGCTTTGAGTCCGTATGCCCGCGCGACGGGGTGTGCTCAGAGTTTTTTTGCAGAGACGAATGTGAGGACTCGGTCTCTAGCAATCTCTCGGCCAGCAACTGCATCAGTTCGCCGTTTTTCCTCTTCGGATCATCTAAACTGTATCTCTATCCTTTCATGGACTTTGGGCCTGGTTGCCAAAAAGACTAACACCCCAAACGTGACTCAAATCACGAAGGTCACGTCAGATCGCCTCGCGGAGTCGTCCCTTCATCACCAACTCGGAGAAGGACTCCCGCTCGGCGACAGCCTCCCCCGGTGCTATGTCGGGTCCATGACCATGGCATAGCCCTGCTCAGTCAGCCACTCCAGTATGGCCTCCTCGAGATGGGATTCGTTCAGGGACATGGGAAATTATTAATTGACGGAGGAGTGTATCTAACGAGACTGATCTCGGAGATTCGGCTAAGAGATTGCAGGGACTTCGGTCCCCCCAGTCTCATACGCTTTATCTCCTTTTTATTTCCGGGCTGTGTAGGGATCGGGCACATAGACGATTCCTTGGGTTTTGAAAGCTACTCCATCCCGATAGCCATCTCCTCGCCATTGTAGGCGATCCAAAAACGGAGCGAATTCCAGAGCCACTTCGGGTTGGGCTACCTTCTCAGACATTCCTGGCAGACGTAACCCCACATTGATCGCGTAGATAAGCATATCGGCTACCTGAACCGGATAAGCCATATCTGATGCCACAAAGAAAGGAGAGGGAACGATCCTTGTGCTCCGATAGCGCCCCTTGAAGGTTTCCTTGAAGTACCATTCCATCCGTCGCACGAATCGACGATCCTGCATCTTCTCGGATTCATCCATCACCAGCAGCCCTGTCTCATTCTGGTATTCCAGCATGTAGAAATAGCGCTCGAGCATGAAAATCAGATCCTTCCTGAGGACGTCTTCAGGGGAAAGATGTGATGGTGTGTCTTTCGGAGGCCTCAGACCGCGGGGAATAATCGATGCAAAGATCCTTGCCTCGTGCTGATCCAGCAGATCAAAAACTCCCCTCACCATCGTCAGACATGCCTGTCCATAGGCCGTGAATTAATCACGGGTGGGCTGCTGTTTGCGTAGCCTCTTGCTAAGGAAGACCAGACAATGATTTCCATACGGGGCTCTCGCAGCCCCCTTTTCTTTTCCAGAGGTTATTCATTCCCGGAGACTACCAAGGTGACAGGACGCTGAGAGTCCTACCCCTAAGAAATCTTGTGAAATCTTTTAGGCTTCCTATATCACGGGACAAGCATCAGTCCCATTGCCCTTAGGGACTCTATATATCTAGCCCAAACTGGCACACTGCGGAACAAGTCACGTTGTCCCATCACCTATTTGAAACTACCAAAAACAACGGAAGAGTCGAAAGGGGTGAACACCAAAAGTGTTGGGGTTGAATTTTTTCTAAAACCCAAAATCACCCTCTAGAGGCTTATAAATAGATGGTGGACCAGGTAGGACTCGAACCTACAACCAATTGATTAAGAGTCAACTGCTCTACCATTGAGCTACTGATCCATGTTCCCTGCCGAAAAAGCAGGGTTAGAAGTTGTAACCTCAAGAATCCTCGACTGCAAAATCAAATTTGCATGGAGGGGCGCTTTCAACGAAGTTAGGCTCCCTTTGTAAGGAGGGTAAGAAGGAATTCCCCTATCGAAATCCAAACAAGGACTCCTTAGAATCCACCCCCGGCTCTCTTCATGACGACCTTGATGGAATCAAACCACTCAACACACCCTCACCACGGCAGAATCCGCTTTTTTGGAGGGCTCCTTCTCATTGCATTCTTACTACTTACGCTCCAAGGATGTGTCGCTCCGGGATCTCCCTACAATGGCGCACCGACTCAGGGATCGGCGCCGCAGGGAGGCGGTTTCGGACAATCCTATGGTCAGCCTGTTCTGGCATCCGAGGGCTCTCAAGCCGGAGTGATCTCCCCTGCTGTTGTCTATCCCTACCCTTATGTGTATGCGCCGGCACCTGCGCTGATCGCTCCGACATTCTACTCCGGTTGGGGCAATGGTTACTGGTATGGCAACCAATTCTGGCCCTACAGGCAGGGATGCGCTTTCTACGGAGGACGCTACTATGGCGGGTATCCCGGACGCTACTGGAGAGGGAGAGCGGTCTGGCATGGAGGCAATGCGGCGTATCGCGGTTACGGTGCCCGCTATTAATCCCCAGAAGATCTTCTCATCCCGGGTAGTATCGGAACAAAGCGGGGTTCGTTGTTGTTTCCCTTTTCCATCTCTGGCATAGTCTACTGCCCAAGAAATCAAGGAGAGCATGGATAAAACAACATTGGCGGCCGATCATTTGATGAATCCGCTGGAGGAGCGGATCGGATACAAATTCCGCAACTCTCTCCTGCTCGCAGAGGCCCTGACCCATGCCAGCATTTCTCTGGAGCGGAAAGACTACCCCTTTGATAACCAGAGGCTCGAGTTCTTGGGTGACGCGGTCCTGCAACTCGTCGTCACGGAGGAACTCTTCCAAAAATTTCCCGATTTCAGCGAAGGCCAACTCACGAAGATCCGCACCCGTCTTGTCTCACGCATGGCGCTCAAGGAGCATGCAGAGATCCTCAGGCTCGGAGAGCATCTCATGATGGGGCGTGGGGAAGACGCCAGCGGAGGCAGGGAGAGATCCTCGACGTTGGCAGATGCCTTTGAGGCGCTGATTGGGGGAATCTATCTGGACGGTGGCCTGGCTGCCGCGAAGACCTTCATCCTCAATGCCGCCAAGGATCACTTCCAACAGGTTGCCGAAGAACCCGGTGAGATCAACCCAAAGGGGAAACTCCAGGAACTGCTCCAGGCACTGGCTCCGAGCGCTCCCTCCTACGAGGTCGTGGCCGAGAGCGGTCCCGAGCATCTGAAGCATTTCCGATGCCGCGTCCTCTGGGAGGGGCTCGATCTCGGCGAGGGGGAAGGCAACAGTAAAAAGGAGGCCGAGGTGTCCGCCGCCCTCAATGCCCTTGTGACCGAGGTTTGGTTGACACGGTTCGCAAAAGCTTAGGCGCAGGAAGGACCGGCGACCCATGTCCTGCCCAAGTTTGAGAAAACTGAGGGATGAAATCCCTGCTAGGGAATTTGATGATTTCCTGATTTCCTAATCCACGAATCGACACCGCTTAGCTTTTTTCCGACATGGACTCCCTCTCTCTCTCCCTGGCCACCCCCAATCTTCCCTTGGTCGCCATCCTGATCGGCTTACTCCTTACCGGCACACATCTTCTGGGCCTGCTCATTCCGGAGCCAGCCATGGCGTGGGCCCGAAGTCTGCCGCGCTCCCGCTTCTGGGGGACGGTCTTTCTTGCGATCGCTGCACTCTGGACCCTTCTGATCGCGGCAACCACAGATCTCGGGGAGTTCTCCCCGATGAGGAATCCCATCCTCTTGGGGGTCGCTCTCAGTTCTTTCCTTCTTTGGAAATTCGTCCCCGACTTCCTGGCCTCACGATCGATCGGATTTCTCCTGTTGCTGGCCGCCCATCCGGTCCTAGAAACGACCTTCCTGCAAAACGGGATGCTCAAGATGGCGCTGGCACTTCTTGCCTATGGGTGGGCGCTGGCAGGACTCTTCCTGGTCGGAATGCCCTACCTTCAGAGGGATGCCATCACTTGGTTTTGTGCCTCTCCCTGGCGCTGGAGGGTGGGATGTTGGCCCGGACTCCTCTATGGCCTTCTCCTATTGATCGACGGAGTGCGAATGTCCTTCCTGGGCTGAGTCTTTTGATTTCTCCCATCACTCTGCGTCTCTTAGACTCTGAGTATCTGCAGGGGATGCTTTGTTCGACGCTGAATCACACCCTACTCGCAACGTAGGGCCTTCACGGGATCGAGGCGAGAGGCGATCCATGCAGGAATGAGCGCTGCCAGTGAACAGATCACAAAGGCACTCACGCAGATCAGCGCGACATCGGCAGGCACCACCTGGGCGGGGATTTCATTAAACTGATAGACACTCCGAGGAAAGATCTCGACTCCGAGCGTTGAGGCAAGCCATTGGCTGACCTCGTTGCGCCAGCGTATCAGGGTCATGCCGAGGATAAGTCCACTCGCAACTCCGATGATGCCGACGACCATACCCTGAATCAAAAAGACCGAGACGATCTGCCAGGTGCGGGCACCGAGAGCCTTGAGCACCCCGATCTCGCGTGTTTTCTGGACCGTTATGGTGATGAGGGTGTTCATGATCCCGAAGGCGGCCACCAGAATGATGAACATCAGCAGGAAGAACATCACGTGACGCTCCATGGCGATCGCATCGAAGAGTTGCTTGTTCATGTCCATCCACGTCACGCAGGATAGATTTTCAGGAAGCACCTTCCTGAGGTCTTCGCGCAATTCTGCGGCCCGGTTGGGATCGGTCGTCCTGACCGCAAGTCCGTGAACACTCCCTCCGAGTCCATAAAGCTCCTGTCCGATATGGAGAGGAACAAGCAGAAACTCGCTGTCGTAGAGATACCGCCCGCTCTCGAAGATCCCGGTGACCGTCAACTCGGTCGGCAGGACAAGCTGGCGCAGGGAATCGATGTCACTCTCCTTGGTGGACTGTGAGGATTTACTCGACTTGGATTTCAGCCGGTCAAGCTGTTCAAGAACTTCTCCGAGATTTCCCGGAGAATAGACCGTGATAACATCCCCGACATGCACTCCGAGGGTGCCGGCCAGTTCCGATCCAAGGACGGCGCTGTCGCCGGAGAGATCCAGTTTTCCGGAGACGATGAACTTGGAGAGGTCGCTCACCTTCTGCTCCAACTCGGGCTCGATGCCCCGGATCTTCGGTGCAAGCCGCTGGTGGTTGAACTCGACGATGACGGGTCCCTGAACAAATGGGGCCGAGGCCACGATGCCGGGGAGAGTCGCAGCCTTGTCAGCGATGCCTTTCCATCCCTCCATAAGACCGTTGTTGCTCACGAGCAGATGCGCGTCGAAGCCGATCACCTTGCGCTGAAGCTCCCTTTCAAAGCCGGTCATGACGGACATGACCAGAATGAGCACCGTGATGCCGAGCGTCACCCCGATGACGGAGATCAGCGTGATCACGGCAAGGAAGGTGCGCTTTGGCTTGAGATATCGTGCCGCTAGGAAAAGCGGGGCCGGAAGTTGCATCCCGTAAGGTGGCATGCCCACGCCAAAAGAAAAATTTTAAAAATCGGGGGGATTCCAAACCCAAGAATCCTTACTTCGCATGTCCCTCCAAGATTGCCTGTTGACCCGATTCCTGATGCTTAGAGCCTCTGGCTGCGCGGCTCGATCAGGATCCGACTGGCAAAGAGACAGGAACCACAGAGCAGGGTGATTCCAAGAAAGTAGATACTGTGTCGTGTGAAATGAAATGGGCCGATGACACGGTCGAGTCCTCCCAGTGAATCGAGGAGCCACCCCCAGAGAACCGGGACAATCCCCAGCCCGAAGCCGGTGATCACGGTGGTCACCGCGAAGTAATGGTTCTTTCCATAATCCGGAACCACGGACATCCCGAGGTGAAGGGAAGCCATGTTGAACGCAGCCACCGCAATGCCTCCCACCACGTTCAGAAGGAGAACCAAGGCCCAGGAGGGGGCGATCACCTCGGCAGACATCGCGAACCAGAAGGCGAGCACTAGGGTAAACAGGATAACCGAGCCACGGATCGTCGGAAGGCTCCCGAAGCGATCGATGCGATGACCCAGCATCTGGAGGACAAGCAGGGGTGCCAGGAAAGTTCCCGATGTGAGCGCATAGATCAACGAGGGTGAAAAATGAGCCTGAACCCTCAGGTATTCCACGGGGAAGACACCCAATCCACCTCCCACCGTCCCGAACAGGAGACTGAAGAGAATGGCATTCCGGAAGGGCTTCTGAGCGGCCATGCTTCTCAGGGAGACGGGTTCGGAAGGAGTCTGCGGATCCTGATGATGCTCCCCGTCGGGAATGCGCCGAAGGTAGTAAATGCTCAGCATGGCCCCCAGCAGGGAAAAACAGAGCACGAGCGAATAGCGCCAAGGCACGACATGACCGCTCATGAGGAGGGAAGAGAGAAGCATGGTGAAGAACGCCCCTCCATACATGAAGGAATGATCCAAAGAGATAAAGCGGCCCCTCACCTCACCACCCACCACACTCGTAACCCAGGGTAGGAAAGCCGCCGAAGAGATGCCCCGTAAAAAGTAGAAGAAAAAGAGACTGGCGACGAGGAGGACAAGCCTCCACTCCATGGAGAGAAAAAAGAGGAGAGGAATCACCGCAGAAGTAGCGATAAAGAGGGTGCGCGTCGTCCATCCCATCAGGGCGAAGGAGCGGTAACTGTGCCTCCCAAGGTGACGGGCCGCCGGTAACTGGAGGATCGTCATCAGTGGCAGGAACGCCGCAATGATTCCAAGGATGAGGGAACTGGCTCCCAGATCCTTGGCGAGCAGGACGATCGGAGCACCCCCGATAATCTGAAAGCAGAGGGAATTGTAGAAATTGAACCAATGAAAGTTGAAGACCCCCCGGGAGTAAGGAACGGGAAAGAGACCGAAGGGTCCCCCATAGACCGAGTCCGCCCCCCCCGGAGAAGATTCAGAAGTTTTCACAAGCGTTCTAAGATCAGCAAGCAGATGTCCAGGGATGGAAAAACAGACATCCGATTTCCGATTGTTGATCTCTGAACCCTATCCCCTCCATTCAAGGATCCTCCGCTCAAGAGCGGTTCTTGAGATGGGGGAAGAGAATGACCTCTCGGATGGACTCCGCCCCCGTGAGAAGCATGACCAAACGGTCGATTCCGATGCCAATCCCACCGGCCGGGGGCATCCCGTATTCGAGCGCATCGAGGAACTCGGTGTCGATCTTCTGCTGTTCCTCTCCGGCCTGATGCTCAAGACGCTCGCGCTGAAGGTCGGGATCGTTGAGTTCGGAATATCCGGGTGAGATCTCCTGACCGTTGATGATCAATTCGTAGACATCAACGGTCGAGGGATCCGCGTCGTTCAGGCGAGCCAAGGGGACAAGTTCCTTCGGAACATGCGTCACAAAGCAGGGGTCGATGGTCTTCTCCTCGACAAGTTTCTCAAAGACATGCTGGGTCATCTCGAAGTCCGCCGGGCAGTGGGTGACATCCAGTTTGAGCTCTGCGCAACGACGCTTTTTCCCCTCTGTATCGAGCGCAAACCATCCGGGCACGGCCTCCTCGATGAGGTCCCTGTAGGAGGCCCTCTTCCAAGGGCGGGAGAGATTGAGCGTGCGGGTGATATTCCCCTCGCTGTCGCGGTGGTGGATCTGGTGATCGGAATTTCCAAGCATGACGGCCAGATGGCAGATCAACTCCTCCACCATCACGGACATGAGTTGGAAATCGGCGTAGGCCCAGTAGGCCTCCAGCATGGTGAACTCGGGATTATGACGGCGCGAGATTCCTTCGTTACGGAAACTCCGGTTCAGCTCGAAGACCTTTGGAAATCCGGCCACCAGGAGCCGCTTGAGGTAAAGCTCGGGGGCGATCCTGAGGAAGAAATCCATGCCCAGGGCGTTGTGATGGGTCTTGAAGGGTTCGGCTGCGGCTCCTCCCGGAATCGACTGCATCATCGGGGTCTCGACTTCCAGGAATCCCCGCTCGTCGAGGAATCTCCGGATCTCGCGCACGATTGCGGAGCGCTGGAGAAAGACTTCGCGCGAGGAGGCGTTGGAGATCAGATCCAGGTAGCGCTGGCGATAGCGGGTCTCCGCATCCTGAACGCCGTGCCACTTGTCGGGAAGTGGGCGCAGGGATTTGGAAAGGATAACCAATCGAGTGGCTCGGATACTGGCTTCTCCGGTTCGTGTCGTGAAGCACTCGCCCTCAACCCCGGCGAAATCTCCAATATCGAGCTGCGCGGCCACGGCCAGCGAGTTCTCGTCGAGCTCTTTGGAATTGAAATAGACCTGCATGCGTCCTCCTATGTCGGAGAGATCCAGGAAGCGACTCTTGCCCATGTCGCGGTAGGCGGTGATGCGTCCGGCGAGGGAGACGGCTCTCCCCTCTGCAAAGGACTCCCTGACTTCGGCGACCGTTCCGCTTGTCTCAAAGGCGGCGCCGTAGGGATCAATTCCAAGATCGCGCAGGGCCTGGAGTTTCTGCCGACGCACGGCGACGAGTTCGCTGATTGGTGAGGATGATTGGGATGACTGTTCCACACTCAAAGAGCAAACGGAGAGGCCCGTTCGATCAATCAAAAACGGAGAAAAGACTCATAGGGATCAATGAGGTGAAGGAGGCTGATCCTTAAAAGAAGCCATCCCTTGCAAGAATCCAGAGATTCCGACCCCTTCCTTTGGCACCCTCCCTTCCCTAGGAATTATCTCGTTGTTCCGGTTACCAACTGCGCGGCGAGATTCACGGCGGAGAGGAAACTGTCGGGACGCACCCGACCACTTCCAGCCAACTCATAGGCGGTTCCGTGATCCGGGCTAGTCCGCACAAAGGGGAGTCCGAGCGTGACATTCACCCCCTCATGGAAAGCGATGAGCTTGAGCGGAATCAGTCCCTGATCATGATACATGCAGAGCACTCCATCAAACTCGCCCTCTGCAGCCCTCCAGAAAATCGTGTCGGGACTAAAGGGTCCTGCAAAGAAGCTCTTGGGATTGGCGGCAGCCAGGGGTGAGAGTGCAGGGGAGATGATCTCCTCTTCCTCAGTGCCGAGATCCCCCTGTTCTCCGGCATGGGGATTAAGCCCTGCTACGGCGATCCTTGGAGCAGTGATACCGCGCCTGAGGAGATGATCCGAGAGCAGTCCACCCACCCTCACGATCTCTTCAGTCGAGAGTGATCCGGCAACCTCCTTCAGCGGCACATGGGCGGTGACGAGCGCAACCGTCAGGGGGCCTCCCGTGAGGAGCATTGCGAAATTATGGACTTGGGCTCTGGCAGCAAAGAACTCGGTCTGTCCGGGAAAGGCAAAGCCGGCCTCATGGAGCCCCTTCTTGCTGACAGGCCCCGTAACGATAGCATCAATCGCCCCCGAGAGGGCAAGCGAGGCGGCCTCCTCTAGCGCCGCAATTGCCATTTCGGATCCTCTCCTGTCGGGGCGCCCGGGATGACGGGGTGCAGGATCGCCGATCACCCTGAAATCGATTTTCCCGGGGGGGTGAGCCAGCGCATGGGCAAGCAACTCGGGACCGACTCCGGCGGGATCCCCGGCAACGAGACCGATGACTCTCCTGCGGGCTGTGGTCGGGGAGGTCATCAGGGACTGACCCGTCAGAGGATCTTGATATACGCCTTCTCCCTCAGCGTTTTCAGCCACCGTTCCTGAGTTTGAATTTTCTCCTTCTGGATCAGGTTCTGAACGATTTCATCCTGAACCTGCGAGAGGGGTTTGGTGACCGAGGGCTTCGTCGATTCGACCATCAGGATGTAGTAGGCGTTGGCCTGCGTGATCACGGGACTGATCTGGCCCGACTTGAGGGAGAAGGCGACCTTGGCAAGGTCTTCATTGAGGGTCTTGCGTTCAATCCAACCCCAGTCGCCTCCGGCATCCTTGGTGGAGTCGTCGGAATACATCTGGGCAAGGCGGTCGAACTCGGCTCCACCGGCCAACTTGTCATGAATTTCCTGAGCCATCTCTTTTTTGCTCAGCGAGGCATCCGTGGGGGTATCCCCCGCAGCACTCCCCTCATGGAGCACGATCATCCTGAGTTTCACTTGGGCCGGAGTGGTGTAGCCGGCAGCGTTCTTATTGTAATACTCACGGATCTTCACCGGGGAGACGATGACGTTGTCTCTTGCCTTGGATTGGCGCATCGCTTGGACGATCATCTTCTCCTTCTGGACATCACGGAATCGGGCCATCGTGTATCCCTGCGACTGAAGCGTGCGGACAAAGGCTGTCCGATCCCCTCCGAACTCCATGCGGATGATCCTCTGCACGGTGTCGTCCACCATGTAATCGGGAATTGTGAATTCCTTTTTCTTAAATTCGCCAAGGATCAGGGAACGATCGATGAGATCCTGAATCGCCTGTTGGCGCATCCCCTTGACTTTGCTCTCCAACTCGGCGCCATGGTAGATTTCTGAGGCTGATTTCTCCTGGGCCGCGACCAATTCCCTCACCTGCGAAAAGGTGACGACATCATTATTCACAATGGCCGCAATGCCATTGATAACTTCCTCGGCGGCATTCAGGGAAACCGAAACGGCGAGAAAAAAGAGGAGAATGGTGAAAATTCGGAAATGGATCATGGTGGTGGGAAGTGCTGAAGCAGGAGTTCCGAGGAGATCCTACAGTTTCAACGCCTCCAGAAAGCGCAAAATCTCCGAAAGCTTGGAAGCGGGCTTGGAGGCCGTCAAGCGTGGAAACCGGTGACCGATCAGGAGGAAGTCACCCCGACGGGTCAGCATCAGTTTTTCGCCACGGGTCTCGACCTTCGTAATCCCCCGACTTGAGGCGGAACGACGAATCTGTTCCATCACCACGAGATTCCTCACTTCGGGTGGGGGGGGGCCAAAACGGTCCCTCCAGGAGGCGGCAAGCATCTCGATCTGCTGATGGTCTTCTGCCGCGGCCAGCGAACGGTGCGCATCGATCCTGAGCTTCGCTTCCGGCAGGTAGTCCGGGGGAATGAAGGCCCCGCAGTGAAAGACTCTGGGGGATTTTCCCTCAACAACAACCGGGGAGGCGAGCAACTCCTCTCTCGAGGAGGCGACGAAATCGAGTCTCAAAAGGCACTGTTGGAGATCAAGACTCTCATTCGGGAGACCATTCCCCCGCTCACCTTTCATCCGTTCAACAGCCTGTTTCAACATCCTGCAATAGAGGTCGAACCCGACGGCAGCAATATGCCCGCTCTGAGCGGTTCCCAAAAGGTTGCCGGCCCCCCTGATTTCGAGATCACGCATAGCGATCCTGAAACCGGACCCGAGTTGGGAATATTGCCGGATGGCCTGCACGCGGCGACGGGCTTCCCCAACCATCATCATGTCCCGTGGCAACATCAGATAGGCGTATGCTTTCAGGGCACCCCGACCGACCCGCCCCCGAAGTTGGTAGAGATCGGCTAGGCCGAAGCGGTCCGCCCTGTCGATGATGATGGTGTTGGCGTTGGGGATATCCAGACCGCTCTCGATGATGGTCGTGGAGACCAGAACATCGGCTTCCCCCTCCACAAAGCTCTTCATCACACCCTCGAGCGCCCCCTCCTCCATCTGGCCATGCCCGATGATGACCCTTGCTCCGGGACACAGTTCGGTGATCCGGTTGGCAACCTTCCCGATGGTGCCGATCCGGTTGTGGAGCATATAGACCTGTCCGCCACGCGCCATCTCTCGATTGATGGCATCACGGATAATCCTCTCGTCGTAGGCGCAGATAACCGTCTCCACCGGTTGACGATCGGGCGGCGGAGTCTCGATTACGGACATGTCGCGCGCCCCCATCAACGAGAGGTAGAGGGTGCGAGGAATGGGGGTGGCGGAAAGGGTCAGGACATCGACCAGGCGGAAGCGGTCCTTGAGCGACTCCTTGTGCTTGACCCCAAAGCGCTGTTCCTCGTCCACGATGAACATGCCGAGATTCTTGAAAACGACATCAGGGGAGAGGAGTCGGTGTGTTCCGACGACCAGATCGACCGAACCTTCGGCGAGTCCCTTCACAACGTTCCTTTGCTCGGCGGTGGTCCTGTAACGGCTCAAGAGTTCGATCTTCACGGGATACTCGCTCATCCGCTCACGAAGTGTCCGGGCGTGCTGCTGTGCGAGCACCGTCGTCGGGGCAAGAAAAACAACCTGTTTTCCGCCCATCAGGCATTTGAAGGCGGCCCTCAAGGCGACTTCCGTCTTTCCGAAACCAACGTCCCCGCACAGCAGGCGATCCATCGGAAGATGCGACTCCATGTCACGCTTGATCTCGGCGATGGCGCGGAGTTGATCAGGCGTTTCCCGGTAGGGGAAACTCTGCTCCAATTCACGCTGCCAGGGGGTATCGGGACCGAAGGCATGGCCCTGCCCCGTCTCGCGTTCGGCCTGGAGTTTTAGCAACCGACCGGCATAGAGAAAAACGGATTTCTCGGCGGCTTTTCGCGTCTTGTTCCATTTTTCGTCGCCGAGTGTGGAAAGATCCGGGGATAATTTTCCGACGCCGACATATCGCGAAACCTGCCAGGCTTGGTCAATGGGAACGAAGAGCCTGGATTCCGAAGCAAACTCAAGGGCAAGCACCTCACCCTCGCCGCCGTCGGCATTAGGAAGGGACTGAAGACCCAAAAATCGACCAATACCATGCTCGGTGTGGACAATGAGATCCCCCTCGACAAACTCCGTGAAATCGATTGCCGAGCGTGAGGCTTTCTGACGTTCTCGACGGAGGTGAAGCCTCCTGAGGCGTTGGCTTGCGGATCGGCCAAACAACTCCGCGTCGGAGAGGATGGCAAGTTTTCCGCGTGGAAAACAGAAGCCCCGTGAAATGGTGCCCAACCTTGTCTCAGTCCCCGTGGAGTCATCAGGTTGCCTTGTGGAGGCCAGCGCCAGTTCCCGGAAGCGTTCCCCCTCACCCTCGGTGGAACTGAAAAGAACGGTGCGCCATCCCTCCGATTTCCACACCTCCAACTGCCTGAAAAACTCCCCGCGGCGTGCCTCGTCCACAATGAAATCACCCGCACCAAAGGCTGAAAACGGTATCGGATCAAAGGTCAAGGTGCTTCCCGAGGTGTCTGCAGGAAGATTCAAATTCCTATCCAGAACCGGAGCTGACGAGATGCTGACCCTCCGGTTATTCACCGGAAGAGAGCCCTCACCGGCTTCCTGCGCGTTGCCTGAGCTCTCCATGCCGACCATCACCAGCAAATCCCCCTCCTGCACATAATCCGAGAGCATGACACTCGGTTTTTCGGTATCACCCGTCTGGATCTCGCAGGATTCGGTTTCACCGACCGAGGTCTGCGTATCGATGTCAAACTCCCTGATCGAGAAGACTCCCTCTTCGTCAAACTCAAGACGGCAAGGCATCGCCTGCTGCCAGGAGAAGAGATCAAGGATGCCGCCACGAAGGGAAAACTCACCTCTTCGGGTCACCTGCGAGGAGCGCTCATAGCCGGCATCCGTCAAACGCATCACCAGGGTTCCCGGAGATCCCTTCCATCTCTTGGAAATGGTCAGCGTATTTCCGGTGAGATCTTCACGGGAGGGAACCTTCTCCTCCCACTGCGATGCCGTGATGACCGGGGCCATGGGCTCTCCCCGGGAGAGGCTTCCCAGAACGGACAAACGCTCCGAAGCCGTCTCGGGGTCCGGCAGACCGAGCCCGGCCGCCGGAAGTTCCAGATCAGGAAAAAGGATGGCCTGATGGATCCAGGATCCCAACTCCGAGGCAAACCCCTCCTGGGTTCTCACGTCCGGACAAACAAACCAGACCCGATGATTTCCACCCAGACTCCGAGCCACGACGGCTCCCAGGAATGGCCAGGCCTGCTCGGACACGTCACCCAGAAATAACGGCTCCGTGGGCGTTTTTGTTTTCGCTACGGAAAGGAGCTTGCGAAGAACGGGTTCCTTCGCAGCAGAATCCAGCAGGTCATCATGCTCACCCGTATACCTCATACACTGCTTACCGTTCCCCCGGGGTGGTCGATGCATACCGTAGATACTCCCGGGCCAGATTGATGGATAGGGAAAAATTGGGCGGCTCTTTTCCATCACATTGAGCCACGGGCATCACTCCCAATCTGGAGTTGGTGACCGCTAGTGCAAGGGCACGCTCTAAATCTTTCTTCCTAAATTCACGCTCCTCCACGCGGGTATGGCGGGTGACCCATGAGAGCAAAGCTCCCCGGCGCGCCCCCATGCTGGCTGGTGGAGTGCAGAGAACCGGGCTTCCGGAGGGACGGGGGGATTTCATCCAAATCAGCAGATTTCCCATGGCACAGGATAGAATCCTCCCCTGGGTGTCAAAGACCACCGCCTCGTCGGCACCGAGGCCCCTGGCCTCGCGAAGGGCGTGGAGATGCGCCGCATAATTGCCGCTCTTCTCCCCCCAGGTTGCTCCCTCTGCGGGTTTTTTTAGGGAACGCAGGGAAAAACCCTTGATGAGTTCCACCTGTGTCGGGAAACGCACCGCTTCCCAAGTCAGGTAGCAGGGTGATTTTTTGACAGGTTCTCCGGGGGCTCCGGGCCCGGCAGTGAGGTAGATCCGGAGCATCCCGTCTTCCAGTTTCATTTTGGAAAAAAACCGGCGAAGACCGGCGGCTAGCCCCCTTGAAAATTTCAACTCCTGCCTCCTTGCAGCCTCCTCGAGAAGAGCCAGATGCTCGTCAGCAAGGAGGAACTTCCCCTCACGGGTGGCGATGCTTTCAAAAACATGCTCTCCATAACGGAACCCCCGGTCGGCCAAAGGTATGTTCCCGGAACAAGGAAGAATCTTTTCGCCCTTCCAATGCCACGCCCTGAACTCACCCCGACTCATGGCCGGCAGCTCATTCCACGGAGGAGACGCTTGAGATTCTCTCAAGTCGCTTGCGCAGGGTGGCGCGCGTGATACCAAGCATTTTGGAGGCCTTCACCTGATTTCGACTGGTCAACTCCATGGCTCTTCTCGTGAAGTCCTCCTCCACCCAGGGAAGAAGCTCCCGATCATCCCCCTCGCGGACAAGAGCCTTAAAAAGGGCGGAAGCCGCCTCCTCGACGGTCAGGTCGGTGTAGGGGATGGTCATGTCACCCGAGTTCTCCTGCATATTGCTCAATTGACCGATGGGCAGATCCTTGGGCAGCAGGACATCACTCGTGGCCAGGACACAGGCGCGTTGGAGTGTGTTCTGAAGCTCGCGGACATTTCCGGGCCAAGGATAGGCCTCCATGATCTTGATGGTTTCCGCGGAAAGTTGCAGATGAGGACGGTGCTGGGTATTGGCGATACGCGTGAGAAAATACTCGGCAAGCAGGTGGATATCCTCGACCCGGGCACGGAGCGGAGGGAGATGGATCCCCACGACGTTAAGGCGGTAGTAAAGATCCTCGCGGAACTCCTTGGCGACGATCGCCTGCTCGAGATTGCGGTTGGTGGCGGCGACGATCCTCACGTTCGACTTGATGGTAGCATTCCCGCCCACACGGGAAAACTCCCCCTCCTGCAGGACACGTAGGAGCTTGCTCTGAACGGCCAGCGGCATCTCTCCGATTTCATCCAGGAAAAGGGTCCCCCCGTTGCATTGCTCGAACCTTCCGATGCGCTGGGTTGCCGCCCCAGTGAAGGATCCTTTCTCATGCCCGAAAAGCTCACTCTCCAAAAGGTTCTCAGGTATTGCCGCACAGTTAATTGCCAGAAGACTCTTCTTGCTCCTCTCGCTGTAGTTGTGGATGGCGCGGGCGACGAGTTCCTTGCCGGAACCGCTCTCTCCCGTCACGAGAACCGGCGCGTCGCTCATGGCGACACGCCCCACCATCTTGAAGACGGATTGCATGGCCTCGGACTGTCCGACGATGTCGTCGCGGTATTGCTCGACCGTCAGGGAGGGCTTGGAGGGAGATGCGGAGCGAAGTTCCGCAGCGGCCTTGAGCGCTGTATCGACGACCACCTTCATCGTGAACGGCAGGGACTCCTTGCGCAGGAAGTCAAAAGCCCCGAGTTTCATCGATTCGATGACGGCCTGGGTGGTGCCGTAGGCGCTCATGATGATGACCATGGCATTGGAGGACTCGGCCCGGATCCGGGCCAGGAGATCAAGTCCTCCGGCCGGCCGGAGATGCATCTCGGTGATGACGAGATCCGGTTTCTCAAGACAGAAAATCTTGAAGGCGTTGGTGGAGTTGGTCTCCGTGATAACCCTCACTCCCGAGGCCTTGAGTTGAAGTCGGGCCCAGTCAAGAAAATCGGTCTCGCTATCAACAATAAGGACGGTCTGGTTGACGACTGAAGGAGTACTCATGAGTTGGAAGATGCTGTGATAGGATTCTCGTGGGCTTCGCCGAACCGGCGCTCTCTGGAAGAATAATCAGCGATGGCGGCGTGCAGATCCGCCGGTCCGAAATCCGGCCAGAGCTTGCGGGTGACATGGATCTCGGTGTAGCTGAGTTGCCAGAGCAGGAAATTCGAAATCCTCATCTCTCCCGATGTCCTGATCAGGAGGTCTGGATCGGGCATCCCTCTTGTGTAGAGATGATCGGAAAGCGTTTCCGACGAGATCTTGACCGGATCGAGCGTGCCGGCACGCACCTCCCCGGCAATCGCCCTTACGGCATCCACGATCTCTTCGCGTCCTCCGTAGTTGAGCGCCAGCGTGAGATTCAGTCGGTTATTGTGAGACGTCTCGGAAATGGCCCTTTCAAGGCGTTTACGGGCGGCATCGGGAAGTTCGTGCATGCGGCCGATCGTGGAGAGTCGGACGCCTTTCTCATTCATCATGGCGACTTTCTCGGAGAGAAAGCGTTCCAGAAGAAACATGAGTCCGGCAACCTCGTGGGCGGGACGCTTCCAGTTTTCGGTGGAGAAGGCATACAGGGTCAGGTATTCGACGCCTGCATCCATGCAGGCATTGGCCACTTTCTCGACGGACTGCGATCCCTGCTCATGCCCCTTGAGCCGGGGCCACCCCCTCTCGCGAGCCCATCTCCCGTTGCCATCCATGATGATGGCGATGTGTTTGGGAATGTTCTGTGTCACTTGGTGATTGGTTGCCGATCTTACGGACGATCTGCGAAAAACGGCTTACCCCGGTTCCCCCCCACCCCTTAAAGATGGATGGTCTGCTCGCGCCCGGGACCGACACTGACGATCGAGAGTTTGGCACCGCTGAGTTTGGCAAGAGTCTCGGCATAACGACGGGCCTTCGCGGGAAGATCCTTATACTTGCGGATCGTTTCGGTGGGAGTCATCCAACCCGGCATGGTGGTGTAGACGGGACGGCAAAGGGCCAACTCGCCGGCATCGGACGGGGGAGTATCCAGCACGGGGCCCTTCCCGTTGATCCGGTAACCGGTGCAGATCAGGATCTCCTCGACTCCGTCGAGTCCGTCAAGGTTTGTTATGGCGAGTTTGTCCACACCGTTGACAAGGGTGGCATAGCGTGAAGCAACGGCATCAAACCAACCGCACCGGCGCGCGCGTCCCGTGGTGGCGCCGAATTCACGTCCCATTCCGTGGAGCATATCGCCGAGAATATCCTCCTCGGTCGGAAGGGGCCCCTCGCCGACACGCGTGGTGTAGGCCTTCACGACACCAATGACCGTGTCGATACGGTTGGGAGCGATACCCGATCCGGTGCAAGCTCCTCCGGAAGTGGTGTTGGAACTGGTCACAAAGGGATAAGTCCCGTGGTCGATATCGAGGAAGGTGCCCTGGGCGCCCTCGAAGAGGATCTCTTTTTTAGCCTCCATCGCCCTGTGAAGATAGCTCACGGTATTGACGACAAATGGCTTCAGGACCTTGGCTGCGGCCATGTAATCGGAAAGCACTTTGGCACCCTGCACGGGCTTCCCGCCAAGTCCCTTGAGCACAGCGTTGTTTTCCTTGATCCGGAGCGCCAGCTTCTCCCGGAACACATCGGGACGGATCAGATCGGCCATGCGCAGCCCTGTCCGGGCCACCTTGTCCCCATAGGCTGGACCGATCCCGCGCTTGGTCGTTCCAATTTTGTTTTTTCCTTTGAGGGTCTCGCGAAGCTCGTCGATCGACCTATGATAAGGCATCACCAGATGAGCGCTATCACTGATGAGGAGATTTTTATCGACTTTGATGCCTCGCTTTTTCAGACCTTGGATCTCCACAACAAGGGCCACCGGGTCAATGACGACCCCGTTTCCTATGACGCAGACCTTCCCCTTCCGGAGAATTCCCGAGGGTATCAGATGGAGGACATATTTTTTGTCACCATCGACGATGGTGTGACCCGCATTGTTTCCACCCTGGCTTCGAACGACAATATCGACGTCTCCCGTCAGCACATCGATGATTTTGCCTTTGCCTTCGTCACCCCATTGGGAACCTACAAGAATAGTGTTGGACATGTTTTTTACGCAAAAAAAGGCCGGACTCAGTCCAGCCGAGTGGATAAAAATCGCCAGTTAAGAAAAAAAGGGCAAGAAAATAACGGCCCGGCGAGTAACAGAGTAAAACTAGGGAAGAGCAAGGGACTACGTTTTCTGAAGCCTGAAATGACGCCCCATCCAAGCAATCAGCCAAAAAGCGGGAGTTCGGATGTGGGATCCGGAGCTCCGGGCATTTTGCGTCGTGTTCCAGCAAGTTTTGGCCGGCCCTCGGCATTGAGTTCGGCTTTTTCCAGATTGGTCAGGATTTCACGGGCCCGATCAACAACCACATCGGGGAGCCCTGCCAAGCGCGCCACCTGGATGCCATAGCTCCTGTCGGCGGCACCCTCGACGATCTTGCGGAGAAAGACGATCCGGTCATTCTGCTCGCGGACGGCCACATTCAGGTTTCTCACGCCGGCCCGTGTGCGCGAAAGGTCGGGCAGTTCATGATAATGGGTTGCAAAGAACGTTCTGGAGCCGGTGATGTCATGCAGATACTCGGCGACGCTCCAGGCGATGGAGAGTCCGTCAAAGGTGGCCGTTCCACGTCCGATCTCGTCCAGAAGAACCAGACTGCGGGAACTGGCATTATGAAGGATATTCGCCGTCTCGTTCATCTCGACCATGAAGGTCGAGTGCCCCTTGGAGAGATCGTCACTGGCTCCTACCCTCGTGAAGATCCGATCGGTCACTCCGACATGGGCGGACTCGGCGGGAATCCAGCTTCCCATCTGGGCCATCACGGTAAGCAAGCCGACCTGACGCAGGTAGGTCGATTTTCCGGCCATGTTCGGCCCTGTGATAATCCCCATCCGGTGAGCGGAGGCATCCAGATCGGTATCGTTGGGAACGAAGGCTTCGCCGCCCGGACGTTGATCAAGGACCGGGTGACGACCGGTCCGGATATGAAGGAGGGGGGAGTCATCGACCAAAGGCTTGGAATATCCGTAGAGCCTTGCCGTCTCGGCAAGGGAGGCAAGCGCGTCCAGTGCCCCCGCCGCGGTGGCCGTTTCCTGAATAGGGCTTACCTGTTCGAGGACGGATAGCCGAAGCCGTTGGAAAATCTCTATCTCAAGGGCTTTGGCCCTCTCCTCAGCTCCGAGGATCTTCCCCTCCATCTCCTTGAGTTCCGGAGTGATGAAGCGCTCGCCTCCGGCGGTCGTCTGCTTGCGCGTGTAGTCGCTGGGAACGCTGCCCAGATTGGCCGTGGTGATCTCAATGAAGTAGCCGAATACCGCGTTGAAACGAACCTTCAGAGACTTGATCCCGGTGCGTCGGATCTCCTGTTCCTGGAGTGCGGCGATCCACTCCTTACCCTCGGAGGAGGCTCTCCTGAGTTCATCCAGAGCCTCGTCGAAACCAGGACGGATCATTCCCCCCTCCCGGATCGTTGGAGGGGGTTCCTCAACAAGGGCCGACTCAAGAAGCCGAGTCAGTTCGTGAAGGGGATGAAGGGTTGAGGCGATCCCGGGAAGAAGCCCGTGATCGCTGAACGAGAGCCTTTCGCGGATGGGAGGCACCGCTTTGAGCGAAGCGGCCAGCACCGAAAGATCCCTCGCCGTTCCAGAGCTCTGACTGAGCCGGGAGACGGCCCGTTCGATATCCCTGATCCCTCGGAGAAGCTCCCGCACATCACCGAGTTTCAGTGGGGAGGCCACATAAAGTCCGATGGCATCCTGGCGCAAGGAAATGACGTTCGGATCGATGAGAGGTCTGAGGATCCAGTCCCGGAGTGTCCGGGCTCCCATCGGGGTCACGGTGCGGTCGAGCGCACCAAGCAGGGTCATGCCTCGTCCTGCACGGGACTGAACAAGTTCCAGATGCCCCTGCGTCGGTGCATCCAGAAGAAGGTGGTCTGCCTGACGGTAAGCACGGAGGGAGCGAAGGTGCCTGGCATCCCTCCGGAGGATGCGTGTCAGGTAGTGGAGCAGGGCTCCCGCCGCAACCACTCCGCTCGGGAGATCCGATACCCCGAACCCATCAAGCGAGTGAACCTTGAAGTGCGACGTGAGCAGTTCCGTGGAAGCCATCGTATCAAAGAGGTATCTCTCGACCTCCTCGATTTTGGGAAAACCATAGGGAAGACGCTCGGGCAGATCGTGAAGCGCGGATTTCCCGCACTCCGGAATCAGGATCTCGGCGGGAGCGACGCGGACCAGTTCATCAAGCAGGGCATCGAGGCCGGACAATTCCGTGATCCTGAATTCTCCCGTGCTCAGGTCGGCGCAGGCAAATCCGAAGACTCCGCCCTCTTTGTCGGGAGGGAGCACCGCCACGGTGAAATTGTGGCTTGTATCCTCAAGACCTGCATCCTCAAGGGTTCCCGGGCTCAGGATCCGCGAGATCTCGCGGCGGACGAGTTTTCCGGCCTGGACCTCCCCGACCTGTTCGCAGAGGGCCACACGCCGGCCCACAGCCAGCAATTTCTCCATATACCCCCGCGCGGCATGATAGGGGACGCCGCACATCGGTATGTCACCCCTCTTGGTAAGGGCCACATTGAGGATCGCCGAGGCCTCCCGGGCATCCTCGAAAAACATCTCGTAGAAATCCCCTAGCCGGAAAAGCAGGAATGTGCCGGGAGGAAGTTCACGCCTCATGGCGTGATACTGCTTCATCATCGGTGTCGCCTCGGTTGCCATAAATCAGGGATGTCGTCGAAGATCCGTGAGTTTGGAGGTCGTGAACCCGGGGAGCATCCCAATCTGTCGTTAGCTCTTCAGAAAAGCGGTCAGCGGACTTGTCGGGAGGGCATGATCCGCCCTCATGGGGAGTCCTGCGGCATAAGCCTCCGAGGCTCCCTCAACGGCAAGGCGGAACGCCCGCGCCATACGCACGGGATCAGCTGCCACGGCAATCGCAGTGTTCACCAGGACGGCATCTGCCCCGAGTTCCAAGGCCTCTGCGGCATGACTCGGCGCACCGATCCCGGCATCCACCACGACCGGCACGGTGGCCTGCTCGATGATGATCGAGATCTGGTGACGTGTTTCAAGTCCCCGGTTGCTACCGATCGGCGACCCAAGCGGCATAACGGTTGCGGCCCCCGCCTCCTGAAGGCGCTTGGCAAGAACGGGATCTGCATTGATGTAGGGCAGCACGGTGAATCCATCCGCCGCAAGGATTTCGGTCGCCTTCAGCGTCTCGATTGGATCGGGAAGGAGATACCGGGGATCCGGATGGATCTCCAGCTTGACCCATTTCGGAAGACCTGCCGCAACGGCAAGTCTTGCCAACCGGACAGCCTCCCCGGCCGTGTTTGCCCCGCTGGTGTTGGGAAGCAGGAGGTAGCGCTCAGCATCAATGAACTCCAGGATGTTGGCGAAAGGGTCCGACGCACCCCCCTTGCGTTCCAGATCGGCCCTCCGCAGGGCCACCGTCACGATCTGCGTGCCGCTCGCCTCCAGGGCTTGGGCCATCGAGGGGCCTGAAGAGAACTTTCCGGTTCCAAGAAAGAGCCTCGAAGAGAACTCTCTACCGGCGATGATCAAGGGCGATGCTGCTGACATGGCAGGAGGTTAATGCTCAGGGTCAATCCCTGCAAGACACGCCGTGCCGGAAGTTTTTATTCAGGAAATCGAGGAACCCAATGCTACGAGGGCCTCGTCCCGATTGTGGCAAACCGGATAGGCTGTCTGAAATTGGGCAATGTCAAAGATCCGCTGGACGGCCGGTTGTAGGGAACAGACCGCCAATCCACCCCCCAAGCGCTGAAGCTGACGACCCAACAGGAAAAACTCTCGGAAACCCGCACTGCTCACGTATTCCAGTGAGGCCAGATCGAAAACAACGCCCTTGCATCCACTCGATTCGATCTCGTTGCCCACGGATTCGCGGATCATATTGTGCTCGGCCGCATCAAGCCTTCCCTGAAGGGTCACCACAAGAACCGGGCCTGATTTTTCAAATTGAATCTTCATGGAGTCTCACTAATGAAGATGCTTGGCGTCGGAGAGTCAACAATCGTCGTTTTTTTCGGCTTTTCAATCATAAGAGCCCGATCACAACACTTGGCATCGTCCCCGGCTTCCCTTATCGCTGAGAGGCTCCCATGGCTTTCTTTCCCCCCTTCAGAACGTTTCTGATGCCCCGCTCCATCGGCCAGAGGTTTGCCTTGGCCATTGGGTCGGGAGCGGGAGCGATCCTGATCGTCCTCGCCGTGGCGAACTACATCAGCGGCAGGGAACTTCTGCTCGAGCAGACATCGAGCGAGGCTCTCAAGGAGGTCCATGATGAAATGGCGAACTGGGATGACCTTGTGGACCGGATCGCCATGTTTCCGGTCGTGATCGGGGCCACGGAGATCGCTTCACAAGGGGCCCCGAAAAACTCCGGCGTGACCACCCCTTGGTTGGCATCGCTTCTGGAGCATTCCCCGATCGAGTCGGTCTACGGACTTTATATGGCCCGTGAGGCCTTTGATTGGAGAGAGTCTGAGTCCGACATCTGGGTCGACCGCAAAAGTTGGCCGCATGCGGCGCACCTCAATTATGATTTCCACGATCCCGCACAGGACTGGTATCGAGGGGCGCGTGAGACGAAGGGAACTCATGTGACACTCCCCTACTATGACGAGGGGGGATCGGACATCGAGATGATCAGCATCACGAGGGCGGTCTACGACAGTCAGGGCGGTTTGCTCGGAGTTGCCGGTGCCGATGTCGCCCTGACGGAGATGAGAAAGATCGTGCGAAAAATGCATGTCCGGAACTTTTTAAAGAACAGCACGGGAGAAAAAGGGAATGCTCCCCAATCCCACGCTCCATCCCAAGCCGAACAACCCCCGGAGATCATGAGGGAGTCCTCCTACATGATCTCAAAGACAGGAGTCGTCATCATCGGTCCCGCCGCAACGGCGGTCAAAAGGGTGCCGTGTCTCGGTGAGAAAGATTTCAACAAGCTTCTCGGCGACTTACCCAGCCATGGCCTTGCCATCCGAAAAACTGATCTGGAGACGCTCCTCGCCCGTGATAGCGGATGGCTTCGGCTGGATGGAAACCGGGACGTTTTCATCTACTGGTCGACCAGCCGGATCACCGGATGGAAGCTCATCCTGGAGGTCCCCTATCGGTTGATCATCTCGCCGGCCCACGTGCTTGCGGAGCAGTCGGCCATCATCGGACTCGGAGGGCTTGTCCTCCTGTTGGGAGTGGTCTTCGTGGTGGCGCGCAGAGTCTCCGAGCCGATCAAGACACTGGAAACCGTAGCCTCGGACCTGGCACGCGGATCCCTCGGAAAGGGGGGTGATGTGCTCCAGAAGATTGCTCGCCGTCAGGATGAATTGGGGCGCTTTGCCGGGAGCTTCTCCGCCATGGCGAAGGAGATCCTTCTCAGGGAAAAACGCCTCTCTGAGTGGAACGCCAACCTTGAAAAAACTATCGAGGACCGCACCCACGACCTAGCGGCGGCCATGGACAAGGTGGAAAAAACCAACCGAGACATGAGGGCGGAGATCGCTGAGGCGGCCGCCTACTCGAGAGCCGTTCTCCCGGCGAAAATGAACGGTTCCGTGGAGACCGATTGGGTCTTCGAGACCTCCTCCCAGTTGGGGGGGGATTCCTTCGGCTATCACTGGATCGATAAGAACAACCTGGCCCTCTATCTCCTGGACGTCTGCGGCCACGGTGTCGGAGCCGCATTGCTCTCGGTGAGCGTCGTCAACATGCTTCGCACGACCTCGCTGCCCGGCACTGATTTTCATGACCCCTCCGCCGTGCTCACTCAACTGAACACCTCCTTCCCAATGGAGAACCACAATGACATGTATTTTACGGCATGGTATGGGGTCTATTCAACTTCCACGCGCCAGCTGAGATATGCCTGCGGAGGCCACCCTCCAGCCGTACTGATCGCAAGCGATGGGGCCATCTCCCTCCTCGCCGCACGTGGGCCGGTCCTGGGGGCGTTCCCCAACGGCGTCTTTGAGACCGTGACCGCATCCATTCCCCTGGCCACTTCCGACTCTCCATCCAAGCTCTATCTCTTCAGTGACGGAGCCTATGAGATCGATCGCCCCGGCCGGGACATGATGAGCTATGAGGAGTTTGTGAAGATTCTCTCCAAATCCCGGGGGGATGAGAATGTCTCCTCAATCCTGGGGAGACTTCGCGAGGAGAACGGCGGCGATCTCTTTGCGGATGATCTCTCTCTGGTTGAATTCCGTTTTTGCGGCCCAAAAGCCGGCGACCATCCTGACTTGGTCTCTCCCGTTCAAAAATCCCAACTCTCCCGAACTCACTCCCTCACGATCGACAACGCCCTGCCCGAACTGCAGCGCCTCCTTCGCTTCACCCGTGAAGTCGCCTCTCTCGAAGGGATCCTCGGGGCGGACCTCATGGATCTCGATGTCATCCTCGAGGAAGTTGTTACCAATATCCTCAAATATGGCGGACTCAAACCGGATGCCGAGGCCTGCACTGTCGAACTGACCCGTGAGAAAAATCTTCTGAAGATAAGGATCTCTGATCAAGGGACTCCCTTTGACCCTCTTCTAATGCCTGAGATCGACACCAATCTGGGCATTGAGGATCGTCCCATCGGGGGACTGGGTATCCATTTCGTTAAAAACCTTACCGAATCCCAGCACTATGAGTATCACGAGGGCATGAATGTGCTCACACTCACCAAGAAACTCACCCAACCGATTGACTTCGAAGTGTAGAGGAATCTGCTCTTACACGGAGGAGCGAGATCAATGGGATGGTTAGAGAGGGACTGTTATCTTGCGTCAAAGTCCCAGCAGAGGTTTTAGCCACGGCAGCCTTCGGCGGGGCACATAAAGCACAAGAGGTCAAAAGGCGGAGGTCAGGGGCCGCGTTGTGACAGATTGATGATTGTTTATTCCTGAGGTTTTCAGAGGTCTGCAATCAGCAATTAACAACCAGAGGGCAGAGGTTATTGTGGCATCAGGAATCTGATCTCAAAGGGAGGAACGAGATTAAGGGGATGTGGGTGGAAATGTTATTCCCCGTTCGTGCTTTTTGTGAATTTCGTGGTGCTACCCACTTCATAATTGATGTCATTCGCCTCCTAGGGGACGGTATCACCCTTTGGGTCACGCTTCGCGTGATCTACCGCGTCCGATCTCTCGGACTTGGTTCATCCTTTCCGCAACCTCTTGCGCCTCTTGCGCCTCTTGCGCCTCTTGCGCCTCTTGCGCCTCTTTGTGGCATAATCCTGGCGGTTTCCCCTCCTTACGGTCTTCTTATTCCACCGTAACGCTTTTGGCGAGGTTACGCGGCTTATCCACATCGCACCCCAACTCCACGGCGATGTAATAGGCAAAGATCTGGAGGACGATGGATGCAAGAATCGGAGTCAGGATCTCGGAAGCCTCGGGGATGAGAATGACATCGTCACAAATAAGGGAGAGAGCATTTCCCTTGCCCTCGGTCCCGATGGCAATGACAGGACCTCCACGGGCCTTGACCTCCTCAATATTGCTTAGGTTCTTTGCAAAGACGCCATCATCGGGAGCAATCACAACAGAGGGGGTCTCGGGATTCACCAGGGCGATGACTCCGTGCTTGAGTTCTGCGCTTGGGTATCCCATTGCGGCGATGTAGCTGATCTCCTTGAGCTTGAGCGCTCCCTCGAGAGCGACGGGATAGTTGTACTGCCTTCCCATGAAGAGCATCACCTTGGACTGGGCATATCGGCGGGCGATCGCTGCGATCTCGGATTCGAGCTTGAGAACCCGCTCGATCTTGGCAGGGAGTTCCTCCAGTTCAGAGATGATCCGGCTTCCCGCAGAGCTGGAGAGATTGCGAATGCGTCCGAGAAGTAGGGCGATCAACGTGAGAACCGTGACCTGCGAGGTGAAGGACTTGGTCGCAGCCACACCGATCTCAGGTCCGGCATGCATGTAGACCCCACCGTCGCTCTCCCGTGCAATGGTGCTGGCGACGTTGTTACAGATGCCGAGGGTGCGATGCCCCTTGCGTTGGCTTTCCCGGAGCGCGGCCAGGGTGTCCGCGGTCTCCCCGCTCTGGCTGAGGACAAAGACGAGCGTATCCTTGGTCATGGGGAGATTGCGGTAACGGAATTCACTGGCATACTCGCACTCGGTGGGGATCTGGGCTAGCGACTCGATGAGATATTCGCCGACCATGGCGGCATGGAAGGCCGTGCCACACCCGCTCAGGACAATCCTCTCGATGGAGCGGAGGTCGCCGTTGCTCATGTTCAGGCCGCCGAGCTTGGCCGTGGCCTCCTCGTGGGAGAGTCGGCCTCGGAGGGCGTCGGTGACACTCCTCACCTGCTCATGAATCTCCTTGAGCATGTAGTGGGGGTAGGCTCCCTTGTCGACATCCTCATTGGTCATGTCGACAGTGGTGACATTGTATCCGGCGCCGACACCATCAATCGTGGAAAGCGCAAATCCCTCCCCCGTGATCGCCGCGATCTCGTAATCATTGAGATACACGACGTCGCGCGTGTGGCCGACGATCGCACTGACGTCGCTTGCAAGAAAATGCTCCCCCTTGCCGATACCCAGTACCAGGGGACTGCCACGGCGGGCTCCGATGATGAGTCCCGGAAGTTCTGCATGGACGACGGCGATGCCGTAGGTCCCCTTGACATATGTCAAGGCCTCGCGCACCGATGAGACCAAGGCCCCCTGGGAACGCTCCGAGGTGCGGTCGAAGGCACGGCCCACGAGTTGGGCAAGCACTTCGGTGTCAGTCTGCGAAACGAAAAGGTGGCCCTCTTCCTCAAGTTGGGCCCTGAGTTCTGAGTAGTTCTCGATGACCCCGTTGTGCACGAGGGCCAACTTCCCCGATCGGTCAAAGTGGGGGTGGGCATTCTCCCGGGTGACTTTCCCATGGGTGGCCCATCGTGTGTGGCTGATTCCGGTGCTCCCGCCGATGGGGTTGGCGGCTATGGAACGGCGCAGGTCATCAATACGGCCAACCTCTTTGCGCACCGAGATCAGGCCCTCTTCGAGGGTTGCCACTCCCGCAGAGTCGTATCCCCGGTATTCGAGGCGCCTCAGTCCCTCCAGAAGGATGGGAACTGCTTCAGCTTTTCCGACGTATCCGATGATTCCGCACATAGTATTAATTGAATATTGATTGTAAGATTCATTGCTTTGTTGCCACTACTGCACCTTCCTAAATTCTGACTTTGTCCTGCACCCATCATCGCAGCCCTCTACCCCTTCCAAGGAGTATACTCCGGCACTATTCGGTTGAGCCACGCTTTCAGCTCATCATTACTATGGCTGTAGAGATTAACGCTCAGTGCATTGAGTTCACTTAGGATATCCTTTCCGTTGCAGCTCCTGTCGAGCCACTTGATTTTTGGATGTGAGGTAGGCCTGATATTCTCCCCTTCATGGATGGGCTCCTCGTAGAGCTTTTCCCCCGGCCTGAGTCCTCTGTACTCAATCTTGATATCCTTATCCGGGATCAGCCCGCTTAGCTGGATCATCTGTGCGGCAAGATCTCTGATTTTGATCGGTTGCCCCATATCGAGCACGTTAATTTCTCCGCCTTTTGCCTGGGTGGCACTCTGAAGAATCAACCCTACCGCCTCGGGGATACTCATGAAGTACCTGGTCACATCCGGATGGGTCACCGTGATAGGTCCGCCCTCCGAGATCTGCTTCTTAAAAGTCGGAATCACACTTCCCGAGGAGCCTAGCACATTCCCAAATCTCACCGCAGAGTAGATTGTCCTATTTCCCTCAGAGTGCTGGATAGCCTGTGCAACCATCTCCGCCACCCTCTTGGTTGCTCCCATCACGTTAGTGGGATTCACCGCCTTGTCGGTTGAGACTAGAACGAATCTTTCCGCCCCGTGACGTGAGGCGGCAAGCGCCACCACCATTGTCCCGATATCATTATTTCGGATCGCCTCAGCAGGCTGATGCTCCATGAGAGGCACATGTTTATTCGCTGCGGCATGGAAGATAATCTCCGGTTTGTACTCATTGAAGATCGCCTCCACTCGCTCCTTATTGCAGACACTTGTGGCAAGCGGCTCTAGAGCATTGCACAACTCTTCGTGAAGAAGTTCCTGCTCGATCTTGAACAATGAGGGTTCACTCCTCTCCATGAGAATGAGCATCTTCGGCGCATGAGAAGCTATCTGGCGGCAGAGCTCGCTCCCGATACTTCCGCCCGCCCCTGTGACCATCACCACCTTGTTACATAACAACTTAGAGATTTCCTCATCATTGAGTGGCACCGCCTCCCTGCCGAGCAGATCCTCCGGATTCACCGGTCGGAGATTGTTCACCGTCACCTTCCGGTGGAGGAGCTGTCCAATCGAGGGAAGAATGTCATTCTCCACTCCAGCGGCATTGAGTATCTCTATCGTCTCCCTGATTATTGAGGGTGATGCTTGTGGCATCGCAATGATGGCACGCGTTATTTCAAGCCTTGGAATAATCTTTGCAAGTTCGTGACGGTCACCAATCACTTGCAAACCATGGATCAGCTGCCCCTTCAGTTGCGGCTGGTCATCCACAAAGCAGACCACCTCCATACCCAGTCCAGGCTTGGTTTGAATTTCTCGGGCTAGAGTGGCACCCGCTTCACCAGCCCCGATGATCAACACCCTCTTTGAGGGATGCAGGCGCCTGTCGTCGAGCATCTTTTTATTCTCCCGGAATCGACGCATTCCCATTCGCATGAAGATGATCAATACGATCGATAAGACACAGTCCGTGACAATCACGCCGCGAGGCATGACTCCTGCTCCACGCACATAAATCCATACTGCGGCAGCGATCAACGCGGCCAAAAATTGCGAGAGCGCAATGCACTTGGCGTCGGGGTAACTGAAATAGGTTAACAGGCTTCTGTACTGACCGAATACACCTAGCAGTATCAACTTCAGAGGGATCAGCCAGATGAGCGTTAGCAACCAACTTTCCCAGTAGTTTTGAGCTACCACAAAGTCGAAGCGGAGCAATAGCGCGATTAGCGAAGCCAGGATCAAGATACCTCCATAGGCCGCAATCAGAGCAAAAAAGCGTCCTGAATTTTTGATCATTGAAGAAGAAAACATCGATATTTTATATCAGTGCCGAGCGAATAGTGCGCTATAAGATAGTTTTTGTATACAAAAATACCAGCCAACTTGCCCCTTGCTCTTTTATCGAATTGGCAGAGGAGGTCCCCACTCACCTTAATCCCCTTAAGTTACGGGACTTTTCTACGCAATCACCGCATTAGCTTCCCAAGCTCGTCGCTCACCAATCAGCACTTCCTCTCCTGATTCCACCCTTAGGCCCGGGGCCAATACGGACCCCGCCTTCATCCAAGCATATTCACCAAGGCTCGAACCTCCCGCCATCGAGGCATTGATTCCCAGATGGGCATAGTCCCCCACCCTGCAGTCATGATCCACGACTCCACCACAGTTCACGATCACCCCCACTCCGAGCCAAGCATCCGTGCCGATGACGGCCCCGGGCATGATCGCGCATCCCCTCCCGATAACCGCTCTGGGAGAAATGACGGCTCTCGGATGAATCACCGTCGCAAGGAAGGCCCCCATCAAGAGCGCCTTCTTGCAGAGCTCTCCGCGCAGGCTATTCCTACCGATCGCCACATGGACGGCATCAGCTTTGGAGAGATGATCTGAGAGATTAGCAACCCTTCCTAGCACAGGGATATCAGAGATTGTGCTCTCGGTGGCTCCATCATCGAGGAAGCCCACGACTTCATACTCGCCAGAAAGAGCCGCAGCCTCAGCCACCGAGCGCCCATGCCCACCCGCACCGATGATTAGTAGTCGCTTCATTGATTGGGAAATTTTCTTCATCATCCTACCCAAAGGCAGTCCTATCTGGAAAGCCAAGGGAATTGAAACGGTTCCCTCGGATATTTAGGCCCGGAGCATGCCGGACCGATCAGCGCTCTATTTTTCAGGAGTCACTAGCTGAGTCTGTCAGCCGCTGCCAGCGCTCCAAGACCAACAGCCGATAGCGATCCTTGGTCTCCCGTGAACACAATCCCCTTTCAATCAGGGACAATATCTCTGGAAGCCCCCTCTCTAAGCGCCGCAAGGAATTGGCCATCTGCCGCTCCGTAAGTTGCAAAGACTCGCCGCAAGCCCGGAAGTGATTGAGGCGAAGTCTCTTTTTCTTTCCGTTGATTGTCAGGGCGGATTCCTCGGTATCGGAGGGTAGGAGTAGAAAAGTCGGCAACAGGTCATAGGCCGGAGAAAAACGGATCTCTCCATCCAAGCCACGGATCAAGGAAAAGTTTTTGAAATGCATGTCTGCATTACCTGTGAGGAAGCAAAACAGCATGACTTCATAGAACCTCAGGACATCAAACACGGGATTTGTACAATGCTTCAGAATGATCCTGCCAACGCTTTCCATAGAGCCCCGGTATTTTTCCTCCGACAGTTTGTCGCCAAGCTGACACATATCCTCCATGGCAAGCTTCTTACCTTTCACACGATCCATCCGAAGAACGATCAGAGCCTTCTTTCCATCCTCCAGGTCAATGAGGCCGCATTCTGCAGTCTCAATTCCCAAGCCCTTGGCCATGTGCATGGTGAGATGCTCCAACTCCGGCATTTCGGGGAATTTCTCCACAGAGGGTTTCAGGATGTACCCGCCCTCTAAACCGACAAGGGTTAGACGCCCCGAATCAGATCTCCCAACTCGGTCGAGGTGCAGGGAGAGCTTCGGCTGGACACCAGGAATGGCGATATGCTGGCGCACCAACTGCTCAGCCAGCGCATCGAGATCCTTCCCTGAATAGGGAAGCTTGGGCGGATTTGACGCCCCAAAGAGCCTTCGAGAACAAGAGGCATGGTAGTCGGATACACCGTCTTCAATCGGCTCTAGACAGATTTTGCAGGCACGTTCACTCATTGCCCACCTCCTTGCTGATCGGCGCCACGCCAACTGCTCCAATACAGTCACCGCAACAGGCCAAGAGCAGACCCATCCGTTCTCGCGGGTTCAGCTTCCAGGTACTCTCGGCAATGTCGAGTAACCACCCCTCTGGGATCAGCCCATCGAAAAATGGAAAGAGGCGTTTGTCTTCATATGGCTCCGCCTGCAGTGGGAGTGATAAACTCACAGGCATGGCATTGGGAGTCTGCAAATGGGAAGAGGAATAGGTGAAGCGATATCCACCCTCCAACTCCTCCAGCAGACCGACCGGATGATCATTCAATAGAACCTCAGCTTTTCTCATTGCCTACCTCCTTGCGAAACGGTGCAGGTTCCATCCGGTGACCGAAGAGCGCCATAACCTGGTTGACCTTGTCGAGGCGCAGGGTTTGCTTACCCTGCTCCAATTCGCGTATGAATCTCAGCCCGAGCCCAGCCCGATCGGCCAACTCGATTTGAGTCAAACCCAAGGCCTTCCTTTTGTCTTTCACGAATTGGATCAAGGTATGGTTCATAAAATAATCCCGATAGGGTATAAATATCTCTTAATTACTAATTACTATACCCGATAGGGTGCATCAAGGAGATATTTAAAATAAAAGCACCCTTTCGGGTATAGTCCTTGGGTACAAGTCCTCCCTAATGAGAGACACCTTCTCGGCGGAGGACCTTTCTAAAAGTCAGCCAGAGAATCTTGAGGTTGAAGCAGAAAGATCTCCTTTGCTTCACACTCAAGAATTCCTGCAGTGTTCACGATGTCGTTAACTCTATCAAATCATGAACAGTCCGGATCACTCCCTTTGCTGGTTTTCTATTCAATAGCCCCCCTTGGAGATGCGACAACTTACTGAATAAGAAGTCATTGGATTCTTCTGCATAGATGATACTATCTATTCATGAACGCCACCCAACAGGCTATCCGTCTTTTCCTCCTGACAGGAGCAAGAACCTCACAAGAGCTTGCACAAGCAGCGAAGATTAGCCAGCCCACGGTCTCCCGTGCCCTCTCCGGACTGGGTGAGGAAGTCGTGAGAATCGGACGCGGACCTCAAACCCGATACGCCCTCTGTTCCGAGATCTCCTCCCTCGGTTCTTCATGGCCGCTCTTTCTCATTGGGGAGGATTCATCCCCGAGCCAGCTCGGACGATTACACTCCCTCGCAGGAGGAGGCTATTGGCTCGAAAGAGAATCTCCAGAGTCCTGGCCATCCCTTCTCGGCGAGGAGTTCAAGGATGGAGTATTTCCCGGTCTTCCCTGGTTCCTCGATGATGCCCGTCCACAGGGTTTCCTTGGAAGAGTCTTTGCCAAGCAGCATGGCTCCCGACTTGGAGAGGGAGGTAACCCCGCCTTGTGGTCGAACCCCTCTGTATTGGAGTCCTTGATTCGTTTTGGCCACAATCTTCCCGGAGCTTTTGTTCTTGGGAATGACGCTCTGAAGATGGCCTTGAGTGACTCGAGTGAAAGCATCACCGATAGCAGCGCTAGGGAACAGGATTACCCAGTCCTCGCCTCATCGGTGCTGCAGGGCAATATCGTTGGATCCTCTGCCGGAGGTGAGCAGCCCAAATTCACCACCCGGCTTGGCGCTGACAGAAATGTTCTCGTGAAGTTCTCGTTGGCAATGGAGCGGCCCGAGGGGCTTCGCTGGGCCGATCTGCTCACTGCCGAAAAACTTGCCCTCGATGTGCTTTCGGAAAATGGGATCCGCTGCCCCTCGGCTGAAGTGTTCGATTTTGAGAATCGCCGCTTTCTCGAGGTCGAGCGTTTTGACAGGACCCCTGCGGGTGGGCGTATTCCCACTGTCTCCCTGCAATCTTTCGATGCGGCGTTTCTGCGCATCGGCCCATCTTCTTGGTCCACGTTGGCCGCCTCCATGGAGCAATTGAACCTTCTTTCGAGCACTCAGGCTCAACAGCTCTCGTCGATCTGGCGCTTCGGCCAACTCATCGGAAACACCGACATGCATCTTGGAAATATCTCTTTCCTTTTGACTCCCAAGACGCCGCTTACCCTAGCACCCGTCTACGACATGCTTCCCATGATCTATCGGCCCGGACTGGAAGGTCAGATTCCCGAAAGACAGCAACTACCAGAGCCCTCCTCTCCTCGTGAGAGAGAGGCCGTCATGGCTCGGGAATTTTGGGAAAGAGTAGCACGTCACCCCTCCATTTCGGCCTCTTTCCAAGAGACCGCAGCTAGCCATGCACATTGTGCATAGGCCACTCAGGCGAACGAACATCTCTGATTCATACTCAGAGATTGAAGGGCTTCGGAGCGGCCTCAAAGCTCTCCTCGATCTACTTGGATACCCCTTCCGAAGTCGGATGATCTAGCCTGTCATCCACAAAGAAAACCTTAAATATTTCCTCCCTAATGAGAGACACCCTCCCGGCGGAGGACCTTCACGAGGGTCAGCCAGAGGATCTTCAGGTCGAAGCTAAAGGATCTCCTCTCCAGATACTCCACATCATAGGCCACCTTCTGCGGGATCGGCAGCTCATCGCGTCCATTGATCTGGGCCCAGCCTGTCAGCCCCGGAGTCAGCACCTCGACTCCATGCTCCGTGCGGAGAGCGATCAGATCATCCTGATTGAAGAGCGCCGGGCGAGGACCCACAAAACTCATGTCTCCGACAAGGATACTCCAGAGTTGTGGAAGCTCATCCAGACTCGACTTGCGCAGGAAGGCGCCGATCGGGGTCAAATAAATCCTTGGATCCGACATCAGGTGGGTCGCCACAGCGGGGGTGGCGACCCGCATCGTCCGGAACTTCGGCATCTTGAAGATCTGATTCAGCCGACCCACCCGATCGGACCAGTAGAGGGCCGGCCCCTTCGAAGTCAGCCTCACCGCAATGGCCACCAGGATCGTCGGAATCAGAAGGAACACTCCGGCTAGGAAAGAGAGCGTGATATCAAAGAGACGTTTCATGAGCGAATGAAATAGTCGCTAACTTCAGTATTTTTAAGATGAAAGCGTTGTCTCAAATACTAATAGCGACTGCTTATTAACAATAGTCTCATCAAATTTATCTATTGCCCTCTGGCGCCCACGTTCTCCCATCCGCATACATTCAGAGGGATCCTTAATAAGAGCCGTGATGGCTAAAGCAAGACTTTCAGGATCTCGTAATGGAATCAAAAGACCGTTATCCCCATGTTTTACTGCCATTCTACAACCAGGAGAATTAGTTGTTACACAAGGGAGTCCACATGCCATAGCTTCCATAAGTACTTTAGGCATACCTTCTCGATATGACGTAGGTAGGCAGAAAATAGATGCTTCACTGAATACTCTTGCAACATCGGATCGATGTCCCCAACAATCTATAATTCCAGCATCTACCCACTCATGTAGTTGATTTATTGGAACGGAATCAAGGTTTTGAGGGTCTGGCTCACCGACAAGTACAAATTTAGCCAGAACTTTATCCCTATTGACTATTCGTGCTGATTCTACGAACTCGGCAACACCCTTAGCCCACAACAAGCGTGAGGCCATCATAACAACGGGTAGGTTTAGATTATCTAATGGTTTTTTTATTGGTTTATATTCACTTGTATTAACTCCCGATCCCGCAATGACATGAATTTTATCTTTCCTAACTCCGCATTGAGAAAGCATATTCCCATCGTCTTCATTTTCTACAATGGCATTGCCAACTCCTACTAGAAACGGTAGCGCCCATTTTATTAACCGAGTAGGTATTGAGTCTTTATGTTTCGAACCAAAGAGAATACCTAACCCAGCAAAGCCAGATACAGTTGTTTTGCAGCGAGCTAAGTAACAAGCAATGCTGCCTATCACGATTGGCCTCAATCCTATAAAATAAATCATATCAGCCCGCTCACTGCAGATTATTTTAAAAAGTTTATGGATTTCTTTTATGAGATCAAGAATACTAAGTCCTCGTCTATCCATTTCAAAATTTACAGTTCTGATCCCTAGTGACTCAATAAACGATTTGCACTCTCTCAATCGAGTCACTAACACGATTTCATAACCTGCCTCCTGAGCTGCAATAGCTAAAGACAATCTATGTGATTTAAAAAACCAGTCTTCAGT
>Ga0118677_10000400_pt1 | contig 94640 bp, 88 predicted proteins | sample AliMusrvi5mmetaG_FD_86154 | JGI IMG/M metagenome (GOLD analysis project Ga0118677, IMG submission 86154) | reverse complement strand
TTGGGCATCTACCCGAACCATTTCAGCCTTTCCGACGAGGATGTCTTTGCCAATGTCAAAACAATCCAAGAGCGAAATGGCATAAAAAATGCGACGAGTGAAAGTTTTGATTTTTCGATCGAGATGGAGACCGGAACGGGCAAAACCTATGTCTACCTCCGTACCATATTCGAACTCAATAAGCGGTACGGGTGGAACAAATTCATCATTTTCGTGCCGTCGGTAGCCATTCGTGAAGGGGTTATCAAGACATTAAAGATGACCAAGGAGCATTTTTCAGAGTTGTATGGCAATATCCCGTATCGGTTCTATGAGTATCGTTCCAAAGATATCTCTCAGGTGAAACATTTTGCTGATTCGAGCACGCTCAATGTGATGGTGATGACGGTCGGCGCGTTCAACAAGGACGCCAATGTCTTGTATGGAAAGCGTGATCAGATGCAAGGGGAACAACCGATCCAATATATCCAAAAGACTAATCCGATCCTTATTCTGGACGAACCGCAGAATATGGAAGGCGAGGCGACGCAGGAAAAACTCGGGCAATTCCATTCGCTGTTCCGACTCCGCTATTCCGCGACACATCGGACGCTTCATAATCTGATGTATCAGTTGACCCCGTATGACGCATACCAGATGGGACTGGTCAAAAAAATAGAAGTCTATTCCGTCACTGACGACGACTCTGGTATTTCGCGACCGACCCTTTCGCTTGTTTCGGTGGATGCGAAGAAAATACTCAAGGCGAAGGTGGAAGCGATTGTGAAGGATGCGGAAGGGAATCTGAAAAAGAAAAAATTGTTACTTGTCCCGGGAGACGATTTGGCGAAGAAAACGAGGAATGATGTATATGCCGGCTATATCGTGGAATCGCTCGATGCCGACGCGCCTGATTACGGAATCACAGGGAAAATTCGTTTTCGTAACGGTTTCGAAGTGAAACAAGGTGAAGGAGATGGAGACCATCGTGAACCGTTGATGCGCGAGCAGATCGAACAGACTATCCGTTTGCATTTTGAAAAACGGGCGAAATTGCGGGAGATGGGTATCAAGGTGTTGTCCCTTTTTTTCATTGACAAGGTTGCGCGCTATGTCGAGATTGAGGGATTCATTCGGAAGACATTCACAGTGGAATTTAATCGTCTCAAGAGTGAATATGGATTCGACGGTCTCGATGCTGATATGGCGCATAGTGGATATTTTGCGAAGAAAGGAAATGAATACTTGGAACGGGAATCGAGTATCGCGGAAAACAAGGAGGCATACGAGTTGATCATGAAGGACAAAGAACGGTTACTTTCTTTTGATGAACCGACCGAGTTTATCTTTTCCCATTCAGCTTTGAAGGAAGGATGGGATAATCCGAATATCTTCAATATTTGCACCTTGCGTGAAACAATAGCGACCATCCGAAAACGCCAGGAGATTGGGCGTGGAATGCGATTATGCGTGAATCAGAGCGGTGAGCGCATATTTCTTCCGCATGTCAATCTCCTTTCTGTGGTTGCCAACGAAAGCTATACGGAATATGTTTCGCAATTGCAGGGAGAGTTTGTCGAGGATGGGATTTATACGGCACCGCCAGTACCTCCGAATGCCAAGAAACGTGCCATTGCGAAATTGAAAAAGGGTTTTGAAAATGATGAGAGCTTTTCCGCACTTTGGGAGCGTATCTCAAAAAAGACACGATTCCTGGTGAACGTGAACCCGGAGCGACTGATTGAAAAGTGCGCTATCGATATACGCCAACTTACTTTGTCCAAACCTCAGATGAGGATTGATCGTATCGGCGTCGATGTGGCAAAGGAAGGCGTCGTCGGTCGGGTGCTTGGAAACAGTGCAAATACGCTTGGGCAAGTGAAGCGAAAAGTCGATTGCGTCGAATTTTTAAAGAACGAAACGAAACTGACACGACAGACTATCGTGAATATTCTTGAAAAGTCGGATAACGCGGTCGCTTTCCTAAACAATCCCGAGAGATTCTGTTTCGAAGCGGCGCGTATCATCAAGAAAGAGCTTGCAAAAAATTATATCGAACAGATCCGGTACGAACTGGTACCAGAACGATATTCCGTGACTCAATTCGAGAATATCCCCAGTCATAAGGACTCCGTGTATCGGGTTAATAATTCCATTTATGACGCGATAGTGCATGATTCGGAAGTTGAAAAGAATTTTGCCATCGACCTTGATAATGACGAACGTATCAAACTGTTTATAAAACTGCCAAATTGGTTTAAAGTGGATACGCCGGTCGGAGGATATAACCCGGACTGGGCGATCGTTACGGTGAAGAAGGACTTGCAGGGTGAAGAATCACAAGAGAGGGTGTATTTCGTCATCGAGACCAAGGGAGACTTGGCAAATCTTCGTCCTTTGGAACAGGCAAAAATCGCGTCCGCAAAGAAGCATTTTGAGGTGATTTCCGTGAATTACAAGGAAGTGGAAAATTTCGGGCAGTTTGTAGGAGTCATAGAAAATAGTTAGACTTGAATGATTTGTATAAAGAAATACCTATGAATACCTATCGATCGCTCAAGGAATCCGACAAGGCAGCGTATGACGCGCTCCGTGGCGAGATGAAGCGCGAGGAGCAGGGACTCGAGCTTATCGCGTCGGAGAACACCGTGTCGCCTGCGGTGCTTGACGCGCTCGGGTCGGTCTTCACGAACAAATATTCCGAAGGGTATCCCGGGAATCGTTACTATGGCGGACAGCAATATACCGACATCATTGAGACGCTCGCTATCGACCGGGTGAAGACGCTTTTCGGTGCCGAGCATGCGAACGTGCAACCGCTCTCGGGTGCGTCGGCCAATCTCGCGGCGTACGCGGCGGTACTCGCTCCGGGTGATACCGTGCTCGGCATGGATCTCTCGCATGGAGGACATCTGACGCATGGACATCCGGTCACGCTCCCGGCCAAGGTGTATCGTTTCGTCCGTTACCAGACGGAGGCTGACGGCACGATCGACTATGACACGCTCGAGGCGCTCGCTATCGCTGAAAAACCGAAACTCATGCTCGCGGGATTCTCTTCGTATACGCGCCAGCTCGATTATGAACGCTTCACCGCAATCGCGAAAAAAGTCGGTGCGATCTCGATGATGGACATGGCACATATCGCGGGGATGATCGCCGGAGAGGCGCTCCCGAGTCCGGTGCCATATTTCGATATCGTCACGGCCACGACGCACAAGACGCTCCGTGGTCCGCGCGGGGGATTGATTCTGTGTAAGGAGCCGTTCGCGAAAGCGATCGATAAGGCGGTGTTTCCGGGTGTGCAAGGTGGTCCGCACATGCACATGGTGCTCGCCAAGGCAGTGGCGTTCGGTGAGGCACTCCGACCGGAATTCAAGATCTATGCGCATCAGATACTCGAAAATGCCAAAGCGCTCGAGGCGGAATTCGTCTCGCTCGGCTATGCGATCGTCTTCGGCAAGACCGAGAACCACATGCTCCTCATCGATACGGTGAAGAGTCGTGGCGTGTCCGGAAAGGACGCACAGGCGTGGCTCGACCTGTCCGGTATCTCGATCAACAAGAATGTCCTGCCGGACGATCCCCGCGGGCCGCTCGATCCGTCGGGCATCCGTATCGGTGTGCCGGCCGTGACCACACGCGGTATGAAGGAAGGTGAGATGCGGCAGATCGCCGGCTGGATAGACCGGGCGCTCCGTTCCGGTGGCAAGAAACGCGCCCTCGGCGCCATCCGCAAGGAAGTGAAGACGCTCTGCAAAGCATTCCCGATCTATCGATAATTTTTTTGATTTCGCATTCCGTAATTCGCAATGAATATCGTATGAAAGGTATCATTCTCGCCGGAGGGACCGGTACGCGACTCCTCCCGCTCACGTCGGTCCTCTCCAAACAGTTACTTCCGGTTTATGACCGGCCGATGATTTTCTATCCGCTCAACACGCTTATTCAGGCGGGGATCCGCGACATCCTCATCATCATCTCGCCGGATTATTCCGGAAATTACCTAAACCTGCTCGGGTCCATGTTTCATGGGCACGGCGTGAATATATCGTTCGTGGTGCAGAAGCGACCGAGTGGTTTGCCTGAGGCGTTCATTCTCGGCGAGGACTTCCTTGATGGCGGGTCCTCGACCTTGATTCTCGGTGACAACATCTTTGAGGACGATTTTTCCGAGGCGATCGGGAGTTTCGTGTCCGGTGGACGGGTGTTCGCCAAAGAAGTTCCGGATCCCGAGCGCTACGGAGTCGTCGAATTCGATGAAGCGACCGGCAAGGTCCTTTCGATAGAAGAAAAACCATCGCAGCCGAAAAGTAATTTCGCCATTCCCGGCATCTATATCTATGACGGGAAGGCAACGGAAAGAGCAAGGGCCGTGAAGCCGTCGGAGCGTGGTGAGCTCGAGATCGTTGATATGCATCGGGCATACCTTGAACGTGGTGAACTCGATGTACGCACGATAACGGGGGAGTATTTCGATGCGGGGACACATGATTCGCTTCTTAAGGCATCGGTCTGTGTGAAGGAAAAGGATTTCCGAAGTCGGTTCCATCCGATCGTAAATGAAGCGATCGCCGAGTTTAATGCGGAATCTAAGAGACTTCTGTCGCTCCAGAAATAACCCTTTCATGGGTATTTCCGAAATGGTATACTGTATATGTGATGACATGAACGTGGATAGGTGTCCGATCGTGCCCTTGGTATCCGTCGTTTATTATCCGTTAATCATTCCGTTATGAGCAAGGGACCCATGAAGATCAAAAAGGCGGTGTTTCTCGTCGCGGGATTCGGGACGCGGTTCCTGCCGGCCACGAAAGCACAACCGAAGGAGATGTTGCCGGTCGTGGATAAACCGGTAGTGCAGTACCTCGCCGAGGAAGCCGTCGCATCCGGTATCGAAGAAATCATTTTCGTGACTGGTCGGGGCAAGCGGGCGATCGAGGATCATTTCGACGTTTCCTACGAGCTCGAGGATACCCTTGTCGAAAAGAACAAGCACGATTTGCTGGAGCAGGTCCGTGCGATTTCCGGACTGGCGAAATTCTCGTATGTGCGCCAGTCGTCTCCAAAAGGAGATGGACATGCGCTGTTGCAGGCCGCACACCTCGTGGACGACGACGAGCCGGTACTGGTTTTCTTCGGTGACTGCCTCTATGACAGTGCCGTGCCGGCAGCCAGGCAGGTCATCGAGGCGTATGAACAGTACCGCACACCGATCATCGGTGCGGCGGAAGTGGCTCTCGAAGACGTATCGAAATTCGGGGTGGTTGCAGGCGATTCGGTCGGCAAGCACGATATCCTCGTGACCAAAATGGTCGAAAAGCCGACGCCGGAAGAGGCACCGAGCCGGGCCGTCGCGGTCGGGAAATATATCATCACCCGAGAGGTGTTCGATGTGCTTTCCCATATTGAAACCGGGAAGTCCGGAGAGATCCGTCTCGCGGACGCTTTCGATATCATGCTCGAGAAGGGCTTGCCGATCCACGCACGCATGCTCGAAGGGGAATGGCTCGATACGGGCGACAAGTTCAACTTCCTCAAGGCGACCATCCACTACGGGCTTAAGCATCCCGAGATCGGTGACCGGCTCAAGGCATATCTGAAACAACTCCCGCTTTCATAACCAGCAATGTACTGGATATTCTTCATACTCTTCACGATCGCATCCGCCACTCCGCTGACTATTTCGGGGAGCGTGTTCGGAATACCCGAGGAGTTGGCAGAAACCATCATCATTTTCCTGCTCGGATGGATGGGATTCATGATTTTTTTCCTGAAAGAAAAATCCCTCCTTCGTCAGGTCAGGGAGAAACTCCGTCTGCAACGGGAGAAATCCGACATCACCAAGGACCTTTCGGAATCGTACTCGTATATCGGTGAGACGAATAGGAAGCTTGATCTCGTGAAAGGACTCGTCCTTTCCTTGCCGGAAGCGGCCGGGCATTTTCGTCGTGGCGAGACGAAGAAGGTATACCGGACGTTCGAGCGATCGGTCCTCATGTCCTGCAAGTCGGCGGCATTCCTGATCCGCATCGTCGATACCGCGCAAGGAACGATAGAAAAGGAGATTCGCAATGGGAAGGTGTCGGAGTGCATCGCGATTCCGATCGAACGGCTGGTCTCTTCGGGAAAGAAACTATCCGAAGAGAATGGATGCGTCATCGTCCGTTCGCCCGGAACGATCGGGCCGTACGTCGCATTCCTTCTGTTTCCGAAGGTCGTAAACCGGATAGAAGACCCAGGACTGCTCGAGGCGCTTGCCACGCAGGCGCTCGTCCTATTCTTCCTGGAGCGTCACGGTAGTGTGTTTTCGGAGAACCAAAAAGTGAAAGCGGAAAAAAAATGAGAATCGGTATCGATGCGCGCTTTTATGGACCCGTCGGGAAGGGTCTGGGGCGTTACACGGAAAAACTCGTCGGGTATCTCGAACGGGTCGCCGATCCGGACGACGAGTTTTTCGTGTTCCTCAGGAAGGAAAACTTCGACGTGTATGTCCCTGGCAACCCACGATTTCGGAAGGTGCTTGCCGATTACCCGTGGTATTCCATTTCGGAACAGATATTCTTCCCCTTTCTCCTTCGGAAATATCGACTCGATGTGATGCACTTCCCACACTTCAATGTCCCGATTCTCTACGAAAGGCCGTTCGTCGTGACTATTCATGATCTTATCTTGCTCCGGTTTCCGACCGTCCGGAATACGACGAGGAGTCGATTGACCTATAAGATGAAATACCTCGCTTATCGGCTGGTCATCGCTACGGCGATACGGCGGGCGAAGGTCATCCTGACCGTTTCACGATTCACCGAACGAGACATTCTCACGGCGTTTCCGACTGCGGTCGGGAAAACGGTCGTCACGTATGAAGGATGTGATTTTGAGACGGAGAGCGACGTTCGTGGGAACTCGGATATATCGGTCGGACATGGTATACTGGCACCATACTTCCTCTATGTGGGGAACGCTTATCCGCACAAGAATCTCGCGGCGTTTATTCCGCTTGCGGCGCGGTTCCAGGAAGTTATGTTCGTGTTGGTCGGGAAAGAAGACCATTTCTATGAGCGACTCCAAGACGAATCGACTTTAGCTGGGATGCAAAACATTGTGTTCACCGGATTTGTGCCGGATCACGAACTCGGTGAACTGTATCGCGACGCTACGGGATATGTGTTTCCTTCGCTCTATGAGGGGTTCGGACTTCCTCCGCTCGAGGCGATGCGCTTCGGCATCCCGGTCATCGCGGCAAAGCGGGGATCGTTACCGGAAATTCTTGGCGATGCCGCACTTTACTTCGATCCGGATGATCCGGATGATCTTGCTGAAAAGGTGGGGAACGTTCTCGGCGATGCTAGTCTGGTTGTGAGATTGTCACGGGCTGGGAAGGAACGTGCCTCGATGTTTCAATGGGATGAGACGGTCGAGAGGACGTATGACACGTACCGTCTGGCGTATGGAAGAAAACGTCTTGATTGACGGCTGATTCGGAATAGGATCGTCGCACATGACAATACCGAAATCGAGAAAAAATATCATTCCTCAGATGTTCGATGTCCGGCCGATTGACCGGTCGGGAAGTTTGGATTGGGAGAAAATCGGTTCGGTCGGTTCGCTTCGCAACACAAGCAGTGTGACCGTGAACACCGATCCTATATCGGCGCCGGACATCGATACATATCCCGAGTCTGTGGTCGGAGAGTCTGTACCGGTGCGGAGAATCATCACCTCGAGTCGGATCTATCGACCATTCTTTCATGCCGATATCGACCAGCATCCTGTACGCACGACCCAAGAAATATCCGAGGAAGCGTGGGATACGATATCCGACGAGCATGTCGCCAATCGGTTTTCTTCCCTGACATCCGAATCATGGGCGGAGCCTGGGCAGGAAGAAAAACCGAGTTTTTTTTCAGTGACGAAGGAAAAGCTGTCGCGTCGGCTTTCGGCCGTTCGCAACACTTTCCAAGATGTGAGATTTCCGGTTTTGAACACGGCACGTTTCCATTTCGACTCGGTACTGATCTCGGAACTGTTCGTTCGCAGGGCATCGATTGTCTTTCTTGCCGTGCTCGTATTCGGTAGCGGAGCCTTCGGGATGTATCGTCTGACGGTCATCAAGGGTGAAGTGCTCGGGGCGAGTATCGAAGGTGCCTCGCTCGCATCCCGGGCGATGAGCGATCTCACGAGTGCCAATTTCTCGGGCTCGTCGAAGAATTTTTCCGACGCATACAAAACCTTTTCCAAAGCGTCCGATTCACTCGGTATCGTGGGCAATGAATTGGCGAAGGCGGCACGATTCGTTCCGGGACTGTCCTCGGTCTCTTCCGACCAGGGACTGCTTGAGGGTGCGAAGCACCTTTCCGCCGCAGGAGTCGCCATGAGTGGTGTGCTCGAACTCTTACCCGCTTCACCGACCGATGCCGTCAAAACCGGCAAGATATCGTTCCTCGACCTCATCGACCAAGCGGAACGGGGCTCGTCGACCGCGGCTGGCGAGGTCTCGGCGGCGAAGGTCGCGTTCGACCGGGTTCGTCCCGAGGATGTGCCGGAGGACAAACGCGCGACCTTTCTTTCCATCCGCGAGAAGCTACCCGTCATTTCAGCCGCGCTCGACGGCTTCAACGGGAATTCCCATCTCGTCCGGGAACTGCTGGGGGCGAATGGGCCACGCCTCTACCTTTTCTTGTTCCAGAACAATGCCGAGCTCCGACCGACCGGGGGATTCATCGGGAGCTACGGATTACTCAAAGTTGACAATGGACATGTCGGAAAACTTTTTGTCGACGGAATCTTCAATCCTGACGGACAACTCAAGGAGAATATCGTCCCCCCGGCTCCGATCCAGAAGGTGAGCGCGGGATGGAGTCTGCACGACAGTAACTGGTGGCCAGACTTTCCGACTTCGGCGGAGAAGGCGATGTTCTTCTATGAGAAGACCGGAGGTCCGACCGTGGACGGTGTCGTCACGCTGACGCCGAACGTGATCCGGGACATGCTCAAATTGACCGGCCCCATCGATATGCAGGACTACGGAGTGACCATAGATACGGACAATTTCTCCCAGGTCATCCAATCGGAGGTCGAGGAAAAGTATGACCATACGTTGAATCAGCCGAAGAAGATTCTTTCCGATCTCGCACCGATCCTGCTTGAGCGACTCTTCTCGACCCGGAGCGCCTCTTCCGTGGTTTCGGTCGTTACCACCTTCTCCCAAGCGCTCAATGAGAAAGACATCCTGCTCTATTCCCGGAATGCGGATGTGGAAAAACTCGTCGATCAGGCGGGTTGGTCGGGGAGGATGCTCGAAACGCCCCGCGATTACCTGAGCGTGGTCCATACCAATCTCAACGGATACAAGACCGATGCCGTGATCAAAGAGACGATCGAACACCAGGCTGTCGTACAGTCGGATGGGTCCGTCCTCGATACTGTGCGCATAACCAGGAAACATACCGGTGGGAACACGCCGTATGACTGGTTCAACAAGGTGAATTCCGACTATATGCGCGTATATGTCCCGAAGGGTTCGGAGCTTGTCTCGGCATCGGGACAGACGTATGAATTCCCGAAAGCCCCGCTTGATTATGCCGCGCTCGGATTCAAACGCGACGACGACGTGATGAAGGAAGAGTCGACGACGACGGTCGACCCCGGTGGCACACGCATCTCGGAAGAGACCGGAAAGACCGTGTTCGGGAACTGGGTGTATGTGAGTCCGGGAGAGAGCGTGACCGTCGAATATACGTACAAGCTCCCGTTCAAAGTTTCTCCACAGCCTGCGACGCCGGCTTCCTATTCCGTTCTTTTCCAGAAACAATCAGGCTCACCTGGAAGTGTGCTTCATTCGCAGTTCTCGTTCCCCAATCGGTTCAATACCGATTGGAATTCCGACGGGCTGAAACGGAATCAACAGGGATTCTCGTTTGATGCGACCCTCTCGACGGATGCGTATTATGGCGCGGTACTTTCCATGAAATAACGAACCCTATGATGTCCTTCTTCAGCAAGAAAATTTCCGATCTGCGGAACCTGGCCAATATCCAGTCGGAAACGGTCGGTGGCGCGGCGTTCGTCATCGCGGCGGCCGGCATCGCGAGCCGGTTGCTCGGGTTCGTCCGCGACCGGTTGCTCGCCGGTCATTTCGGCGCGGGCGATACGCTCGACGCGTACTATGCCGCCTTCCGTATCCCGGACACGCTTTACAACCTGCTCGTGATGGGCGCGCTTTCAGCGGCGTTCGTCCCGGTCTTCACGGAATTCATTTCGAAGGAGAAAAAAAAGGAAGCGCTCGACTTGGCGGCCGGGGTATTGGAATGGATACTGCTTGTGCTCGGTGCGGTCTCGATCGTCGCGATTATCGCGGCGCCGGCTATCGTCACGGTGCTTGCGCCTGGATTCTCCGATGAGAAGCGGGCCCTGACCGTCGAGCTGACCCGTATCATGTTGCTTTCGCCGCTTTTTCTCGGGGCCAGCGCGGTTTTCGGTGGGATGCTTCTGACCTTCCGTTGTTTCACCGCCTATTCGCTCGCACCGATCATCTACAATGTGGGTATCATCGTCGGTATAACGCTTCTGGTGCCGGTATTCGGTCTTTCCGGGCTCGCATGGGGCGTCGCACTCGGCGCATTGTTGCATATGACGGTGCAGATCCCGTCGGTACGGAGTCGTAAATTCTTTCCCGCACTTTTTCGCCACCCGCTTCGGTTCGATGGACCGGTCCGTCGCGTCGTGATGCTCATGATCCCGCGCACCCTCGGTATCGCGGCGAACCAGCTGAGCCTGTTCCTGACGACGGTCTTCGCCTCCATGCTCGCGTCCGGGAGTCTCGCGATCTTCACGCTCGCTTCGAATATCGAAGCGATCCCGATCGGACTTTTCGCGGTTTCGTTCTCGCTCGCGGCTTTTCCGACGCTTTCGTTCTCGGCTTCGGAGAAGCGCGATGGGGAATTTTTCGAGACGCTCGCGCGCACGACGAGACGCATCCTCTTTTTCGTCGTCCCGGTCGCCATGCTCTTCATCGTTTTCCGGGCGCAGGTCGTCCGTATCGTCTTAGGAAGTGGGCGGTTCGACTGGAACGATACGATATCGACGTTCGGTGTGCTCGGATGGCTTTCCGTCAGTCTCTTCGCACAGGCACTCATCCCGCTGTTCGCACGGGCATTCTACGCGATACAGGATTCGAAGACTCCCTTTTTCTACGCGATCCTCGGCGAGACCGTCTATGTCGGGTCGGCGATATTCCTCTTACCACGATACGGCACCGACGCGCTCGCGATGGCGTTCTCTCTTGGGAGCGTAGCGAATTTTCTGTTTCTCCTCCTCGCCCTCCGCAAGAAGATAGAGGAATGGGACGATTCGCAATTCTTCCGTGAGAACGCGCTCATCTTCCTGTCGGCGATCCTCGCGGGCATCGTCGCCCAGCTTTCCAAGACACTGTTCTCGTTTTTTACGATGTCGCCACTCGACACCTTCCTCAAGGTGTTCCTTCAGCTCGGTTTCGGGACCCTTCTCGGATTCGGGACGTTTCTTCTTTTCTGTAACTGGTTCAAGATAAGCGAGCTTCGTTCATTGTGGAAGTTTATTTTTTCCAAGGTGCGTCGCAATCCCGAAGTCGTCACCGCGGTCGAGGGTCATCCGGAGAAAGGGGAATGGTAGACGGCGGAATTGCGAATGTCGAATTGCGGAATGCGAAAGGCAAAATAAGAATGGGAACGGGAGCCGGAAATACCGCTTCAATGGTCGAAGTTGGTCAATGGAAACTCGTTTGCTTTGACATTTCTGGACCGATATGTTTTAGTTCAGAAAAGAAGAGGAAGGGAATCGTTAACAATTCGTTCAATTTCGAATCTTTCGGAACACTGTTACAGAAACAACTAAATATGGAGGTGTTATGCCAAGTATTGACGGGAAGACGTGGCAGAAGACGACATTCGGGGAGAATATCAGGAGTCTTCGGGAAACAAAGGGGTATACCGTTCCTGATTTTTCTGAGCAGGTCGGACTGACGGCGGAAGAATTATTGGAGCTGGAAAATGGCACTTTTCCGTCTTTCACGGTAATATTCAGTATCGCGGATGTGCTCGAGGTCTCGTGTGTGGAACTGTTTCACGGCGATCAGTATGAGAGTACCATGCGGAAGTTGATGGAGCTTTGTACTCGAGAGGACCTGGAAGAGCTCGATTTGTTTACTCGAGTATTCGGAGCCGACGGGGCGGTGAGTCATTTCATACTGAAACAGGCATTGCTCGGTCCGAAATCGGAAAACGAACTCACCGGAAAGTAGGACCGGAACCACTTTCGAGAAAAGACAACAGCGCGGACATTGTTCGCGCTTTTATTATCCGTAAGATACGAAATCTGAAACACAATCATCCGACAGTCTTACCATGGTATATAATCAGATGATGCCTGCCTGGTTTCGCTGGAGGTTGACGAATGCGGGGGGAGTTGTTAATCTGCGCATGTTTGAAATGCGGTAATTTAATAACAGATATCTATCCAATATTGGCGCATTTTGCGCGAATTCATCTTTGCAGGAGACGGTAGCATGGAACAAATTAAAACCTTCGGAGACAATCTGTCGAGTGTCAGATCGGCGAAAAATATCACGCGGGAAGAACTGGCAACCGCAGTCGGTATCGAGTTGGATAAGCTCATTCTTATGGAAGAAAAAAAGCTGTATCCGACCATGAAAATCCTCTCCAAGTTCGTCGATGTACTGAAGACGGACGTCGGGGAATTGATCAAAGGCGATCAAATGTACGAGGAGCTGAAGGAATTGGCCCTCAAGTATGACTTGGCGAATCTGCTTTCCGGCCTCGAAAAACTGGGGTTAGAAGCCGAAAGAGCGAGTGAATAATTGACAGACATTTTGCAATTGATTTTAAAATGGAGGATTGGGATGGCGGACCAAAAATCAAAAGGTTGTAACCGCACACTCGGAAAGAATATTCAGGAGTACCGTGAGGCGATTTTTCTCTCCCAAGATGAATTGGCGGAGAGGGTGAAAGTCTCTGTGGAATTCATCCGACGCATCGAGGAAAAGAAACTCTATCCGTCGGTAAGAAAGATAAAAGATATCGCTGATGTATTGAAGGTCACCATGGGTGATCTGTATGACGGAGATGTTTTCTTGGACGACAGCAAGGACTTGGCCAAGAATTTTGATATCGAAATGATAATCAGGACCCTGAATAGGTTGGCCGGATTGCCTGAAGACGACAGGGAAGGCGAAGACGACGGAGATGACTGGTGGAAAAAGTAGGATGCTTCAAAAAGTTCGTACCAAGCGCGGAAATCATCCGCGCTTTTATTTATGGAAGAAAACGGCGGAATCGTGTAAAATGACTTGTATGGTAGGAATGCCTTGATTTATTGCTTTTCTAAGGGTATCCTGGTTATTCATGACAGTATCAGATAATCGATCGGTTCTCGGGTTATGTGGTCAGTTGTCAGTTGTAAGTTGTCAGTTTGTGAACTATGGACCAGCGTTTCATACGTAACTTTTGCATCATCGCGCATATCGACCACGGGAAATCGACCCTGGCCGATCGGCTTATCGAATTTACACACACGGTGGAGGATCGCAAGATGAAGGAACAGCTCCTTGATCAGATGGACCTCGAACGAGAGCGCGGTATCACGATCAAGCTCCAGCCGGTGCGGATGAGGTATCGTGCCCAACTGACAACTGACAACTTAAGACAGACGACGGACAGTGGGCAGCCGGGGATCCTTGAAAGCCAGTCCGATACCGATTATATCCTGAACCTGATCGACACGCCGGGGCATGTGGACTTCCATTACGAGGTATCGCGCTCGCTCGCGGCCGTCGAGGGTGCGGTGCTCCTCGTCGATGCGACCAAGGGCGTACAGGCGCAGACGCTGGCAAATCTCTATCTCGCGGTCGAACAGGGACTCGAGATCATCCCGGTCGTGAACAAGATCGACCTGCCGAACGCGCAGGTGGACAAGACCAAGAAAGAGATCGTCCATATCCTCGGCTGTGACGAGGACGATATTTTGCTCGCATCCGGCAAGACGGGGATCGGTATACGCGAGATCCTCGATCGGATCGTCGAGCAGGTGCCGGCGCCGTCTGGCGATTCGGAGAAACCGCTTCGCGCGCTCATTTTCGATTCCGTTTACGATACCTACAAGGGAGTCGTCGCATACGTGCGGCTCGTGGACGGGAAGGTTGGTCGTGATACGGCACTTCACATGATCGGTACCGGGCAGGAGAGTCTCGCTATCGAGGTCGGGACCTTCCATCCGCAACTCGTACCCGGGAAGGAATTGTCCGCGGGCGATATCGGATACATCGCGACCGGGCTCAAAGAAGTGGCATACTGCCGGGTCGGTGATACGGTGACGCTCAAGCCACGCGAACGCGAGACGCTCAAGATGGAAGCGTTGCCGGGATACCGCGAGATGAAGCCGGTCGTCTATGCGAGCTTTTATCCCGTGGAGGGCGACGAGTACGGTATCATGCGTGACGGGCTCGACAAGCTCCGACTCAACGATGCCGCATTCGTATTCGAGCCGGAATCCAATCAGGCACTCGGCCGTGGATTCCGGTGCGGATTCCTCGGACTTTTGCACATGGAGATCATCCAGGAGCGTCTCCGGCGCGAGTTCGGCATGGAGCCGACGATCACCACACCGTCGGTCGTCTATGAGCTGAAGCTTCGTGGCGTCGATATGCGGGTACCGATGTATTCACCGTCGGATATGCCGGACCCGGCGGGTATCGAGAAAATCTTCGAGCCGTATGTCGAGCTCTCTATCGTCGTGCCGAGCGAATACCTGGGCAACGTGATGAATCTGTCGCAATCGATCCGGGCGGAATACAAGAATACCGAGTATATCGACGCGGAGCGCGTGTTGCTCGTTTTCAACGCGCCTATGATGGATGTGATCGTGAACTTCCACGACGAGCTCAAGAGCGCGACGGCCGGCTATGCCTCGATGAACTACGAACCGATCGGCTATCGCGAAAGCGACGTGGTCAAGCTCGATATCATGGTCGCCGGCGACAAGATCGAAGCATTCTCACGGATGATACCCAAAGCGCGTGCCTTCGATGAGGGCAAACGCACGACCGACAAACTCAAGGATGCCATTCCGCGACAGAACTTCGCCGTGGCGATCCAGGCGACCATCGGAGGCAAGGTCATCGCACGTTCGACCATCTCGGCCTTTCGCAAGGATGTCACGGCCAAGCTTTATGGTGGCGACTTTTCTCGCAAGAAGAAACTCCTCGAGAAGCAGAAGAAGGGGAAGAAGCGTATGGAATCACTCGGCCGCGTGTCCATCCCATCCGAAGCGTTCTTGGCGATATTGAAGAAATAAGCGTAATCCGTTCGTCCCAACTCTCATCCTAAAATTAAGATTTAGGATATTTTCTGGAATGTTATTCTAATTGAATAACTGTTCCATCGAAATACACATAATATATTACGTCCATTTGGTAGATGGCTCACTGAATATTGACGTCCGACGGCGCGCATGGTATGAAGAGGTCAAGAGTTTTGTCTTTTAATAACGTGAAAACAAGGAGGTATCATGCGTGATGGATATCCGATATTCTCGTTCCGTTCGGCCCTGGTATGCCTTTCGGAGAGCGACTGTTTCAGGGGTCTGTTCTTAAGGTCGTTGCGTTTTCTTTTCCTGGTGACGGTCTGTTCGATCGTTTTCTCGATCGTACGGTGGATGTTCGGCTCGATAGTGAACCCAAATCCCATCGAGAAAGCGTTTCTTGAAATGATCAGCATAACTCCCCGAGGAGTATGGCTGGCGGTGTTGATGGGGCTTTGTCTGTTGGAACTCTGCGTACTTCGGCTGTTGGACGGAATCCCGTCGGAATGGATCCTGTACTATTGGCGCGGCAGAGCGAAACGATTGGCCTTCGAGTACGGTAACCAGTATCCGTCGGTCAGGACGGATGTGGATCACATGGTATGTTGCGATCTGGGCGCATTGAGAGCGTGGGTGATCGCGACGACCGAGGAACGCAAACAGAAAGAGAACCATGATAATTCTGAGAATGAGAGCGCCTTTTCCTCTGGGTATCAGAAACGTGGAGTCGGAGAGTTGAAGGATGATTTCAACGAAACGGAGGGCATTCCAGCCGAGGAATTCGTCTACCCTCTTTACGGTACGGAGCGTCAGGCTGATTTCATCTGAATCGGAAACGTATACATACGTATATGCGGGTAGCCCATTTGGTTGCCCGTTTTTTGTCGTCGAGAACCTCTGTCGGCCGGCCGGGCCCACTTTCGGCTTTTTACATCTGTGATATACTGGAATCATAATCAGTTGCCGGATTCGTAGTTGTCCGTTTCCGGTTCGTATCAGATGATCGCTATGGAACTGAAGCTTACTGACAAGAATTTCGAGTCCGAAGTATTGAAGAGCGATGTACCGGTACTCGTCGACTTTTTCGCACCGTGGTGCGGGCCATGTCAGATGCTTGGGACGATCATCGGCAAGCTTGCGCTCGAAGTGACGGATGCAAAGGTCGGTAAGCTCGACGTGGATGAGAATCCTGATACCGCCGAAGCATACGACGTCATGTCGGTGCCGACCATCAAGATTTTCAAAGGAGGGAAGGTTGTGAAAGAACTGTCGGGTATCCAAACCGTCGACAAGCTGAAAGAGGCGCTCGCTACCGTGTAGTATCGGAGGCCGTTCCTTTTCTGGAGCAATCAAAACAATAACAAAAGAATATGAAAATCTTTCGACAACGTATCGATTTCGAGACCAAGACGCAGATCGAGTTTGTGAATATCACGGATCAGGTGGCCGAGGTCGTCGAGAAATCCGGCGTGCGCGAGGGGCAGGTGACGATTTTCTCGCCGCATACGACCATGAGTGTGATGATCAATCAGAACGAGCCGTTGCTTTTGCAGGATTTCATGCGCGTGCTCTATCGGCTCGCGCCGATAGATGACCGGTATTCGCACGATCTCTTTGAGCTTCAGAAAAGCGTGAAATCCGACGGTCGGTCGAACGGACATTCTCATTGCAAGGCGTTCATCCTCGGATCGAGCGAGACTGCCCTCGTGGAGCGCGGCCATCTCCTGTTGGCGGATCGACAGACCGTCTTCGCGGTGGAATTCGATGGATCGCGCAAGCGCGACGTCATCGTCCAAGTCATCGGTGAATGATTACGATTTTCTCGGGCGGGCATGGGGATCTCTTTACTTACGCCCCCGTAAAGCCTCGCCGACTCGGCCACGGGGCATGCCCTGTAAAATTTCGACAACGAAATCACGGGGCAAGCTTTTGCGTTTTGACTTTTCACTTCTATGAGTCGTCTCATCAACATGCTGATCATGCAGGGGTATCTCAAGACCGATTCACTGATCGATGCGTTCAGTCGTGTTCGTCGCGAGGAATTCGTTCCCGATGAGTTCGTTTCCGAAGCGGAAACGAATATCCCGCTCCCGATCGGATATGGACAGACGATATCTCAGCCACTGACCGTGGCGGTCATGTTGGAGCTGCTCGATCTCAAGCCGGGGCAGAAAGTGCTCGACGTAGGGAGTGGCTCCGGATGGTCGTCGGCACTTATCGCGTCCGCGGTCGGGGAGAACGGGTCGGTCATCGCGATCGAGCGTATTCCCGAACTGCACGATTTCGCGAAAAAAAACATAGACAAGTTCGGGTTCATCAGTCTGGGTCGGGTGAAATGTGTCCTCGGAGACGGGAGTCAGGGGTATCCGGAAGGAGCTCCGTATGATCGGATTCTTGTTTCCGCATCGACTGAGGAAATTCCGGAAGTGTACAAGAAACAACTTGCTCTCGGAGGGAAAATGGTCCTTCCGATATACAACTCGCTCGCTTACATCGAAAAGCGGGGCGAGGACGATTTCTACATCGAGCGTTTTCCAGGCTTCGTGTTCGTACCTCTTATCGAGAATTCATCATCCATCTAAGAGCCTATCCGTTAGGAACATACCTACTGCGCCTATGATCTTCGGCGTAAACGCGTGTACCCCTTGTCGCCTTATCTACAGATAGGGCTCCGCGGGTTACCTGCCTTTCCGCTCGAAGCTCATACGGCTCGTGACGGAGACCCTAACGGATAGGCTCTAAGTATCTCTCTCAAATCTCATGTCGAGGTGTAAATCTGAAAATTTCGTTTGAGCGCCACCCAGAGGTCGGTCACCCTCTGGGTGAAAAACCATGAAAAGCGAGGGAAGGCTACTAACTAACCCGAGGAGGTTTGAAGGGTTTGTCCGCCCGCGACGATCGCTTGGCGAGACGGTCGGGGCAGCCGAAATGTACGGATTTCAGACGACAAGCGAATATTTTGGCTTATATGTGCGTTGAGATTTGAGATAGATACTAAGATCCTATGGAAGCATCGGAACCGACACGACGACAGAATCAGTGGAAACAGTCCAAGGTGGCGCGGATAGCCGTATATTTTTTCTTCGGATTCGTAATCCTTTCCGTTGCTGGGTTTTTCGTTTTGGAAAACGCGATCGAAACATCGCGGGGAAGCCATCAGGATGAGGCCGTCGTCTCGTTCGGCGAACACGAGGGCGTGATAACGTTCTCGACAGACCTTCGAAACCGGGGGATTATCAGTTCAGTGCTTCCATTCCTCTATTATCTCCAAAAAGAACATCTTCGGACGAAACTGCAGGCCGGGGACTATTCATTGAGCGGGACCCAGTCAATATCGGAGATCGTCGGAAAAATCGTGCGAGGCGAGACGATCGAAAAAGGAATCAAGGTGACATTCCCGGAAGGGACGACCGCTGCCGATATGTCTACGCGACTCGATACGGCCAGTCTGCCCGGTACGGCATTTCTGGCACTCGTCAAACATCCGGACGCGGCGCTTCGGAGCCGATATTCTTTTTTGGCGGATTTGCCATCAGCCGCGACACTTGAAGGATTTTTATTCCCCGACACGTATTATTTCGATCCGAGACTGGGTGCGGATGCCATCATTGCGAAGATGTTGGACGGGTTTGCCGGTCGAGTGGAGCCGCTACTCACTACTATCCCGGTCGGAAAACACTACGACGCACTCATTCTCTCGAGCATCGTGGAGATGGAAGTCCGGACGGATGCCGATCGGAAAATAGTGGCCGATATCTTCCGTCGCCGGATCGGGGCCGGCATGCCGCTTCAGAGCGATGCGACCGTCCGGTATGTGCTTGGCGAAACCAAAGTGAAGCATTCTCTATCGGATATCGCCATCGATTCGCCATATAACACATACAAGAACAAAGGATTGCCGCCGGGGCCTATTTCGAATCCGGGACTCTCTTCGATTCAGGCTGTTCTTAATCCGACGCCGAATCGATACGTGTATTTTCTCAACAATCCCGATACTGGTGAAACGGTGTTCGCCGAAACGTTCGAGGAGCATGTCGCCAACAAGGCGAAGAACGGACTGTGAAGAGTTACAAGTCCATAAAGTCTATAAAGCATGCCCCATAATCGAGCCCACGAAATTGTACTGGGTCGTAAAGTCTATAACGTCAACAGTTCATAAAGTCGAAAGCGCTATTTAGAGCCTATCCCAATAGGAACATACCTACTGCGCCTATGATCTTCGGCGTAAACGCGTGTACCCCTTGTCGCCTTATCTACAGATAGGGCTCCGCGGGTTACCTGCCTTTCCGCTCGAAGCTCATACGGCTCGTGACGGAGACCCTATTGGGATAGGCTCTTAGTCGGCATAATACAAAAAGTCAAAAAAAACCCACCGCTTGTATACAGAGGATTTTCTCTGCGCGATGGGCCTATATCGAAATATCTTCATTTTGTATCGCTACTAGAGGAGTTCGCCCCGCCCTTCGCGAAGGGCGGGGCGAACTCCTGAACGTAACAGTGATGTAGTTCATTTGGTATAAGAAATTACTCCCTTTCGTCTCCGCGAGTCCGCAAGCTGGCGGAAAAGCGGTCCAGGATTCTGGATTGCCACCCCAGCATACGCAGGGCAGGCTACCCGAGGACGGGCTCGCAAAGACAGACGTATTTGATATGGTTTCATTTCTAATGTAACTGAGTATAAATGATTTCAGAATAAGTCGTTAGCACTCTCATATAGGGATTGCTAATCTTTTTGTTTTGCGTTACAGTGAAGGAGATTCAATACTTCCAATGATGATTTATGGCGAACAAAGATTATTATTCCATTCTTGGTGTGTCCAAGGACGCATCCCAAGACGATATCAAGAAGGCGTTTCGCAAGCTCGCACACAAGCATCATCCGGACAAGCAAGGTGGCAATGAGGCCAAGTTCAAGGAGGCGAACGAGGCATACGGCACGCTGTCGGATCCGGAAAAACGCAAGCGTTACGACCAGTACGGCTCTGCTGACGGACCGGCCGGATTCGGAGGGTTTAACGGTGGGAACGCCGGGGGCGGTTTTGATTTTAACGATTTCCAATTCGGAGGCGGTAACGGCGGATTCGAGGATGTTTTCTCGGATCTTTTTGGTGGAGGATTTTCCGGGGGCAGGCAACGCGGACCGCGCGCCGGATCCGATATTCAGGTCGATGTCGAGATTTCTTTCATGGATATGGTGAACGGGGCGGAGCGGTCGATGCGACTTCGCAAGACGATGACTTGTTCCGATTGTGATGGTACGGGCGGGAAGAAGGGGACGAAAGAGACGTCTTGTCAGGAATGTGGTGGCGCCGGACAGGTCCGACAGACGGTCCGGAGTATGCTCGGGACGTTCGCGACGGCCGTGTCGTGCCCGAAGTGTCATGGAAAAGGAAAGCGGTTCGCCGAAGACTGCACGACCTGTCGCGGTGCGGGGCGCGTGACCGGCGAGGAGGAAGTGACGGTCCGGATTCCGGCCGGCATCGATGATGGACAGACTCTCTCGGTTTCCGGTAAGGGGTCCGCGGGTGAATCTGGCGGTCAGTCTGGCGATCTCCTCGTTACGGTCCATGTGAAACCGCATCCGTCGCTTGCCAGACGCGGGGAGAATATCCTTTCACGACTCTCACTCTCGTTTCCTCAGGTGGCACTCGGGGATACCGTGCCCGTCGAGACGGTGTACGGCCCTGTGAACATGAAAATTCCTGCCGGAACCCAGCCCGGAGAAGTATTCCGTATCCGAGGAAAAGGACTGAAGAACGTTCGCGGATACGGCCAAGGAGACCATCTTGTTACGGTCGTTGTGGATGTTCCGAAAAAACTTTCAAGCAAAGAGAAGAGCCTTATCGAGGAACTGCGAGGAGGGAAAAGGAAATGAGGATTGGCAAGAGAGATTCTCTTTGGTCCTGTTTTCTGTTATGATAGGGGCATAAACGTTTATTCTATTTTCTATGGATGCCATACGACGGAGCATCGTCGTGATCGATGACGATGTGGAAACAAGGTCTCTTTATGTCGAGATGCTTCGTTCAGAAGGCTTTGATGTCCGGGAGGCTGTGGACGGACTCGACGGGATGGAAAAGATCACTCAGATGCCTCCGGACGTTGTACTTACCGGTATCATCATGCCGCGGATGGACGGCTTTGGACTGGTCGAAGGACTTAAAAAAAACGTCGCGACCGCTCAGATTCCGGTCATTTTTCTCTCGCACATGGGTCGTGAAGAAGACCGTATCCGCGCCCAGCAACTCGGCGTGGCTGATTTCTTCGTGACGACGATGACGCCGGTGCGCGAGATTGTCGGACGGGTCAATATGCTTTTTTCTCGCTCCCAGTATTTCATCGTTCCAAATCCCTACGAACTCGATGCACAACGGCTTGCACAGGACCTGGATCTCAATCGGGACTTTCTCTGTTCCGACGGTGGAGAAAAGCTTGCATTTCGGATCACACTCAAAGACGCTGAGACCCGCCGTTTTGAGGCGGAACTTGTCTGCATCTAATATTGTTGTTCTCTTTGTAAAATTCCTGACCGCTGAGGGATATCCAGGTATATTGGTGCCGTAAACTTTTGTCTCGATATATCATGCCACCGACCTGGAAACTGAAATCCGACGATCCTTCAACCGGTTCCGATTCGATCGAATCAGCTCTCGAAACACTCCTCTTGCTTCGAGGTATCGCGACCCCGGAAGAACGGGAACGGTTCCTCGAGCCTGACTATGACCGTGATTTGCACGACCCATTCCTTTTTACTTCCATGGAGCGTGTCACGGAGCGGTTCGCGAAGGCGAGGGATGCAGGTGAACGGGTGGGGCTGTTCGGCGATTTCGATGCGGACGGGATCACGTCGACGGTCCTGTTGCACGAGGCACTTACCAAACTCAGTATCCCGGTCACGGTCCATATTCCCGACAAGCATACCGAAGGACACGGTTTGAGCGGTGTCGCGCTCGACTTGTTTGAACGTGACGGTGTGACGCTTGTCGTCACCGTCGATTGTGGCATGACGGACCATGAACCGATTGCCGAAGCGAAGCGACGTGGGATGGATACGATCGTCATCGATCATCATCATGTGCCCGAGACGGTGCCTGATGCCTATGCGTTCGTGAATCCGAGACTTCCGGGCGAGACATACCCTTTTAAGGAACTCTGTGGAGCGGGTATCTCGTTCAAAGTCTTGCAGGCAGTGTACATGCGATTTTTTCCCGAGGAACTCGAACAACTCAAATGGTTCCTCGACGTCGCGGCGGTCGGGACGGTCGCCGACGTGATGCCACTTGTCGGTGAGAACCGGACCATCGTCACATACGGGCTCGTCGTCTTGTCGAAATCGAAACGGCACGGTTTCCGGGAGATGGTGAGTCGCGGACGTATCCCGGTCGGTGGCGGCAAGGCACCATCGGCACGCGATATCAGTTTCCAAATCGCACCACGGATCAATGCGGCAAGCCGGATGGCGCATGCCCGCGTGGCGTACGACCTCCTGGTCGAGGAAGATCCCGATCGGGCGCGCGAGACGGCCGGGATACTCGAGGCGCACAATGTCGAACGGCAGAAAGTGAGTGCCGAGATCGCGAAGGCCGTGAAGGTGGTCGCACTCGCACATGCGGACAGACGCTTCGTGTTCGCTGCGCACGAGGATTTCCATTTCGGCGTGGTCGGCCTGGTGGCGGGCCGGATCGCCAATGAGTTTCGTAAGCCGACCATCGTCCTGACGAAGGGAGAATCGGTGAGTCGCGGATCGCTCCGAAGCATTCCCGAACTGAATATCATCGAGGTGATCGAGGAATGCGGCGACTTATTGGAACGTTTCGGCGGGCACGCGCAGGCCGCGGGACTGACCGTACGAAACGAACACTTAGCCGTGCTTGAGGAACGGTTGGAACGGCTTGCGAATGAACGGCTGAGCGGTGACCGACTCGAACCGGAAACTTCGGTCGATATGCGACTGCATCCCTCGTTGCTGACGCTCGACTTTGCTCGACGAGTGAAGCGACTCGCTCCTTTCGGTCAAGGGAATCCCGAACCGGTATTTTTACTTGAGTCGGTCCGGGTCGAGGGAGTGCGACCGGTCGGGTCCGACGGGAAGCATCTCAAGCTTTCTCTTTCGGTTCAGGGCGGACGCAGATTCGATGCGATCGGCTTCTCTCTTGCCGACCGGATCTCCGGATTGTCTGCGGGCGATATGATCGATATCGTGTTTCAGCTCGACGAGAACGAGTGGAACGGTTCGGTGAACCTGCAGCTCAAACTTGTCGACATGCGCCGAAGCGAAAAACTGTGATATACTGGACTCATGGAAACGATCGTCATGTATTCGGACGGGGGATCAAGGGGAAACCCGGGGCCGGCGGCTCTTGGTGTGTATATAGAGACCCTGGACAAACGGTTCGGGGAGTTTCTTGGGACCAAGACGAACAATGAAGCGGAATACGCGGCGATCGCGGCCGGACTCCGCAAGATCAAGACGACGATCGGCAAGGATAAGTCGAAGCGGACCCATATCGAATGCCGGATGGATTCCGAACTTGCCTGCCGACAGCTGAATCATATTTATAAGATAGAGAATGAAAAGTTGCAGCCATTGTTCTTCGAGGTATGGAACCTGATGCTCGACTTCGGACAAGTCACGTTCTCCCACATACCGCGCGAGCAGAACACGGTGGCGGATGCCGAAGCGAACAAGGCGATGGACGAGGCAACCGGTCGGACGGCACAGAAGAGCATGTTCTAGCCGGATAACCGATGACAAGGAATATTGAACAGGAAGCCAAAGGTCCATAAAGTCGAAAGTCACGAGTCTGTACAATTGGAAGCACTGCGACAATCTGGCAATAGAGCAATAGGGGTGGTTCAACAAGGTGACAGTATAACAATGGCGCGATGAAACCATAGAGCAGGTACTATGAAAAAGAAAGGCAAGATCATTTGGAGTGTCATTGTCATCGTGGTCATCGGAGGGATGTCCACATGGTATTTCACGCGTCCGCCGAAGGCGCTCTATGTGACGGAGCAGGTGTCGCGTACGACCGTTTCGCAGACGGTCTCGGTGACCGGCGAACTCGTGCCCCGGGAATACGCCGACCTTTCTTTCGCCGGTATCGGGACCGTGGAGAAGGTTCTTGTCGCACGAGGCGATACAGTGAAGGCCGGACAGACGATCGCGACTGTCGATACATCGGTACTCCGTTCGCAACTTCAGAATGCCGACATCTCGCTTTCCATCGCCGAAGCGAATGAGGCGCTCGCCCGTCGGAAATGGAGCATGCTGAAGTCGGAAGAAAAGGATGCGAAAAAACTTGCGACGGAACAGGCTCGGCAGGCCGTGCGGATCATACAGACGCAGATCAACCAAAGCGCTCTCGTTTCACCGATCGACGGGGTCATCACCAAGCTCGATGTCCGCGAAGGGGAGACCGCGATTGCCGGATCCATCATCGGTCGGGTTTCGAAGCAAGACAGCGGACTGGTGATCGAGACGCGTGTGCCGGAGGCGGATATCATCAAACTCAAGCTCGGGATGGACTCGACCGTGACCTTCGACGCACTTACCAAAGAGGATGTCTTTCATGCGACCGTGTCCGAAATCGAGCCCTCGTCGACCGTGATTCAAGATGTCGTTTCGTATGTGACACGATTCACGTTCTCCGATGCCGATGCGCGGCTCAAGGAAGGCATGAGTACCACCGTCGATACCGTGACGGCGAAGGCAGACAATGTGCTTGCCGTTCCGTTCCGTGCGGTCGTTCGCGAAGGAACGAAGAATTTCGTCGATCTTTCGACCGACAATATCACCTCGACGCGTCGCGAAGTGACGCTCGGTCTCGAAGGCGACGACGGCCTGATCGAAGTGAAGAGTGGCTTGTCCGAGGGCGATGTCGTCGTTACTGCAAAGGCGCCATAATGGAAGCGAAAAGCGTACAATAATTAAAGAGGGATGGGATGGTGAGAGTTGATTGCGGATTGCGAAATACGAAATGCGAATGATGATCGGGAGCGGGGCTTGAAAAGCATGTTTCGTGGTTCAGCCACTCTGATAGAGCCCGTGTTGTGCGGGTTTTTTATTATAAAAATATAGGTTTAACTATAATCACTGTTACATCACCTTCATTTATACCGAAATAACTTGATGTGTTGTATATCGCTACCAGAGGAGTTCGCCCCGCGAATGCCGGGGCGAACTCATGAACGTAACAGTGATTCGGTTATTTGGCATGAGTACCAGATACCTCTACTCGCAAGACCGATTTTTTGTAGAGCGGAATTGGGATCGCCTCATAGTGAAAATATTGACAGGAAGTGTATTTTCGGCTATCCTAGGCTATTGTTCATTCACAGTCTCATCAACATAAACAAAGAGAATCATGGAAGAACCGCGTGAGATAGATGGCAAAGGCGTGTTAGTGCCACGTTTGGAAAGATCCGAAAGGGTTGGGACGGACACACTGTCGGTGGAAAAAGTAAAAGTGTACTTCGAATTCGTGCCAGATACGCACATGGGGAAAGTTTACTTCGAGAATACCGACCGGCATGACGGGAAACTCATACAGCTTGCCTACAGGAAAGTGAATGAGAAAATGCGTGCGGAAAGATTTCCGCTCGTCAAATGGAAATACTTCGAAGTGATCACCTCGTCGAACGGGCCGATGTATTGTGAATTTCCGTTGAAGAAAAAGTATGTTCCGTCGGTTTTTGGTCGACCGAATTCGACGGAGATACGGTTGCTTGAACTGAATACACCCGCCGTGAAAGAACGTATTATCCATAACGATTGACGGAACTTTTGACAAAGCGATCCGTCATCCGCATGATGGCCGAAGTCTTCATAATCTATGTTTTTCCGAAACCAGACGAAGGAGCGCTCATGAAAATGAAAATGCCGGTGAAGAATCTCGTCGGCAGGATATCGTCGGTGGTTATCGACGAGAAAAATTTTGCCACCGTGAAAACCTGGAAAATCCCGATCCTTCTTGTTCAGAGCGTATTGAGGCTCATCGGCAAGGCATTCTGGGATGTCGTACATGAGGCGGTTCGCATGTGCCCCTCGGTAGAGATACCCGAGAAGAAAAATACTTTTCTCAGGCTGGTATGGTCTACCGTCGATGAAAAAAACTTCAAAAAAGAGGTGAAGATCTCGAAGATTCCCATGCTCTTCTTTCTTGGTCTTACGAAGGGAGTCGGTGAAATTTTCTTGTACGCTGTCGTTTGCCCGATACGTTTTGTGTGGAGTTATGTGCTTACGGAAAAACCTTTTGAGGAAGAGTCTGGGATGATCGATAAGGGGAAACTTCCTCCGGTTCGAAGGCTGAATAGCTTCCCTTCTTCGTTTTTTCCAGCTGGAATAGGGGTGGTGTCGGTGGTCGGGAAGGACTCCCTCTCACATCTTGTCGGTCGGACGAATGTCTTTTCCGCATCGTTTGGAGAGATGATCATCCATAAGGATGCCATTACGTTCCTGATCACTCTTTGCCTGTGTATCGGTTACCTGTATGTCTTCCGCAAAGGGAGCTTGCGGTCGGTCCTCCTACCTGACTTCAGGACAAGCCGGACTGAATAGGAAAAGGCCGATGTATATCAAAGCTGCCATGTGCATAATCCATGGTAGCTTTTTCTTTTGAAAAGAGCCTTTCCGAGGCCATTTTCAGACATTTTCAGACAGTTGACAAAAAGTCTGAAAAGGTGTATTATGGCTTCACTTTCAGTATCTGTTAACAATATATCCAAGGAGTGGCCATGCGATTCTCATACGGCGAAGAGTATTTACCCAAAGAAAACGCTTCGACACAGAATCAAGTGTCAGCGGAAGGATCTTTCGATGCGATTCTCAACGGAATCGGAAAAAGCATTCAATCTTTATTCCAGGCGTTTGAGATGATTCTCGGAGGAGTGCGGGAGTCGACTATGGAGAGAGAGCCGAGACTGGCATTGGCACCGATTCCAATCGGTGATAGCAGCAACCGTCTGCCCGAAGAACGACCTGATGAACGGGTCTTTGTGGTCAACGACCTCGACATATATATGGAACTGCCGGAGTTGTAGGGTGAGCAAAGACGTATAATACCGAAATAACGTAATGTGTTGCATATCGCTACCAGAGGAGTTCGCCCCGCGAATGCCGGGGCAAACTCCTGATCGTAACAGTGATTCAGTTATTTGGTATAAGACGGCTTGGAATCAAATCCGAGCCGTTTTTTTATTGCCAGTGATGGCGTGATATGTTTTGCAAGATCGTTCTCTGATGCATCCAAAGCGAATATGAAAAACTCCCCAAAGGGGAGTTTTCGGTGACTGACGTGAAAGGGAGGGAAGACTACTTCGTCTTCTTGGTCTTGGTGGCGACAGTCGCCGGAGCCGCGACGACCACTTCTTCTTTCGGGGTGACGTTCACGAAGACGCGCTTGGCGAGCTTGCCGGTGAAAGCGACCATCTGTTTCTTCTTGAACGAAACGATACCTTCGGTCATAGCCATCAGGGTGTCGTCGCTCGTGCGGACCACATTCGCTCCGGGATGGAACTTGGTACCACGCTGCCGGACCAGGATATTGCCGACCTTTGCGGTCTGACCGCCAAAGAGCTTGACGCCGAGGCGTTGGGCCGCCGATTCGCGACCGAGTGAGGTAGAACCGCCCGCCTTACGATGTGCCATAGGGGTGAATTTATGATGAAGCCGATGTGTGCTATGATAGGACAAACAGGAAAAAGTGTCAATCTCCCTATGTCCTCGATAGGAAGGACCGTTTCCAAGATACGGGATTTGGTGGTTCGGGAGCGGGGACGACTCCTGCTTTTGACTGGTTTCGTGCTGGTCGGCGTGTCCTCGTTTGAGGCGGGATTTCTCCAAGGAAGTGCCGTTTCAGCTCGACCGATCATTGTGGAAAAGCCGGTCGCATCGGCTTCGAGTGACGCATCCATGGTGGCTACTCCGGCAGTCTCGGAATCGGCTGGAACCCGGTCGACGAAGACGACGGTTGATACGAAGAACTGCGCGTTCGTCGGGAGCAAGAATTCGACTTTGTATCATCTGCCGGGTTGCGCCGCGGCGAAACGGATCAAGCCCGAGAACCTGGTCTGTTTCGTGTCCGCCGAGGACGCGCAGGTGAAAGGATACAAAGCGGGGTGTATCAAATGAGCCGCAAGTGTCGAAAGCATGCTTCGTGGCCGTGTCCGTACGGCTCTACGGGGTCGCAAAGTCAGGGTAAGAAATATATGTATGTTTGTTATGACTCTTCACTTTTGATTTTCAACTTATAAAAACCTATGGAGCGGAAAAGAAAACAAAAGCCGGTGAAGCATAAAAGCGCGAATCTGAAAGGCTCGCATGCCATCAATGTGTTGTCGTTCATATTCGGATTCGCGGACTCGCTCTTCGTCTATGTACTCTCCTCGTTTTTTGCTCGGGTTATCGGGTCGGACAATGTTGGAGTGTTCTATCTGGTCACATTCACAATCGTCTTCGTTCTTTTGTGGCAATTGCGATCACTCATCCATCGGATCGGTGGCAGTATCCGGACATTCTTCCTTTTGATTCTGGCCGCCATAGCAACGTCGGCGGGACTTTCCATGATTCCCATCGGCTGGCCGGCAGCCGTGCTCGTCGTGCTTCTTCTGGTCGTGACGAATCTCGCCTGGGTGACGCTCGATGTCGTACTCGAGGAATTTTCCGAAGATGGTGTGACAGGTCGAGTCCGAGGGCTCCATCTGACCATCATGAACGCGGGAATCCTGCTGGCACCGTTTTTCTCGACCAAGGTGCTTGCGATGGCCGACTTCGGAGGAATTTTTTTTGGGATCACGCTCGGATATGTCATCTTGCTGGCGCTTTCGATCATCTTCTTGCGCAATGGCCGGACACCCGAGACCGCGGACATGGAGGCGCGCAGCGCATGGCGCAAGATGCTTCGCGAACCGAATCTGCTTTCGATCTATATCATCTCGTTCGCGCTCGAATTTTTCTATGTCATCATGGTCATCTATACCCCTATCCACCTTTTGGCACTCGGATTTTCCTGGGAAGATATCGGTCTCGTGTTCACGGTCATGTTGTTGCCGTTCGTCTTGTTGCAGTATCCGCTCGGCGTACTCGCGGACAAACGGTTCGGCGAGAAGGAATTCCTCATCATGAGTCTTGGACTCGCGTTCGCGGTCACGATGGCGATCGGTCTGTTCTCTTCGACGAGTCTCTTCTTCTGGGCAGTGCTTCTCTTCTTGTCGCGCGTGGGAGCGGCGGGCATCGAGGTGTTGCGCGACGCGTATTTCTACAAGCAGATCGACGGCGGGGATGATGACCTGATCGCGTTCTTTCGGACGGCACGCCCTGCGGCAAATATCGTCGGTGCGGTGCTTGCTATCCCTCTTTTGGCACTATTCCCGTTGCAAAGCGTATTTTTCCTGGCGTCGGCAGTCCTCCTCGTCTCACTTTTCTTCGCCTTCCGACTCGAAGATACGCCACCGGAGGTCGAACTTTCCCGCGGGTAAGGGTCTATCGGTCGATGGTCGTTTTTTGGCGTATATCGGAGAAATATGCTATCGTGGACGGTATGATACTCTCGAAAAAGCCGTATTTGCGTTATGCCATATCATGTCAGGACGAGTCAATTTGAGGGTCCGTTAGAGCTCCTTTTGAACCTTATCGAAGGTCGAAAGCTCGATATAACGCAGGTCAGCCTTGCCGAAGTCGCAGACCAGTACCTGGAACGGCTCGCTTCGGATCGCGAATCTATCTCGCTTTCAAACCTGTCCGAATTCCTCGTCATCGCGGCGCGACTGATCCTGATCAAATCCAAGATGCTCCTGCCGGTTCTGCAATTCACCGACGACGAGGAAGAGTCGATGGAAGATCTCGAACTTCGGTTGATCGAATACAAGCGGTTTAAGGACATAGCCGAGACGATAGGGAAGATGCTTTCGTCCGATCGGCATGCGTTCCCGCGCGAGAAGTTCCTCGGGGCGCCTGAGACGTTCTCTCCGCCGAAGGGACTTTCTACCGAAATACTCAGGCGGCATTTTGTATCGGTGCTCGGCGACATCCCGGAAAAGGAGATTCTCGTCGAGGAAATTATCGAGGAGGTGTTGAGCCTTGAGGAACGGATATCGACTCTGCAGGCGTCGCTCCGGCAACGGGCGGAGTATGGGTTCCGGGAACTCATCGCGAACTCGGAAAGTCGTATGGACGTGATCGTCTCGTTTCTGGCGGTGCTCGAACTCGTGAAACAACGGTACGTCGTCGTTCGTCAGAGCGACGCATTCGGCGACATATCCATATCTGCGACCGTAACGGCAACGAAAGAAACATAACCGAATCCCATGAGCGCGAAGCAAAGAACCATCGCATCCAAGATCGAATCCCTCCTGTTTTTACATGGGGAACCGCTTTCGCACACCCGTCTTTCCAAGGCATTGTCCGTGTCGGAAGCTGAAGTCGAAGTTGCATTGGAAACGCTTCGTGAGCGGTACGAGACGCCGGAATCCGGGCTTACGCTTATCCGAAACGGAAACGATGTGGAACTCGCGACCCGTCCCGAGAACACTCCCGAAGTCGAGGCGATGCTTGTCGCCGATCGTGAAGAGACGCTCGGCAAAGCGACGATGGAAACGCTTGCGGTCGTGACGTATCGCGGACCGGTCACCCGAGCATCAATCGACGCTATTCGCGGTGTGAACTCTTCTTTCGCTCTACGAAACTTGTTGCTTCGCGGTCTGATTGATCGGAAGCCGAATCCGCTCGACGCACGGGAGTTCGAATATACGCCTTCGTTCCGACTTTTCGAGCTGCTCGGCGTCGGTTCTTTAGAGGAACTTCCCGAATATGACGCGCTTTCTTGTGATTCGCGACTAGTCGCCCGCGAGACGGGTCAATTGTCTGAGGGATAAAAATGCATGGAAAAACGCTTCATCCATATTGCCGTACTCAGTCTGTTTCTGATTGCCTTCGTAATCGGAGGGGTATTTTGGTTTTCTCAGAGCAGTAGAATCGTCATCGGACAGGAGCGATTCTCCGGTAGGGTGGCTGGAGTGTCGGAAGAGAAAGTAACCCCATCGGTCGTCGAACAGCGAAATCTGTCGTCGGAATTCAAACCTCTGAAAAAGGACGGCATCGGTTTGTTCGCAGTACCGACGGCACATTCCGCAGTGCTCCTCGATGCGGCGACGGGTATACCGCTCTTCGAACAGGATGCGGATGCACATCGGGCGATCGCCTCGATCACCAAACTTATGACGACGATGATCGCGGTCGAGACGGCAAAGAGCCTCGACGAGCCGGTCACGATCCCAGAAGATGCGGTCTATGCCGAAGGAACCCGTGTCGGTTGTCCGCGATCGGGATTTTGCAATGGTGAACGGTTGCATGTCGGCGAGCAAATCGCCGTGCGGGATCTCCTGAAGGCGGCCCTTATGAATAGTGCAAATGACGCGGCGATCTCGCTTGCCGAACACGTCTCGGGGAGTCAGGATGCGTTTGCGGAAACGATGAACCGACGGGCAGCGGAACTCGGTCTTGTGAACACGCATTTCTGTACGCCGTCCGGACTCGAACTCGACGATCCGGCCAAGGAGGAGAACTGCTATTCTTCCGCTCTCGATGTGGCCAAGATCGCTGCCTATGCCCAGCGTTATGACGTGTTGTGGAGCACGATGCGTATGGACAAGACCATCATCTCATCGGTCGACGGGAAATATCAGCATGAGATTTTCAATACTGACCGGATACTCGGATATCCGAACCTGCGCGGGACGAAGACCGGATTCACTCCGCGGGCCGGATACTCGCTCCTCGCCGTGGCGGGCGACCCGTCCGCGGATCGGCATCGTCTGATCGCGGTGGTTCTCGACGATTCGTCACGTTGGCAGAGTATCCAAAGCATGCTTTCATGGGGATTCTCATCCTATCAATGGAAATAATATATTACGATACACGTATGCAGGAAACTATTGATATCGTGCAGGTGGCCAGGATACAGAACATTCCCGATGTCGTAAATACACTCAAGGTGCTCGCGACGGGGTTTGTCTCCTTTCTGATCGCGTTTGCCATCACTCCTTTGTGGACCAATATCCTGTTCAAATATAAGATCGGTATCAGGATCAAGGAACGTTCGGTCCAAGGCGAAAAGCTGTCGATCGTAAGCGCCTTGCATGCCGGCAAGGCGGGGACGCCGACGATGGGAGGTGTGACCGTCTGGATAGCGGTGCTCGCGCTCGCTTTCGCGTCCGAATACCTGTTCGCGCCCATAGCGGAGCTGACCGGGCACGGGTTCATCGCCAAACTCGATTTCCTGGATCGGGCACAGACCTGGTTGCCGCTTTTCGTGCTCGGTGCCGCGGGAATACTCGGCCTCGTGGACGACTATATGAGCGTCCGTCAGAAGGGAGCGAACAAGGGTGGCGGGATGCGGTTCGCGTCGCGTTTCTGGTGGCTCATCGCGATCGCGGGTGCGGGCGCATGGTGGTTTTATGCCAAGATCGGCTGGGATTCCATCCATGTTCCGGCGGTAGGGGACTTCACTATCGGTTGGTGGTATATCCCGCTTTTCATTTTTGTCATTCTCTTCACCGCGATTTCCTCGAATGAGACCGACGGTCTGGACGGGCTCAACGGCGGCGTGATGCTCATGGCGTTCGGTTCGTTCGCGGTCATCTCGTTTTTTCAGAACCGGATGGACCTCGCGGCATTTTGTGCTGCAGTCGCCGGAGCACTCCTCGCCTTCTTGTGGTTCAATATCCCCCCCGCTCGATTTTTCATGGGAGATACGGGTGCGATATCGCTCGGCACCACGCTTGGGGTCGTCGCTATGATCACCAACTCGGCACTCGTATTGTTTGTCATCGTCTTCATCTATGTGCTCGAGTCGGGGAGCGTCGTGATCCAACTCTGTTCCAAGAAGTTCCTCGGTCGCAAGGTGTTCCTTGCGGCGCCTTTGCATCATCATTTCGAGGCGAAGGGTTGGCCGGAATCGAAGGTCGTGATGCGCGCATGGATACTGACGGGTATCACTGCGGCAGCCGGCATCGTGATCGGCATTCTCGGTATGGGGAAGTATCGATGAGCGGAAGGCAAGTCTGGAAAAACATAATCAGATATGTAAAAAAAGTATGGCCGAAATACGAGGTATCGACGGGGTGGATTTCGCGGGGAAGAAAGTGTTGGTCCGGGTGGATTTCAACGTGGAGCTGGACCGTGACGGAAATGCCATGGAACGATTCAAACTCGAGGCGTCCAAAGAGACGGTCAGTCGGATCCTTGCCTTCCCGGGCTCGCGCGTGGCACTCCTGTCCCATTTCGGTCGGCCCGATGGGAAGCGTGACGAGGCGTTCTCACTTCGTCCTCTCCAAGACGATATCTCACGGATATTCGGTGTTCCCGTACGGTTCGTCGAGGACTGTATCGGGACAGCGGTGACGGAAGGTCTCGCAGCGCTTTCCGATGGCGAAGTGCTCCTGCTTGAGAATGTGCGCTTCTATCAGGGTGACGAGGCGAACGATACGGCGTTTGCCGCATCGCTCGCCGAGCCGTTCGACCTGTTCGTGAACGAGGCTTTCTCCGTGTGTCATCGGGATCAGGCATCGGTCACGGCTATCGCGCGGATCCTGCCGTCGTATGCCGGTATGCGTCTCCTTGAGGAGCGTGATCAGCTCGACACGATCCGTCGCGATCCGGCTCATCCCGCCGTCGCTATCATCGGAGGAGCCAAGATCGAGACGAAGCTTCCTCTCATACGCGAGTTTGAACGGACCTATGATGCGGTACTTGTCGGAGGCAAGGTCGCCAATGAGGCGATCGATCAGGGGATATCGTTTTCCGACAAGGTGTCGCTTCCGGCGGACTTCCAGGGCGGGGAAGCGCGACTCGATATCGGCCCCATGACGACGGCGATGTTCATCGAGGTCGTGAAACGGGCCAAGACGATCGTTTGGAACGGCCCGATGGGGAAATTCGAGGAATCACCCTATGATGCCGGTACGAACGCTCTCGTGTATGCCATGTCGGAGAGCGCTGCCAATATCGTCGTCGGCGGAGGCGAGTCCCTCACGATTCTCGAGAGGGGCAGTCTGATTCACAAGGTCGGATTCGTCTGTACCGGCGGTGGTGCGATGCTCGAATACATGAGTGGCAAGGAATTGCCGGGGCTGACCGCACTTGAGTCATAGGAAGCATGTCTGGACCGATTTGATTGAAATCGAAAAACCCGAGAAAAAACCCGCTTCACAAGCGGGTTTTTTAATGATGAAATCGAAAAAAGGTATATATCGGTGTGGTCGTCGGATGATATGGCGTTTCGCTGCGGTCGTTTTGATTTCGAATGGAACGACGACCGGCATACTACGATATAACGATATATCGTAGTATGGGGTGGTGGGAAGGACTCGAACGATGCGATAAACGAGTGAAACTTTTTTTGGAATGATTTGCTTCGAGAAAACGGAAAAAATTACTTTATGAATGGCGTTCAAGGATTGCTTTTCTGGAGCGCCCGCATTTTTTCCGATGAGGCTTGCCTCATCGGAGCACTGGTGTTTTTCCGACCGAGGTGGGAAAATAGAGAGGTACGAAATGAACGGAAAACGATATGTCTGAAACGAAACGGATGCCGGCAATCTTCATCGGCCACGGCTCGCCTGAGAACGCCTTCGAGGAAACTGAATGGAGTGAGGCCTGGCAGCGTATCGCGACCCGGTTTCCGAAGCCCGAGGCGATCCTCGTCATAAGCGCACACTGGACGAACCGGATCAGCGACGATGCGATCACGACCTCGGTCACGACTTCTCCTCACCCGGAAACCATCCACGATTTCTACGGGTTCCCGAAACGCTTCTACAATTTTTCCTATCCGGCCCCGGGCGACCCTGCGTTGGCGGAGACGGTACGGAGTCTTATCAGAACGGTCGACGTCCGAAGTGATGCTGAGCGGGGGCTCGATCACGGCGCATGGTCGGTGCTTTCGCGGATGTATCCGGAAGCGGACATCCCCGTGATACAGCTCAGTATAGACGAGGATCTTCCGTGCAAGGACCTGTTCGAGATCGGTACAGAGCTCGCAGACCTGCGTGACCGCGGCGTCCTAATCCTCGGGAGCGGCAATATCGTGCATAATCTCCGGACGATCGTCTGGGACGGTGATCCGTATCCATGGGCGACCGGTTTCGACGACTTCGTACGTGATGCGCTCGTCGCCAAGGACTATCAAGTGCTTATCAATTTTGAGAAACATCCGCATGCTCATGTGGCCCATCCGACGGTCGATCACTTCCTCCCGCTTCTCTTTGTCATCGGCGCGTCGCAAGGAGAGGACCCGATCTTCTTCTGCGAACAGATATTCGCCGCATCACTTTCCATGCGTTGCGTAGTATATGGGCTCGACAACGAGAAAAAAACCGGTCGGTGAATTGGCCGATACCTTGGATCATGCTATTTCACCTCGTTCGTTTACTACCAAATAATAGTACATGGTAGTACGGTACGGAAGGAAATTCAGGCATGGGAAAATGTGAGATATGAGGATTTGCTAGTAAATATGGAAGAAACCGGTGACATAATAATGCGGTCGTCGGATTATGTCACCGGTGGAAAGGGCGATGGATGAAATAGTATGCCATATAATTATGAAATTCTCCGAGGACCGTCCTCGGAGAGGTGCTCGGAAAAGCGAAGAAAGCCGGTGACATAATAATGCGGTCGTCGGATCATGTTGTTTTATAGGGGAGGGGATTACACGGGATAAGTCGGGAGAAAAAGAAAAGCACGTCCAGATACTGGAAGTGCTTTTTTAAAATCGGTCGGTGGCTATTGTTTCGTTTTCACGAGAAATTCGGCAAGCGGACGCTCGTCATCGCCCACCACGTACCGATAGTTATCGGGATGTGCGAGGACGCCTTTCCAGGATCGCGCACACGATGGGTCGAGATGGACCTCCTTGAGGACGAAACCGCACCACCGGGTGTCCAGTATCGCGTACCGTTTCCCGTCGTCTTCGAAAGCGACGACGATTTCGTATTGGTGACGGGAATCGATCGCCGCGTAGACGTCGGAAGTGGTTTCTTCTCCGAACATCCCGCAACAACACATCAGGCTGTGACTGAAGATGACGAAGTCTTTTCCAGTATATTTATCGATGAACGGCTTGATGATCTTCGAGTGAGTGTCCGGTCTCTCGGAGACGTTGATATTTTTCGGAACATCATTTGATTCCCTGATGAGTATTCGTGGCAGAGAGATGAAAAATATGCTCGAAGCTCTTTTCAGGATAAGCAGATAGTGTCCATCCGTCTTCCGTGTAGCCAGGACAGCAAAGGGTCCGATGAAATATGCCTTGACCGACCAAACCCGGTCACTTTCCGGCTTGCGGACGCTGATACTCCTTCTGATAGGATCGGATGATTCCATGACAGTGATTCCTCGGCCTGTGGCCTGGTTTTGGTTGTAAAGGTGGATTGTTCGTTCCTGGTCATCGTATGGCAACGGGGTCGGTACGTCAAGGAGATTCGTTACAGGAGATTCATTGCGAACCGTCCTTGAAGAAAATCCTCGGAGAGAGACTGAAAGCCGGTGACATAATAATGCGGTCGTCGGATTATGTTACAATAGAGAATAAAGAGGGTATGGGAATGTGCTATTGTTTGATCGTCGAGTCGACTTCATAAGGCTTCTCCTTATGTACAAGTTCGGACCGGTACAACAAAAACTGCTTCTTCTGCTTCTCGGCGGGATTACGCTCGGAGGCCAACGTTCTCCGGATCGGTATTATAGGGTACTGGGAGAACTTCGAAAGGAATGGAAGCGGATCGATCAGCGGAGTATTTCCCGTTCCCTTCGACGACTTTCCGAACAGAAACTCTTGGAGGAACAACCGTTATCGGATGGGACCATTCGGCTCGTGCTTACGAAGGAAGGGAAACGACAGGCCGGTTTCCTCGACATATATGGCCGTTCGATACGACTCAGAAAACCGAAAAAATGGGACGGCAAGTGGCGGGTGATCATATTCGATATCCCGGAGGATAGTCGTATCTTCCGCAATATCTTGCGTCAACATCTGTATGAAATGGAATTTTACCAACTCCAAAAAAGCGTGTTCGTATCCCCGTATCCCTATGAAAAACCACTCAAGGAACTGGTGAGCTTGTATGAGGCCGCTCCGTTCGTCCGCATCATGACGGTCTCATGGATCGACAACGAGGAAAAACTCAAACGATACTTTTTCGATACCAGAAAGAAAGCCCAGAAAGAAGTGACATAATAATGCGGTCGTCAGATTATGTTACTTGAGTTTGAGGAGAATTGCGGGGAAGAGAAATGAAAAAAAATGAAAATTACTCGGAAAAGCGAAGAAAACCGGTAACATAATAATGCGGTCGTCAGATTATGTTACTTGGCGAGGGGGTGTTTTGAGAATGAATCGGGAAGCGGGCTTTCGTTCGGAATCAAAAAAATCGACAAGACCTTTCGTTCATAAGCGGGATTTCATTCAAAAATATTTCCCAAAAGGGCTTTACAAAAGGGATCTTGGGCTTGCCTTTTCGGAAGATTGGCATTTTTCCGATCGAGGTGGGAAAATGAGGGAAAGAGAAAGGTATAGGGAAATCGTATATACCCGACTCGTTTTTTGGAAGGGTTTTGAGTTAATAAGTTCAGCGTCATAGCTATCGTATGAATAGCGAACCGAAGCAGGAGAACGTATTTGAGAGTTTTCTTTCCGGCCTCGGGAACGACATCGCGACGAAGGATACGTCTCTCCCGACCGTGCTGAAGTGGGTCGTGTTGTTGGTTGTCGCGTATGTCGTTTTGCCACTGACCATCGTGGTCGCGCTGTGGTACGTCTGGAAGAAGACGACATGGACGAAATCGAATCGGGTCGTGATTACGGCGACCATTGTCTTTGTCGCGATGTGGATGGTATCTTTGCGTTCGAATCAAGACGGTGCGACGGGAAACGGTGTACCGCAACCCGATACCCGATCACAGTCCGCCACAGAGGCACCATCGGTAGAGACCCCTACACTGCAGGAATTCACGCAGACACCCACAACAGTTCCGGCGACGGATGATCTATTTACGGTTGTAGGGGTGACTGACGGGGATACCATCAAAGTCGATATCAATGGAATCATCGAGACGATACGTCTCATCGGCATGGATACTCCGGAGATCGTGGATCCTCGAAAGCCAGTCCAGTGTTTCGGCAAGGAATCGTCCGACAAGGCGCGTGAAATGCTCGGAGGGAAGCGCGTCCGTTTGGAAGCCGACCCGACTCAGGGTGAGCGGGATACATACGGTCGGTTACTTCGATTTGTTTTTCTCGAAGATGGGACGTCGTTTGACCAATGGATGATTGCCGAAGGGTATGCTCATGAGTATACCTATCAGAGCAATCCGTACAAATATCAAGCCGAATATAAGGATGCCGAGAAAACGGCGAGAGAGGGGAAGAAAGGACTGTGGGCTGATGATACCTGTAAAGGCGACACCGTCTCGGCGGCCGTGACCGCGGGTACGACGGCCGTCGTTGGATCGGCTCTCGCCACTGCCGGTACGACAAATAGTGTAACGCCGACATCCACTGACGCAGCCGCTGCGTTATCGGGTGGCGTGGTGAAAAAAAGTGCGACCGGGATATGCCACGCTCCGGGGACTACCTCTTATGCAAAAACGAAAAGTTATACCGCTTTCGACTCCATAGATGCCTGTAAAGCAAGTGGTGGAAGGCTACCGAAACGGTAGCGTGCAGAGGTGGATCCAAGGGAATTGAGATTTGAACAACGTATCGAACCCCGCTCGGAATCCATGCCGATCCGTTCTTCCAACCCATCTACAAGCAAGATTTCCTTCAAAAAAGAACTCAAAAAAAGGCTTTACAAATGGGGTCTTTGGCTTGTCTCGTCGGAAGATTGGCATTTTTCCGATCGAGGTGGGAGAATATGGAAAAGAGAAGATATATTTTATTGATATGGCACGGATGAAAGATGTCCCGAAAATCGAACGGCCCCGCGAACGAATGGAGAAGTACGGGCCGGAGAAACTCAAAGATGAGGAGCTTTTGGCGATTCTCCTGCGGACCGGACTGAAGGGGACCAATGTCGTGACACTTTCGAAAAAGATCCTCCGGACGTTCCGGGAAAATGGAATCGGGGAGGCGACCGTCGCGGAATTGAAAACGATCAAGGGACTCGGTGCGGCCAAGGCCTGCGAGATTGTCGCGTGCTTCGAACTCGGCAAGCGGCTCTTGAAGGATAAGCGGACTGCTGTGCTGCTTACGCCCAAGGACGTCTGGGAGCGGATGGAAGATATCCGGGGGAGTAAGAAGGAACACTTCGTCGTCTTCTATCTCGACAGTCGGAGTCAGGAAATCCGCCGTGAGACCGTCTCGATCGGTACCCTCGACGAAAGCCTCGTCCATCCGCGCGAGGTCTTCGAATCCGCTATCCGTCACAACGCCTCCGGCATCATCGTCTCGCACAACCACCCGTCCGGCGATCCGACCCCGTCGCGTGCCGACCTTGCCGTCACCCGCCGCCTTCGCGACGCCGGCGACCTCCTCGGCATCCCGCTCCATGATCATGTGATTGTTACGAAAGGGGATTGTTTGAGTATAATAAACAAAGAATAGAGGCTTGAATAAAAGAAGAATTGATTATATGATACATTCAGAATAGGATACATAATATGAGTATTGAAACGAAATATGGCAAATAATACTGGAAAAAATACAAGCAAATCTTTGGAACAACGATTGTGGGAAGCAGCTGATCAACTGAGGGCAAATTCGGGTCTCAAGGCAGCAGAATACGCTCAGCCTGTTCTAGGATTAATCTTTCTGCGTTTTGCTGATTTTAAGTTTTCAAAAGTAGATGAGGATTTGGAAAATATCAAAAACACAGGCGCTTCGGTGGTTCGGGATCGCAGTAACAGCCCCGAATACTATCAATCCAAAGGGGTTATGTTTTTACCGGAAAATGCACGGTATTCATATTTGCGAAATCTCCCTGAGAGCGAAAATCTTGGTAAGGCGATCAATCAGGCAATGAAGTCGATTGAAGAGAGCAATCTGGATCTCAAAGGCGTGCTTCCAAAAACCTATACGCAAATTGCCGATGATCTTTTGGTTGGATTACTGAAAAACTTTTCAGAGATTCCGATGGAGGTGGAAGGTGATATGTTCGGAAAAATCTATGAATATTTCTTGAGTTCTTTTGCAATGAGTGAGGGTCAAAAAGGTGGGGAGTTTTTCACGCCAACCTCTTTGGTCAAGCTCATCGTTGAGGTGATCGAACCTTTCAATGGTCGAGTGTATGACCCCGCTTGCGGAAGCGGTGGCATGTTCGTACAAAGCGCAAATTTTATTGGTGAGCATAAGAGAAAAAGCTCTGATAGCGCCCAGAAGAATATTGCTATTTATGGTCAGGAAAAAACCTTGGACACGGTACAGCTGTGTAAAATGAACTTGGCTGTGCATGGACTTTCGGGCGATGTGAAGCAGGGAAACACTTTTTATGAAGACATTCACAAAAGTGTCGGCAAATTTGATTTCGTGATGGCAAATCCACCGTTCAATGTGAAGGGCGTGGACAAGGAAAAAATAAAAGATGATCCCCGATTTGCCCAAGGAGTTCCTGCCTCGGATAATGCGAACTATTTGTGGATTGAACTTTTTGCCAATGCACTGAGCGACCAAGGACGTGCTGGATTCGTTATGGCAAATTCAGCCAGTGATGCGCGGAACACTGAAATGGAAATCCGCAAAAAACTGGTGGAGGACAACGTGGTTGATGTGATGATTGGGATTGGAACGAATTTCTTTTTCACCGTAACACTTCCTTGCACACTTTGGTTTTTTGATAAAGCCAAAAAGAATACTCAGAGGAAAGACCAGGTGCTTTTTATTGATGCCAGAAATATTTTTCATCAAATTGATCGGGCTCATCGGGATTTCACACCAGATCAAATTCATCAGATTTCTGACATTGTCCGTGCCTATCGAGGCGAAGGGGGTACAGAAAAATATGAAGACAAAAAAGGACTTTGTAAGGTCGCCACTCTCGCTGAAATTCGTGAGCAAGGCTATTCGCTCAATCCTGGCAGATATATTGGTGTGACGGACAAAGTGGATGATGGCGTTGATTTTGGTGAGAAGCTAAAAGGGCTCAATGATGAACTTTTGCAACTTAATAGTGAGGCGCACAAGCTGGAAAAACAAATTGAAGAAAATGTGAAAGAATTATTGAAACAGAAATAAGCGAAAAAACCTGCCTGGTTGCATTGAAAAATAACCAAGAAATTATGACTAAAGAATTACAAGATCAGATAATTATTTATGAAGGTACTGATGGAAAAGCACATATAGAAGTGCGTTTTGAGGGCGAGACAACTTGGCTTACCATTGAACAAATAGCAGTATTGTTTAACAAGGGTCGGTCTACTATAAATGAGCATATTTTGAATATTTATGCCGAAAAAGAGCTAATTGAAGCTGATTCCATGAGAAAAATCGGAAATTCCGATTTTTCTACCAAACCTACCAACTTTTATAATCTTGATGTTATTATTTCTGTCGGCTATCGTGTTAAATCATTGCAAGGTACAAAATTTCGCCAATGGGCAACAGCACGCCTGAAAGAGTATGTCATCAAAGGTTTTGTGATGGACGATGAGCGATTGAAGAATCTGGGTGGTGGTGGGTATTGGAAAGAGCTTCTTGCTCGTATTCGTGATATTCGTGCCAGTGAAAAAGTTTTTTATCGCCAAATTTTAGACATCTATGCAACCAGTATCGATTATGACGCAAACACGAAAACGACAATAGATTTTTTTAAAAAAGTGCAAAATAAAGTGCACTACGCAGTGCACGGACAAACTGCTGCAGAAGTTGTTTATAATCGGGCTGACGCTGAGAAAGATTTTATGGGTCTTGCAACATTCTCAGGCTCAAAACCTCAACTTAAAGATGCAAAAATTGCCAAGAATTATCTTGATGAAAAAGAATTGCGTGCTCTCGGGCAAATTGTTTCGGGGTATCTTGATTTTGCCGAGCGCCAGGCGGAGCGTGAGAATCCAATGAAAATGATGGATTGGGTGAAACATCTTGATAGCATCCTTACAGCCACAGGAGAGCAATTATTATTGGATGCAGGAAACGTGAGTCATGAACAGGCTATAGAAAAAGCGACGGAAGAATATCGCAAGTATCAGGCAAAGACACTTTCACCGGTCGAGGTGTCCTATTTGGAGAACATCAAGGCCATTGAAAAGAAAGTCGAAGAGCAAGAAAAAAATGATGAAAAATAATTGGAAAAAAGTTAAATTGGGGGATTTGTGTCATTTTCAATATGGTAAAAGTTTGCCGTCTCAAAAAAGAATTGCTGGCGAATATCCAGTTTATGGTTCTGGTGGGATTACTGGTTTTCATAATGATTTTTTCATAAAAGCGCCTGGGATTATAATTGGCAGAAAGGGATCAATCGGAACGGTTTACTTTTCAGATAAAAATTTTTGCCCCATAGATACTGTTTATTATATAGAGGAAAATAAGAATATTTATGATTTGAAATTTCTGTATTATTTGCTTTCAAATTCTGGTTTGGATAAATTGAATTCTGATGCGGCTGTTCCTGGACTAAATCGTAACACTGCACATCAGCAAAAATTTCTGATCCCTGAAAGAATTGGGGACCAAAAAAAGATTGCGGAGATTTTGTCGGGGTATGATGATTTGATTGAGAATAACAATCGGCGGATCAAGATTTTGGAAGAAATGGCGCAGGCGATTTACAAGCAGTGGTTTGTGGATTTCAAATTTCCTGGGTATGAAAAAGTGAAGATGGTTGACTCGTCTGCCGGTGAGGCAGGAGGTGAATTGGGATTGATACCGGAAGGGTGGGAGGCCAAAATGATTAAGGATTTTATTGATATAAAATCTGGCTTTCCATTTAGTAGTCTGAGTTATGGTGATAATGGTGAGTATGGACTAGTGACTATCAAAAATGTGCAGGATGCTGAATTTGTCACGGATTGTACAACACGAATTCTTAATGTTCCAGAAAATATGCCAGAGCATTGTTTTTTGAATGAGGGTGATATTTTGTTGTCATTAACTGGAAATATTGGAAGGGTGTGTCTTGTTTATGGTGGAACATTTTTGCTTAATCAGCGTGTTGCAAAATTATTCCCAAGGAAAGTGGAGTATGGAAGTTTTATATATATGCTTTTTAGGGACAATGAATTCAAAAATCAATTGGAAATGCTTTCAAATGGAGTTGCGCAACAAAATTTAAGTCCGATTGAAATGAGCAACATTAAAATCGCATTCCCTAATGAAAAATACATGAAAATTTTTCATGCTGAAATTAGTCCAATGTTGAGCAATATTTTACTGCTTAAGAATAAAAATTTAAATCTTCGGCAAACTCGAGATCTATTGCTACCTAAATTAATGAATGGCGAGATTGATCTATGAGGGATATAAATAATTTCAAAGAATATTTTGGCGGTAGGTTTTGGGCGAAACTCAAAGAGAGTGTTGTTGTGTTTGATGATTGTATAGGTGGCAAGGTTCCTTTTTTAGATGATGTTTATAGCGAAATAAAAACAAAAAAGTATCAACCGGATTTAGTTCGTGAGTATATTATTTCAAATAAGCATAATAGGGTTACAAGAATTGTTCCAACTTTTACAAGAAAAGATTATTGCGTTTATTTTTATTGTATAAAAAGTCTTGAAAAGTTCATGTGCCCAAATAGAATCGATGGTACATTTGGTGGCTGGACACTTAGTAATGGACTAAAAAGACAAGAAGATGCTGAAATCGTTTTGCAGGAGGATTGCTTAATTTCTGACATATTTTCTTCTTCTGATATTAGTTATAATCCACTGGCATGGAAAAAATATTGGAAAGAATTTCAAACACAGGCATATTTTCATTATCAGGATGAGAAATATAATTTTTTTCTTAAGTTTGATATTGCAAATTTTTATGATTGCATAAATATCAATATCCTGGAAAATAAAATTAGACTTTCAATTCAGGAAAATGATCAGAAGGAATTAGATGAAGATGGAAAAATTGTTAATTATAATGATGATATTGAACTGCTTGGTTATTTTTTAAAATTTTGGAATAGAAAATTTGAAGGATATAAAGCTAAAAATGTTGGAATTCCGCAAGATGAGGTTGGTGATTGTTCAAGAATTCTAGCTAATTTCTATTTGCAAGAATATGATTCGATCATGTTTGAACTTTGTCAAGAGAAGGGTGCAAAATATCTTAGATATGCCGATGATCAAATGTTTTTTACTGATAATGAGAAGACTGCTAGATACTTGTTGTTTGAGGCCTCAAAAGAGTTACATAAAATTGGGTTAAATATAAATTCAAGTAAGGTCGATGAGTTTAAAACGAGATCTGAATTTGAGATATATTGGTCATTTGATATTTTCCAAATACTTTCAGAGGAGAATAAAGAAAATAAAGTTGAGATAGAAAAGGCCGTTAATATATATCTAAAAAGAAGTAATAGCGAAAAAAGAATTAAATCAGAAATGGTGCTTAATAGATTGTTAAGCTTCAGACTGGACTTAATCGAACCTTCCTTGAGATATAATATAAAAAGTAAGTTATTTGATAAAGAATATTTAAGTACTGGTAATTTTTGGATTTTCCAGAGGATCTATAAGATACTGAGCGAAAAAGAGAAAGATGATTTTTTTACTGTATTAGATGAATTAATTAATGACGTTAATTTTAATTCATTTCATTATAATTTGATGAAATTTTACAAAAAAGTTAGGCGTGATTTTGATTTAAATATCTTAAAGCAGAGGATAAATGTATTAAAAATATGAGCAATAACTACACCGAAGACAATCTTGTGGAAAAACCGGCGATAGAAATTTTCAAGGGTCTGGAATATGCTTTCGTCAATGCCTTCAAAGAAAAATTTGGAGGCGGAAAAATTGAGTTGGATGAAAAAGCTCCACAGCTTGGGCGCGAAGAAACAAGCGAAGTTGTTCTGACGCTCAAATTGAGACAGGCTTTGCAAAAACTCAATCCAGAGGTTTCAAATGAAGCTATTGAATTGGCAATTGAGGAGTTGAGCAAAGACCGATCCTTGCTGACCTTGGCCAACGCCAATCAAGAAGTTTACAAATTGATTCGCGATGGTGTGAATGTTTCAGTTGCCAATGAACACGGCGAGATGATGGATGTGCGGATCAAGGTCATTGATTTTGAAGACGTTGAAAAGAATGATTTCCTGCTGGTGTCGCAATTTTGGATCACGGGAGAAATGTACAAACGCCGAGCCGATTTGATTGGGTTTGTGAACGGCCTGCCACTGGTTTTCATCGAATTCAAAGCGGCACACAAAAATATCAAAGATGCTTTTGAAAATAATTTCAGGGACTACAAAGAAACGATTCCGCAGCTTTTTTGGTACAACGCTTTTGTCATTTTGAGCAATGGTACTGAAAGTCGCGTTGGAACAATCACAGGCGAGTTTGAGCATTTTGCGGAGTGGAAGCGAATCAATTCTGAAGGTGAAAAAGGAATTGTGAGTTTGGACACCATCATCAAGGGAATTTGCGAGAAAAGTCGTTTGCTGGATTTGATTGAAAATTTTATTTTGTTTGAAAAAACTGCTGGGGGACTCATCAAGATTTTCGGCAAAAATCATCAATATTTGGGAGTGAACAACGCCATTAAATCTTTGGCAAAAATTTCCGAGAATAAAGGACGACTGGGTGTGTTTTGGCACACGCAAGGGTCGGGGAAAAGTTATTCGATGATTTTGTTTGCGCAAAAAGTTCTGCGAACATTCAAAGGCAACTATACTTTTTTGGTGGTGACTGATCGTAACGAATTGGACAAACAAATTTACAAAAACTTTGCCAATGTGGGTGCGGTGCTTGAGCCGGAAGACAAAGTGCGCGCGGAAAGTGTTCGGCATTTGCGAGAGTTGCTGAGTGAAGATCATCGCAATGTTTTCACCTTGATTCACAAGTTTCAATTGCAAGAAGGCGAGAAAGAATTTCCCGTGCTTTCGCAGCGCTCAGATATCATCGTGATGACCGACGAAGCACATCGCAGTCAATATGACACCTTAGCGCTCAACATGCGCACCGCCTTGCCAAATGCATCTTTCATTGGATTTACGGGAACGCCTTTGATTGCGGGCGAGGAAGAAGAAACAAAAAAGACCTTTGGAGACTATGTTAGCATCTATGATTTTCGTCAGTCCGTGGAAGATGGCGCCACGGTGCCACTCTTTTATGAAAACAGAATCCCACAATTGCAAATTGACAGTGAAGAGTTGAAAGGTGGGCTGGACGAACTTTTAGAAAAAGTTGAAATCAATGATGATGAAGAAAAGAAATTGGAGCGGGAATTTTCAAGGGAATATCATCTGATAACTCGGCAAGATCGTTTGGATATAATTGCTGAGGATGCCGTGGTTCATTTTAACAATAGAGGAAATGACGGCAAGGCATTGTTTGTGGCGATTGATCGTCTGACAGCAGTTCGAATGTATGAAAAAATGAAAGCTCAGCCAAATTGCCCAGATATTGCAGTGGTGATTTCTTCATCGCAAAATGAGGTGAGCTATTTTGAAAAAAAAGGCGTTGACATTCGGCCTCATCGCGAAAGAATGGTCAAAGAGGACGTGGAAAAGAAATTCAAAGATGCCAATGATCCACTTCGCATGGTGATTGTGTGCAGTATGTGGCTGACGGGATTTGATGTACCGGTGCTTTCGACGTTGTATTTGGACAAGCCAATGAAAAATCACACCTTGATGCAAACGATCGCCAGGGCAAATCGAGTTTTTCCTGGAAAAATAAATGGTTTGATTGTTGACTATATTGGTGTGTTTCGCAATTTGCAAAAAGCACTGGCTGTGTACGCGGTTGGAGCTGATGGCGAAGGTGGGGGAATGCCAATTGCGGAAAAACATAAAATGCTTTTGGCTTTGGAAAAAGCGATTGTTGAGGGTGAAAAATTTTGCAAAGAGTCAGGTTTTTCAATTGAGGAAATTGAAAATGCCTTGGGATTGGAAAAATTGAAATTAATCGAGCAGGCTTGCGACATAATTCTGCAGTCGGAAAAAACAAAATTGGAATTTCTTGCTGGCAGCAATCAAATTGTGCGGCTTTTTGGCGCCATCTTGCCAGACAAAGATGCAAACAGGTTTTTTTCAAAAGTGAAAGCTTTTCGATTTTTGGCAGACAAGATTCGCGAGATCACCAAGGTTGAAATTGATGTGGAAGAAATTGCAGGTAAAATCGAAAAAATCTTGGATGATTCAATTGAAGCTGATGGGTATAAAATCAAAGATAAAAGCAAAATTACCGATTTGAGCAAGATTGATTTCGAGGCACTCAAAAAGCATTTCGCCCAGAAAGAAAAAAATATTGAAGCCGAAAAATTGAAACAATCAATCCAGCAGAAATTGAAAGAAATGATCAAGTTTAATCCATCTCGTTTACAATTGGCAGAAAAATTTGAAAAATTGATTGAGCAGTATAACGCCGGGGCAAAAAGTCTGGAAGAATTTTTTAGTCAGCTGATGGAATTTGCCAAGACACTGAATGAAGAAGATCAGCGCAGTGTGAGAGAGAATCTCAATGATGAGGAATTGGCAATTTTTGATTTGCTTTACAAGCCGAATCTTTCTGAAAAAGAAAAGAAGGAAATAAAAAAAGTCTCTAAAGAAATTTTGGAAAAACTTAAAAACGAAAACAAACTTGTGATTGATTGGCGCAAGAAACAACAAGCAAGAGCTGATGTAAAAATCACTATTGACGACTTACTCTATGATGGGTTGCCAAAAAGTTATGTCACTCAAGAATATCAACTACGTCTTGACTTGGTATATCGTCATGTATATGACTCATATTACGGCGAGAATAAAAGCGTATATGTTGCGAGGGAGCGTGTGTGATTAGTGGCAGAATAAGGGGTCAGGTACCTTTTCTGAAATCTGAAAATCGATAGGATTGCAAGGGAGAGGGAGAGGGAGAGTCTATAAGGTCAGAAATATTTTCGAATTTTGAATTTCGGAAGGGGAGCGGGAACCATCCTACGCCAAAGCTACGACGTGGCACAGCCCGCCTACGCTGAGGCTGCGACGTGGCGAAGCGGGGAGATCAGACAACAAAAGAAAACGTGCAGAGAATGATTTGTTGGCTGGAAGACTATTTTTTATGGCTTATATAAGGAATCATATATTTCATAACCGTGAAAAAGTAGAGTTATTTGCATATTTTTCACGGTTATGTTGACAAAACAGTGAAACGTTACTATACTGGCAGTATATGGCAAAAACACTCAGCGTATACGGAAAAATAGCGACTCTTCGTGAACGATACTTCCGTGCATCCGTCGGCAAGGAGGCACTTCTTCGCATGCTCTCTGCGTCCGAGGTGGCCGAGCAGGTATACAACTCCAACGCGATTGAAAACAGCACCCTTTCACTCGAGGAAACCGAGAAAATCCTCCTTCAGATCGATCTGGATCGGTATATTTCCGAGCGGGAAATATTCGAGGCGAGGAATCTGGGGCGGGTGGTTTCGTATATTGACACGCGTGCCAAGGAACAGGAGCTGACCGTTCCGGTCATCTTGTCACTTCATAAGATGCTTATTTCGAATATCCGTGATGATATCGCCGGACGGCTCCGGAATGAACATGAATTCGTACGTGTCGGTAATCATATCGCACCGAACCCGCAAGAGGTCCCGAGTCGTCTTGATGACATGTTGGTCCGATATCATTCCGACAGCCATGTGAATATCATCGAGCGTATAGCTCGACTGCATCTTTCATTCGAATACACGCATCCGTTCTGTGACGGGAACGGGCGTATCGGTCGTGCCGTCAATAACTATCTGTTGATCCGGGAGGGATTCGTCCCGATCAATATCAAGTTCATTGACCGAAAGAATTATTATGAAGCGTTCCGGGAATTCGATCTGAATGGGACGACCGCTATCATGGAAGAAATCGTCGGAAAGGCATTGACGAACAGTTATCATCGCCGTTTGGCATATCTGGAGAACAAGGAGATCATCACGCTTGTTGACTTCGCGAAGCGTCATTCCCTTTCCCATTCGAACCTGATCAATAAGGCGTGTCGGCAGACGATCGAGGCGTTCTTGGAACAGGGCGTCTGGAAAATCGGTGACACGTTCATTTCGGATGGGAACAAACGGGGATAGCGGTCGGGTATATAATCAATGAATACGTTCAATCCTATGGGAAAATCGACCATTTCGAAAAATTCGGAAGAAGATGCGTTGAGGATTCGGAATATCAAAAAGATGGGTCACGGCAAGGGCGGCATTACCATCGAGGTCGATTATTTCAAGACTTCGCAATGGTTTAGGGATGATGCCGGGAAGCCGTTTCAACCCTTCATTATCCTTTTTGTACACAAGGAATCATATTTCATACTGGACGCGAACATGGTCAAGCCGAGCCAGAAGTTTCTTGCCGATTTTTTCGATCAATTTCTTGGAATATTGGAAACCGGTCGGTTTAGTGTCGGAAATATCGTCGTGAAAAAACGGGAGCTCTTTGATCTGTTCGAAAAATCGGCGGCTGATCTGGACATCGGAATCGAACTAATGAAGCGATTACCCTCGGTCGAATCCGTGAAGGGAAGCATGACGAAATTATTCAATACTGAAACAGGACGGGAAAAACCGAAGCAGAAGAATGCCGCGAAAAAGAAGGCTTTTCGGAACGTGTATCAGTTCAAGATTCTCCTGACGGGATCGAAGCCTCCCATCTGGCGAAGAATCCTGGTTCCTGAGAAGTATTCCTTTTGGGATCTGCATGTCGCGATCCAGGACGCGATGGGTTGGATGGATTGTCATCTGCATGAATTCCAAACGATCAGAAAGAATCATGGGGATGAACGGACTATCGGGATTCCGAATCCGGACAACGATGACGATGACATCGAACCGGGGTGGAATGAGATGATTTCTGACGTGTTTCTCGAAGAAAAAAGGATGCGATACGTGTATGATTTCGGTGACTATTGGGTGCATTCGATCACCTTGGAAAAGATCCTTCCGAGAGAAATGGACGTGGAATATCCGATCTGCATCGCTGGGAAAATGGCCTGCCCCCCTGAGGACAGCGGGGCGCTCTGGGGCTATTATGATATGTTGGAAATATTGAAGCGTCCGAAGCATCCGGACTATAAGGATACCGTCGAATGGATCGGGGACGAGCATTTCGATCCAGAGCAATTCGATCCGGAGGAGGTCTCTTTCAGTGATCCGAAACAAGCGTTGAAAGAGCATGGAATCGAATAGTAATCCGGTATACTGAATCAATACTATGCAAACTGACAATCATCTGTTGGCGAAGATCGGGCAGTATGCGCTTATCCGGAACGGTGAGGCACGCGTGTTGATGCTGGAGCGGATAGGATCGAAGACCTGGGCGTTTCCCGGCGGTCGGTTGGACAAGGGCGAGTCATGGGACGCGGCCTTCGTCCGGGAGGTCCTGGAGGAGACCGGTTTCGCCGTCGTCTCGATGAGACCCTTCGCCACGAACACCATCTCCGATCCGTATCCGAAGTATCGCGTGTATTTCGACACAGTCGTACGGAGCACCGATGACATTCGGTTGAGTCCCGAACATTCGGATTTCCGATGGATATCGGCCGACGATTTTCCGGAACTCATCTTCGAGGATGAACTGGTGGCACGAGTCGTCTCGGATTTCTTGCGGGAGGGGAGATAAGGCATTGAACAGATAACTTACAACTGACAACTTACAACTTACAACGGGAGAGAGTTGCTCCGTTCACGGGGTAACGAGAAAATATAACAATTGACCAGTTAACGGGCTAATGAGTTCACGGGTTGGAGATGGGAATGTTGCAGAAAAGAATAATGGGTGCGGTACATTATTGTGCTGATTCTGATATACTTTCAGTAAGTGGCAGCTCTATATCAAAGGATATGGCAAAAAAACAACAGAAAAATTTCGCATTCATCGACAGTCAGAACGTCAATCTCAGTATCCGCAATGCCGGGTGGAAGTTGGATTTTTCACGGTTCCGTATATATCTTTCGGAAAAATATGCCGTCGAAAAGGCGTTTTTGTTTCTCGGATATGTCGAGGGGAATCAGGATATATATACGAGACTTCAGGAAGAGGGATTTATCCTGGTGTTCAAGCCGACCCTGAAATACAAGGATGGTACCGTGAAAGGAAACTGCGATGCGGAATTGGTCTTGCAGGCGATGATCGAATTTGGAAATTATGACAATGCCGTCCTGGTGACGGGGGACGGTGATTTCCATTGTCTGGCCACGTATCTGTTGAAGGAAAACAAATTGGAGAAAATCCTCATTCCGAACCAGAAGACGTACTCGGCATTGCTGAAGCGGTTCCCGTCCGAATACATAGCATTCATGACGGACCTGAGGGTCAAACTCGAATTCCATCCGAAAAAGAAAAGAACCCCATAAGGACGGAACCTTACAGGGCGCTTTTCGTAGTGATACCGTCATTATAGGCTATGAAATGGGGTTTGTCAATACTTACTCATATATGGTTCCGGATAGAGGGGCGGGTATTTTTTGAAACGTTACTATGAAACTCGATGCCCATGTTCATCTGATCGCCTCGCTCGGTCTCTCCAAAGATATCGAGGACGCGGTGTTTTCCGGTAACGCGCGGCGAATCTATCGGATCGGGGACAGATAACCGAGAACTTACAACTTACAACGAGAGAGAGTGGTTCCGTTCACGGGGGGAATAGGGTATACTGGAATCATAAATCAGATAAGTCGCAGAAACGTATGTCGAAGATCGTGCAAGTGGAAGGACGGGAGATCCTGGATTCGCGGGGCAACCCGACGGTCGAGGTGAAGGTGACGCTCGAGGACGGGACGATCGCCGTGGCCGGTGTGCCGAGCGGCGCGTCTACGGGGAAATTCGAAGCCGTCGAATTGCGTGATGGCGACAAGGGCCGGTATCGCGGACTCGGAGTGTTGCAGGCGGTGGCGAACGTGAACGGTGAACTCCGCGAGGCGGTCGTCGGGCTCGATGCGGGGGACCAGGCAACGCTCGACAAGACGATGATTGATCTTGATGGGACCGAGAACAAGGGACGGCTCGGGGCGAACGCGATTCTCGGTATTTCGCTTGCGGCCGCACGTGCGACCGCGCAAAGCGCCGGGAAGCCGCTTTACGCGCATATTCGGGCGCTTGCCGGGTTATCCGAAACAATCGACTCGTTTCCGATTCCGATGTTCAACGTGATCAATGGCGGGAAGCACAGCGATTCCGGTTTGTCAGCACAGGAATTCAAGCTCGTGCCGGCCGGCATCTCCGACTATCCGGACCAGCTTCGGGCGGGCAGCGAGACCTTCCATGCGCTCAAGGGCATTCTCGAAAAGGCGGGACTCTCGGTCGGTGTCGGCGACGAGGGCGGATTCGCTCCGCACATGGAGAGTCACGCTCAGGCGCTCGAGACGCTTCATCAGGCGATGACGGTCGCTGGATATGCGCCGGGCAAGGATATTTTCATCGGCTTCGACGTGGCGGCGAGCTCGTTTTACGACGAGACCGAGGACAAGTATCTCCTCAAGCCGGAGAACGTCGAGCTGACGCGCGAGAGCATCGTGAATCTGTATCGTGATTGGATCGAGAAGTACGCCGTCGTTTCGATCGAGGACGGATTGCACGAGGAAGACTGGGAAGGGTGGACACAGATGAACGCGAAACTTTCGAAGGAACATGCGGCGTGGGGCAAGGAGACAATGCTGATCGGCGACGACCTCCTCGTCACGAACCCGAAGCGCCTCGCGAAGGCCATCGAGGCCAAGTCATGCAATGCCGTGCTCATCAAGGTGAATCAGATCGGTACGCTGTCCGAGACGCTTGAGTGTATGAATCTCGCGCGTGCGAACGGTTTCGCATCGGTCGTGTCACACCGTTCCGGCGAGACGGTGGACGACTTCATCGCGGACCTTGCGGTCGGCGCGAGCGCCGGCTTCATCAAGACCGGATCGCTCTCACGCGGCGAACGCCTCGCGAAGTACAACCGCCTCCTTGCCATCTGGGACGAGACGCGGGGTTGATCAATCTTTCGATCACAATACTATGCTGTTCCGAAAACGCCACGATGTCATCTGTATCGGTTCGACGTCCAAAGACGTCTTCTTCCCGACCGACGAGGGTATCATCCTCGAGACGCCGGAGGACCTGACCGCGCAGCGTAAGGTCGCGTTCGAACTCGGCGGGAAGTATCGTGTCGCCGAACGCTACGAGGCGACCGGCGGAGTCGCGGCCAATGTCGCCTGGGGACTTTCAAAGCTCGGTATCGATGCGGCGCCGTACAGCAAACTCGGCGACGACGAGATCGGGCGCTGGGTCTTGGACGAGTTTCGCAAAGCGGGTATCCCGACCGACAAGATCGCCGTCGATCACGGGGTCGGAAGCGATCTTTCGGCGATCATCGTCCTGACGCAAAGCGGGGAACGGACCATCTTCCATAATCGTGATGCGAATGATCGGTTGGAAATCATCCCGGATCGGCTTTCGGGAACGGGATGGTTTTTCGTGAGCGCGCTCAACGGAGATTGGGAAGATAAGTTACAAACGATCACCCGGATCGCGGCGGAGCAGGGTGTACGTATCGCCTACAATCCCGGCCAGCACAATCTTCGCGGAAATCCGACTCTTGTCTGGGAGACGCTCTCCAATGTAGACGTCCTTGTCCTCAACAAAGATGAGGCACTCGAACTGGTTATGAAAGCACATCCCGATGCGACGAACGATCGACTCAATGACGAAAAATACCTCTTGTCCGCACTCGCATCCGCCGGAGCGGGTGTCATCGGCATGACCGACGGGGATCGCGGTGCCTGGGGGACGGACGGAACCGGATTCTGGCACTGTGCCATCGGACCGATTCCCAAGGTCGTCGATACGACCGGCGCCGGAGATTCCTTCGGCTCGGCGTTTTTTGCCGCGGTCGCGTTTCATGGGAAGACCGTACCAGACGCACTCCGCTTCGGAATCGCGGAGAGCGGGAACGTCGTTACGGAGTATGGCGCCTCGGCCGGACTGCTTGATCTCGCCGAACTGGAACGACGTGCTGAAGGGCTTTCGACGTCGGTACTCTGACCGTCTTTTAAAGGGAAAGTGTGCTATACTGGCGGTGAACATACAAACACGACCGAATACCTATGGGTTTGTTTTCCAGTAAGGGGAAAAAGGACATATTTCTCGCGCTCGATATCGGGACCGAAGTCGTGAAAGCGCTCGTGTGCCGCATTGATCGTGAAGCGTCGCGTGCCGAGGTTATCGGTGTGGGGCGGACATTCCAAAAGACCGGAAACATGCAAAGCGGAGCGGTGTCCGATATCGCCGGCGTCATCGCGTCGGCTCGCGAAGCGATCGTCCTTGCCAAGAAGAACGCCGGCGTGAAGGAAGTGAAAAAAAGCATCATCGGTATCGCCGGCGAGCTTGTCAAAGGGACGACGACGACCGTGCACTACGATCGTGTGAATCGCAATATCCGCATCGGGATGCAGGAACTCCGGATGATTATCGAGAAGGTGCAGGAGAAGGCGTTCGAGCGTATAAGACGCCAACTCGCCTGGGAGACGGGACAAAGCGATATCGAGGTGAAGCTTATCAATGCCGCGCTCGTCGATGTCCGTATCGACGGGTATCGCAAGACGAACCCGCTTAATTTCCAGGGTGGTGACGTATCTATGAGCGTGTTCAACGCGTATGCGCCGATGGTACATCTCGGCGCACTCGAGACGATCGCCGGCGAGCTCGGACTCGATCTGCTTTCCATCGCGGCCGAGCCGTATGCCGTCGCGCGGGCGATCGAGGTGGAGGATATGATGGATTTCAGCGCCGTCTTCATCGATGTGGGTGGCGGGACCACCGATATCGCCGTGGTACGAAACGGGGGACTCGAGGGAACCAAGATGTTCGCACTTGGTGGTCGCGCGTTCACGAAACGCCTTGTGCAGGTGTATGGTATCGCGTTCGATGTCGCGGAGCGTCTCAAAATCGACTATTCGCTCGGTAAACTTCCTTCGGATCAAGCCGAAGAGATCGCGCGTCTTTTTGAAGAGGATTGCCAGGTGTGGCTCGGCGGCGTGGAACTGTCACTGCTCGAATTCGCCGAGACCGATCTACTGCCCAATCGGATATTCCTGTGTGGTGGAGGTTCCGCGCTTCCCGGTATCCGGTCGTCGCTTCTGTCCGGAGAATGGTCGTCCGGACTTCCCTTCGGCGCCGGGGTCGAAGTCGGGTATCTGCAACCCAAAGACGTCGTCCGGGTCGTGGATACGACCGGATCGCTTACGAACCCGCAGGATATCCCGCCGCTCGGTCTCGCGAATCTTGTTTTGCTCGAGGAACTGGAAGGGGAACGGATGCTGACGGACCTGCTTCGGCGAAGCATGGAATCCATCGACAAGAAATAAACAGGTACGCCTATGCCGCAGACTTTCTATGTCACCAAGGACGAGGAGATCCTCTCGATCGTCGGCAGACTCCGTTCTTCCGAGTTGCTCGAGAACGTGTTCGTCATACCCAAGCGGGCGTTGGTCCTGCAGAGTATCGTCAATCTGCGCATGTTGAGCCGTGAAGCCGAGAAGGCCGGTAAGCAGGTGATCATCGTGACCCAGGATGAGAATGGGAGGCGATTGGCCGAGAAAGCCGGACTTGCAACCCGTGCGTACTCCGAAGAAGCGCTCCGGGAGCCGGAGCCGGTCATCCGTGAAATTCCTGCCGAGGATCCCGAACGGAACTTCCATCCCGGAATATTTTCCGATTCCATCGGTTCGTCCGTTTTTTTCGCATCTTCCGAAGAATCCGTTTCGCCGGTTCGGACGACGCAAGGAGCCGTCTTGTCCGTGCCGGAGTCTCCGGCTCCGGTTGTCCGGGGTGGCATGAGACTCAGAGTCAGGAATACCTCTCCGGGAACCCGGACATCGCTTAATTCTCATCGCCCCGCTCTTTTGTCGGATGACATCGCGGTCAATCCGCCCGTCGTTCCCTCGGTTGTTTCTCCAGTCACACCCGTTTCCGCACCCGTTTTCCGTCCCGTCCGTCCGGCGAGTTTCTCTTCGGTCGTCCCTTCCAAACCGGCTTCGTCGGTGCAAGACGGAAAATCGGAAGGTGGTCTTGCCAGGGTATTTACCGCATCACACCAGTCAGATAAGGAACGTTCGTCACTGAAGAAGTCTGAACCGAAGCGCGAATCGAAACACCACGAAGGCTCTCGGACGTCGAATGTTCGAGTGGATGGAAAGGGAAATTTCCTATTCGGATTTTTCGTGACGATATCCATTATCTTTCTCTTGGGAACCGGCGCGTTCATCTTCCTTCCGAAGGCGACGGTCTCGGTCACACCGCAATCGGTGTCGCAGAACCTCTCCATGGAGTTCGAGGGGAGCACGAACTCGTCCTCGACCGGTGATAATGTCGTTCCGATCCGCCTCGTGGAAAAAGACGAGGAAATCACGGTGACCGGTACGGCATCCGGTTCATCGGCCGGAAACGGTTCCAAGGCTACGGGGAAAGTCCTCATTTATAATGAATACGGTCCCGACCCGCAACAACTCGTCGCGACCACGCGGTTCCAGTCCGATGATGGCAAGATATTCCGTCTTTCCAAAGGAGTGACTGTGCCCGGAGTCACGCAGCAAAACGGTCAAAGCGTACCCGGAGTGGTCGAGGCGGTCATCGTAGCCGACGCCGCAGGAAGCGCCTATAATGTCGGTCCGACCTCATTCTCGATTCCGGGGTTTTCCGGCGGGCCAAAAGTAGGTAAGATCTATGCCAAATCGAAGGTCGCCATGAGTAGTGGGACCTCGACCGGATCGACCGGAGCGGTGGCTATTGCCGCCTCCGATATCGAACAGGTGAAAAAGGACGCCGCCGACAAATTCCGCGAGTCATTTGCCACGTCGCTGAGTGGTGAAATCGCCTCGGATGAACGATTCATCAAAGAAACACTGGATGTCGCGGTCACGGGAAACCCGACGGTTCCCAGTGTAGGGACAGTCTCCTCCTCGTTCGAATACAAGGCGACCTTCCACGGGAAGGCGTTTGTGTTCTCCGAGAATCGGTTGCGTGACGTCGCCGATGCCGCTCTTCGAAAACAGGCGTCGATCGATGCGGGATATTCGACCCAGGGTATCACGTTCCGGTATGACGGAGGTACCGCGGATTATGCTTCCGGATCACTCCATTTCAAAGTCGGAATCAATACTCTGTTCGTCGCGCCTATAGATACCGCAGCGCTTCGGCAGGATTTCCTCGGTAAGAATCAAGACGAGATCAAGCAGGTGCTCTCGAGTCATCCGGAGGTCAAGACGGTCGAGATCGAACTGACACCGAAAGGACTGTCACTCGGTGTCCCGAAAGATCCGAACCGGGTCATCGTGACCGTCGTCCAGCCTTCATAGGGAAATATCGAGGGGAAGCTTTACGAAATTGAGAAAAATACGGTATGATATCGAACCGATCAGGAACGGGAAACAGGGCCGGCGACGGGGAACGAAAGGCGGCATACCGCCGATTGCAGACGGAAAGCCTCATTTTTGAACAGGATCTGAAGAAAAAGACGCGGTATCATGAGGCGCTCGTCGCCGAGATCCGCCAATTGAAAATGAACCTCACCCGGCTCGAGGTGGCCCTGAGAGAAAAGCAGTCCGACGAGGCGAAACTTGCCCGTGAACTCGGCATACTTCAGACCGAGGCGACCCGTATCAAAAAGAAAATGAACCTGCTTGGATGAAATATCCTCTCGCTACCCAATCTGAAGGAGGGATTTTTTTCTGTATTTTCCGATATTGAATCAAACCGTATGACCATGACTGCCGACGAACTCCGCAAAAAATATCTCGATTTTTTCGCATCCAAGGGACATGCGATCATCTCTTCCGCATCGCTCATTCCGAACGAGACCGATGCGTCGACGTTGTTCACGACGGCGGGGATGCATCCTTTGGTGCCGTATCTCCTCGGCGAGAAACATCCGGGCGGGACGCGTGTCGCGGATGTGCAGAAGTGCGTCCGTACCGGCGATATAGATGATGTGGGAGATAACCGTCATCTCACATTCTTCGAGATGATGGGCAACTGGAGCTTTGGCGACTATTTCAAACGTGAGGCGATAGAGTGGAGCTTCGAATTCCTGACCGATCCGAAGTGGCTCGGACTCGACAAGAACCGTTTCTACGTGACGGTCTTCAAGGGAGAAGATAATATTCCGCGCGATGAGGAATCGATAGCGGTTTGGACCGAGGTATTCGAAAAAGCGGGGATATCGAACGGTGTCGCCGGCGACGATGAACGTATCGGCGACGGTATTCGCATCATACCGCTCGGAACCGATGACAACTTCTGGATCGCCGGGGCGACCGGGCCCTGCGGTGGCGACACCGAGATGTTCTATGACATGCGACCCGAGGAAGGACCGCTTTCGGGGAAGTTCGGCGATCTCGTCGATTCCTTCCGTATCATGGAAGTCTGGAACGACGTCTTCATGGAGTTCAACAGGACGTCCGAGGGAGCATACGAAAAGCTTGATAAGCCGAACGTCGATACCGGCATGGGCGTCGAGCGGACTCTCGCCGTGCTCGAAGGCAAGTACACGGTGTTCGAGACGGAACTCTTCCAATCGCTCTTCGTGAAGATCACTGAGATTTCCGGGTGTGGCTATCAGGACAGCGTGGAAACGGAGAAGTCTTTCCGCATCATCGCGGACCATGTCCGAGCGAGCGTGTTCATGATTGCGGACGGCGTGACGCCTCTTAATACCGGAGCCGGATATGTGCTTCGTAGGCTTATACGCCGTGCCGTACGGTACGGGAAACTCTTGGGAATCAAGAATGACTTCACCGTGAGCATCGCCGAGATCGTCATAGAGAATTTTGGAAACTTTTATCCTGAATTGGCGGCGCAAAAAGCGGTGATTATTTCTGAGTTAAAAAATGAGGAGGAAAAGTTTCGAAAGACATTGGAACAGGGATTAAAAGAATTTAATAAGACAACGCATAGCTTTCAAATCAATGGAATGGAACACATTCTTATCAAAGATGGGGTTCAACCGATTTTTGAAAGTGAATTGTCTGGAAAAGTTGTTTTTGATCTTTATGCGACATATGGTTTTCCAGTTGAACTCACAAGGGAGATCGCAAGAGAAAGAGGTATTATGATAAATGAAAAGGAATTTGATGTGGAATATAAGAAGCATCAAGACCTCTCCCGAACGGCTTCGGCAGGCATGTTCAAGGGAGGGCTACAGGACCAGGATGAGAATACCGCGAAACTCCATACCGCGACGCACCTGTTGCAGGCTGCCCTTCGGACCGTGCTCGGGCCGCATGTGTCGCAGAAGGGATCGAACATCACGCCGGAGCGACTTCGTTTCGATTTCACACACACCGAGAAGATGACGCCGGAGCAGATCGCAAAGGTGCAGGATTTGGTGAACGAGGCGATCCGTGCGGACGTACCGGTCATCTGTGAAGAGCTTCCCGTCGACCTGGCCAAGGCGAGCGGTGCGCTCGGCGTCTTCGATGCGAAGTATGGTGACACGGTGAAGGTCTATACGGCAGGGGAATTCTCCAAGGAAATCTGCGGCGGACCGCACGCGTCGCGGACTGGGGAACTCGGACATTTCCGCATCCAGAAGGAAGAAGCGTCCTCGGCCGGCGTCCGCCGTATCAAGGCGGTGCTGGAGTAGCTTCTCACAAAGATTATTGACGAACCCCTGACGGTATGATAGGAATTGGTTAAAGGATCGTTTTTTACAATGCAAACCAAGGAGGTTCGTATGATTGATGATTATCGGACGTTTTCGTTCCGGCGAGCGGTCGTGGCGGCTGTCCTGCTCGGTGGAATATTTTCGATAGTGGCGTTGACCCTCTCGATTTTCATGGGCGTGATTACCGTTGTCACTACTCTGCTCTTCCTTGTTCTGGACATCTTTTCATTCGTGGCATTACCTCATGCCGTCGCGAGTATCGTGGACATTCTGTTTCTTTGGAGTGCGTATTTCTTCATAGGCTTCGTCATCGCATGCATACTCGGCGTCGCGGCATTCTTTTTGTCATCATGGGCGATCAACCGGTTGCCGTCGGAATGGCAGTACGCATATTGGCGTTCGGCCGCACTGCGATTGGCTCGGAAATATCCCGTTCTCGAATCGGATGCGAAGGACATCGCCTGTCGCGATATCGGTACGATACAGGATTGGACATGCGAGTTGGCAAGGAGAAGGATGCCGGGACTTCCGGGAAGAATATGGAACGGTATCTATCACTGGCTGGATAAGAATGTGCCCTTCCTGAGGAAGAGTGGGGAGAACTGGGATGGTGAGGTTAGCATAGTGTCACTCGATCAGATGTCGGCATGAACAGGTCGCAAAACGAAGCGACGGATACACATATCCGTCGCTTTTTATGTATCCGATCGGAAGGAGTCGTGAGGTCAACAAACATGCCGAATCGGAAATATGGCCTTCTGTTGACAAAAAACGGGGGAAACGGTAGAATGGACACATTGTAAAACTCTCACGAACAAGGGCTATGTTGGCTATTATCCGAACCGGTGGCAAGCAGTATCTGGTTTCCGAAGGGGAGAAGGTGAAAATCGAATCATTGGAGGGGGAGATCGGCAGCCCGGTCTCGTTTGAGACGCTCTATGTCGGTGATGGCAAGGATGCAAAAGTCGGCACTCCGGTGCTTGCCGGAGCGAAAGTCGAGGGCAAGATCCTCGCACATGACCGTCACGACAAAGTGACCGGCATCAAGTACAAGCCGAAGAAACACTACAAACTCAAGTTCGGCCATCGCCAGAACTACACCGAGGTTGAGATCACCAAGGTTTCCGCGAAATAGAGAAAAATCCCCGAAAGGGGATTTTTTCGAATAAAAAAATACGGAAGACGTTGAATCTTCCGTATACTGCTGTCGATGTCGTATCATCGTGAGCGTCCTCGTGATCTGACATACATGCCCGGCCGAACACTCCGAGTGTTCTTCGTGGGTTTTTCATTTGCATGATTGCTGATCGGACGATGGTCCTTCGTGGGCCCGAGATCCCTCCGAACTTTTACGGTATCCATGAAACTGTCCCGAGTCAACAGTTCGAAGTGGATTTCGGATCCATTCTTGTTTTTTTCGTCTTCGAATGCCATTGATATCAGGATATCATCGATCGAACGACGTTTTTCGGTGCCATGTTCAGGGATACAAGGAATCTGTTTCTGTTGGCGCAAGGCGAGAAATATAGCTGGGTTCGGTGCGCCGATAACCAGGATGCTGTGCTTATCATTTGGCATCTGGAATCTCCTTATGGTTCGTTAAGAGTACTGTGAGAGCATAATAGCACGAACCAAGAGAAAAAGCAAGTATTCTTTATACCGAAATAACTTGATGTGTTGTTTATCGCTACCAGAGGAGTTCGCCTCGTGAATGCCGGGGCGAACTCCTGAGCGTAACAGGGTTGGTATTATAAACGACGGAACTAAGCTCCGGTGGTGAGTAGCAAAATCGCAAGGATAGAGCCACAGGGCGTGCTTTCTATTACCTCGGGTGGGCACAGAGACCCGCCCCCACTTTCGACTCTCCGGTATCTGCTTCCCCACCTTCGACCGTATCCTGTTTCGAGATTAACGTGCTTTCTCTCTGTCCTCAACCCGTTAACTCGTGAACACGTTAACCCTCAAGCGAACTTCTCTCACTTTATCGACTTTGGACTTGTGACTTTTGACTCTATTTTATCCCAGCTTTTCCCTGTTCCGTATCGCAGAGGTGAGCGTCGCTTCGTCGGCGTATTCGATATCGCCGCCGGTCGCGAGACCGCGTGCCGGACGTGAAACGCGGATGCCGAGCGGTTCGAGTTTCTTGCGCAGATAGAGCGTGGTCAGATCGCCTTCGGTCGTCGGATTGAGTGCCAAGATGACTTCCTTCACGCCCTCGTCACGGACCCTGGAAACGAGCTCGGCAATCCGAAGTTTCGGATCGGTATCGCCATTACCGGTACGCATGACGCCGCCGAGCACATGATAGAGTCCGGCATGTCCGCCGGAGCGTTCGATGGCGATGACGTCCATCGGTTCTTCCACCACGCAAAGAACCGTTTGGTCGCGTTTCGGGTCGGCGCAGATATCGCACAATGGTCCTTCCGCGATATGGAAGCATCGGGTACAGAGCGAGAGGTTTTGGAGCCCCTCGAGGCTTTCCGCGAATGAGAGGAGCTTATCGTGCTCCTGTTTGAAGAGATGTAACACGATACGTTCGGCCATTTTGGGGCCGACCGACGGAAGCGCGGAAAAGTGCGTGATCAGGTTCTGAAACGGTCGTGGATAGCGCATAGGAAAATAATCGAAAGTCTATAAAGTCTATCAAGTCACTCACGTTCGTAAAGTCGAAAGTCGCAATACAAGGAAATTGGAATATCAATCGGTAAGAAAATTCATTTCCCGACCTTACAGGCTTTATGGACCATACGGACATTCGACCCTTATCGTATTCGTTTCCCGACTTTCGATTTGTGACTTTCGACTGCTATGCCCCTTCGGGACTGTGGTACTTCTCCAAGTTCCGGAAGCTGGCGGAGTTTTCCTCGAAGTAGAGCGAGACCTTACCGACGGGACCGTTGCGATGCTTGGCGACGATGATGTCGGCGATGTTCTTGTTCGGGGTGTCGGGTTTGACCCGGTCCTCGCGGTAGATGAAGAGCACGATGTCGGCGTCCTGTTCGATGGAACCGGATTCGCGGAGGTCGGAAAGCTTCGGCATGCCGTCCGGCCGGGATTCGATGGAACGGGACAGCTGCGAAAGCGCGATGATCGGCACATTGAGTTCCTTGGCGAGCTGCTTGAGTCCGCGCGAGATCTCGGAAATTTCCTGCACGCGGTTGTTGCTGTTGCTCGACCGGCCTTCCATGAGCTGCAGATAGTCGATGATGATGAGGCCGAGATGGTGCTCGGACTGGAGTCGACGTGCCATGGTACGCATTTCCATGATGTTGGCCGACGAGGTGTCGTCGATGAAGATTGGCGCTTCCGAAAGAATGCCGATTCCTTCACCGATACGCTGAAAGTCGTTGCCTTCGCCCTCGGTACTGAGTTTGCCGGTGCGCAACCGCCAGAGGTCCACACCGGCCTGCGACGAGATCATACGATCCACGAGCTGGTCCGCGGACATTTCGAGTGAGAAGATACCGACCGGCACCTTGGCGTTGACGCCGACCTGACGCGCGATGTCGAGTGCGAGACTGGTCTTGCCGGTGGACGGTCGAGCCGCGAGGATGATGAGGTCGGAATTTTGTAGTCCCGAGAGCATATTGTCGAGGTCCGTGAAGCCGGTCGGCACGCCTCGGAAATGCTTGTCGCTCTTGTGGAGCTCATCGATGCGGTTGAAGGCTTCCTCGAGAATGGAGTGGATCGGGACGAAGTCCTGTTTGATGTATTTTTGTGAGACGCCGAAGAGCCGCTGTTCGGCTTCGTCGAGGACTTTTTGCACGTCGTCCTCCTCGTTGAATCCCATCTCGACGATTTCCGACGCGGCCGAGATGAGTCGTCGCAGCAGAGACTTCTTCTGTACGAGCTTCGCGTAGTGGACTACGTTGCTCGCGGAGGGGACGATGTTCACGAGCGAGGCGAGGTAGGCCGAGCCACCGACGGAGTCGATCTTGCCTTTCTCCTCGAGCCGGTTCGCGAGTGAGAGCACGTCGATCGGTTCGCGATCCTCGTAGAGTTCGAGCATCGTTTCGTAGATCTGGTTGTGGTCGTTCTTGTAGAAGTCACCGGGGCGCACGATGTCCGCGATCTTGATGATCGCGTCCTTGTCGAGCATAAGCGAACCGAGCACCGATTGCTCGGCCTCGACATTGTGCGGGGGGATACGGAGATGATCCTGTTTGCCTGCCATAGTGCATCCATTCTACTACGGTTTTGTGGAATTGGAAACTGGCGAATTTCCCCCATTCGAAGGCGTTTTTTAGCTCTTGACCGGAAACGAAAAAAGTGCTACTATATGAGGTCACTTTGAATGTATCAATCGAACCTTACCAGAACCAAAACCGAAGGAGTGAATCATGCCGAGAATGACTCAGAAAACATTTGTAATACCGTCGGTGCCGGACTATCCGAATCGTCTCGTCATCGTTCAAATGATCTCACCGACACGTATCGTCGACAAACGTATCCGATACCAATGTCAGGGAGGGGAGGCGGATTCCGATGCGATCGCATACCTGTTGCGCTCTTGGGACGCGTATATGGTATGGTTGAATCCCGGGATTACGATCGATGTCGAGTTGGTTCACGTGCCCTATCATGAGACACCCGGGCGGGACGGAGTCGAAGATCCGAGGTACGTCTTTTCCTTTTACGAAAAGGGACCGATCAGCATGGAACTTGCTTTTGATAAATATGCGAACGAAAGCGCATTGATAACAGAGCCTGGTAGCCGATATGAAGACCTCTCTTGGCAGTCGGCCGTGTCCTTGTTTGCGGAAATACGTTCGCATTACGATTAAGAGCCAAAGCGGATTTTGAAAGTAATACCAAAATAACTGAATCACTGTTACGTTCAGGAATTCGCCCCGGCATTCGCGGGGCGAACTCCTCTGGTAGTGATATATACAACAAATCAAGTTATCTCGGTATAAAATACTCTATATCGAAAGATATGGGGTATTTTTTTTGCTGTGTGCTAGTTTACTGTGGGCGAGTGCCGTGCGAGTTGACGGAATCGCACATGACGGGTATTATAGTACGGTCGTTCGAGGGGTGTCCTAGGGCTGACGAACAACGATCCGGGAGAATACCGGACGAAAAATGATAAGTACCTTGATAAGAAAAAATATACAAAGAACCGTGGTCGCGGTATTGCTGTCCACATCTTTCGTTGGCGTTGCAATTGCCGACGAACTCCACTCGTATGAGTGTCATTCGAAACCAGATGCATTCAAGTATCTTTCCAGCTTGGTAAGCGAATCGTTTCCAATTGTTATACGCTTCCAGAAACATCCTGGAGATACCGGGCTTAGCGGCGCCTCCGACAAACTTGGCCGGGAAGAGGCGAAAATGTTCATCGAAAGCCGTTATGCTGGAGGCAAAGATGAACGTTTGGTGTTGGTCATCGAAGACTCCGGTAATCATAAGCCCGGGACATACGTTCCCAAACGAAATCAGGACTCGAGTCGGTAATTCCGGCCCACTCTCTTATGCTCGTGTCATTCCATGGCACGGGTATTTTTTATAGAATAGCGATTTTTATATCTGCCTTCAGATTTTTTATTCTCTCTTTTTCATTCCTCATTCATTATTCTTCGTTCATCATTCACGCTCCCATTTTCTTCCGTGCCGTGAATCCTGCCGGCAGGTCCTTGACCGAGACGCTGTCCTTGACCGAAACGCCGAGTGCGGCGATCTCGTCACGAAGCTTGTCGGAAAGCACGAAGTCCTTGGCTTTGCGGGCCTCTTCCCGTCTGGCGATCAGTCGTTGGACGTCATCGGACACGATCTTCGTCTCGAACCTCAGCCCGAAGAGCCTGAACGCCTCATCGAGGAAACCGAGTGCCGCATGCGCGTCGAACGTTTCACCCGCATCGATCGTCGCGTTGATTTTTTTGGCAAAACCGAGGAGCGCCGAAAGTGCGAGCGGGGTATTGAGGTCGTCTCGCATCGCTTCGAGGAACGCTTTTCTCGGTTCGATGGTACTATCCGATCCGGTTGTCTCCTTATTTTCCGAAAGTCGCTCATACAGGGAGAAGAATGTTTTTCGGTTCTTACTCGCTTGCGACAAGCTGTCCCACGTGAAATTCATCTGACTGCCGTAGTGTGCGGAAAGATAGAGGAGACGGAGGTCCATCGGAGAGAATCCCTTGGCGGTGATATCGGCCAGCGTATAGAAATTTCCTTTCGATTTCGACATCTTTTCCCCGTCGACTTGGATATGTCGCTCGTGCATGAAGAAGCGCGCGAACGGTTTGCCGGTCGTTCCTTCGGACTGGGCGATCTCGGCCTCGTGGTGGGGGAAGATGTGATCCTCGCCTCCGGTGTGGATGTCGAGCGTATCGCCGAGATATTCAAGGCTCATCGCCGAGCATTCGATATGCCAACCCGGATACCCCTCGCCCCAGGGTGACAGCCATTTCATAAGGTGCTCCTTGGGTGCATGGAGCCAGAGCGCGAAGTCCCAGGGATTTCGTTTGTCAGGGTGTTCCTCGAGTCTGGCGCCGGTCTTGAGCTTCTCGAGCGTATTGCCGGAAAGCTTTCCATAATTGGGAAACGACGTTACGTCGTAGAAGACGTTGCCGTTCACTTCGTAGGCATGTCCTCGGGCGACGAGCGTCTTGATCATCCGGATCATGAGCGGGATATGCGCCGTGGCACGCGGGAAGAACTGTGCCGGGATGATATTGAGCGCGTCCTCGTCATGGTGAAACGCGTCCTCATAGAATCGTGCGATCTCCTCGGGAGACTTCTTTTCGACGGCTGCACGACGTTCGATCTTGTCCTCGCCGGAGTCTCCTTGTGCCAGATCGTCTTCCGTCAGGTGTCCGACATCGGTGATATTCTTGATGAGCCGGACCTCATAGCCGTCATGTTCGAGAAGACGGCGGATCGTATCGGAGAAGACATAGGCGCGAAGGTTTCCGATATGCGCATAGTCATAGACCGTCGGTCCGCACACATACATGCCCACCTTGCCCGGGTGGAGTGGTTCGAATTCCTCTTTTTTCTTGGTGAGGGTGTTGTGGAATCGCATAGGAGAGTCGAAAGTCTATAAATGAGAGAAGTCCGTTTGCGGGCTAACGTGTTCACGAGTTAACGGGTCGGGAACAGGGAGGAAACACGTCAATTTCGAATTTTGAAACAGGAAACAGTCGAAAGCCTATCAGATTCGAAAAGCCGAACATATATATCCGCTTCATTGAAAAGATACCATGAAAAAATGCCTATATCAAGGCCCTTTCAATGAATGACTGCTGGCGTATGCGGCGAGTGTTTCCCGGTTCGATCGGTCCGCAGATCGAAAAAGAAAGAAAAGCAGAAAGGCCCCGGAGATTTCCAGAGCCTTTGACGTAAATATTCCTATTCTTATTACGTGTCTTACGAAACGGCAAAACATGGTGTGACACCGAAATAACTTCATGTGTTGTATATCGCTACTAGAGGAGTTCGACTCCCTATAGGGAGTCGAACTCCTGAACGTAACAGTGATCCAGTAAATTTGGTGTGACACCCATTCGTACCTGTTCAATGATTTCACTTCGGATGTTCGAATCCGTGCTTGACGGATCGCAACCATGAAACCGTATCAGGTGATTATCCTCTTCGAAAGAGACATACTCAGGAAGAGAAAAGAACGTAGATGTGGGCAGATTATCCCGGAAAAACATCCGTACGATGATCGCAAGACACGTTCCTTGGTGGAATACCGCACATTCTTCCCGGATAAGATTCTGATTATCCCGAAGATAGGTTTTGACGATTTCTGCCTTGACGGGAAGAGGATCTCTCATCATATATTTGACGACGGTCGCTTCCGTCTCTTTTCGTGAGTGGAGGAGATCTTTCGGTATGTGTATCTTTTTTCCCGTTATCTGTATTTTCCGAATGATGAGCGAAAAGACGCTACCAATACCTTTTTCGATTCCACGGAGGTCCAAATGTGGCATACGGTATGAAGGGAGTCCATCAAGAAGAGGATCCTCGTCGATATATTCGCCTTTGAATACAAGGCAATTTTTACAGTCGGGAATCAACGGACGGACGATCGCGTCTTCGTAGGTCACGTCTTCGTCGCGAAAATCTCTCACCAGTCGTGGTTTCTCGACCGACGGCGTTGCGATTTCTGATGAAAGCGCTGAAATCCCGGGTTCCATGGAAGAGAACTCGTCCCGGCATTGCAGCAAGAACGGCTCATCAAACAAGTCATGCTCGATAAATCTGTCGCGAGAAAAGCAGACAGGCCCGATTTCATTTTGTGGTCTCATTCGGATACTCCTCTGTGAATGGCGGTTGATAGGGATGGCGCATGTTTGTGAAAGAATGAGGTAGCATAGCGTGATTCATCTTCGGTGTCAAACAAACTCTTCCCCGCGTCCCCGTTTCCCTTGACGGTTCGCGATGTACCCCTCATGATGGCGACACCGTAGCTTACCAAAAAAACCGGGAAAAAAAGGGGGGATGCCATGTTACATATAGCGGGAGAACCGTCGGTGTTCGGAGCCATACTCAAGATACTGCACGAAGAATATCAGGCCTATCGTGTTCCGATAGATGACGAGCTCTTTTTTCCGATACATGCGTCGTTCGATCCGGAATATCTGAGCGTTATCCTGAAAGTCGAGGCGGAAAAACGTGCGAGGACACTCAGCGGTCGATTGTCGAAGAAGGACAAGGGAATGGTCGCGGGAATCGGATATCTGGTTGTCGTCGGTGGGAAAAGGGTCTTCCGATACCGGCAAGAGCCCGAGTGGGCGATGAACCTGGTCCGGGAAGCGAGCGGGAAGGCATGTAGGATCATGACCTGTCTTTCCATCCTGTCGGATTTGCATCCTGATTTATCGGCGACGATCGACGCCGAGTTCGACATAGGGAAGAACAACCGAAGCGATATCGCGAAGACGTTTATCGAGAACGGTTGGCTCGTGAAAGGGAAGAAAAATTCTTTGCCGGGCGATCCACTGTCGATACTTCTTGCATTTTCGAGAAACCGGAAGAAACGTGAAGACTATTACGACGATCTGATCGGTCGGAGCGAGGACGCTATGAAGGATCTGCTTGATCTGGCGAAGGAATTCGGAGTCATTCTGGAATGACGGTAGATTTTTCCCGACAAATAAGAAAAAGCCGTGTCCACAAAGGACGCGGTTTTCATTTTTTCCTTTAGAAATGCAAAGAGTTTGGAAAACCGATGTTGACATACTGATCGATTTGTGCTATTTTTGAATCAAAGAATCGACGGAAAAACCAAACTACCTTAAAAATGATACAGAAAAAGTTGTTTATTGGAGGAGCCGGCATCATTGCTACTATGTTAGATACTGTTTACAAGAGCGGTATCACGGTGTTCAAAATCGCGCTTGAAGTCATGGACTTTCGCGCCTGGGAGCGGAGACTGACCGGAAAACCGATATTCGATGTGGTCTTCGTTTCGAATTATCGGGACGAACAGGATGTCAAAGCGTTCGGTCACAAGGGAAAGACTCTGCCCGATGTGATGTCATGGATCAGAATCTGTCTGGGTGATTCTCGCGGACTGCTCAGGATGATCGGTTCACTGACAGGCGATTTGGTTCATCGCGACGGTATAAAAAAAGGGCGAGATCAGTTCATAGCCGCGATAGATGGTCCGATAAAAGGAGGTGCACGGCTCGTCCTGTTCGGAGCGACGACGAAACGGTTATTCGGAAAGGGATGTGAGCGTTTGAAAGAGATATATCCCGATGTCGTATTCTCCAATGGGGATAACAATACCGAGATAACCCTGCAGGATGAGACGATGCGGATCATGGGGCTGACCGGTATGATCGATGCCAATCCACACATCCTGATCATCGGTCCTTCCGGGTTTCTTGGAAGCGGTATGATCCCATTCTTAAGGGATAAGGGGTTCGATGTGAAATGTATCGGTACGGATGCCGAGCGTGCCGCTAAAGCCGCTGAAGAATATCTTGTTCCGGTATACACTTCCTTCGACGAGGTCGGACCAGTCGATCTGGTCGTCGCATGTAATCCTGCCGAGCCGGTCCGATTGACTCCGGAGCGAATGGACAAGATCCGCAATCCGGAGCGGATGCTCGTCGTGGTCGATGTCTGCGAACCGTACAACCTGTCAAAGGCAGCATGTTCCGCATACCATAACAAGGTACTTCGGTTCGACGCGAACTCGTATTCTCCGGATCTTCATTATGTACTTGGAAACATTTCTGGAGGGATCCTCCGTCTCGGAAAGGATATTCTCTGGGGATGCTTTATGGAGGCGCTCATTCTTTCTGTGGCGCTGCGGAGTAATAATCAGTCCGTACGGGACGAGGTCATGAAGGGTGATTGGATGAATGTCACGCCGGAGAATCAGAAGCGGCTCCGGTGGATGATCGGACAACTCGGGATTCGTGTCGGTCTGCCTCCGATACCGGTCAATTTCGGAAAGCCCGTAAAAGAGATACCTCGGATTTTCGGTGTATCTCGACAGATATCGGATTTCAGTGCATCGGATATGCCGAGAAAAAATTCTCTTTCGGCTCATGTGCCTTTGCTCAATTCGATAGTGTGAAGTTCGGATGGGGAAGCTACTATGTTTGTGTAGCTTCCCTTTTTCTTTTTGACTTCAGCGGTCAGAGATTATACAGTGGAAGGGTGATGAAATACCTATGAACATCTTTTCCGTTCCGTTCTCCGCGTGGTTCGCAATATTGAGTGCGGTTTTCCTGTTCGTGTTGGGCATGCTTGTCTTCTTTCAGAATCCGAAAAATCCGCTGAATCGTCTTTTCGGGCTCATCTGTCTCGTTTTCATGATATGGATGTTTGGAACATTTATGATGTTCCTGGGTGGCGCTTTCGGTGTGGATGATCTTTGGACGATTTTTTGGGACAGGTTCGTGTATATCGGTGTCGTGTTCATGCCTGCCTTGCAATACCATTTCAGTCTCGTCATTGTCGGGCGGAAGCTGAACCGGTTAGCGCTTATTTCGTACGTTTTATCTTTCATATTCCTTGTATTGAGCAGGACGGATCTCTTTACGTCCGGACTCTTCCGGTATCGTTGGGGTGTGCATACCGTGGCCGGACCGTTGCATCATCTTTTTCTCGTGTTCTTCTTTTTCTACATATTTGCACTACTGATCGTTCTGATGCGTCATCTCAGGAGTGTTTCCGATCGCGCGGAGCAGAAGCGGACAGTCTTGTCTATCGTTGCGTTTGCTATTTTGAATCTGGTCGGAGGCCTGGGCTACCTTCCTGCTTATGGCATCGGTATTCTTCCGGTCTCGCTGATAGCGCCCACGGTATTCGCTGCCATAATAGGATATTCTATCCTGAAATACCGGTTTCTTGAGGTGAAGACATTCGCAGCTCAGATAGCGGTCGGCGTCATGTTGATGATAAACGGTGTACAGTTTTTTACGGCGAAGTCCGTACCCGATATCTTCTTGAATCTTTTTTCCTTCATTCTGATGTCGGTCATTGGATATTTTCTGGTAAAATCAGTCAAGAAGGAAGTCGAGCGAAAAGAAGAGTTGCAGCAGATTTCCGATTCGCTCGCTGAGGCGAACCAACGGCTGAAGGAGCTCGACAACATCAAAACGGAATTCATTTCCATCGCATCGCACCAGTTGCGGACGCCGTTGACCGCTATCAAGGGGTACCTGTCGCTTCTTTTGGAGGGGTCGTACGGGGTGATTTCTCCTGAGATTACCGATGTGCTCGAGAAACTTAATCTCGTGAACCGGAATCTGATCCAACTTGTAGAAGACCTCTTGAACGTGTCGCGTATTGACGCGGGCCGTATCCAGTACTCATACGCGCCAACGAACGTGGGCTCGCTCGTCTCTGAAAAGGTGGATATGTTTATGCCACTTGCGCGCGAGAGGAACGTCGGACTGAGCCTGCAACTTCCGCGACAGGCCCTGCCGGAACTTATGCTCGATGCGGTGAAAATCCGGGAATCTGTTTCGAACCTGATCGACAATGCCCTCAAGTACACTGAACGTGGATCCATAAATGTTTCCGTCGAAGAAATGTCGGGAGAAATGGTCCGTATCACCGTCGCTGACACGGGTATCGGATTCCGGTCGGAAGACGGCGCCAAACTGTTCGATAAATTCGTCCGGACGAAGGAGACAACCAAAGCATACGTTTCTGGGACCGGGCTTGGTCTTTATGTCGGCAGGAGCTTCGTCGCCGCGCATGGCGGGAGAATGTTTGCCGAATCCGATGGTATCGGCAAAGGAGCGCGGTTCATTATCGATCTCCCGTTTGTGAATCCGAAGTCGCCGGGAAGAATTGGGAACGAAAAATGAGAGAAGTCTTGCGATATCCGTCGCTTGATTTAACAGATGATTCGGGGTACGATGGCGAAAGATGCCGTTCTAAACGTATTGATATGCCGAAAATACTGTTTGTCGAGGATGATCCGTTCATTGCGGAGATCTACAAGAAAAAATTCGAAACATCCGGTCTTGAAGTAGTGAATGTCGCTACCGGGAAGGCGGTACTTCGTGCCGTGAAGGAAGATTCGTATGATCTCGTCTTGCTTGACTTAGTGATTCCGGAGATGAGCGGACAGGAAGTCCTGAAAGAACTCCGGACGAATTCGGAATACGACCAAAATCTCAAGATCGTCGTGTTTAGTAATCTGAACAGCACGGAAGACCGGGAGGAATGTCTCAAGCTCGGGGCGAACGGGTTTATCTCGAAAACAGGCTTTACGCCCTCCGAGGTCATGGAAGAGATGCGACGGTTCTTGCGTCAGTTTTCCGAACAGAAAAAAAACGACTCCCGAAAATATGACGAGGCTTCGGGAGACGGGCGAGGAAAGCCTATCGGGAAAAGAATCTTGTTTTTAGAAGACGAAGGTGTTTTCGTCGAGATGTTTGGAAAACGTCTCCGTGACGAGGGATATGAGGTGATGGTCAGGAGTGACGGAGCCTCGGGTCTTGAGGCGACGCTTGCTGGAGGATTTGACCTATTAATCACCGATATCATGATACCAGGCGTCGGCGGGCACGAGATTGTGCAGCGACTCAGGCAGACAGATCATGGAAAGCACATGCCAGTTATTTTGCTTTCGGCGTCGCTTGAGGATGGGGAATTGTCGGACATCGGTAACGGCTCCGGTGTCGCTCGGACGTTTCTGAAGACAAGGATCACGCCGAGTGAACTCACATACGCAGTCAATGAGGTGTTTAAACAGTCGGCTGAAAAAGGGAACGAATAATGCTAAACTACACTGACCTGTTCCCCGTTTATTTCAGAGAGCAGCGAGCAGTTTATTTAGCCGGTATGATATCTTGATTTAATGAGGGAACGATATGGAACGGACACCGATAGTGGAAACGCCGGAACATGCCGGAGAAGAAGTGTTGATACGCGGGTGGGTGGATATCCGTCGCGATCATGGGAAGTTGGTTTTTCTCGACGTGCGTGATCGGAGTGGTAAAGTTCAGCTGGTCATACTCCCCGGAACGGATGCGGCCGTGTCGGTTTCGGATGTCCGGAGTGAATATGCGGTCGAGATCGAGGGGCTCGTCAAGGAACGCCCGGAAAGAATGCGGAACCCGGATCTGGCTACGGGAAGCGTCGAGATAGAGGCGAAAACGCTTCGCGTGCTCGGAAAGCCATCAGTGGAATTGCCGATCGACGTTTCACAGCTTGATCTTGGGGTGAACCTGGACACACTCCTCAATCACCGGACACTCGCGCTTCGCAACGTGAAGGTGCGTGCCATCTTTTCGATTTATTCCGAATTACTCCGTTCGTACGACGAGGCGATGCGTGGTGGTGGGTTCGTCGAGATCAAGACGCCGAAAATCCTCGGATCGGCGACGGAGGGCGGAGCGAACTTTTTCAAGATCAAATATTTCGATCGTGACGCGTTCCTTGCGCAGAGTCCGCAGTTCTACAAACAGGCCGCGATGAGCGCTTTTGAACGTGTATTCGAAATCGGGACGGTATTCCGTGCCGAACCGCATTTCACGACCCGGCACGTGAACGAATATACCGGACTTGACGCTGAGATGGGATTCATCGACGGGATGGAGACCATCATGGCCGAGCTTGAGCGGACGATGAAGCATATCTTCCGAAATATCGGCGAGGCATGCGAGGCGGAACTCGCACTGTATGGGGAGTCGGTTCCCGATGAGGTCGCGATTCCTCGGATTTCGCTTTCGGAAACGGCAGATATCTTGCGTGCCGAATACGGCAAGGAATTGGAAGGTTATGATATCGACGCGGAAGGGGAGCGGATGATCTGCGAATATGTGAAAAAGACTTTCGGTTCCGATTTGGTGTTCCTGACGCGGTATCCGACGAAACTCCGGCCGTTTTACAGCATGCCGAGTTCGGATGATCCGTCGTTCACGGAAACATTCGATCTCTTGTTCCGCGGTGTGGAGATTGCCTCGGGTGGTCAGCGTATACACGAGGCGGAAATGCTGACGGACAATATCCGCATGTTTGGTCTTGATCCTGAAGACTTCGGGGATTATATCGACATATTCCGGTACGGGGCGCCACCGCATGGCGGATGGGGACTCGGTTCGGAACGTATCGTCCAGAAACTCCTCGGCTTGGGAAGTATCAAGGAGGCCGTACTCTATCCTCGCGATGTGAAACGGCTCACCCCGTAGGAGTTTATACACTGAATCCCTGTTACATTCAGGAGTCCGCCCCGGCATTCGCGGGCGGACTCCTTTGGAACCTTTAATTTTTCGTGAATCTTGCGGTGTTTCAGCTCATTATGTGCGACTGGAACTTTTCAGAGATATGGGATAGAATGAGGAATAGTCCGGTTTTTCCCGTTTTCGACGTATCCCTATGCCATCTTTCGGATCATTCCTAGCCACTCTGAAGAAAAAGATTATCGAGAGTGTTTTCGGCCGTTTTTCCCAGGATATCGGCATCGATCTGGGGACGGCGAACACGCTCGTGTTCGTTCGTGGTCGTGGCATCGTCATCAATGAACCGTCCGTCGTGGCAGTGAATAAGCGGACCGGACAGATCCTGGCTATCGGCAAGAATGCGAAACGGATGGTCGGTAAGACCCCGGGTCACATCACGGTGACACGTCCGCTGGTGAACGGCGTCGTCTCGGATTTCGAAGTGACCCAGCAGATGCTCCGATACTTCATCAGCAAAGTGCATCAAGGGAACATGATGTTCCTTCGTCGGCCACGCGTGCTTATCGGCATCCCATCGGGAGTGACCGAGGTGGAAAAGCGCGCAGTGGTCGAAGCGGCACAAAACGCGGGTGCCCGGCAGGCGTTCCTGATCGACGAACCGATGGCCGCCGCAATCGGTGCTCGGCTTCCGGTGACGGAGGCGGCTGGAAACATGATCGTAGATATCGGTGGTGGGACGACCGAGATCGCGGTCATTTCGCTCGGTGGCGTGGTGATCTCGCGGAGCCTGCGTGTGGCGGGTGACAAGATGAACCAGGATATCGTCCGGTACTGTCGCGACGAGTTCAATCTCCTTATCGGCGAGCGCACGGCCGAGGAGGCGAAAATCGCCATCGGAAGCGCATACCCACTGCGAGAGAAACTGACCCTGCCGGTTCGCGGTCGCGATCTCGTCTCGGGACTGCCCAAGGAGATCATCATGACCGACGAACATGTCCGTGAGGCGCTGTCGCATTCGATCCGTGTCATCACGAATACCATAAAGACGATCGTCGAGGAGACGCCTCCCGAGCTTATCGCCGACATCATGGGGCGAGGTATCATCTTGGCCGGGGGTGGCAGTCTCATCCGTGGTATCGACCGCCTGTTCGCGAACCAGACCAGTATCCCGGTCCGACTCATGGAAGATCCGCTCACGGCCGTGGCACGTGGGACGGGCGTGGTACTTGATGACATGGAACACCTGCAGGATGTATTGATCGAATCGGGTTCTTCCAGTATGCTCCGCTGACGTTCCGGTTTTCGATCCGATCCGGATTTTTTTCGATTCGCCACGTATGAATCCGAAAGGCCTCTCGCATTCGAAATTCTTTCGCGCCGTCATCGTACTTGCGGTGCTGTTTGGACTTGCGGCGTGGGCACCGTCTCCCTTGGGATCGCTTTTGCGCGGTACGTTCCACACGATCTTCCTTCCGGTGGAGAGACTCTTTTCCTCGGTATCGTTCGGCTTCCGTGATACGCAGGAATTTCTTTCCTCTATCGGCGACCTGAAGAGGGAAAACGAGCGGCTTGCGGAGGAGAATGTCCGTCTCGAGGCGGAGAACGCGGGACTTGCTTTTCTGCGCGATGAGAACGCGTCGCTTCGGAAATCGACAGGGCTTGAGATCCGCAAACGGTTCGACCTGCTCGCGACCGAGGTCATTGCGGCCGGCGGCGAGGGCGGGCACGGGTCCGTCATCATCGATCGCGGATCGATGCAGGGCGTTTCTGTCGGGATGACAGCGATTGTGGGAGAAGGGATCCTGGTTGGTATCGTCGACGAGGTCTATCCGGCAAGCGCACAGGTAGCGCTGATCACCAATTCGGACAGCGCGCTTGGCGGTATCACGATCGGGAACGGTTCACAGGGAATCGTACAGGGGGACCGTGGTCTGGGCATCCTCTACGGCAAGGTACTTCAATCCGACCCGCTTTCCCAGGGGGACCAAGTGGTGACGTCTGGGGTCGGCGGGACGGTTCCTTCCGGTCTTCTGGTCGGCAAGGTGAGTTCCGTCCGCGATTCGGGGGACCGGCTGTTCCGCGAAGCGAGTATCCTTCCGCCGGTCGATTTCGGGAAGCTCCGATTCCTGTTTCTCGTACGAAAGGACATATCTCAATGAAAAAGACGTATGGGATCATGGTTTGCGAGAGTGTCGGCGATCATTTTAGTGTCTCTGATCGGGGCCTCCGTCTTGAACGTGGCATTCACCTCTGATATTCTTTTCCCATCACTCCTTTTTTCGATTGTGGTATCACTCTCTCTTTCCAAAGGATTCGTGAAGGCAATGCCAGCCGTTATTATCATCGGGCTCGTGGCCGATATCGCGACGCTTGATCGGATCGGACTACTGGCCGCATTTTCGGTGGGACTCGCTTATTCCGCAGGCTTTTTCTCCCGGAGGTTTGTTGTCGGACACGGGTTCATGACGCACCTCTTTGCCGGATTCCTGATCGGGTTTGGCACGATTCTTTTTTCAATCGTGGCCTTTTCGTTCGGTATTCCCGGCGCTTTGAGTCGGACCGTGGCGGGCTTTTCCTTTGGGATCGTCCCGATGGCGCTCATACTCGGTGTGGTCTCGTTTTCAATCGTCGAGGCTGTGTTGAGACGGTTTGAGAATTGGCTTTCGTATCTCGATGCCCCAAATGTATTCTGATTGAAAATCATAGCGCGTGACGATATGTTCGGAAAACTCCCGAAAAGAAAAGGAAGCGAGATTGATGATGCCGTGCTCACTATTACCCAAAAGGAGGCGGCAAAGATCGAATGGCCACTCCGCCGGAAATGGGCGAGGGGATATTTTTTCGTGTCCGCTGCCATGCTTTCGGTTTTGTTCGGTCGCGTCGTCTATATGGAAATCTTCCAGGGAGGGAAGTATGCCGATATCGCGACGCGCAACAGTATCCGGCAGATTCCTCAGCCCGCACCGCGCGGTATCATCTATGACCGGTTCGGCAAGTCGCTCGTCGACAATGTGCCGAGTGTCGGTGCCGCGATCGTTCCTGTGGATATGCCGGCCAATCCCGATGCACGGGCAAGGCTTCGAGATGCCGTCATATCCGTCTTACACGTCGATCCGGAAACAATCGATGCTATCCTGACGCTCGGGAAGGCAGATCGGTTGCAGCCGGTACTCCTCAAAGAGAAAATCACGCAAGAGGAAATGATCTCCTTCCTCTCCCGACAGAAGGACTTTTCCGGTGTCAGCCTCTTCAAATCCGCTTATCGGAACTATTCTGACAGCGTCATCTTTTCCCATTTGCTTGGGTATGATGGGAAGATTACCGAGTCGGAGCTTGCGTCGGGGACGGACTATTTGCCGACCGATATGATCGGGAAACAGGGTATCGAGAAAAGTTACGAATCCGTGCTTCGCGGTACTCGCGGATATGACCGTGTGGAAGTGGATGCGCTCGGGCGTCCGCAACGGGTCCTCGGATCGGTCGCAGCGATACCGGGAGGTGATCTTTTCCTCAGTATCGATGCGGATCTGCAGAAGAAAGCATACGATTCGCTTCTGGCGATGCTCGATTCGAAAGGTCTGTCACGCGGAGCGGTGGTGGCGCTCGATCCACGGGATGGGTCGGTGTTGGCGCTTGTCTCGGTGCCAGGGTTCGACAATAATTTGTTTTCGGAAGGTATCTCGACTGATGCCTACCGGTCATTGCTTAATGACGGATCGAAGCCACTCTTCAATCGGGCGATCGCGGGGACCTATGCACCCGGGTCGACGTTCAAGCCGGTCATGGCGGCAGCAGCTTTGTCTGAGGGAGTAATCGACGAGCATACACAGATCGAATCGAAGGGGAGTATCTCGGTGGGAAATTTTACGTTCGGCGACTGGCGGGTAAACGGGTTCACAGACGTACGCCGTGCCATCGCGGTCTCGAGCGACGTGTATTTCTATACCGTCGGTGGCGGGTATGGCGGTATCGCGGGCCTCGGGGTACGGCGGATGAAAGACTATGCCTCGCGCTTCGGATACGGGATCGCGACCGGCATCGATCTTCCCGGTGAGGCGGATGGTCTGTTGGCGGATCCGGAATGGAAGAAGAAGACGATGGGGGAACCGTGGTATATCGGTGACGATTATCATACGGCGATCGGTCAGGGATTCACCGCAGCGACCCCCTTGCAAATCCTGAATTCGGTCGCTGCTATCGCTAACGGCGGGACGCTTTATGTGCCTCATGTCGTCTCGCAGGCACGTGGAGTTGATGGCAAGACGGTTGCGAATCCTTCACAAGTAATCCGAAACGGATTCGTAAGCCCGGATATCCTCAGGGTCGTCCGGGAGGGCATGCGACAGACCGTGACCGATGGGACAGCTCAGTCGCTCAAGACCCTGCCACTTCCGGTGGCCGGTAAGACGGGGACGGCGCAGTTTGGTACGGGCAACAAGACCGACGGGTGGTTCGTTTCTTTCGCTCCGTATGACGACCCAAAAATCGCAATCATCGTCTTGGTAGAAGCACAGGAAGGCAATGAGGATTACAATACCGTGCCGGTTGCGAAGGATATCTATGATTGGTATTTCCGGGAGCGACTCGGTTCGGGAACCGATGCCATAAAGTGACCGATATTTCACTTTGCATAAGCCTTTTTTAAGATATCTTGACATACTTCGAATCCGTGATACCATTGGAAGCACTTTTTTGTCCGTGGAACTATTCGGACCGGACAAAACCGATTTCTTACGGATATCGGATAAGGAATAATATGTGAGACAGAAACCATGGCCAAGATACTGACCCGTGAGGGAATGAAAAAACTGCACGACGAGCTTGAGGACCGAAAAGTCAGGCTTCGGCAGGAAATCGCCGGCGCGATCAAGGAAGCGAAGGAACAAGGCGACTTGTCTGAGAACGCCGAATATAGCGAAGCGAAGCACCAGCAAAATGAGAACGAGACCCGCATCATGGAGCTCGAAGCGACGTTGAAGGAGGCGACCGTGGTCGAGAAAACTTCCGGATCCTCGTCGGTCCAGATCGGTTCCTCGGTCGTGCTTGACTGCAAGGGTAAGGAAATGCGTTTCACTATCGTCGGCACGAACGAGGTGAATCCGGCACAGGGACTTATTTCGAGCGATTCACCGTTCGGTCGCGCCCTCATGGGCCGATCCAAGGATGAGCATGTCGAAGTCGATGTTCCGGTCGGCAAGCTCAAGTGCGTCATCACGTCGGTGGCGTAAAGTTTGGATTGAAATTCGAATACCGAATATCGAAATCCGAACTAAGATAGAGTCGCCTTTTAAAGGAGTCCCTTGTCAAAGGGACTCCTTTATGTATTTACATGGTTTGAGATCTGAAACTGAGTCGAAGAATCGAAACGGACCCGAGACAGGGCCATAGAAGTGATATTCTTCTTGACAGGAAATCGTGATTGCGTATAATGAATGCAACATGAATCGCACCGGTTTGTGTGTGTCGCAATAACGGCTAGGATTGCAGACCTCGAAAGAGAGTAGTAGTAATTAATCATCAATCTTGTTGTCATAAAGGTCCGGAACCTGATGTACGACTATTGTTGATCCCTCATACTTTCGTGAGTTTACGGTGTTTTTCCACCCTGTCTTTCATCTGATACCGGAATCAGAGAAATACGGGGTGTATTTTTTATTCCAAAACTTCTTGTCTTTAGGGCGGAAAAACGCTAGAGTGGAGGCATATATCCGTTCGGAATCAGGAATACCACTCTATGCGTGAAGACATACTCGCCGCAAAAGCGGACAAACTCGAAAAACTGAAGACTGCGGTCGGAACGGTCTATCCGGAAAAGACGGAGCGCACCCATACTACGGCAGAGGCGATTGTGGCGTTTGATAGTCTGTCCGCGGCCGGGACGGACGTAGCGCTCGCCGGACGGATCCGGTCGCTTCGGACGATGGGCAAGATCGCGTTTGCTCATATCGAGGACGGGAGCGGTCGGATACAGATATTTCTGTCCGAGGCCGACCTCGGGGCGGAGACGTTTCGACTGTTCGCCGATACGATCGAGATGGGGGATTTCGTGAACGTGCATGGGACGCTCTTCCTCACGAAGAAGGACGAGAAGACCGTCGCCGTGAAGTCGTGGGCTATCCTTGGTAAATCGATGCGAGCGATCCCGACGGATCACTACGGTATCGAGGACAAGGAAGAGTTATTACGTCGTCGGTATCTCGATCTTCTTGCGAACCCTGAGACGCGCGAACTCTTCCGCAAGAAGAATCTCTTCTGGCAGACCATCCGGGGCTTTTACATCAAGGAAGGCTATCTCGAGGTGCAGACGCCGATTTTCGAGCATGTGCCGGGCGGTGCTGAGGCGGAACCGTTCGTGACGCATCACAATGCGCTTGATATAGATTTCTACATGCGCATTTCGCTCGAGCTCGCGCTGAAACGGCTTTTGGTCGGCGGGTTCGAGCGTGTGTTCGAGATCGGTCGGGTGTTTCGTAACGAAGGCATCGATCGCGATCACTTGCAGGAATTCGATCACATGGAATGCTATGGCGCGTACCTCGATTTGGAACAGGGGATGGAGATGACTGAGCGACTGTACAAGGAAATCGTATCGGCCCTGACCGATGGCAGTATGAAGACTTCGTACGAAGGCGTGGAACTCGACTGGTCCAAGCCGTTCCCTCGTGTCGATTATTTTGAAGAGTTCAAAAAGGAAACTGATATCGATTTGTCAGGCGACGTGACCGTTGAGACACTCCGCGCGAAAGCGGATGAGCTCGGTATCAAGTACGACAAGGCTGCAGGCAAGGGACGGCTTATCGATACGATCTACAAGAAGACCGTCCGGCAGAAACTCATTCAGCCGTGTTTCCTGGTCGGCCATCCGATCGAAGTATCGCCACTCGCGAAGTCGGATCCGAACAATCCACAACGCGTGCTGCGTATGCAGCCGATCGCGGCCGCAAGCGAACTTGGCAACGGGTTCTCGGAACTCAATGATCCGGCTGATCAGCGGGCCCGATTCGAAGAGCAGGCGAAGCTTCGTGAAGCGGGGGACGCCGAGGCACAGATGCTCGACGAGGATTTCCTCGAGGCGCTCGAATATGGCATGCCGCCGGCGTTCGGCTTCGGCATGAGCGAACGGCTCTTCGCGGTCCTGTCCGACCGTTCCATCCGCGAGACGGTCATCTTCCCGCCGATGAGAAGTAAAGACTGACAACTGACAACAAACAACGTACGACAGTGAATGGATAGCATTGAGTGTTGAACAGGGAACGAAGGAATTACTGTTGGCGATTGTCACTCCGAGCGAGCCTTGAGGATATGTCGTTCACTCATAGTCGGGTCGGGTCGGGAAAGCTGTCGGTACGATATAGCATGTCCGATACATTTGTGATCACGTATGGAATACCTCGACGTTCTCGATGACAATGGGAAACCGACCGGACAATCCGCGTCCCGTGAGGAAGTTCATGAGAAAGGTTTGTGGTACAGGAGTGCTCAGGTAGTCATCATGAATTCGGATGGACGGATTTTCGTCCATCGGCGGGCATCGATGAAGAAATACTATCCGGGATTGTACGACGTGTATTTCGGCGGACACGTCTTGAGCGGGGAGTCATCGGTCGGAGCTCTTATCCGTGAGGTGACGGAAGAGATCGGGATAGACCTGATTCCGGCGGATTTCTTGCTTTTGTTCGACATCAGAAAAGCCGACGTCCAAAACGGCGGTTCGTTCATCAATAATGATTTCGCCGAGGTATATCTGGTGCGGAAAGATTTCCAACTCAGTCAGCTGTCGTTACAGGAGGAAGAGATCGCGGAGGTGCGGTTTTTTACGGCGCAGGAAATACATGAGGAAATCAGTAGGGCGGAGTCGTCATTCATTCCGCGGGAACGGGAGTATGATCTCCTGTTTTCCGCCTTGGAAACTAAGGCATAACGTATGAAAATCGTCATCTGTGGAAGTTCCACATTCCGAAAGGAAAAGGTCGCGATGAAGGAACGGCTCCTGGAAATGGGCCATGAGCCGGTTCTCGATCCGACGACCGAAATGCTTGCGCGCGGAGAAAATCCGGAACTGCTGAAGAAAATCGCTGCCGAGCATTCCGAGGTGAAGAAGGAATACGGCCTGATCAAATGGTATTTTGACGCGATCGTGGCGAGCGATGCGATACTCGTGCTCAATTATGACAAGCGGGGAATCGCGAATTACGTCGGTGGCAATACGCTGATGGAGCTCGGGTTCGCGTTCGTACACGGCAAGAAGATCTTCCTCCTGAATCCCGTTCCTGATGTTTCGTATAAGGATGAGATTCTTGCGACGTACGATGTCGTACTCGATGGGGACATCGGTAAGATATCCGAGGTGGGAAATGACTGACATTGAACAAGGAAATATGGATGCGAACAAGAAGAGGACGATCGGAAATATCGAAACGGAAGTGAAAAAATACTTTGTCGATGCTTCGGGGTGTCACGACTGGACGCATGTCGAGCGCGTGCGGGCGCTCGCTCTTCGGATAGGACGGGCGGAGAAGGCGGACCTGTTCGTGCTCGAGGCCGCCGCGCTGCTGCACGATATCGCGAAAAACGATGAGATGCGGAAAAAGGGGGAATTTTGCCACGCGACTGAAGGGGCAGTACTCGCGCGGCCTATTCTGGAAGCGGCCGGTGCCGATGAAAAAACAATTGACTGCATCGTCCATTGCATCGCGACACATCGGAAGCGCGGGAAGAACGTACCAGAGAGTTTGGAGGCGAAAATACTTTTCGATGCGGATAAACTCGATTCGCTCGGGGCGGTCGGAATCGGGCGAGTGTTTCTCTTCGCGGGAATGGCAGGGTCGAAAACCTTGTATACCGGACATGAGCAGGAATTCGCGAAGCACGACAAAGATTATTCTTATACGAAAGAAGACTCCGTGTTTCTTGAATATGAACAGCATTTGAAGCACCTCAAGGATCGGATGCTGACAAAGACGGGGAAAATGATCGCCAAGGAACGAAGCGATTATATGAGGGATTTCTTCCGGCAGTTTTGGAAAGAGGTGAGGGGGAACGATTGAGACATTCTGTTATACTCAGTTACACGTAAATCTGAAATGAATAATTCATGTATACTAACGTAATCGATCATTCCAGTACTCGTTTTCCATTTCTCATACCGAAATATCGTAATTTGTTGCATATCGCTACCAGAGGAGTTCGACTCCCTATAGGGAGTCGAACTCCTGAACGTAACAGGGATGTAGTTCATTTGGTATAAGAAATTGCCTCCCTTCGTCTCCGCGAGTCCGCAAGCTGGCGGAGAAGCGGTCCGGGACTCCGGATTGCCACCCCGGCATACGCGGGGCAGGCTACCCGAGGACGGGCTCGCAAAGACAGACGTATTTGATATGGTTTCAGTTTCTAACGTGACTGAGTATAACTTATAACGGGTTAGGGAAGAAACTAACAACTAACAACTAACAACTAACAACGTACAACCGAATTGAAAATCGAAGGTCAACAAACAATCAGCCACTGAAAACGGGGAGGGTCGGGGTCGACAGGGCAGTCTTTCCTTTCCTCTTGTGAGGGTATACAATTTCTGAGGATAATATGTAACCGATATCGTTATGAATCCTTTCGTCAATCAGCAATTCATGTCTCTCATCGTTCTCGTTTTGCTGTGGACCCTGCCGTGGAAGGGTGTGGCGCTCTGGAAGTCCGCTCGCAACGGGCAGAAGACTTGGTTTGTCATTTTGTTTCTCGTGAACACCGTCGCGTTGCTTGAGATCGTCTACATCTTCTTCTTTTCGAAGCCAAAAGGAAGAGAGACAGTACTGTCTGCCGAATCGAAAAATTGATTCCGGCATCAGTTTAGTAATGATCGGTTGTCAGTTATAAGTCGTGAGTTGTCAGTTCAGATATATTATGTCCGAAATCGAACTCGTGGTATTGATCGATGACGATGATAACGAGATCGGCACGATGCCGAAGTCAGACGTGCATACGCTCGACACGCCGCTGCACCGCGCATTTTCGTTGTTTCTGTTTCGCAAATCCGACGGGAAACTGCTTTTGCAGCAGCGTAGCCACATGAAGAAGACCTGGCCTTTGGTCTGGTCAAACACCTGTTGTGGGCATCCGGGTCCGGGCGAGGAGCGGATCGATGCCGTCGCACGCAGGCTTGATCGCGAACTCGGCATGAAGGCCGATACGCTCCGGTTCGGCATGCCGTACCGGTACAAGTTCACTCGCGACGGTGTGACCGAAAACGAGATCTGTCCGGTCTTCGTCGGGCTCGTTTCGATGGAACCGAATCCGGCTGATGACGAAGTGGAATCGACACGCTGGGTCTCTTGGGACGACTTCCTGACAGAGATCCGTGAGCATCCCGGTACCTATTCGGATTGGTGTGAGGAAGAAACTCTTTTGCTCGAGGAGAAAGGGATCATCCGGGAACTGTTAGCCGACTCGCTTGCGGGCGTGTGATCGACGTATCGACACAGATGTCGTAAGAAACATATTTTGAAGAAAAGTATTATCGTGTATGAAGACTCCAAAAAGCCGAATCAAGAAGGACGGGCCGAAAGTTGCGTTGACCAGGTTTGGAAAATATGTCGATGGAACGACGGGAAAAGTGCAAAGCGAGGAATATTGGCGTGGATTGTATGAACTGTTCCTGAACACCTCGTTTCGGTTGCCGGTCACGTTTGAAAACGACGATGAGAAAAACGGAGCGATGCATCCGGTCGTTTCGGTGCATAAGAACGGACGGAAAAACCTGATTATCTTCGAAAGGAAAAACAGGGCCGATCGTTGGCATAAGATGAGTACGAGAAAAATCGATGGCAAGGTCTTTGTCGCGCACTATGCCAGCGGGTATGACCTGATCACCGGGTTGCCGGTTTCCCTTCTGAAAGAATACGATCTCCATATAGATTACGGGAAGGATAATCTGCTCGTGTTGCGTTCGGAAGACGCCTTGATGTTGAGATCTCATTCGGGAAAATTGTGAAGGACGCACGTCGTATGAAAAAAGTATTCATCATCCATGGCTTTCAGGGGACGCCGAACGGCGGGTGGCGGCCCTGGCTCATGGGGGAACTTGAGAAGAAAAATATCTACGCCTGCTCGCTTCCGATGCCGGATCCGGAGTGGCCGCTCTGCTCGGAATGGGTCGGCGAGATAGAAAGATCCGTAGAATGGTCTGTCGGCGACGAGGTGTACCTCGTAGGTCATTCCTTGGGTGCGACGGCGATATTGCGGTACCTGGAGAATGACAATGTGCATCCCATCCAAGGGGCCGTACTCGTTGCCGGGCCGATATCCAAGAATGACAATAGAACGATAGATAATTTTTTGGAAGACGGATTCGATTTTTCGACCATCTCTTCAAAATGCGGTCGCTTCGCCGTCATTCAGGGAGATGACGATCCCTCTGTGCCCATGAAAGACGCGGAACGCCTGTCCTCGGAACTATCCGCCGAATTAACCGTCGTTCAGGGCGGTAAGCATCTCAACACTTCGGCGGGATGGTTCGAACTGCCGCCATGCCTGGATGCATTGGATGAGATGATGGGGTGAGTGTCGATACTGCGGGATTTCCGGATTGTTCTTCACGCAATCATCACATAATGTTGAAGTTTTCTTTATGCGGATGCATGTACGCTTCCTTCATAATAGGTAACAACACAAATCATATGGAGCCGTTCACGACGCAAGGGAATGGAGACGGGAATATTCGAAGTGGAATGAACGGGAATGGAATTTTGAGCCGATTGAAGGATCCCATCAATATCGTAATGGGAATGTTGGTATTGGGAACGATCTGCGTGGGAACCTATTGGTACTTGTCGGGGAGAAATGCCGTGACTTCGGAGTCTTTGGGACAGAACGTGATGGTCGGAGGTACTCCGGGTATGCCACCGGAGGCGGCGATCAGCGCCTGTACCGGCAAGGCGGTCGGTAACGCATGTCAGTTCAGTGACAACGGAAACACCGCTACCGGAACATGTGACGACAAGCCTGGCGTGCGTTCTTGCAAAAAGGATGACGCACAAGGCACGGCTCAGTCGAATGTCAAAACAAGCGATCAGAAATCCGGCCAGTCTTCCGCAGGTGGCGGTGGGGGAGCGAATCAATATACTATCGAGCAGGCCGTCTCTGATAATGCCCAACTGAACACTATGTCTTTTGACGGATTGGGATTCATAACGGGCAATACGTGTTCCGATTCGTTTTTGCCGCCCGGAAAGGTAGCGGATTTTTTCGGGTTTCAGCATTTGCGGGACATCACTGCCGACGGCAAGGGACACGATACCGATTTCGTGACCAACTCTGCCTATAATGTCCTGAAAACGCTCAATGATACCCAGAAGGCGAAGCTGTTCGCACTCGCCAAAACCCAGGCGAGCCTTGTTGATGAGTTCGCGTACAAGCGCTTCCCGCTCATGGTCGCGTTCAGGCGTCAACTGACTGGCGACATTCCTTCGGGATCGTCAGGCTTGAATAAGGAGGCGGTCATACAATACAGCTCGGATATCTATGCGGTGGATGCGCAGGTAAGTATTCAACGGGCAAAACTGTATGCCGAAACGTTGAATTCTTTGGATGCGACGCAGAAGGCGTATCTCGACGGGATGGTCAAGGGCGGTTTCACATCCTGGTCGGTGCTACCGGACCAGGTCGGAAAGGGTGTATCAAAAGAGGAGTCCGTCCTCGTTATGACATACGCAAGCGAGATGTTCGGCTGGTATGCCGGAAACGTCGAAGCCGATACATACTTTTGTCCCGAACGGCAGGCGGATTATTTCGGTGGATTCTATATCAAGGATGCTCCGGCCATCGGTAACGCCGGATATACTATCGGTGAATCCATAACGGGCGATCAGGGTCAGGCGTTCATCGCCGCTCTTGATAGCACCCAAAAAACGACGGTGACGAGCGTCATCGGGACTCAGAAAACGGCTTTAACCGGAATCGTGGAAAAAAGACGGGCGATTTCCACCGAACTGCGAAAGGCCTTGTCGGGTGGGACGATAAACGAGGATCTTGTCATGAGCTTATCACGTGAATATGGCGCGCTTGATGGGGAAATCTCCTATTACTATGCGACCGCCTTTTCGAAAGTGGGAAATACCTTGACCGATGAACAGAAGACGACCCTGGTAAAATTGAAAGGTCTGGAACAGTACCCCTGCGATACCTCCAAGGCCTATCTGTATTCGGAGAAGATAAGCATGCCGACGGTCCAGAACACGGATTTCCTGTTCGGGAAATAATTCGAAAATATCACACTTCTATGTTCCTGGAAAAAACGGAAAACGAATCAGGACAGGTAGGTCTGTCGAAGAGGCGGAAAGTGGTCGTTTCCATCCTGGCGTTTCTCTTTATCGCGGTCCTACTCGGGGCATTTTGGGATCTGTATGGGCGAAAGATATTCTGCGGTTGTGACTGTGCGACGAAAACTACGGCCGAGGGCGATAGCTTCCAGACAGCGACTGTGACGAACGGCATTACCGCGGTTTCCGGCGGCGGTCAGGCCGCTTCGGTCAACGGAAAAAAGGGAAGCAAGCAGGGTGGAAAGAATGGGGTGACCCAGGCGGGATCGGCAACCGCGTCGACAGCGTCCGCTACGGGTTCGGCGGCGTATGATTCCTGCATCAATAAGACCAAGGATAATCCCCAGTGCAAGGATTGCTGCGACTGCCTGAGCGGAACCGACAGCGCGACGAGGACCGCCTGCCGGAATACCTGCGCGACCCACGACTTCGGCGCGAATTCGGATTTCATCACGGTGACATCCCCCTCGGCGCTGGGCGAGAAAGGGGATTATTCGACATGTACCAAGGAAGCGAGCTCCGGGGAATGCAAGACCTGCTGCGAGAATTCCATGGGACTCCAGTGCGGGGATTACCGGTTCTGCAGAACGGCCTGCAATACGAAATTCGGGACGACAAGCGGCCCGCAACAGTGATATGGACAGGAGAGCGTATATCGTTTCCAGTGTCGTTCTGATGGCGGGAATCGGAGTGGTGTCCTGGTTTTGGGGTTCGAACAGGGCCGTAAAACAGGCCGTGTCGGAACCGGAAGGGGCCGTCGTTTCGCAGCCCGCGATCGTTCGGGAAGGAGTTGGCAGGGAGCGGTTCTCGTTCGGGGTCCAGGGAGATTCGCACCCCGAAAGGGCGGGGAAGATGTTCAATTCCGGGTTGTATGAAACGACCTTGCGGAACGCGGCGAATGTCCGACCCGCATTCTATTTCCTGTTGGGGGATGATTTCAGCATCGAGAAACTGATCGAAAACAAGAGTTATTCGCAACAGACGGTCGACGAGGTGTATCTCACCCAGAAGAAATTTCTCGACGCGCTTTCGGTCCCGAAGTATCTGGTGAACGGCAACCACGAGCAGGAAGCGAAATATCTGTTGGATGGGACGGACGGCAATCCCGCCGTCCTGGCGAGGAATGCCAGGGAAAAGTATTTCGATTCGCCGGGAGCGGAAAACGGATATTATTCCTTCGTATACGGCGACGCCCTGTTCGTGGTGATAGATTTCTATTGGCATTCGGATATCGCGGTCGACAATACGGCCGGCGTGACGAAGACTGCGGGAGGGAAGGATGACCGAAACCTGTGGGATGTCACGCTCGGCGACGCGCAGTACCGATGGTTCAAGCAGACCCTGGAAGGAAGCACGGCGAAATACAAGTTCGTGTTCGCCCATCACGTGCTCGGAACCGGGCGCGGGGGGATCGAGGAGGCGAAGCTCTATGAGTGGGGCGGATATGGCCGGAAGGGAATATGGGAATTCGATGCCATGCGGCCGGGATGGGAACTGCCGATCCATCAGCTGATGGCGAAGAACGGGGTGACGATATTCTTCCAGGGTCACGATCACCTCTTCGCGAGACAGGAACTCGACGGAATCGTTTATCAGGAAGTACCGACCCCGGCGGATGACACGTATACCGCATTCAACAGGGACGCGTATACATCCGGGACCGTGATGCCGAACGCGGGCTTCCTCAATGTGACCGTTTCTCCCGATGCGGTGAACGTCGATTACGTGCGGTCATTCCTGCCCAAGGACGAATCCGGCCAGAACAGGAACGGAAGCGTGGGCTATTCGTATTCCATTAAGTGAAGGGACTTATGAGGATCGACAAGGCGACCATTGCCATCGCGACGCTCATCTTGGGAATAGGAGCCGTGACCTGGTTCTGGGTGTCGAAGAAGGTTCCGGCAAGCCCGGACGGAAGTCCGGCGGTTCATCCGGTTTCCGATGCCGGCCAAAACCGTCTATCCGACGCCGGCGGGTTCGTGTTCGCCATAGAGGCGGATCCTCATATGGACGAGCAGTCCGACCCGGCGGTGTATACGGCGACACTTCGGAATATCGCGAGCGCCAAGCCGGCGTTTCTGATCGATCTCGGCGACATCTTCATGGTCGACAAGCAGGCCGATAAGGGCGAAGCGAATATCCGGAGCCGGTACGCGCTGATGAAGGACTACTACGATCTTCTCGGAACGATCCCGTTCCATTTCGTCATGGGAAATCACGACGGGGAGACCGGATGGGATCCGTTGTATACGAAAGACTATCGTCGGGAGTATTTCCCTGACGAGACCTCGGACAAAAACTACTCCTCGTTCGAGCAAGGTGACACACTGTTCGTCATACTCGATCCATACTCGTACACGAAGCCGAAGCCGACAACCGACGGATGGGGGTGGACGCTCGGCAGGGAACAGTACGATTGGTTGAAGACGACCCTCGAGCAGAGTCATGCCACGCACAAATTCGTCTTCATCCATCAGTTGGTGGGAGGGGGCGATCAGGGCCGTGGTGGCGTCGAGTTCGCGAAACTCTACGAATGGGGAGGGGGTAATGCGGACGGCAGCTACGGGTTCGACGCACGGCGTCCCGGGTGGGGAAAGCCGATCCGGGAACTCCTGAGGGAAAACGGCGTTCAGGCCGTCTTCAAGGGGCATGATCACTTTTTTGCCAAGCAGGAGCTCGACGGGGTACTATATCAGACCCTGCCGCAACCCAGTCATCCGGGAGACAGGGTGACGACCGCCGCCGCGTACGGATACGGAAGCGGGGTTATCCTGGGTGGGTCCGGATACCTCCGGGTCACGGTTTCCGCTTCGGGGACGACGGTGGAATTCGTGAAATCGGACGGATCGGTCGCATATACCTATTCGCTATGAGACATCATCCGGTGACGAGAATCCTGCTCATAGACGACGAGCCGGCCATAGCGGAAACGCTTTCCGCGTATGCCGGAAGGGACGGAATGTCGGTCGAATACGCGAAGGACGGCGAGGCCGGCCTGGACCTGTTCGGCCGTCGGAAATTCGATGTCGTCGTCGTCGATTGGATGCTGCCGGGAATCTCCGGCCCGGAGATCGTGAAGACGATCCGGGAGAAAAGCGATATCCCGATCCTGATGATCAGCGCCCGCGACGAGGAGTCGGACATCGTCGTCGGCCTGGAGCTGGGGGCGGACGACTATGTCACCAAGCCGTTCGGCGCGCGGGAGCTCATGGCACGCATCAAGGCGTCACTGAGGCGGAGCGGTACGGGATCCGATCGGGTCCGGACGCTGAATGTCGACGGTCTCGAGTTCTGTTTCGAGACGATGGAGTTTTCCCGGAACGGGGCGAGGATCGCCCTTACGCCGAACGAGTTCAGGATATTCCGGACGCTCTACGAGAACCGCGGCAAGGTCGTATCCCGCGAAATGTTGATGGAGCGCACGCTCGGGAACTTCGATTACCTGAGCGATCGGACGCTCGATACCCATGTGAGGAATCTCCGGCACAAGCTCGAAGGCGATCCGAGGCACCCGACGCTCATCGAGACGGTCAGGGAAACCGGATTCAAGTTTAAAGCGGAATGACGATCGTGTACGTATATGAAAATGCAGGAAAAATACACGCTTGGTTCGGTCCTGATCGTGCTCATCGTCATGAGTATGACCTTTTTTCTCATCAACCAGCGGACCAACGATGAATTCAGGAAATTCACGATAGAGAAATCGAGGGCGATCCAGTCGCAACCGTCCCCGCCGCAGTCTGGACCCGACCGACCGCAACCGGCGCCCGTGAATCCGGATGATATCCGGTTCGCGCCGGATTCGCCGGAAGCACGATTCGTGAAAGCGACCCGGAGCACGCTCCTGACCGCGAGCGTGGCCGGCGTCGCGCTCGCCGTGGTCATGAGTCTCATACTCGGAAACTTTTTTCTCAGCGGAGTGTTCCGTCTGCGTTCCGCGATGAAAACGTATATGGGCGGAGGAAGAGCGAAACGGGTCGTATATTTCGGAAACGACGAGGTTAGCGGACTGACCGAGGCATACAATGCGCTGATCGAGAAGGTGGAACGGCAGGAGGGGATCCGAAAGGAGTTTTTCATCGACCTGTCCCATGAACTGCGTACACCGCTTACCGCGGTGAAGGGATATCTTGAAGGACTTTCCGACGGCGTGTTCGCATCCGAGAAGGAAAAGGAAATCGAACGGAAGGCGTTGTCGGAGACGGATCGGATGATCCATCTGGTGAAGGAGATGACGATGCTTGCGAAGATCGAGGCGGACGACCGTGAAATCTCGAAAGAGTCCGTATCGTTACGGAAAATCACCGAGGAGGTTACGGAGTCGCTGGCGAATGAATTGCGAGAGAAAGGAATGAAGACGGTTGTCGTCGGCGCGGTCGACGCTTTCGTCAATCAGGACAAGTTTAAGCAGATCATATTGAACCTGTTGGACAACGCCATCAGTCACGGCAGGAAAGACAACGACATTCGGATCGAAATGAGGAATAGTGACGGAAAGGCCGTATGGTCGATCGGAAACCTCGCGGATACCCTGTTCGCCGGTGAAGTCGTTCACGTGTTCGATCGGTTTTATCGTGCGGAAAAGGGTCGGCCGTATGACGATCGGAAACAGCATCTGGGAATCGGCCTAAACATCGTCAGGAAACTCATCGAGGCGCATGGCGGCGGCATAGATGCCCGAATGGAGGACGGAGAGGTGATATTCACGATCACGGTCTGAAACGCGGTTCCGTATGTGGCTCGCTGTGGACAATTTCCCGGGATTCGGCTAGGATAAGCGGAGAGGGGATAAGGAAGATGGTCGCTTGACTCACCCGCTTATAACGCTATGCGCGCAGTAACCGGGCGGAATTGGTGAGAACGTCGCATTCACGGTTGATGTGACATCGAAGTCAGGAAACGATATTTAGGTCGCTTAGCTCAGTTGGTTAGAGCACTGCATTCACATTGCAGGGGTCGGTGGTTCGAGTCCACCAGCGACCACATGGTTCGACGTACGACAAACGACTCACGACAAACGACTCACGACAAGAAAGCTTCGCCACTGATTATGTGGATGGTTATCGGTTGTCAGTTGTAGGTTGTCAGATCCCGATTATGCTTGATATCCAATTCATTCGCGATCACAAGGGCGAAATAGCCGAGGCGGCCAATGGCAAGAAGCTTTCTTTTGACGTCGAAACATTGTTGTCTGCGGATAAGGAACGAATCGAATCGGCACAAGCGCTCGAATCGGCACAGGCGGAGAAGAACGGTATCAATGAACGGATCGGGAAAGCGGGAAGTGATGAGGAACGCCAGACCGCTATCGCCGATGGAAAAACGATCAAGGAGAAGATCGAGTCGCTTGAACCGGCCACACGCGAGGCGAAAGCAAGATTTGATGCGCTCATGGCGCTCGTGCCGAATATCATGGCGTCGGATACGCCGGAGGGAAAGGGCGAAGAGGACAATGTGGAGGTGTCCCGTACGGGTACGATCCGCGAGTTTGATTTTACGCCCAAGGATCATATCGCACTCGGGACGGCGCTCGGATTGTTCGATCTCGAACGGGGGACCAAGGTCGCCGGATACCGCGGGTATTACCTTACGGGTGACGGGGCGCTCCTCGCGCTCGGACTCATGTCGTATGCACTTTCAAAGATGGCAAGTAAAGACTATGTGCCGATGATCCCGCCGACTCTCGTGAAAGGCTTTCCGCTTTTCGGCAGTGGCTACTTCAAGGGACTCGAATATGACGGCGAGGTGGACGAGATCTATCAGGTCGCTTCGTCGGACAAGGAGACCGACGGCAGCGAGTCGAAAGAACAGAAATTTCTCGTCGGTACGTCTGAGCCGTCGCTTCTGGCATTCCATTCCGGAGAAACGCTTGATGCGTCCGATCTCCCGATCCGCTATGCCGGTTTCAGTCAATGTTATCGTAGCGAGATCGGTTCGTACGGCAAAGATACCAAGGGGCTCTATCGCGTCCATGAGTTCATGAAAGTCGAACAGGTCGTCATCGCTCAGGCTGACATCGCAGTCGCCGAAACATTGCAACAAGAAATGCTCGGCATTACCGAGGAAATACTGACAGAACTCGGCTTGCCGTACCGGAAACTCCGGATCTGTGCCGGCGATATGGGCACGGGAAAATACAAGGCGTTCGATCTCGAGGCATGGATGCCCGGACTCGGCCGGTGGGGCGAACTCGGATCGGCCTCGAACTTCACTGATTGGCAGGCTCGCCGGCTCGACGTGAAATATCGCGATCCCGAAACAGGAAAAAAAATCCCGGTCTATATGCTCAACAACACCGCACTCACAAGTGTCCGTCCGCTCATCGCGATCCTCGAGAACTTCCAGGAAGCAGATGGTTCCGTTATTGTGCCGGAAGTCCTCCGTCCGTTCGTCGGCAAGGACCGGCTTACGGTCGCCTAGAGATGACGATGATTTTCTTCGGACAAGAATACACTCCCATATGACGTCATATGGGAGTGTTTCCGATCAAGGGGCGTCGGATGTTTCGGGAAAAAAGACTTAATGGGAAATATGTAAGGCTAAAAACTTCGATTCGTGCCATACTGGAGCCATAATCAATAAAACATTTGTAATGACGTATAAAAAAAGTGTGTCCGGTGCCATTCCGAACAGGTAA